>Ga0164313_10000095_pt1 | contig 55170 bp, 44 predicted proteins | sample GuaBasSedimGuay4_FD_113735 | JGI IMG/M metagenome (GOLD analysis project Ga0164313, IMG submission 113735) | Subseafloor sediment microbial communities from Guaymas Basin, Gulf of California, Mexico - Guay4, Core 4569-4, 0-3 cm | ecosystem: Environmental > Aquatic > Marine > Hydrothermal vents...
CGACTTCGGCGTCGCCCGCCTTGCTGATGGCGCGACCCAGCTCACCGAAGCCGGGCGGGTCGTCGGCACCCTCGACTACCTCTCCCCGGAGCAGGCCGAGGGGCGTCCGGTGATCGAGGCGACAAGCGATCTCTTCTCCCTCGGCGCAGTGCTCTACCAGGCTCTCGTCGGACGCCCGCCCTTTCGCCAGGGGACCCCCCTCGGCACGCTGGTCGCGACGCTCCTGTCGGACCCGGTGCCGCCTCACTTCGATCGGAGGGACACACCAGAGGCCCTCGAAGAGGTGGTCCTGTGCGCGCTGCAAAAGGAACCGCGAGCGCGTTTCGCCGATGCCCTCGCCTTTGCCGATGCCCTCGCGAAGGCTCGGGGCGACGACGCGTTGGCCCCAGAGCGCCGCCCGCCGACCATTCCTCCCGGGGAGCGACGGGTGGTGGCCGTCCTGCTCGCCAAGGGGTTGCACGAAGAGAGCCGGCTCTCCGCGGCGATCCGCGAAGAAGGGGGCCGGGTCCTCCATCTCCTCGGCGATCGCCTCCTCGGCCTCTTCGGGGCCGAGACCACCGCCGGTGACGAGCTCCTTCGGGCCGCGTCGGTCGCCGTACGCTGCCGCTCCCACGCCGAACGCATCGCCATCGGTTCGGGGCGGGCCTCGGGGGCGGCCCGAGGGATCTACGGCTCGGCCCTCGACGAGGCCGAGAGCGCGATTTCCGTCGACATCGTCGGGGTCGGGGTCTCGGCGGAGGCGGCCCGGGGCCTGCCCAAGGGGCTCCCCCTCGAGGCCCTCGAAGGAGCGCTCTTTCAGCTGGCCCCGGACACCCGGGTGCTCATGGCCCTCGACGCCGCCCCCGACGACGGGCCGATGTTTGGGCGCCACGTCGAGCTCGCCATGGTGGAGCGTGCTTTGGACGAGACGCTCACCGAGAGCACGGCGAGGGTCGCGCTGATCTCCGGGCCCCAGGGCATCGGCAAGTCGCGACTCCGGGAGGAGGCCATGGCGATCGTGCGTGAGCGCGAGGGGCCGATTCGGGTGCTTCGGGCCCGGGCTTCGGCTCAGCGTTCGCGCCGCGCCCTCTCGCTCTTTCAGTCGTTGATCCGTGATGCCCTCGCAAGCGCGGGCGACGGCTCGAGCTCGCAAGACTCGCAAGACTCGCAAGACCCGCAAGACTCGCAAGGCCCACGAGATCCGGTAGCGACCCTCGAGACCTTCGTGCGGCAGTTCGTCACCGTGCCGTCCGTCGCGGCGCGCATCGCCGAGGACCTCTCGCTCCTCGTCCGCGACACCGGTGACGTCGAGTCTCGTTTCTCGATGGCGGGGACCGACCTCCGGCGCATCGATGACCGCCTGCGGGTCTCGATGCTCGACTGGCTCGAGGCCACGTGTCGCGCTGAACCCCTGGTGATCGTCCTCGAAGACCTGTCGTTCTCGGACCCCCAGTCCCTCGAGGTCCTCGAACGCCTCCTCGAGCGCTGCTTCGATGCACCCCTCTTCGTGATCGCCTGCACCCGCCCGGACGTCCTCGAGGCCAGCCCAGACCTGCTCATCGGCGCCGACGTGCACCGCATCGAACTCCGGGGGCTGAACCGGGGCGACGTGGGCCGCCTCGCCGCCCACGCGGCCAATGGCGCCGTGCCCGATGAATTGGCGGCGCGAATCCACGAGCGCACGGCGGGAAATCCCTTCTTCGTCCAGCAGGTCATCGCCGCCCTCGTCGAACGCGAAGAGTTGGCCAACCCGCCGGCGGAGTTGCCCATCCCCCTCACCGTCGAGGCCGCCGTCCAGTCGCGTCTCGACCACCTACCTTCGACCGAAAAGGAACTGGTCAAACGCGCGTCCATCTACCGTCGGCCCTTCGAGGTGGCGGACCTGACCGCCCTCGGGACGACGGAGCCCGCTTTGCTCCTGCGCTCGCTTCGCCGCCGGGACGTCGTGGTGGTGCGCCAGCGCGGTCGCTTCGACTTCAAGAGCTCCCTCACCGGCGAGGTGGCTTACCGAATGCTCGCCGAAGACCGGCGGGGTTCGCTGCATCGCGACGCGGCGAAGTGGCTCGAGGGAGGTGAAGGCACGGATCCAGAGGAGGTGGCGCGGCATCACGAAGCGGCTGGGGACGGGGAAATCGCAGCGCGCTGGTACGCCCGGGCGGCAACGGCGGCGACGCGCCGCGGAGACGTCGATACGGTGCTGCGCACCACTCGGGCCGCGCTCAGCCTGGGGGCCCCGGAGGCTCTTCGTTTCGGCCTGCACATGGCGCGCGCGGACGCGCTGCGCTTCCGCTCGAGGCAGGACCAAGCTTCAGAGCTCGACGCAGCGCTCGGCTATGCGCGGGACGATCGAGACCGCGCCCGGGTGCTCGCGGAGCAGTCCGTGGGGCTCTCCCGGGCGGGGCGTTCCGACGAGGCGGCGCATGTCGGCGCCGAGGCGGTCGCCGCCGCCCGAAGGGCCGAGGATGAGCGCTTGGTCGCCATTGCTCAGGGGCGCCTCGCCCTCGCGCTGATTCAGAGCGGTGACATCGACGGGGCCACCGCGCTGGTCGACGAGGTCGAGGTCGCCACGACGGACGCCGAGCCCGAGCTTCGCGGCATGGTCTTCGAGTGGAGGGCGCAGGTCGCCGGCGCCGCGGGGGACCTCGGGACCCGCATGCGCTCCTTTGCCGCGGCTGCGGAGCTTCACGAGCTCGTCGGCGACTTGCGGCGGGCGGCCGGGGCCCGGGCGAACCTCGCCGACATGCAGAATCGCCTCGGCGCCTACGCGGAGGCCGCGAGCGCCTTGGTTCTCGCCCGAGACGCCTGCCGCGAGGTCGGCCACCGGGCCATGGAGGGCTATGTGCTCTTGAACCTCGGCTACTCCCTCGCGATGCGCGGCGAGACCGATGCGTCCTCCGAGGCTTTGGCGGACGCGGAAGCGCTGGCGGAGGTCACCGACGAGGCGCGCCTCGCCCTCTTGGTCATGGGCTATCGGGCGCGCACCTTCCTCCGGGGCGGACGCCACGCTGAGGCACGGGACCTCGGTCGCCAGGCCGCGCGTCAGGCGCGCGAAGCGGGTATGGAGTCGGTCGCCATCGGCGCGTCCACGGTCCTCGCCGCGGCTCACCTCGCTCTCGGCGAGGTCGAAGCGGCCGTCGGTGCGTCCGCGGAGGCTCATGAGGCTTGCGTCGCCCTCGGCGGCATCGAAGAAGACGAGATCGAGGTCTACCTCACCTACGCCCGCGCGCTCTTCGGGGCCGAGCGCGCGGACGACGCGAAAAGGATCCTCATCGAGGGCCGCGAGCGCCTGATGATCCTCGCGGACGGCATGATGGATGAGGCCCTCAGGGCAGCAGTCCTCGAAAACGTGGCCGCCCACCGCGAGTTGCTTGCCCTAGCGGCCCAGTGGGCCGGCGCCTAACACCGTTAGCGCCCGACGAGCTCCCCGAGGCCGCCCGTCGCGAGGGCGGACGGGTCCGGGAGGCATGAGGGGCCGATGGCCTCGACGATGTCGAGGGCGCCATCGAAGTCGGCGTCGTTCGCGAGGGTCATGCCGAGGCGGGTGACGTCGGCGTCCCATCCATCGGGGACCGCGCCGTTCTGCGCCAGGGCGCCGAAGGCCGCGCCGGCGCCGTTCACTTCGACGGCGGTCACGGCGAGGGTGGTCGGAGCGCCGCCGGCGAAGTCGAGCAAGAGCCCCACGCGGTCGTTGTCGGGGAGGGAGAGCCCGTCCAAGGTGACCTCCTCGGCGCCCACCAGGTGCACGCCGTCGCCGGCGCGAATCGAGCCCGTCGCACCAACGAGGGACGTGCGCGTATCGGTGCCTTCGATGCGTGCATTCGCGATGCTCACCGTGGGGGTCCGGATGGTCGCCACCCCCGCGAATCCGTTGCCGGACAGCATCGTAGCCGTCCCCCGGAGCGTGAGCGCGGCGCTGTCCTGAGCCCACACCCCGGCGAAGGCGTTGTCGGTCACGGAGAGGTCTTCGTGCAGGCCGGTGGCGCCGGCGTGCATCAGGCCGAAGGCCTCGGATTCGCAGACGGCCAGACCATTCGAATGTACCGATGCCCCCGCCGCGAAGAGCCCGTTGTAGGACTCGACGAGGAGCGTGCCTTGGCGGGCCCGGCATAGGCGCACGCCATCGAGCTCTCCTTCGCCACCCCAGATCTCGAGCCCGGTGCCGACGTTGTCCTCGATGGCTCCGCCGGCCCACGACACCGTCGTGTCGACGAAGAGCGCGCCGAAGGCGGCGAAGTTCCTGGCGCTGACGTCGGTGAAGTGGGCGTCCGTGGTATCGACCACCACGACCCCGTGGGTCGCCGTCGTTGCCGTCGCGCAAGTATAGGGCGGCAGCGGGATGGACGAGGGCAGGGCGCTGGGGTCGATGGCGCCCACGACGTCGACCCGGTCGACGACCAGGGCGGTGACGCCCTGGGCCGCGAATCCGACCCCGCGGCTCGCCTCGATGGTCAGGTCGTGGACCGTGACCGCGCCGGGACCGTCGGCGACCACCGCCGCGCAGCCGTCCGAGACGACTCGCAGCGCCTCTACGGTCGTGGGGGAAGCAGACCCGACCGGTGCGGCCTCGAGGGTCAGGGCCCGGCCCCCCTCGCCGACTCGGAGGGTGGTGGCGCCGGCGCCGGCTCCCCGGAGCGTGACTCCCGCGGGGACGGTGAACTCGCCCAGGACCTCGCAGGCCCCGACGGTCACCACGTCGCCAGCGGAGGCGACGCCGAGGGCGGCTTCGAGCGCTCCGGCCTCGCAGATTTCTGCGTCGTCGCACCCGGCGATGGACACGAGGGCGATGAGCGCCAGGCCGACAGTGCCAGCGGTGCCCGAGGCACGGGTCCGCCTCACGAGCCCACCTCGGCGCCTACTTCGACCCCCAGCAAATCCCGGGCTTCGTCCCGGAACTCTTCTTCGCTCGCCGTGAGCTCGCGGAGCTTTTCGAGGACGATCTCCCGAAAGCGCTTCCGCGAGGCGTTCAGGTAGTTGCTCACGTCCGAGCTCTTGATGCCCAACTCTGACGCCAGGGCGCCGTAGGTCGGACGTTCGTCGGTGCTCGTCGGCAGGTCGTACCGTGAGAAGACCTCGAAGGGGATCTGCCGGCCCCGGCCCGTGAGTTCGGTCTCGAGGGCCTGCGTCGCCGCCTCGACCAGCTGCCGCGCCCACTCCCGGTCGAAGATGTCTTCGGCGCTCTCGGTGGTTCCGGCGTTCTCTGCGCTCAACTGGGCGCTGGCCTCGTTGCTCGCTCCGGCCGCTGCGAGTTCGTCCTCGGCGTCGCTGAAATCGAGGCTCAGGGGTGCGAGGCCGCCGCCCCTCTTCTGCGCCTTGTCCCAAACCTCGGCGTTGCTCAGGTAATTGTCGAGGCACCGGCGGACGTAGGTGCGGAAGCGCGCGATGTCCGGGTCGAAGGCGGCGAACATGTCCTTCTCGAAGGCCTTCGCGAAGAAGCCTTGGGTGAGGTCCTTCGCTTCTTCGTTCGACTTTCGCCAACGAACTCGGATGTGTTTGTAGACCGGCTTCCAGTAGGATTTGACCAGCCGGTTGAAGGCGCGAGCCTTTGCGACCGGGTCGTCGCTCGCCGACCCGATGACCGCGGACCGGCTCGTCGCGGGGAAGGCGCGGCCGCCTTGTCCGATCGCCGTGTCGTCGTCGGTCCAACGGCCCTGGTTCACGAAGGCGACCGTAGCAGAGGGGGGGGGAGGGGGCCATCGGTCGTCCTCGGTGTCCTGCTCGCTGCGCCACCACCACGCGGCGTCGTTCATCGCAGTCTCGCCCCGGTGCCGTTCGTCGGACCATCACCGCGCGGCAATCCAGGGCCGCCCTTCACTGACCAGAATCAGCGCGTTCAACTTGTTCGAGCTCATCTTCAAATGCCTCCGTGCCGGTCTCTACCGACCCAGGAGGCGAGCTCATTAAGTGGGGACGCGTGATTGCTTAATTGTCTTACCCAGCACTTGGGTCCCCAGTCACCGGCGCGGCCGGCGGGGTAAGACAATTAAGCAATCACGCGTCCCCTAATTACGCGGATTCGGTTTTGCGGTTGGCCATCAGCGCGAAGGCGGCGTGGAGGCCGTGGCGCTGGTGCTCGTCGCTTATCTTGCGGGCCCGGGTGCGCACGCCCGTCGGGGTGGGCTCGCGCTGGAGCTTCTCCATCGTCTTGCGCATGTGCTTGCGGGCCTCGTGGACCCGCCAGGCGATGGTGCCCTCGGTGGACTCGAGGACCACGGCGGCCTCCTTGTAGGAGAGGCCTTGGAGGATGGTGAGCACGAGGGTCGTGCGCAGGGTGGGGGAGAGCTTGTCGAAAGCCGAGAGCAGGTGGCCGTAGGTCTCGTGCAGCTCGAGGGCGATCCGGGGGTCGCCGTGGGCATCGACCTGGACCGCGGCTTCGATGCGCGGGTCGTCGATGTCGACGGTCTTGCGCCGTCCGCGGTCGCGCTTCCTGTTCAAGGCCCGATAGAGGGCGATCCGGTAGAGCCAGGTGAAGAACTGGCTGCGCCCTTCGAAGGAGTGGATCTTGGCGTAGGCCCGGAGAAAGGCGTCTTGGGTGATGTCGTCGGCGTCGGACTTGCTGCCCGTCAGATGAAGGGCCAGGGCGAAGATCCGGGGCCTATAGCGGCGGACCAGCTCTTCGAAGGCTCCGTCGTCGCCTGCCTGGACCCGCTTGACCAGCTGGCTGGCCTCGAGGCCCTTTTGCTCTGCCTCACTGAGGGTTTTTTCACGCAATTCCGTCACCGCAGCCCGTTGGAACCCCATTTGTCCATGTCATTGGGTCGGACACCAAATCCACCCGAGGCTTGGCTACGACGTACGGGGCCCGAAGAAGTTTCCCCCGACTTCCTAGAGTACGCACCCCCTCCCGGGTTCATTCCTTCGTTTGCGACGCGTAACTGACTGAAATCATGAGGCGCGGGCCGTGGTAGGGGACCGCTACATCGTGAGCACGTAGAGTTGATCGCATGAAAGTCATCGCTCTTCTCTTCGTAGCTCTCGCGGCGACCACTGCGTGCTCGGATTCGGATGATTCCGATGGGGGAACGGACAGCGCAGTCGATAGCAGCGGCGAGATGTGCGACGAGGCGAACGATGCGTTCACGAGCTTCGTCGCCGCAAACCGGGCGTGCGACACGGCTGGGGATTGCGTGATCATCGGGGATTGTGGGCCGAACGCGGACTTCACGGCCATTCGCCGTGAAGCCGCCGAGGAGGGCCGCCGATTGATGAGCATGCGGTGTTACGGAACCTTCGACGGCCCCACCTATAGCGCGGGCTGTGAAGGCGGAGCCTGCGTCACCGTGCCGACCGGGATGTACTGCGGCATGGCAGCGCCGATCGATTCGGGCATGGACGCGGATGCGGGCGTTGATGGCAGCCTCGATTCCGGTGTGGACGGTGCCGCTGATGTCGGCCCCGATGCGGATTGGGTTGCCGAAGGCGGGGTCGACGGGTCGTTCGACGACGTCTGACCGGCTGCCGTTGGTGGAGGTAGATGGGGACCGTGTCGGCTGCGTCCACGTAGGTGAGGGGGCTGACCTCCCCGAGTACGTCCGCGATTTCGTCGGCGAGCAGCATGGTCAGGTGCCCGCCGGCGGAGCACCCGGCGACCCCGATGCGCCCGGGGTCTAGTCCGTACGTGTGAGACCGAAGTGCTCTACACTCGCGGCCGGGGGGACGATGAATCGATTGACGGTCGGGGCGGCTTGTTTGCTGGCGTTTGGGGGCGGATGCGACATCCCCACTGAACTCTTCGGCCAGGCCTCCGACATGGCCGAGTTCTCTGTTTACTACGCGGAGCTCGGCACGGCCCTCAACGCGGCCGAACAAGGTTGGCCACCGGTCCTCGATGCACTGATCGACGCCGCGACAGAGCCCGGACAGCGTCCCGCCGCATTGGCGGCGGCCGACGCCCTCGTCGGTGACATCGAGACGGTCATCGAAGCGCGGCGCCCCGACGACGCGGAGAGTCACGCGGGCTATCAGGCGGCGCGCCGCATGGTGCAAGAGCGCCGGGCCGCCATCGCCCAGCTGCGCACGTCATGGCAGACGGTCACCGACCCCTTCGAGTCGGTGGAGCCCGTGACCACATTTGGCAATCAGTGGATGGCCGCTCAGCAGCAGTTCATGGCGGCAGCCGGAGGACACAGCCAAGAGGTCTTCGGCCCCGCGGCCCAGCAAGCGGCGGAGGGGACCGGCGTGGCAGACCTCGTCCCGGCGATACCCGCGCCGGGGGCCGCACCGGGAGCCGGGGCCGGGGCCGGCGGCAAGTAGCGGATCGACGCCGATGATGGCGACCGACGCGCGGGGCCCGGTCAACTCGATCGCGCGGTTGACTAGGGACACCCCTAGTCGAGGGCCGTGCATTGGGGGGACGGACCGAACTTTCGAAACTTCTCTGAGGGGTGGAAAGTTTCGAAAGTTCGGTCCGTCCCCTTCCCCCCACCTGCTAGCGTGGTCCCCATGGCCCAAGAACCGCCCGCATCGCGGCCACACGTTGGAACCGCGACTGCCCGGATGGCTGACGGGCGACTCGATTGCCAACCGGCTCGAAACAATTGCGAGCCGATCCTCGGAGTCCTCCGGAAGACGCGGCTCCCCGCCGCTTCGCCTCGGCGCATCCTCGAGATCGCCAGCGGCTCGGGGGTCCACTGCTGTTATCTCGCGACGAACCTCCCCGACGTGCTCTGGCAGCCGACCGACTACGATCCGGAGGCCCTCGGCAGTATCGATGCATGGCGGGCGACCGAGGGCGCGGAGAACCTGCTTCCGGCCAAGCGCCTCGATGTCCTCGACGCGACGTGGCCGGAGCGGTCGTATGAGGCCGTCGTCTGCATCAACATGGTTCATGCCGCCCCCTGGGCTGTAACCGAGGCGTTGATGGCGGTCGCCGCGCGGAGCTTGGTCACGGACGGCGTGCTCTTCATGTACGGCGCGTACCGCGACGGCGGGGCCTATGTCGGGGCGGGCGACCAAGCGTTCGACGACGCGCTTCGACTCAGAGACCCCGAGTGGGGGCTCCGCGACGTCCTCGAGGTGAAGGAAGTGGCCGCGAACCACGGCCTCGTCCTCGAGGAACGCGTGACGATGCCCAAGGACAACCTCTCGCTGATTTTCCGGCAAGCTGTATAGATCGCGTCGTGGTGGACAGATGCAGTTCGCAGCCTGCGCAACCTGTGAACTTCCGCGAACGGCGATTGGTTTCATGCCGCCTATCGACCCCCGCCAACCCCCGGAGGGGGGTCCTCGCCTTGATCGGCTATGGGTGATCTGTTAACCCTAAGGACTCGCGAGAGCGCAGGCATTGGTTTCCTGTCGTAATTTCGGGTGGTTAGCATTGCTTCGCGGCGCTACGGAGGGGCGGCATAGACGCCGCCGCGGAAGGGTTTTCGTCCACCATGTTGTTCGATTGGCTTTACGGCCTGTTCTCGAATGATCTCGCTATCGACCTCGGTACCGCGACGACCCTGATCTATGCCAAGGGCAAGGGGATCGTCTCCTGCGAGCCGTCAGTCGTCGCCGTCCAGCGTGATGGCCGCGGCGGCAAGAAGGTCCTCGCCGTCGGCAAAGAGGCCAAAGAGATGCTCGGGCGGACCCCGGGCAACATCCAGGCCGTGCGTCCCCTCCGTGATGGCGTCATCGCCGACTTCGAGATCACCGAGGCGATGCTTCGCTACTTCATCCAGCGCGCCCACAACCGCCGCACCCTGGTCAAGCCGCGCATCATCATCTGTGTGCCCTTTGGCATCACCGAAGTCGAAAAGCGGGCCGTCAAAGAGAGCGCCGAGAGCGCCGGTGCCCGTGAGGTGTTCTTGATCGAGGAGCCGATGGCGGCCGCCATCGGTGCCGGTCTGCCGATCACCGAGCCGAGCGGCAACATGATCGTCGACATCGGCGGCGGCACGACTGAAGTCGCGGTCATATCCCTCGCCGGCATCGTGTACTCGCAGTCGGTGCGGGTCGGTGGCGACAAGATGGACGAAGCGATCGTCGCTTACATGAAGCGTAAGTATAACCTGCTCATCGGTGAACAGACCGCCGAGCGGGTCAAGTGCACCGTCGGGAACGCTCACCCGGGGGAGCAGGTGCAGACGATGGAGGTAAAGGGCCGTGACCTGGTCGCCGGTGTACCCAAGACCGTGGTGGTCAACGGGGACGAAATCCGCGACGCCTTGAGCGAGCCCATCAACGCCATCGTCGAAGCCGTCATGACCGCCCTCGAACGAACGCCGCCGGAGCTGTCCGCGGACATCGTGGACAAGGGTGTCGTGCTCACCGGCGGAGGAGCGCTCCTCGCCGACCTCGATGTGCTGCTGAGAGAAGAGACGGGGCTTCCGGTGATGGTATCGGATGACCCCATAAGCGCCGTGGTCATCGGCTCGGGCAAGACCCTCGACCACCTCGACCTCCTCAAGGAAGTCACGATCTCGTAGAGGTCGTTGGCCTCCGCCGGCTAGTCCGAATCCGTCGTGAATTTCTTCCGCCGATTCCGTGATGCGGCCCTGGTCGCGGCTCTTCTCGCGATCCCCTTCTTTTTCCTGAAGGCCAACCTGACGGATCCGTCGCGGACCTCCTGGCTGGACCGCGTCGTGCTCCAGGTGAGCGCGCCGATCCAATACGCCGCCACCGAGGCGGCCGGTGGGGTGTCCGCCATCGTCGAAGAGTACGTCTGGCTCGTCGACGTCAAGGCCGACAATGAAGCGCTGACCCACGACAACGCGCGCCTCCGGCAGCGGGTCCGGGAGCTCGGTCACGAGGCCCGAGAGAACGAACGCATGCGCTCGCTGCTCTCGCTCCGCGACGAGCTCCCCGGCGAGACGATGACCGCCGCGGTGATCGGAAAAGAGGTGTCGCCTCACTTCCGCGTCGTTCGGGTGCGCATCGACCGCGGCGAGCGCGACCTGCTTCGCCCGGGCATGCCCGTCGTTTCATCCGAGGGCCTGGTCGGACAGATTCGCCGGACCTGGGGTCGCTACAGCGACGTATTGCTGACCGTGGATCGGACCAGCGCCATCGACGTCGTCATCGATCGCACCGGCGCTCGGGGCATGCTCCGGGGCACCGGGGAGTCGGACCGCTATCTCTGTCGCATTCAATACTTGCAGCGCACCGACGAAGTCGAAGTGGGCGACGAGATCTACACCTCCGGCCTGGGTCAGCGCTTCCCCTCCAACATCCTCATCGGCCACGTGACCCGCGTGATGCGCCAGGACTTCGGCCTCTACCAAGAGGTGGAAGTCTCCCCGGCGGTGAACTTCTCGGCCGTTGAAGAGGTGCTCATCCTGACCGCGGGCTCTCGAGAACAGGCGGTGGTCGAAGGCCTCCGGGACGAGTCGCTCTTCGGGGACCGGCCTCGATGAGGAACGTCGCCCTCATCGCCCTCGGATTCTCGCTGCTCGTGATGGGGGCCGCGGCGGCGACTTTCGTACCCTTCCACGCCGTCGCGCCGAACTTGCTGCTCCCGGTGGTGATCTTCCTCGGCGTGACCCACGAAGTGCACATCGTCCGCGGGGCGGCGCTCTCCTTCGTCTTCGGCTACCTCTTCGACGCGTTTACGGGGAGCCCCATGGGCTTGATGACCTTCGTCCTCGTCGCGACCTTCATCGTCTCCCGCTTCGCCGGCCTGCGCCTCTTTCTCCGGGGGCCGATCTTTCAGATCCTGCTCACCTTCTTCGTCGCGGTGTTGGCCGGGGGGACCATCCTCGCGCTCCGGGCCATCTTCGAAAAGCCCGCGCCTTTCCCGGCGGGCACCGTCGAAGACCACGTCCTGACCCTGCTCATCCCCGCCGCGACGACCGCCCTCGTCTCTCCCCTCGTTTTCGCCGCTGTTCGCCGCATAGAGTCCCTCGCGGTTCGGAAACGTGAAGAGAGGCCGGCGACGCCGTGACCCTGCTTTCGCAGCGCCGCGAGGTCGGAGAGTTCAAGAAGCGCTACAAGTGGATGGCGCTCGTCGTCCTCGGAGTGTTCTCCATATTGGCCGTGCGGGTCATTCAGCTTCAGACCCTCGACTACGACCACTACGCCGCGATCGCTCAAGAGAACATCACCAAGACCATCCCCCTGCCGGCCACCCGGGGCATCGTCACCGACACCGCCGGCCGGGTCATCGCGAGCAATCGCCCGGCCTACAACGTCTTCATCACACCCCAGCTGGTCAGCGAAGAAGACATCGAGCGGGTCGCGGAGCTCATGGGGCTCGACCCCGAAGAAAAAGCCGTGCTCATCCAGCGGGTTGCCGACGTGCCCCGTCGCCGGCGTTCGCACCAGATCGCGATGTTCACGGAGATCGAGCGTGACCAGTTGGCCGCCCTCGAGACCCATGGCCAGGAGCTCCCCGGGGTCGACGTGGTCGCCGTCCCCGTGCGCGAGTACGCCTACGGAAATCTCGGCGCCCATACCATCGGCTACCTCAACGAGGTGAGCGCCGAAGACATCGAAGGTCACCCCGGCCAGGGCTATCGCGCGGGCGACCGCATGGGCCGCAACGGAGTCGAACGGGCTTGGGAGAGCTATCTCCGGGGCCGTGATGGGTACCGCCGCGTGCTCGTCGACGCCCGGGGCACTGTCCGAGACCACACGCGGGAAGAGCGGGCCCGGGAAGACCGGCGAGAGGCCGTGCCGGGGCGCGACGTCACCCTCACGGTGGACATGGAGCTGATGCGCACCATCGACCGTGCGTTCCGCGGTCATCCTTCGGGGGCGGTCGTCGTCGTTGACGTGAGGACCGGGCGCCTCCGCGCGCTCTACTCGAAGCCCAGCTACGACTTGAACGAGATGAGCGGTCGCCTCTCGGTCGAGCGCTACACCGAGATGCGGGACAACCCGTTTCGTCCACTCATCGACAAGACGCTCTACGAGAGCTTCTTCCCGGGCTCGACCTTCAAGGTGATCACGGCCCTCGCGGCCCTCGAGGACGGGGTCTTCGACCCGGTAACGCGTGTCGACTGCCCGGGCTTCTTCGAGATCGGAAACGACCGTAAGCGCTGCACTTCCGCTCACGGCGAGGTCGACATGCGCCGAGCGATCGTCGCCTCCTGCAACGTCTACTTCTGGACGATGGCTCTCGAGGTCGGCCTCGAGCGTTTGAACCGCTTCGGTCGCGACCTCGGCTTCGGCGAGCGAACGGGAGTGGGCATCAACTCCGAGGCCAGCGGTTTCTTGCCCTCCCGCGAGTGGTATACGAATCACTTCGGCCGTTTCCGCGTCGGTTACACCCTCGACGCCGCCATCGGCCAGGGCAATACCCGGTCGACGCTGGTTCAACTCGCCATGGCCTACGCCGCGATCGCCAACGGCGGCACGCTCTTCGTGCCGCAACTCATCGAGCGCGTCGGCTCCCCGGACGGCCAGGCCATCGAGGAGTTCGAGCCGCGGGTTCGGCGCCGCATCTCGGTAGGCCAGGAGCACCTGGCCTACGTCGTCGACGGCCTCTACGGCGTCGTGAACGACCCGAACGGGACGGCCTTCGACGCGCGCATCGAGGACGGCGTCCCGGTCGCTGGAAAGACCGGGACCGCCCAGGTGCAGCGCAGTCGGCCCCGGGCCGGCCTCGACCCCGGCCGCGCCTGGTTCTTCAATCGGGACCATGCGTGGTTCGCCGGATTCGCTCCCGCTGGGGCCCCGGAGGTCGCCATCGTGGTGCTGGTCGAGCACGGGGGCGGCGGTGGTCGTTACGCGGCGCCCATCGCGATGCAGATCCTCCAGGACTATTTCGGTAACCGTGCCACGGCGGCGACGCGGTCCGGGAGTTCCACGGCCCTCGCCCGGGGGGCTCGCTGATGGCCACCCTGGTCAGGGGCTTTCGCGACCAGTTCGACTGGGCGCTCTTCGTGGCCGTGTCCGCCATCGCCGTGATCGGCGTCGTGAACCTCTACAGCGCGACGAGCGCCGCAGGCAGTGGGCTCCAGGGGCTCTACATTCAGCAGATCTACTGGCTCACCCTGGGGGCCGGGGTCGCGGTCCTCGTCGCCGCCATCGACTACCGCGTGTACGAACGCACCGGGTGGTTCGCCTACGGCATCGGCGTCGTGCTGCTCATCCTGGTATTCCTCCTCGGCAATACTATTCGCGGCTCGACGCGCTGGATCAACATCGGCTCGTTCACGCTCCAGCCGTCCGAGTTGATGAAGATCTTTCTGATCATCGCCCTCGCGAAGTACCTGCACAACGACCCCAAGACCGATGGGCGTACGCTCAAGGACCTGGTGGTACCCGGTCTCATCCTGGTCGTGCCGATGATCCTCATCCTGCTCCAGCCCGACCTCGGGACCGCGATGATCTGCGCGTTCATCTTCGGCACCATCATGATGCTCACCAAGCTGAAGCTGCGGTCGCTCTTCACCCTCGCCGCTGCTTTCGTGCTCAGCGCGCCTCTGACCTGGACTTACCTGCTCCGGGACTATCAGCGCGGGCGGCTGACCGCGTTCCTCAATCCCGAGGCCGACCTCCTCGACACGGGCTGGCACGCCCACCAGTCGCTGGTGGCGATTGGCTCGGGCGGCGTATTCGGCAAGGGGTACATGCAGGGCACCCAAAACCAATACCGCTTCCTGCCCGATCAGTTCTCCGACTTTCCCTTCTCGGTGTGGTCCGAAGAGCAAGGCCTCTTGGGGGCGCTGCTCATTCTCGGTCTCTACTTCTTCATCATCCTCTGGGGCCTCAAGATCGCGAGCCAGGCCAAGGACCGCTTCGGCGCCGTCGTGGCCGTCGGGGTGAGCGCTCTGATCTTCTGGCACACCATCATCAACATCGGCATGGTCTGCGGCCTCTTGCCGGTCGTTGGCGTGACCCTTCCTCTCTTCAGCTACGGCGGCTCGAGCGTGCTGACGATCATGATCGGCGTCGGGCTCCTGATGAACGTCTCCATTCGTCGGTTCAGTTTCTGACCCGAAGCCCGACCTCGGCGTGGTACCTCGGGGCCATGCGAACGAAGGTGGGAGTCGTGCAGATGACCTCGACGGGGGACGTCGAAGCCAACTGCGAGAGCGCGGAGCGCATGATTCGGCGAGGCGCCGATGACGGAGCGAAGCTCATCGTCCTCCCCGAGTGTTTCGCCTACCTCGGGCCCGAGGCCGGCAAGCTGGACATCGCCGAGGACGTGGACGACCAGTCGCCGGGGCCGATCCTCGGTCGCTTCCTCGCCCTCGCTTCGTCTCTCGGGGTCGAACTGGTCCTCGGAGGCTTCTGGGAGAAGGGCGTTCAGGCGAGCCACGTGCGGAACGCCTGCGTGCACGTGGACGCCGCCGGCAAGATCACGTCGGTGTACCGCAAGATCCACCTCTTCGACGTCGACCTCCCGGACGGCACCAAGCTCCTCGAGTCCGAGACCGTCGAGCCCGGAACCGAGGTGGTCGTCGCCGATGCGTGCTTTGGCAAGCTCGGCCTCTCGGTTTGCTACGACCTACGCTTTCCCGAGCTCTACCGCCGCCTCGTCGATGACGGCGCGGTCGCCCTCGCCATCCCGGCGGCCTTCACGCTGACCACGGGTAAAGACCACTGGCACGTGCTGCTTCGCGCCCGGGCCATCGAGACCCAGAGCTACGTGCTCGCCGCGGCGCAGTTCGGCCACCACTACGGCCGCCGCGTGAGCTACGGCCACGCCCTCATCGCCGACCCCTGGGGCACGGTCCTCGCGGAGTGTGGGGACGGCGAAGGCGTCGCTGTCGCGACGGTGGACGACGCGGTCGTCGATCGGGTTCGCAAGGCGATCCCGTGCCTGACCCACCGGCGCCTCTGACGAGAGCGAAACAGCGTCGGACAGAGCGTGAGACACAAGCGAGGTGGTCTCGGTTTCGCGCAGCCCACGGAGCCTACGCATCGTAGGTGAGTAGGCAGCGCAGAAAGCGAGGGCAGATCGCGCCGTGAATCGCGATTTGGACGACCCTGTTTATCTGACCAAGGAGAGGTGGGGGACCGGCGCGTAGGCGCTCAGCTGTCCGCTCTCTTCGCCGACGTAGACCCAGCCGCGTTCGTCGACGCGGATGACGTCGGGCACGAGGTCGCAGGGCAGGGCCGCGCCGAGGGGCTGACCGTCGGCGGGGCGAACGATGTGCACCGACGCCGAGGGGATGAAGAGGGCGCCGCCGCGCAGCACGGGCTCTAGGCGCCGGGGCACGTCATCGGCAATCGGGTCCGAGAGCTGGAGGGTCCACCGGACGGAGCCGTCGCCGAGGTCGAGGGCGGTCACCTTGCCCGAGGGCGTATTGGTGATGAAGACGTCATCGACGGCGAGGGACGCGCCGCCGACGCCGAGGCCCGGGTCGGAGGTCATCCAGCTGAGGCTTCCGTCCGAAACGTCGACGCAGGCGATGCTGCCGCGGCGCTTTCCACCGATGGCGATCACCGCCCGGCGTCCGGCGCGGATCGGTGCCGCCGACGGGGCGGCGGGCAGTTCGACGCGGAAGTGCACCGCGCCGCTATAGAGGTCGAGGCCGATGAGTTGACCCGTCCGGCCTCCCGGCTCACCGCTGACCCCGATCACCGTTTCGCCGATGACGATGGGCTCGAAGCAGAAGCGTGAACCATCCGAGTGGCGCCAGATCACCTCGCCGGCGGCGGCGTCGATGGCGTCGAGGGTCCCGTCTCCGGAGGCGACGAGGAGCACTCGCCCAGCCCGCGTGACGCGCAGCGCGCCGGCGCCCTTCTTGGCGTAGTCGAAGCGATGTTCGCCGTTCCGCAGGTCGACGGCGACGAGGCGCCCGGGTCCATCCGGGAGAACGACCGTCGGAGGTACGGGGCCCCCGCCGACGAAGATGGCGCGGCGGACTCCGTGGTAGGGCGCGATGCGTGTCGTGGCGAAGGCCTCGCCGTCCCCGACATTGCAGAGCTCGACCTCGGAGTCGCCGGAGATGCGCACCATGACCTGGCCGGCCATATGCGTGCTGCCACCGATGCCCTCACGGACCCAGAGGACGGCGCCGTCGTCGCGGCTGAGCGCGACCGCGCGCCGAGGCGTCGCGACGATCAGGCGATCACCGCAGAAGAAGGTCGACGTCGCGTCGAGTTCGTCGACATCGGCGCCCCAGCGCTCGGTCAGGCGCAGCTTGCCCGTCGGCGCCGGGAGCATCGGGGGCGGAGCGGAGGCCGGGTGGTGGTTGCGGGACTCCGCGGCTCGCAGGCGATCGGCGTCGGCGTTTACGAATCCGTCGTCACGGCGCCGGGCCCGGATTCGGCGACGAAGCGCACGGACCTCTTCCCGGAGGTTCCTTACCTTGAGGTTGCGAGTCTGGCTCCGGTCGGTCGCGACCATCGCGCGGATGACGTCGGAGGCGAGGCGCAGGATAGGCAGTGCGGCCTGGGATACGTCGAGGGCCGGGAGGGTGAACGGTCGGTCCTTGCGCCCGAGGGTCAGCGTCACGTCGTCCTCGAAGCGCACGCCGATCGTGAAGTTGCCCGAGTTGAGACGCACGTTTGCGGCGCGGTCTCCGTCCCAGGCGTCGACGAGCATGCGCACCGCGGTGACCATGCGTGCGATGGCGGGTACGATGGGGCCTTCCGCCAGTACGTGGCGGTGCCCCCGGGCCCACGCCCAGAGCTCGCCGCGGAAGAGCAGGGCGTGCACATCCGCCCGGGATGCGCCGTCGGTGCCGGCGACGCCGCCGGAGGGGATGCGCGCGCGGAAGCCGAAGGAGAGGCAGACGTCCTCGGGCGGTTCGGCGAGGGCCCCGCCGGTGCGCTCGACGAGGCGCGGGCCCCGGCCGCCGAGGCGCGAGACTGCTGTGGCCTCGGCGCGGTCCGCGAGGCGAGCGAGGACCTCGCCGGCGGTGTTGCGCCCGCGCATGAGCGCGTCCTGGTGAAGGTGCTCAGCGCAGGTGTCGAGGAGCGAGCGAAGCGAGACCCGGTGGTCGAGGATGATCACCTCGGGAACGGAGCCGGTCTCGTAGAGGCTCACCAAGGCGTTGTCGCCGCGCCGGACGATGGCGACCTCGAGGGGGGCGTCGACGAGGGGCAGGAGCGCTTTCTGCTGCCGCCCGGACGAGAGCCCGATGAGGGCCCCCACCAGATCCGCCAGAGGCGGCACCTCGGCTTCCTCGGTCGCGTCCCCGTAGAGGAGCGTCGAAAGGGTGGACGGGAGTACCGGAGCGGGAATTCCGGGACGCGTGATGTTTGATATCGCTTCGAGTTCCATCGGGAGCCGTTGGCCGAAACGAAATGTTAGGGTCCCCAGCACAGGCTCTCCAGAAAACGGATCGGATCGCAGGATGTTGACAGGGCACGATCAATTCGTAGGGGCGGTGGTGGTCGTCGTCTTCAAGGAGGGACGGGTCCTCGGGTTGCGCCGGGCTCCTACGAAGGACGCCGGGGCGGGTTTGTGGGAATGCGTCTCCGGGCGCATCGAAGTCGACGAGGCCCCGTTCGATGCGGCGTGCCGAGAGACGACGGAAGAGACCGGCCTCGACGTGACCCTCGAAGAGCGCCCCATCGACGCGTACACGGCGCGCCGCGGCGAGGCGCCGATGCTCGTCGTCTGTTACCGCGCCGATTGGAACGGCGGCGAGGTCACGCGTAGCGACGAGCACGACGCCCACGAGTGGCTCACCCCCGCCGGGTTCGCCGAACGCACGACGTGGACGCGCCTCGCCGAGGCGGTTCACGCCGCAGGTCGCGCGTCTCGCGGAGCGTTCGATCGCGGTTGACGCCAGAGCGTGACCGCGCATCGCCGTTCGTCACGTCGCGCCCTCGTGCATGGAAGGGCAGAGCACAGGCAGCCAGTACGAGGGCGGCGTTCTGTGACGTGGATTCCATCTTCCGGCCCACGTCGGGGCGTAGCTGAGGTGGCGGCGGCGGAGGGCCCGAGTTCGTCGCGAGCGTCGCGAGAGCCATCCGAGGACCCCGTTCATAGCCGGTGGGCCCGCTCGAGCCCCCGTGTGTTAGCTTCTGTCGACACAGCGGGCATGGGTACGTGGTTGCTTGCGGTGCCAACGAGGAGGGGACGGCGTGAACGTTCGGGGCGTGAGTGTGTTGGTCGCGATCTGCACCGCGGCCACGTTGCTCGGTGTCGCGTGCGGAGACTCGGCCATCGACCCGGGGGCCGATAGCGGCGCGGGCTCCGACGGGGGCCTCGACGGCGGGGACCGTGACGGGGCGACCGGGCCCGATGCCGACGCAGGCGACGACAGTGGAATGGTGCGCGACTCGGCTGTCGCGGACGACGGCCTGCGTCCGGTGCTCTCGGGCTTCCGGGTGGAGAACGCCCACCGAGATCGAGTCTACTTCGACAGCAGCGAGCCCATCACGGCCGCCACGGCGACGGGCTTCGTCGTCTCCGGCAGGTCCGCCGTCGGCATCTACGCCGAGCCGATCAGCCTGACGGGGCACTACCTCCTCGTGGACGCGGCTTTCGACTACTGGGACACCACTACGGTCCGGTATGACGGGACTGGAGACGTGCAGGATCTCGAAGGCAACGGCCTCCACGAGTTCAGCCTTCAGTACGTCGACAACCTCCTGCCCGAGCCGGAAGCGACCGATCGCCTCTTCTTCGTCGACGCGTCCGCGAGCAGCTCGGGGGACGGCCGGTCCGAGGCCGAGGCCTTCAAGACCATCCAAGAGGGCTTCGACGCCATCGCCGGCGAAAGCACTCCCGAGGGCACCACCTTGTGGATCAAAGCGGGAGACTACGGCGGCGAGTCGATCGACATGACGACGAGCGGCACGCCGGACAAACCGATCAAGGTCATCGGCTATCGGGACGCACCCGGCGACATCACCGCCATGTACTGGACCTACGGCAAGACCAACCCCCTCGTGGCGTCGGAGATGCCGCTCCTCGATGGTGGATCAACCGTCGAGCGGGCGATTCAGTTCAACAGCGACTACGTCATCTACCGAAACCTCCAGGCCAGGGACTACTACCGGACCTTCGTCGCGGAGGGCTCGCCCGAGGGCGTTGTCGTGGACAACTGCCTCGTGAACAACACCTTCAGAACCCACGGCAACGGCATCGGGTTCAAGGGACTGACGGCGACGCGAAACCGCATCATCAACTCGACGGTGGTCAACGCGTCCATGCTGAACTTCGCGATGCGGGGCAGCTACAGCCTCGTCGAGAACTGCCGGTCCTACGGCGATGACCGCGGCAACGCGACGGACTACTACCTGGACGTCAAGGGAAGCCACCACGTCATCCGGGAGAACCTGCTGCATCGCGCAGAACACAACGGCCATGTCGGGCATGGGCTGTCGCTCAAGGGGCGAGCTATCGACAACAGCGAGACGGCAGTCTGGGTTGGGGAGCACACCTTGATCGAGCGCTGCGAGGTCAACAACATCCGCCTCGCGATTCACTTCGGCCACAAAGAGGTGCGCTACAACGTGGTCCGAGACATCACTATTACCGGAGACGCTGCCCTCTCCGAGAACGGCAATGGCGGCATTCTGGTGCTCAACAGCTCACACAATCTCTTCGAGCGCATCTCGGTCGACATCGAGGGCGGCTATGCGATCCGCCTCGGCGCGACGTCTGAGGACCGGATCAGCGAGCACGGCGCCCACGACAACATCATCCGCAACTCCATCTTCAGAGGAGGGTCGGTTGCGGTGCAGGTCGGCTCCGACGGCGACTCGACGCAAGACCGGGACACCTTCGGAAACCAGATCGAGAACTGCACCTTCGTCGGTCACGAGTACCTCGAGTCCAATCCCAACGGGAGGGTTCAGTCCGGTAATCAGCTCACCAACTGCATCGTCGACGGTACGAACCGCCGGACCTCAGTCGGCGGGAACCCCTCGTCGTTCACTTTTCGCTACACGAACTTCCACGAAAACGCCTTCCCGGAAGAGGCCGGTGAGGGAAACATGTCGGTCGATCCACAGTTCGTGGATGCGTCCGGTGGGGACCTCACGCCGCGGAATCCGGCGCTCGCTGCGGGTTTGCCCCTCGAAGGGGTGGCGTACGACTACGACGCACACGAACGAGACGAAGTGGCGCCGACCGTCGGGGCCTCCGAGGTTCCGTGAATCGCCGAGGCGGCTCTTCGGTGCCGCCCGGCAGCCGAACGAGCGCCGTCCGCTTCAGGTGTCTGAAGCCTGAGGCACCGCGGAGACCGAAGGCCCCCGCTTGCGCCAAGCGGCCGGCGAGACGCCGTTCCATCGGAGGAATGCCCGGTGGAACGAGCTGCGGTTGCCGTAGCCGAGACGCCACACGACGTCATCGATGCTCAGGGACGGCGCGCTGAGGTACTCCTCGGCGCGCCGCCGGAGCACGTGGTCGAGGACCGCGCGATAGGAGGTCTTCTCTTCTGAGAGGCGTCGCTGGAGGGTCCGGGGCGAGACGCCGATCTCCTTGGCGACCTCCGTCGTTCCGCAGGTCGCGGGACGGTCTGCAGCGAGCAAGAGCGAGAGTATCTGGGAGGTGATCTTCCCGGCGGCGGCATTCCTCAGGTGGTCGAGGGCACCCGCGAGCTGGGCGAGGACCACGGGGTCGTAGGCGAGGAATGCGGTGGTCGCTTCTTCGAGGCCCCAGCGCATGACGAGCTCGTCGCCGCCGTAGGTGATCGGACAACCGAAGAACGCGTCGTGGGCGCCGGCGTGGGCGGGGCGCAGGAAGGGAAAGGTCACCTGGCGCGGGGAGAGGGACCGGCCCGCGAGGTGCTCCGGGAACGCGACCCAGTGGGCAGCCACGGACTCGGCGATTTGAGGCGTCGGTGTGACGATCCCGTCCCGCCATCGAGCGCGGACGACGAACTCATCCCCTTCGGTGGCCGCCTGGCCGGTGATGGTGTTCGAGAAGAGCGCCGTGTGTTTCATGTAGGCGCCGAAAGCATCCTGAACCGACCGCGAGGCGCCCATGTAGTGGCCGAGGACCGGAACCAGGCCGCGGATGGCCGCCGCACCGGAGCGGAGGGCAAACGCCGGGTCTTCGGACCGAGCCGCGAGGGCGCCCCAGAGCGCTTGCATCGAGCGCACGGGGATGCGCCGTGCCGGAGGTTTGAAGAGCTCTTCTTCGAGCCCGGCCACGGTCAGCACGGCGTCGATGTCGAATTGCGAGCGCTCAGCCCAGGCGAGTAGATGCGTGCCGACGGTGTTGATGATCCACAGGTCGGGGTCGGCGGCCACCGGCCGGAGGATGGCATGCGAAGAGAGAGAGCTGGCGGCATTTGTGATGGAGCCCCGCGGTCCGGTGGCTAGGTTCATGATCAGTGTCCCCCTCCACTCACAGCCGCGGCGTCCAAGTCACCCACTGGCTCAGCGCGGCCGGTATTTTCGCCCTCCTACCGATGGGCGTCGCCATGGCGGGCATGGCTGAGGACGACCCGACCCGCCTCTTGCTCACCCGCCTGCACGTCGTGGTGGGAATCGCGACGGCGCTACTCACCGTGTTGCGATTGATTTTCATCGCGAAGGGGCCCCGCCCCGAGCCCCTCGAGATGAGCACGCTGCACCACCTCGGCATCAAGGGCACCCACGTACTGCTCTACGTCATGCTCTTTGCGATCCTGGGCTCTGGCCTGTCCCTCTTTGGTGGAGGCGAACTCGCCGCCTATCTCTCCGGAGCGAGCGCCACGGCACCGGACTTCAGCGAGCTTCCGCCCCGTGCTGCCCACGGCAACCTTCCGATCGCCTACCTCGTCGTCGTGGTGGCGCATGTGGCCGGGTCGGTTCTTCACGAGGTTCGCCGCGGCGGCGTGCTTCGACGCATTGGCATCCCTCGCCGCGGCTGACGAGAGGAGTTCACTATGGTGGTTGGAGGTACTGCGCCGATCTTCCGTGTGGTCTTCGTCCACCTCGGCGCCTACCTCTTCGCCTTCGTCGCCGGATCTGGCCTCGCCGTCGGGGCCTTCGAACTCTTCGGGGAGCACGCGACCTTGCCGCCGATGCCCCTCACGGTCATCGGGGCCGCCCTCTCCATATTTCTCGGTTTTCGGACGAACGCGGCCTACGGCCGCTACTGGGAAGCGCGCACGCTTTGGGGACGCGTGGTCAACGCCTCCCGGCACGTGGCGCATCAAGCCCTCGCCTATCTTCCCGGCGATGTCGGCGATACCGCTGCGTCCGTGGCCCCTCCCTCGCCGGTGGCCGAGGCCTTGATCGTCCGCCAGGCGATCTATGCCCACGTGCTGCGTTGTCATTGCCGCGGCCAGGACCCGGCGGCGGATCAACACATCGTGCGCCTCGCTTCCGACGAGCAGGTGCGGGCCCTCGGGGTGACGACCAACCCACCGGCGCTCCTTCTACGACGATCCCTCGTCTCTCTCTCGGAGGCCGCGGCCCGGGGTGAGCTCTCCGAAGAGAAACTCCGCAGCTTCGACGCCAGCATTCGGGCGTTGATCGACGCCCAAGGGGGCATCGAGCGCATCCTCAAGACGCCGTTGCCCGTCTCCTACACCTACTATGCTCGGCGAATCACGGTGCTCTATGGCCTCCTCCTGCCGTGGGCGTTGACCGGTCACCTCGGCCTCCTGACCCTCCTCATCGCGCCATCCGTTGCGATGGTCTTTCTTCTGATCGACAACGCTGGCGACATCATCGAGCGGCCCTTCTCCCCCGGGGCTTTCGGGCTCCCGCTCTCGTCCCTCAGCCTGACGATCGAGCGGAACCTGAGGGAGCTGGTGGTGGACCCGAGTGAGCTTCCCGCGCCTGAGGCGATCGGTGGCCCGAAGAAGAACGTCCTGATGTGAGGGCGTGCATTCTGCTGCACCCTCGCTGAGCAGGTATGCTCTCGCCATGAGGGTCGAAATACTGGTCGTGGTGTGGGTCGCGGTGCTCGTCACGGCGTGCGGAGATGACGGTGCGCCGAGCGATGCCGGGGGCGACTCGGGGGCTATCGATACTGGCGCTCCGAGTGACGCTGGCGACGCGGGGGACGCCGGCGATGCCGATGTGGGCGCACCGGACGCCGGCTCGACATCGATCGCGGAAGCCGACCTGGCCCCGCACCTCGCCGCCGCCTGGTGCAACGCCAATAGGCCGTGCTGCGAGGTCGACTCGATGGTGCCCGGAGATTGCGTAGCGGCCGCCCAGGCGGACATCGAGAGGATCCTGATGCGACCCCGCGACGGGATGGCCTACGACGCCGCCGAGGCGGGGCGCTGCGTCGCCGCCCTCGAAGCGCTCTCGACGGATTGCAGCGCGGCCCGGGCCAGCGCCTACGACTACCAGCGCCCGTGCTCGTTCGTCATCGACGGGACCGCGCCGCCCGGCGACGTTTGCGAAACCGCCGAGCAGTGCGATCGGCCGGCGGGGGGAATCGGAAGCTCTGCCACGGGCTATGTCGGCTGCGCCCCCTATGGCGGCGTCGCTGACAAGCGCTGCCGCGCCTTCGTGCCCACGACGACCGTCGGCGCCGCCTGCGAGATGGCGTTCATGGGCGAAGAGACGACAGTCTCGGTCTGCGCCGGCGGTGACCTCTACTGTGGCGTGGGCGTGTGCCGCGAGGCCCAGGCTCTCGGGGAGCCGTGCGGTTCTTCGGAGAGTAGGTGTGGTGTCGACGCCTACTGCGAAGCCGGTGCCATCGTGTGCACCGCGCGGCCCGGAGATGGAGACGCGTGCACTATCGACGGCGAGTCGTGCATCGCCGGCCTCGAGTGCGCCTCGGATACCTGCCAGCGCACTGCACCCCTTCGCATCCCGAACCTCTGCCTCGGCCTCGCCTGCGTCGCCCAAGAACTCGCCTGCGCGCCGGTTCCGTAAGCCGACGCAACGCGAGCTGCACTACTCTTCCTTCTCGAAGAGCGACCTCAACGAGCGGTAGAGCTTGACGACGACATCGATGTCGTCCTTCAGTGTCCGTGGTTGCCCCAGAGCCCAAGCAAGCCCCTTGGTGTGGTCTCTCCGTGCGCGCACCGCCTTCGTGAAGGCCTCGGCCTCGGTCGCGACGGCAGCCTGCCTCCGGTCCTTGGCCACGGCGACGCCGGCCGTGGCTGTGGCGGCGTCGAAGAGGTAGAGCTTGCGGATGAGTTCTGCCTCGCCGGCGTCCAGCCAGGTGCCGTGCTCCGCGCAAACGTCGATCTCCACGCCGGACGCGGTCGAGGGTTCCATCGTCGCTTGGCACACGGGGCAGCTTGCTTCTTTGGTGGCGGCCGCTCGAAAGGGCCCGCCTTCTGCCTTGGCTTGGGGCTCTTCCTGTCCTCTTTCCGCGGCCATCGCGTAGGAGCGCTGCAGCAATTCTGGGAGTTGGTTCGCCACCAGGAGTTGGCTGGCTGCATTGTCGAAAAACGCTCCCTGGCAGGGTCGACAACCCCACACCCGGTCCTCCTCGGAGAGGCTCTCGAGGTCCCCCCGACACCGCGGGCACATCATGGCGGTCAGCGCGGGCTCACGTTGAAGTGGTGGAGGACGCCCGTGTCATAGCTTGCGTGATCGCTCACGTGCAGGGTCCAGGTCCCGACGACGGTGTGCGTCCCGAGGTCGATCGTCGCGCGATGCTCGAAGTCGTCTGCCGAGTCGCCCTGGCGGTCGGTGAGAACGTGTCGTGAGCCGTCGGGTGCTTCGACCCAGACGACGAGGTCACCACGCCAGCTGTGGGTGATGCGCACGGCGACCTCGGCTCGGCGCGACGAGGCCGGGTGGGCGACGTCGATCGTGGTTTGCACGCCGGCGGCGTCCGCGTCTGGGATCGCGAGGTCCAAGAGGCACTCGCCCTCGTGGGCCCAGGCCGCCATTCCTTGGCGCTGGCAATTGCCCTCGAAGGTCTGCCCGTTGCAGGTGCACACGGGGGCATAGAGGCCGCGACAGTAGATCGGACCCGCGGGCTCCGCTACGCAGATGCCGGGCTGCTCTGAGGTGCACGTCGGCCCTTCGGTCCAGCCCCGATCGCAGACCAAGCCCTCTTCGCAGAGCGTCCGGTCGCCGCATGCATCGCCCGCGCCGACGATCGGCGGGCAGTAGCGCTCGGTGCATGCCCACCGGCCACCGCTGCACGAGCAGGTATTGCATCCGTCGTCGGTCGTATCGCCCTCGGCGCATTCCATCGGCGTCGTGCATTGCCAACCGCATCGCCCGGCCTCGCAGACCGCCGCGCCCAGGCAGAGGATGTGGTGGTAGGGGTTGTCGATGAGCGAACAGTCGGAGGTCTCGCCGCAGGTACCTGCCGAGCGGCAGGTCCGGTCCCCGGCGCAGTAGAGGGCGTCGCCGCAATCGGCGGTGGTCGAACAGGCATCGCCCTCGGACCCCGGGGCGACGGGCTGGCAGCTGAGGAAACATGGCCAGGTGATGCACCGAACGACCTCGTTCGGGCACTGAGTTCCGGCGGGGCAGTCTGCATCACCGAGGCAGCCCTTGCCGAAGGCCTCGACGGCCCCGACGCGGAAGCCCCAAGCGGTCACGGAGTAATCGCTGACCAGGCGAACACCGAGGTTTCCGGTCTCATATTCGCGGGTCGTGAAGGCTTCGAGGACTCCGGTAAAGGTGTCGAGGGTCTCCTCGGTGTCGAGGTCGACCACATGCACGAAATCGTAGCCGCGTTCGGTCTCGAGGCGGTCGAAGCGGATTCGAGCGCGGTCTGCGCCGCCGGAGAAGCGACGCAGGTCGGTCACTTCGTCGGTGTCGTTTGCATACGGGTGTGCGCTCTCGGTCGACGGGAGCTCGACGGTGGCCCAGACGTCGGTTCCGGGGCTGGGCGGGTCCGTGGGGGCCGCCGCGAAATCGAACTCGAGGCGCCAGGTGGCGAGGTGGCCGACGTCGCGCGCCGCGTGGTCGCTCACGCCGAGGGTCCATAGGCCGTCCGCAGGTTCGCCTTCGAAGGCTGTCGTGACGTCTTCGAAGATCGATAGGTTGTCTTCTCCGCCGCCGACGCGGTCGTGGAGGACGTGCTCGGTGCCGGCGGGGGAGCGGAGGACGACCCGCAGATCCCCTCGCCACGTGTGACCGATCGTGACGCCTACGTGCAGCCGGGCCACGCTCGCGGGCGGCCGGTCGACGAGGATCGAAGCTTCGACCCCGGCGGGGTCTGCATCCGGAATGGTGAGGCGCTCGGTGTCATAGAACCGCGTCTGCGCTCGGCAGACGCCCTCGGCAGGGCACGGCGGCCCCTCCGGGATGCAGACTCGGAAATCGCAGAGCTCACCATGATCGCAGTCGCCGTCGGCGAGGCAGACCGCACCCTCGAGGGCTTCCTGTTTGTCCTGGACCCCGATTGGAGTGCGGGCGCCTTCGGCCGCGCAGCCGAAGAGCAAAAAGGAACCGACGAGGAGCGTGAGGGGGCCACGCGAGATGACGGATGACATGACTTTCCTCCCGGAAATCCTGCTGGAAATCCCGCCGGGAATCCGGACGAGCAGGTCGGATACGTCCTACATATGCCCACATCTATCAACGACCACCCGTGCGCTTCGTCACGGGGTTTCCGGGGTCAGCGGGGGGCGGCCTCCCAGGTGTCGAGGACGTCGGCGATGGAGACTGCGCTCGCTGCTGATCCGTCGTGCCACGCGACCGTGACCTGATCGCCGGCGAGGGACTCGACGGTGCCGTGATAGAGCGTCAGCCCGGCCCAAAGGACCGTTACGTGGGTACCCGGTGTCAGGCGCTCGGCGGGCACCGGCGGTGCTACCCCGATGATCACATCGGGTGCGAGCAGCAGCTCTCCTTGTACGGTGGTGACACGGTACTGGTCACCGACGCGTTCACCGATGGTGCCGTTGGTCGTTGTCCCCGCGAGCCAGACTCGCGTGCCGGGGGCTGGGTTCACCGGTGCCTCGAAGACATGGAGGATCTGCTTTCGGTTCACCGTCCCGAGGGAGTCGTCGTAGAGATAGCGCAGCTGGACTCGGTCGCCATCGACGGACACGACCTCTGCGGTCCAGGGTCGCTCGGGCATCAACTCGCCGGCGTTGAGCCAGTAGCTGAGCACCTTCACGCCGGGGCGAATCTGCGCAGGGTCCGCCCCTCGTCGCAGGGGGAACGACGCCGTCGGCGCGCCGCGGACGACCTCGGGCGGTGCTCCTTGGAGCGCGTAGAGCTGGTCCCGGCCGAACCAGGTATGGGCGCCGTCCTCGAAGCGCAAGTGCACCAGGAAGCCCAAGGTTTGGATCACCGTGCCTTCGGCCGGCCCTCGGGGCGACCAGATCATCACCTGATGATCGACGAGGTCCGGCCAGGGCCTGATCCGCGACCCCTCGACCCATTCGCGTTCGCCATTGGCGTACTCGACCTGGGTGAGCTCTCCCCGGCGCTCCAGAACGCTCGCGGCGTAGATCGCCCCGCGCCCGAGCCAATCGACGGCGACGACCTCGGGGTCGGCGTTGGTCGAGGCCTCGGGTGCGGGTGCGGGTGCCGGCGAGTTCTCACGATCGCCACAACCGATGAGAGCGATGCATGTGCAGAGGAAGACGGCGGGTCGGTTTCGCATGAGGTCCTTTGTCTATGGCTGAAGCGCCGTAGGCAAGGACGAATCGAGAGCGTGTTCGGCCTCTGGAGTCCCTGGATTGGAGCATCGCGTCAGAAAACGTCGACGTCGTACTCGACCGTAGTTTCTCCGATGGTCACCGAAGCGGCCTGCGCGCCCGACTCGTTCCAGATCCAGTAGACGGGGTTCGGGGTCATGGCCCGGCGGGGGCCGTCGTCGTCGAAGGTCCACTCGGCAGACTGGGATTGGCCGTCAAAGGTGACGGTCGTGTCGAGGCAATCGGGGATGTCGTCACCGTAGACCACCACGTAGAAGCCCACCATCGACGAGCCCTGGCCACCGCGGACGATGGAGACCTCGGGGTCTTCGTCGAGGGCCACCATGTCGCCCATGTCGAGGAGTTCGATGCGCTCGGGCACCCATGCGCTCGCGCCTTCACAGCTCACCGGGGCCGGCGGGGGGCCCTCAACAGGGTTGCCCCAATCCCCGATGCACCCGAGGAGCGGGAGGACGAGGGCGACGGCGCCGGCGATGAGGCGGAGGGTGAAGAAGAGGCGGTGGTTGGGCATGGCGAGCTGCTGTGCAACGGCGGTGCCAGGTGAATTTGGGCTCATGCATGGGGCGGATGTGTGCCACTGGCACACATTGGAGCTCCCAGTCCCCACGCGGTGTCATCCCGGGTTCACGGTGCTCCGTTCTGACGAGACGGTGCGCGCGATGGTCGTGCAGTAGAAAACAAATCGGGCGCCCTGGGGCGCCCGACATGATCCGCTTCAGATGTGGCTGAAGTTCCGTCTGTCTCGGAGCGTCAGCCGCAGCTGCCGCCGAGGAGGCCGGACTTGAGGCCACTGTTGGGGGGCGAGCTGCCGAGCCAGATGCCGAAGAACGCCCGGGCGAAGTCGTCGCCTTCGATGGTCCCCTTGTTGCGGCCCTTCACGTCGACCCGCAGGCCCGTGCCCGGGATGTACGTGAACTGCATGACGTCGCCCTCTTCCATATCGGTCATCCACCCGTTGAGGCGGCGGATGTTGCCCCGCATCGACGAGAGGTTAGAGCCCGCCGAAGACTGGAAACCTTCGCTGAAGGCCTCGGTGATGTCGCTGCCGTCGACGTCGCGGACGAAGTGGAGGACCAGGCGCTTGCGCTTGGCCGTATCGAGGAGGTCGTTGGCGTTACGGGAACGCTCGCCCTCGACGTAGAGCCCTGCGATATAGACGTTGACGTTGAATACCGTCGCCTCGCGGATGCCCATCCCGTTGAGGGTGAGGCGCACCCCGTCGACGCGAGACGAGTTGGGCATGGTGACCCCTTCGCACTCGCGCGCGGAGGCCGGCGCCGTGAGCAGGAGGCAGGAGGCGAGGACGATGGCGGATGATACGATGAGCTTCTTCATTGGGGTCTCCGAGTTGCGGGCGAGCATACGCGATCATGGCCGTCATGCCGATAGGGGTGAAAACGAGCGCCGATACCCCCCTTTTCGAGGAGTGCCCGGGATCGCACGATGTCTCGCCGCCCTTTCGTCGTGACGCTACTGCTGGTGGGTGCGGGGGCGGGACGGCGGTCGAGCCCTCGTTATTCACCCGGGGCCCAATCAGGGCCCGAGGGCCATCCCCACCGATAAGATCATGGTCTGGCGCAGTTCGTCACCACCCTTGATCCGGTAGGTAAACTCGAAGGTCAGGCCGAAGAGGTCGGAGAACCAAGCGTGGAGCCCCAGACCAACGACCCCGCCGACGGTCACCCCCGTGTCCTGGCCGTCCCAGAGCGCCACGCTCAGCGTGGGGCCGGCCTTCACGAAGGGCTGCAGCGACCGGTCCGGACCGCCCCCGGAGGCGGGCAGGTAGTAGCGGAGGGAGAGGTCGTTCGTCGCGATCAGATGGCTGTCGTCTCCGGCGAGAGACGCCATCACTTCGACCCCGATGGGGAGGCTGCCAAATGGGATGTGCAACCCCAGGGAGCCGCCGATCGCAAAGAAGTCCTCGAACTCGCTGTGAATCTGGCTGAAGTCTGCTCGCAAGCTCAGAACGTAGCGGTCCGTGGCGGGCCCGTGTGATTCTGGATCGGCCGCGAGGGCGGTCCCGGGTGCCGATAGGAACCCGGCGGCGAGGAGAGCGAGCAGGAATAGACGCATGACTTTGTTTGCCTCCATGGGCTGAAAACCTGGCGGCCCGCGTAGTCGAGGTCTCGCCTCGACTACCGGGCCCCTCTGACCGCTGGGTAGTGGCGTAGGGCGCCGCTTCCCACCGGTGTCGACGTCGTCTCGTGGGTCCCCTCCTTCGGGGGCGCCAGCTTTGCCAGCCCGATGAGCTCGACTTCGACGCTCCGGGCCGCGGCCGTGGCCGCGAACTCTTCGATCAGCTCGAGGACGTCGGCGTGGATGTAGTGCGAACTGCTGGCGTCCACCTTCACGACAGTGCCCGCGGGCAGCTCGTGGAGGACCTTGCTGACGCTCGCCTTGTTGAGGAACGACACGTTCTCGCTCAACTCGATGCTGATGCGGCGGCGGTGGCCTTCTTCTTTGTGAGATTCGCTGTGGTGGATGAAGTAGGGGACCTGGAGATTTGCCCGGAGGATGAAGAACACGGCGACGCCCATGCCGATGCCGACTCCGGTGAGCAGATCGGTCGCCACGACCGCGACGATGGTGGTGACGAAGGGCGCCCATTGGCCGGTCTCCTGACCGAAGAGCTTCCGGAAGACCTCGACCCGGGCGAGCTTGTAGCCGATGTGCAGGAGAATCGCGGCCAGGGCCGCGAGGGGGATCCAGCCCATCACCGTGGGAAGGACGACGATGGCAAAGAGCAGCATGCCCCCGTGAAACACGGCCGAGAGCCGGGTGCGCGCCCCGGACTGAATGTTCGCCGACCCGCGTACGATGACCGCGGTGAGGGGAAGACCTCCGAGGAGCCCGGCTATCATGTTGCCGACGCCCTGGGCGACGAGCTCTCGGTTCACCGGGCTGCGTCGCTTGAACGGGTCGAGCTTATCGAGGGCTTCGAGGCAAAGAAGGGTTTCGATGCTCGCGACGGCTGCGATGACGAAGCCCGTCTGCCAGATGGCGGCTTCGAAGATTCGGCTGAAGTCCGGGAAGCTTATCTGCGACGCGAGGTCGACGAAGCCCCCCGACGGCAGGCTCACGAGGTGGTTTCCATCGAGGCCCCACTGCGGCACGACCGCGAGGAAGATCGCGTTGAGACCGATGCCGAGGAGCACTACGGCGAGGGGACCCGGCATCCACCGGAGTCCTTTGAGAACGTCGACCCTCTCCCAGACCAGGAGCACGACGAGTCCGAGGGCTGCGATGATCGCCGCGCCCAGGTGGATGTGCTCGAAGGCAAACGAGATCTCGTGCCAGGCGCCGAGGTCGCCGTTCCAGTAGAGGGTCAGGTCGCCTTCGAAGTCCTCGTCGTAGCCGAGGGCGTGGGGGATCTGCTTGAGGATCAGGATCACCCCGATCGCGGCGAGCATTCCCTTGATGACGCTCGACGGGAAGTAGTACGCGAAGACTCCCGCCTTGAGCAGGCCCAGGAGGATCTGGACCGCCCCGGCGACGACGACCGCGAGGAGGAAACCCTCGTAGCCGAGGCCCGCTATCGCCGACAAGACGATGGTGATCAGGCCGGCCGCGGGCCCGGAGACGGCCACCGCCGAGCCGCTCACCCACGCGACGACGAGGCCACCCACGATGCCGCTGACGAGGCCCGCGAGGGGCGGGGCCCCCGACGCGATCGCGATGCCGAGGCAGAGCGGAAGGGCGACGAGGAAGACGACCACCGAAGCCGGCAGGTCGTGCTTCAGGTTCCTGAGATAGCCGGTGCCCCCGGGTGGTGCGCCCTCGGCCGGGGGTATCCCCCCTAAGCCTGCGCCCTTACCCAGCATCGGGCCCCAGTCGGTAAATCTGCCGTACGTCCTTCATGATCTCGTCGAACGGGATCTCGAGATCCCGCAGAAGCCCGTCGGACAAGTCGAAGACCCAACCGTGCACGGTGGGCCTCTTCCGGCGCATGAACTGCTTCTGGACACAGGCGGTCTTGAGGATGTGAACGCACTGCTCCTGAACGTTGAGTTCGACGAGGCGTCGATAACGCGCACTTTCGTCTTCGATGGCGTCGAGCTCGTGGCGGTGAAGGCGGTAGACGTCACGAACCTCGCGCAGCCATCCGTTGAGGAGGCCGAGGTCCTCGGACTGCATCGCAGCCCGCACGCCGCCGCACCCGTAGTGCCCGCACACGATGATGTAGTCCACCTCGAGGTGGGTGACCGCGTACTCGATGACGGACTGAGCGTTGAGGTCCGTATTGACGACGAGGTTCGCGACGTTGCGATGGACGAAGACATCACCGGGGGCGAGGCCCATGATCTCGTTCGCCGGGACCCGGGAGTCCGAGCAGCCGATGTAGAGGAACTCTGGGTTCTGTCCGTTGGCGAGGTGCTCGAAGAAGTCGGACTGCTGTCGTCGCTTCTCTTGCACCCACTGACGGTTGCCTTCGAAGATGGCTTGGTATCGCTTCACTGTCCGACCTCGGGGAGGGAGGACGGGGGGCTGACGTACACGCGGGCGGATGCCGTGGAGACGCGGGGGAGTGATTTATCCACCCTCTCTATGTACGTGCGCGTAGACCCTGGGAAACCCAGATAATATCGCGTTCACGAATAGGCATAACCTATGCGTTGCATGCGCGTCGTAGGCTCAGCCTCGACTCCATGGCCAGGCCAATCTTGGGCATCGCCTATTCCTATGGTATAGGTTCTTCCGATGGACTGGGTAAACTACCACCACCTTCTCTATTTCTGGGTCGTCGCCAAAGAGGGCACGGTGACCAAGGCTGCGGAGGTCCTGCGTCTCCGGCAGCCCACCGTGAGCGAGCAGCTCAAGAACCTCGAAGAATCCCTCGGGGAGCAACTCTTCGACCGCAGCCGGCGTCGCCTCACTCTGACGGACTCGGGTAGGTTGGTCTACCGGTACGCCGATGAGATCTTCCGCCTCGGCCAGGAACTGAAAGATACGCTCGCGGGCCGACCGACCGGGCGCCCCTCCAAGCTTCGGGTCGGGGTGAGCGACGCGGTCCCCAAGCTCGTCCTCCACCGGCTCCTCGAGCCCGCGCTCCGCATGGAGGAGCCGGTTCAGCTCGTATGCCGTGAAGACAAGACCGAACGCTTGCTGGCGGAGTTGTCGGTCTCGGACCTCGACCTCGTTCTCACGGACGCCCCCCTCGCCGGGAAGGCCAGGGTCCGGGCCTTCAATCACCTGCTCGGTGAATGTGGCGTCAGCTTCTTTGCAGTGGCGGACCTCGCGAAGGCCCATCGCAAGGAGTTTCCCGCTTCCCTCGATGGGGCGCCGCTTCTCCTGCCCACGGACAATACGCTTCTGAGGCGCTCCCTCGACCACTGGTTCGATGCGATCGGAGTGCGACCTCGAGTGGTCGCGGAGTTTGAGGACAGTGCGCTGCTCAAGCAGTTCGCCCAGTACGGTGAGGGCATCTTCGCCGGCCCCTCGGCCATCGAACACGAGATCATCGACCAGTACGGGGTGCGCGTGCTCGGCCGGACCGAACACGTCGTCGAGCGCTTCTACGCGATCACGGTGGAGCGCAGGATCAAGCACCCCGCGGTGCGAGCGATCAGCGACGCGGCCCACGAGAACATCTTCGGCTGAAGGCGGCGGGGGTGGGCTCCCATTCGTGCCCACGTGCTACACGTCCGCCATGGCGCGCCCTCGACCAGCCGACATCCGCTCCGTGCTCTTCGACCTCGACGGTGTCTTGGTCGACTCCGAGCGCGCGTGGTTCGAGACTCTCTGCCTGACGGCTGAGCGATTCGGCGCGCCGGCTATCGATTGGGACAGCTTTTCCCCGACCTTCGGCCAGGGAATCGTCGCTGACCAGCGTACCTTCTTTGCGACCGCGTCCATCGACGAGGTCGCCAGGGCCTACGACGAGCTCTACCCCGGCGCCGCGGCGAAGGCCGAGCTCCTCGAGGGCGCCGTCTCGCTCCTCGAGGCCTTGCGCGAGAACGGGATTCGTACCGCACTCGTCACCAACGCACCGCGCCGCGCCGCCGAGGCCGTGCTCGCTGAAAAGGGCCTCGCGACCTTGCTCGACGCCACCGCGACCTCGACCGACGGACCGGAGAAGCCGGACCCCGGCCTGGTGCACCTCGCGCTCACGCAAATCGAGGGCAGCGCGGCGACCGCCGTCTACGTCGGCGACTCGGTGACCGACCGAGGTGCGGCAAACGCAGCGGGGGTCTTTTTCATCGGCCGCGGCATCGACGGTGACGTCCGGGTCGAGACGCTGGTCGAGCTCGGGCGCTGGCTGGACGCCGGCTGATCTCCCCGGTCACCCGAGATTCACCGCATATCGGCGGTCATCGCGAGGGCCGTGGGCGCCGGAGTGAGCCGAGCAGCGATATGAGCACGCTCGCCGCGTACAAGAGCCAGGTCGGGACAGCGAAAATCGCGGTGACGGTCATCGTCGTCGAAATCGCCTCGGCCAGCGCTGACGCCTTGGTCGCGGCGTCGGTGCTCTCCACCGCGTCGAACGCCTGGGTCAGAAGTGCCATCGAAGCCGCGGCGCCGATGAGCCCCAAACCGAGCGCCACCAGGGGCAGCCAGGTCGCGCGCTGCCACCAGACACCGCCCTGTCGCCGCGCAACCCAGCGCGCCCACTGGAAAAGACCGAGCGAAACCACGATCTGGGTCGCGACTGCCAGGATTGCGGGCACGATCAACTCAGACATGACGCGCATGTAACAGCAATCGATGTCGCTGAGAACAGATGGATCCCTCGGCCGGCTAACGCCGGGCACGCCGATGAAGCAGCAACCCGAGGGCGAACACCGGAGCACCGAAGAACGCCTCGACCGAGAGAATATGCAGCCCGCGGTCGGAGAAGAACGCTCCGACGCTGAGGGGCGAGACGGGGATTGGGCGCCAGGGAAAGAAGAAGCGGGTGGACGAGAAGGGCGCGAAGAAGGCGATGCCGAGGCCGCCGTTCGTGAGGGCATCGAGCAGGGAGTGGGAGAGCATAGCCAACGAGACGCACGCGAATATGACCCGCCTCGTCTCCCGAGGGTAGCCGAGGGCGACTGCCGCGCTGACGGCCGCGTAGAACGCCGGAGCGTGGAAGAGACCCCGGTGCCCGAGCAGGTGCGCGTAGTCCACCCAGGCGAACGTCACGACGTCTGCGTCGGGGAGCACAGCGAAGAGCATCCCGAGCGATACCAGGCGGATCGTCGCCGGCCGGCTGCGCGCCGGGAGGGCGGTGCATGCGAGCCCGATTCCGGCGCCGACTACGGCGTGAGTGATGGCGGAGGCCAAGTTGGCGACAGTGTAGCGGAGCGCGCGCCTTCAGCAATTTCGTAGGACCTAGAATCAGCGCTTGTTCACGCGGATCTCGTACTCCTTGGCGCCGCTCGCGGCGACGACGAGGATTGTGGTGTCGTCTTCGCGGCTGAAGGTCAGGGTGAGGTTCTTGTCGAAGGGCGTCTCGAGGGTGTAGCGCCCAGACTCGGGGACCGGGTCGTCCCAGCGCCAGGCGACGGAGTCGATGCCGAGGACCCAAAGCCCCGCGTCGCCGTCCCAGGAGCGGGAGCCGTCGACGGTGAAGCCCTGGGTGATGTCGCCGCCGAGCCCCGCCTGGGTCCGGTCGCCGCTGCCGACGCCCTGGCGCCCGTCCGAGATCCGGGTCCAGGTGGTCTCGTGCACGACCCTCCGGGTGAGGTCCGCGCCGTTCCAGGTCACCATCGCCGTTCCGGTGACGCTCAGCTCGCCGTTGGTCAGCGCGTCCCAAGAGTGGGAGACGATCACCTGGCTCATCTCGTTCGCCATGATGGTGACGCTGTGGCTGCCGGCGAAGCGCTGCCCCCGGTACTCGCACATCCCGGTCACCCCGTAGGTGATCGTGAGCGTCGCGCCGGCGAGTGCGACCTCGGCGCAGGGGAGCTGGGCCTCGTAAAACGTGACGAGTTCCCCCGCCGCCACTTCGACGGCCGCCCCGATGGTGAAGGTTGTCGTGAGCTCGATCGAGTTCGAGGTGAGGGCCGAGGCCTGGCCGCTGAGCTCGGCTTCTTCGAGGGCCTGGGCTGCCTCTTCCCGCGTCAGGGCAGTGCAGGCGATGAGGCCGAGGGCCAAGAGGGAGATGAGGGCGACGGGCGCGAGGCGGCGGAGGGGCATGGGACCATGGTACGCGCCACTAGGCCCTTCCGCGAGCAGGTCACACGGCGGAAGTTTCGCGCCAAAGGCCCGCTCGGCAGGTGCGTCAGAGTTCGGACAATGCGGCCCAGGGCACCGCGCTGAGCAATACCCCCAGCACCAGGACCGCGGCTGCAGCGAAGGTATAGATGGTATTGGCCACCGGCCGAGATCGCAGCATCGTGAGCCACTCTTCGGTGAGCGGCGGGAGGGCGGCGTAGGCCGCCAGGATCACCCGGCGCATGTGCTCCCTCTCTTGGGTCGAAGGGCTGAGGGCGCTGAAGGCCCGGTTCAGCTGAAGGTCTTCTCGCGTATCGTCGTCGTTCATCATGGGTCCTCCCCTGCTCTCGCTGCTTCGTCTTCATCGTTTCGGATCGTGAGCTCGGCGAGCAGGCGGCGCCGCTGTCGCTCGCATATCTTCCGCACGTTGGCAGCGCTCAGAGCGCATGCTGCCGCCACCTCGCTTGCCTCGAGGTCCGCGCCGTAGCGGAGGCTGAGGACCTCCCTGTCGCGTTTCGGGAGGGCCTCGAGGGCGCGGAGCAAGCGCCCCCGCGCCTCGGCGTCGAGCAAGGCGGATTCCGGTGTCCGTGGAGCTTCGGTCACCTCGCGCGCCGCGTCTCGCTCTCTGAGCTCTCGCCGGCGCCGCCCTCGCGCGCTTTGGTTGCGGGCGCCGTTGAGGGCGATCGTCGAGAGCCAGGCGATGAAGCGTTGGTTGTCCCGTTTCTCGTAGCCGTGGAGCGAGGCAAATGCCTTCACGAAGGCGTCCTGTACGACATCCTCGGTTGCCGCGGCGGAGCCACAGAGGGGCCTCACGCTTCGGTAGACGCGCTCCACGTAGAACTCGTAGAGCGCGCCCATCGCCTCCGTGTCGCCTCCCCGGGAACGCAGGACGAGGGACTGGACCTCGGCCTCCGGTGGCTCCGGTGGCCCCGGGATCCGGTCCGGCCGGCCCACCAGGATGGCGAAGAGCAGGTACATCTCAGCCTCGAGCCCCCAAGAAACCGAGAGTCCAAACCGAAGAGCGGAAGGTTCCAGTAGCGCCCTGGACCAGGATCACGACGGGGACGACGAGGAGGGCGCCGACCATGACGCTCGGTGCGAGTCCAAATGCGAAGTACGCACCGAGGCCGAGGGCCGCGCCCGGGAGGGCGCCTACGGAGGTGACGAGGCCACCGCCGAGCTGCCCCGCGAAGGAGAGGAGCGTCAGCCGGACCGAGTCCCCGAGGCGACCGTGGAGAAGACGCCGTGCCGCGCGAATCGCGTCCCGGGCGCCAAAGCCTTCGAGGACGGCGAAGCGGAGCGCGTATTCGTAGAGGAAGTAGAGCGTCAAGGCCCCGGGGATGCCCACGACGACGAGAGGGAGCGCGACCAGGATCGCCGGGACCATGGGCACGACCTCGAAGGCGCCGAGGGCGATCGGCGCGGCGACGACGACGCCTGCGCCGGCGAAGCCGGCGGCGAGGAGCACCTTCAGGACGAATACGGTGAGGAAGTGGCGTCCGCCCACCCGGAACCCCTCGGCGATGCTGAGGCTCTCGCCGTCCTGGTCCCTCTGCACGCCGCGGATGAGCGCGGCTTCGGAGAGCACATTCATGATGAGGACGGCGAGGCCCAGGACGCTGAAGGCGATGAGGAGGGGCAGGAGCCACTGGGGCAGGGGGCCATGGGCGCTCGAGCCCGCTCCGTCGGCGGTTGCGCCCCCCGCGGCGGCGATGAAGAAGCCGAAGAACCAGAGGTGCTTCCGGGCCCAGAGTGTCCGGAGAGAGCGCTTGCCGATGTGGGTGATGTCCATGAAGAAGTCCCTTTCTACCGGGAGAACCCACGAACCCCGAGCCGCGTGACAGGGCGGACGCTCTTTTTTAGGCAGCCCGAGGCGCCGTCACCAGGGTGCCTCACCCCGCTTCGAGGATGAGACCGCGGTGGTCGGCGGTGAAGCCCTGCTCTCGGAACCGCGCGGCGTGGGGCGAGGTGCGCGCCGGGGCGCCGTCGATTTCCTCGATGCGGAGGAGCTTGCCCCGGCGGCGGCGGGCGACCTCGCGGAGGGCATGGACGGCGCGGCCGAGCCCGTCCTCGTGGTTCGCGAAAGTGCGCAGCTTCTGGCCGCTGCGGTTCAGGTAGAGCACCGGCGTGCCGTCCACGAGGACCACCGTCGCCCCCGCGACTCGTCGCGGTTTGTGGTCGGGGTTTTCCGTGGGAGCGGGCCACGGAAGGAGCCATCCGTAGGGGTTCGCCGGGTCGACGGCGGAGAGCACGGTGACCTTCGCGTCGACGCCCGTGTCCCGAGCGCGGCGCAAGCGATCGACCGCACCGGGGAGGGCGAACTGGGCGCCGCCGAGGCCTTCGACGAAGTAGCCGCGGCGCACCTTGCCCGCCTCTTCGAGGGCCCGGAAGATCTGATAGGTGGTGCGAAATCCGCCCGGCGTGCCTTCGAGGGCGGTGACCTCACGGCTCACGATGCCATGGCGCCCGAGGAGGCTCATGGCACGGGCGTGGGCCCGCTCCGTCTCGGTCGGGGCGTCGACGAGCAGTCCTTCCACGAGGGACCAGCGGCCCCCGGCCGGGCGGAGCGACGCGCGTCGTCCCCGGGAGGGGCGCTTGGTGCGCCGCGCGGAGAGCGTGCGTAGGGCGGCGAAGGTGTCGTTGGTGACGAGGCCGGCCCAGACCAAATCCCACAGTGCTTCGAGGGCGTCCCTCGTGGTGGGCGCCGCAGCGGCGACTTCGAGCTCGTTGAAGAACGACGCGCCGCGGGTGCGCAGATGTTCGAGGATGCGGCGGTGAGACTCCTCGAGGTCTTGGAGTTCGTCGGGATCCGTTGGCCGTTCCGCGAGGCGCGCTACCTCGGAGCGTCGGTAGAACGCCACGCGACCATCCTCGGGTCCGAGGCTGCCGCGGCCGATGAAAGTCAGCCAGCCCTCGGCACCGAGGTCGTCGAGCATCCGGGGTTGGAAGCCCCGGACCCGCGCGGGAAGAATCACCTCTTCGAGTTCGCGAAACGAAAGCGGCAGCCCTTCGAGCTGAACCAGGGCCTCTTCGAGGCGCCCGTCGCCGATGCTGGCTTCGCCGATGCCGTGCCATTGCGGCAGGAAGCGCGCGAGGGCCGCCGGGGGGATTGGCGCGACCTCGTTGCGTAGCTTGGCGAGGGTCCGGCGTTTGATGCGCCGGAGCACCTCCGGGTCGCACCACTCGGGGTCGTGACCTCCGGGGCGAAAGTCGCCGCGGATGAGCTCTTCTCGGACTTCGAGGCTGCGGAGCAGAGCGTCGACCTGCCCCTCCGGGATACGATAGCGGCGCGAGAGATCATGCGTTCGGAAGGGGCCGTGCTTGTGGGCCCAGCGCCGGAGCAGCTGCTCCATCGGCTCGGCCGGTGGCTCGAGGAAGGCCTCGGGTAGCCCCGGCGGCAGCTCGACACCGAGGGCGTCGCGGTAGAGGGCCGCATCCTCGACGGCGATCCACCGCTCTTCGTCGCCGATGTGCACGGGGATGGCGCGACGCGCCTGGTGCAGCGCCCGGAGCCAAGGCACGGCTTCGCCGTCGGTGCGCGCCGCGACTTCGGCCACCGAGAGATCGCCGAGGCTGCGCAGCGTGTCGTGCACGGCATCGACGTTGCGCGCCCGGCGCTCGTCGGTGAGCAGGCCGAGCTCTTCTTCGAGGCGGCCGATGACCTCCGCGTCGAGGAGCTCCCGGAGCTCTTCCTGGCCGAGCAGCTCGCGGAGCATCTCCCGGTCGAGGGAGAGCGCTTGGGCTCGGCGCTCGGCGAGGGGCGCGTCACCCTCGTAGAGGTAGGTGGCGACGTAGGCGAATACCAGGGACCGGGCGAAGGGTGACGCGCACCGGGTCTCGACCTGGTCGACGCGAATAGAGCGTTCTTCGATGCCTTGGAGGACGCTCGTGAGCGCCGGGACGTCGAAGACGTCTTTCAAGCACGACCGGTAGGTCTCCATGACGATCGGAAAGGCGGGATAGCTCTTGGCGACCGCGAGCAGCTTCGCGCTGCGCAGGCGCTGGGCCCAGAGCGGCGTGCGCGCTCCGGGCTTGCGGCGCGGCAGCAGCAGGGCCCGGGCGGCGTTCTCTCGGAACTGGCTGGCGAAGAGGGAGCTCTCGCCGAGCTGCTGGTAGAGCAACTCCTCGACCTCGTCCGGGTGGGGGATGAGGGCTTCGAGGACCGAGGTCGTGCCGCTCTCCTCGCCGCCGCTGAGGGTGAGCACGATGCCGTCGTCGCTCCACATCGTCTGCACGGAGAAGCCGGCGCCCTTGCCGAGGCGCGCCTCGATAGAGAGGGCCCAGGGGGCGTGTACGCGCGCCCCGAAGGGCGTGAGGATGCAGACCCGGGTGTCCCCGAGCTCGTCGCGGAAGCGCTCGATGGTGATGCGGCGATCCGTTGGCAGCGTCCCTGTCGCCTCGTATTGCTCGTCGAGATAGGCGAGCAGGTTCTTCGCTGCCAGGGGACCCAGGCGGTGCTGTTCTTTGAGGCGAGAGAGCGCCTCGTCCCGCGGCAGGGCCATGGACTCGCGAACAAAAGCGCCTATCGCCCGGCCGAGCTCGATGGGCCGGCCGGGTCCTTCGCCGTGCCAGAAGGGCAGTTTGCCCGGCTCCCCCGGGGCGGGGCTCACGACCACCCGGTCTCGGGTGATCTCTTCGACCCGCCAGGTGCTCGCCCCGAGCATGAAGGTCTGGCCGGCGGTGGTCTCGTGCACCATCTCTTCGTCGAGCTCGCCGATGCGCGGACCGTCGGGGCCGAGATGCACGGCGTAGAGGCCGCGGTCGGGGATGGTACCGCCGTTGACGAGAGACATCGCCTTGCTGCCCCGGCGCGCGGTCAAGACGTCGGACTCGCGGTCCCAGAGGACTCGCGGGCGCAGGTCCGCGAAATCGGTCGAGGGATAGCGGCCGCTGAGCATGTCGAGGACGCCGACGAACGCGCTCTCGGGGACACGCCGGAAGTTGTGGGTGCGCTGAATGACTCGCCGCAGATCGGCGCGGCGCCAGCTCGTCACCGAGGTCATCGCGACGATCTGCTGCGCCAATACGTCCAGCGGGTTTTCGGGGACGGACAAGGGCTCGATGTCGCCTTCGAGCATGAGGCGCGTGACCACGGCCGCTTCGAGCAGGTCGCTCCGGTGTTTCGGGAAGATGCGACCGATGCTGACCTCTCCAACGCCGTGGCCCGCCCGGCCCGCGCGCTGGAGGCCTCGGGCGACAGCCCCCGGTGACTCGACCATCACCACGAGGTCCACCGTGCCCATGTCGATGCCGAGCTCGAGGGAGCTGGTCGCGACGATGGCCCGGACGCGGCCCGTTTTGAGGTGCTCTTCGATCTCTCGGCGCTTGCCGTGGGCGAGGCTGCCGTGGTGCCCGAGGACGAAGGGCATGGCGATGCCCTCGGCGTCCTCATCGTTTTGGGCGAGCTCGTTGAGGCGTTGGGAAAGACGCTCGGCGAGGCCACGGCTGTTGACGAAGATGATCGTCGTCCGATGGGCGCGGATGAGGCGCATCAGCTCCGGGTAGATCACCGGCCACATGCCGCGCTGGACCTTTGCCTCACCCTCGGCGGGGCTCGGCGTCCCTGCCTCGGGCCGGGTCATGTCGTCGACGGGGACGACGACCTCGATGTCGATGTGCGGAGGTTCGCTCGTATCGACGATGGTCACCGGCCGATCGCCGCCGAGGAAGGACGCTACCTCGTTCGTCGGCCGCGCCGTCGCCGACAGGCCGATGCGCTGGGGGTCGGTGTGGGCCCAGGCCGAGAGTCGTTCGAGGGAGAGCGCGAGATGAGCACCGCGCTTCGTGGGAGCGAGGGCGTGGACCTCGTCGACGATGACGTGTTCGACGGTGCGGAGGACCTCCCGGGCCTTCGAGCCGAGAATCAAGTAGAGCGACTCCGGCGTGGTCACCAGGATCTCGCCTGGATGCTTCGCCTGACGACGCCTATCCCGGGGGCTCGTATCGCCGGTGCGCACGTCGATGCGGGGGGGGCGGTAAGCGACGCCGAGCTCTTCGGCGGCGGCCTCGATACCGGCCAGGGGCGCCCTCAGATTGCGCTCGATGTCGTAGACGAGCGCCTTGAGGGGCGAGACGTAGAGCACCCGGATCCCAGGTGCGGCGTCTTCAGGCAGGGAACCCAGGCGGTCTAGACTGAAGAGAAAGGCGGCGAGGGTTTTCCCGCTCCCCGTCGGAGCCGTCAGCAGCGCGTGTTCCCCGGCCTCGATGACCCGGAAGCCTTCGCGCTGCACCGCCGTGGGCCCGCTGAAGGTCCCTTCGAACCACTTGCGAGTTGCTGGGCCAAAGACGTGCATCACCGCAGCGTGGGCTGGCGGCCCCGGCTCGTAAAGGGCGCTCCTGAGTCTCCCTTCTGACTCCTGCCACCCTTATGTCAGGGGCAAAAAAGGGTCAGAGGCCGGGCTCGTCGGGGCTATCGTCTTCCAAAGTCAGGACCACCCTGTGGGGGTCGCCCATCGGCCGATTCGTGCAGCTGTCGTACCGGTAGTGATTGTACTGATGCGTCAGTGTCGAGAGCGTTCGCAACGGGATCACGCTAAATGCAGCCGCCACGGTGAGGCACGCCACCGCGGCCCAGCGCCGAGTCCGAAGAATGAGCGTCTGCTGGGTTCCATGGAGGATCCGGTACCTCGTGCCGTCGCCGTCATCCCGATAGCCGCCGGGTTGATGACGGCGGGCACGCCAGGCGACGACTTCGCCGGCCACCGGTCCGGGGGCGAGAGTGCGGCCATGCCCGCCGCTCGCGAAATCCAGGTTTCCGGATCCGTCGCTCGTTCCCTCTCGGCCCCGCATGATTCGGCGGCTGACAACCCAGGAGGCGCAGAGCAGAGTGGTGAGCGAAACGATCAGGCACGAGATGGAGGGGTCGCCTGGTTGGGGCAAGCAAAGTAGGAGGAGAACCGCGATTCCCGCGAGACCGAGAACGCCCCTCGCAAACCAGGGGTAGTGCCAAAAAAGGACCGCCCCAAGCGCGGCGATCGCGCCTGCGATGACGATGATGAAAAGGGGCGAAGGCCAGAACGTGATGACGACCAACGCGGCGACCGAGAAGAGCGCCGCCGCGACCGCTGTCTTCGGAGGATCCGCGTTCCCTGGGTGCTGCATGTCCCGCATATACGCAAGATGTGTACCGGCGTCGTGGGGTCGTTTCTGTGGATTGTGCGTCGAGGCGATGGGCGCGAGAGAGCTCTCAGGCAAGTCTTGCGCTACGGATGACCTTCCGCGACCGTGAATCGCGCACTAGCGAAGGGTGCGCCCCGACGTCGCCTCTGCCGAAGCCACGTCGAGAGCAGCGAGGAATCTCTCGCTCGAATGCTCCTTCGCGACGAACACTCGCCCGCGTTCCGTGACTTCGGCTACGGCACGCGGCGACGAGAGGGCGAGGCTGATGGCCGCCGCGAGGGCCCGGGCGTCGTCGTCGGCGACGAGGAGGGCGGCGTCGCCGAGGGGCAAGCCGGCAGCGGCCCGGCGCGGGGCGGCGACGGGGAGGCCCCGGGCGAGGGCGTCGAGGAGCTTGATGGGCAGGCCGCCCGGGGCGCGGCGGGGGACCACGGCGACGTCGGCGGCGGCGTAGAGATGGCGGCGGCTCGTTTCGTCTCGCGGGAGTTCGGTCGTGATGACCATCGCGCCGGCTTCGAGTTCGAGGGCCTCGGTGTCCGATGCGGTGGCGACGACGAGCTTGGCTTGGGGGCGTACGGCGGCCACTCGCTCCGCGGCGCCGAGGGCGACTTCGACGCCCTGGTAGCGGTCGAGGTTGCCCGCGTAGAGGATCACTTCGTCGTCTTCTGAGAGCCCGAGGTCCTGGCGCCCCTGGCGTCGCTCCTCGCGGGTCATCGGCGCAGGGACCGACCAGGGCGGCGGCACGTAGGTGACGGCGCGGTGAGCGAGGTCCTCGAGGGCATCTCGCAAGTTCGGCGAAATCGCCGCGACGGCGTCCGCTCGGCGGCAGAGCTCGCGGTCGAGGGTGTGCCCCGCGAACTGCACCAGGGGGCCGAGCTTGCCGCCTCCTCGGGGCAGATAGGTCGGCAGCTCGGGGCCGAGGGCGGTGTGGGCGAAGAAGACGAAGGGCCGCGTATTGGCGGCGAGGCAAGTGGCGGCGGCCTCGACGTGGTGGGCGACGATGACCTCGGGGCGCAGACGCTGATTCAGTGAGCGCAGCCTCACGGCAAGGGCCGCGTCGCTGGCGAGTTTTCGCACCGAGGGGCCCGAGCGCTGCCCGGGGGAGCCCGGGACTCGGCCCCCAGCGTGCCAGCTGTAGCTCGGCGCGATGGGCCCCGCGCCGTCACCGTAGGTGAGCAGGTGCGCATCGCGCCCATCTTCGGCGAGGGCCCGCATCATGGCGTGGAGGACCGCCTGGGTGCCTTGGGGCGTCGGGAACGGCATCGCCGCGACGTGCAGCTGCGCCTGTCGTTCGAGATTCATTCGACGTAGCCGAGGGCGCGCAGGCGTTCGACTACCTTTGCTGCGCCGTGGGCCGGGACCGGACGGCGGGTGCCCGGAGGCAGGGCCTCTGGCGCGTCCGGTGAGCCGGCGTCTGCGGTCTCTTCGAGGATCTCCCAGAGCACCCTCCCGGCGGCGTCCGGGGGGACGGCGACGTTCATGCGCGCGAGCAAGGTCGCCGTGACGTCGGCGATGCGCGCGTCGATCTCTCCCACCGGTGCGACGCGTGGTCCGGCGGCGGCGTAGAACCCTTTTGGGCGATGGCTCCCGGGAAGGCTCCGGCCCTTGCGGCCGAGGTATTCGTCCGGCGACAGGGAGCGAAACGGGGAGTTTCCGCGGGGTGCGGCAGCGCTCGGCATGAGGTTGTAGGTATGCCCGGTCTCGGTCGGGGCCAGGGTGAGCAAGAGGTCCGGCGCCCTGTCGATGTGGGGACCGTCGAAGAGTTCTTCCCGGGGCATCACTTTTTCGACGACTTGCAGACCCGTCGCCGGATCACGCAGCCCGAGCAGGGCGTCGGTTACGCGACGCTTCACCGCTTCGAGATCCTTCGCTTCGACCTGTCCCTCGGGGTCTCGGCCCTTCACGTTGAGCCAGAGCCCCGGGAAGTAGTTCAGCTCGTCGCTGAACGCGAGGGTCTGGCTGAAGTCGATGGCTCCGAAGCGCGCGCGCGATTCGAGCAAGCTCGGCAGGATCGTTCCTGCGGCGCGGAAGGCCCGGTCCCGGTAGCGCGGCGGCAGGAGCGTCAGCGCCGCGTTCTTCACGGCGTGGGCTGCCCGGCTCGAAATGCCCGCGTCTTTGAAACGAAGCAACCCCGCCTCGGCGAGGGCCCGGTTCAAGTAGACGACCCGGTCCGACGAGGCGCCGGAGCCGTGGTCGGAGAGGATCGAGATTTCGACGTTGGGCCCCGCCGCCTCGAGGAGCTCGCCGACGGCGCGGTCGAGGGCGGCGTAGACCCGGCCGAGGCCGTCCTGGTCCTTCTCGCTCACCCTCCGGGGCCTCCGGGGCGAGGTCTCGTCGTGCAGGCTCATCAGGTAGTGAGCCGCCGTATCGCTCTCGCCGAAGTAGAGCATGAAGAGGTCCCAGGGGTCTTCCGCGGGTCGGTCCCCGAGCAGCCAGCGACCGAGCTGGGTCTTCTTCTCGATGCGCTTCACCAACGCGTCCGGGAGCCGGCCATGCCAGCCTGGTTTCTCGGCGGCGAACTCGTCGACGTCGTCGAAGGACAGCGTGCCGAAGCGCGCGCTGATGCGGTCGTGGAGCTCCTTGGGCCAGCAGAAGCTCTGGTCTGCTTCGAAGGCGACCGGCGCGTCCCAGCCGCTCATGAAGGCCCCGCGACGGAGCTGCTCTGGGGGCCAGGTCGCCGGGAACGACAGACAGGCGACGGAGCGGCCGAGGTCGTCGAGGCGGGACGCGATGGTCGGCACCTCCCGCACGGTGCCGGCGGTGAATCGCACGCCGTAGCCGCGCCTCGTCGTGAAGTCGAAGACGCCGTGCACCCCGGGGTCGGCGCCGGTCAGGAAGGTCGTCCAGTTCGGCAGGGTGGCCGGGGGCTGGACACTCTCGAGGTGGGCGAAGGCGCCTTGGTCCATGATGTCGTGCAGCGTCGGCAGCCGCTCGGGGCCGAACTCTCGAATCAAATCGAGGTCGGCCCCGTCGAGGCCGATGACGAGGTGGCGTGCGGGCACCGGCTAGGAGTCCGGGGCGCTACTGCGCAGCCGCCGCAGTAAGCAACTCGGTCAGCTTGCTGACGAGCCGGGTCGGGTCTTCGACGGGGCTGCCTTCGGCCAACAGCGCCTGGTCGTAGAGCACCTCGACGAAGGAATCTACCTTCTCGTCGTCTTTGCCGCCCTCGATGAGCTTGTTGAGGTTCTTCACCAGGGCATGGTCGGGGTTGACCTCGAGGATGCGCTTGCGCGTCGGCATGTCGGCGTTCTGCCCCCGCATCATGCGCTCGATGTGCGGCGGCAGGCCGCCCTCGGGGAGCACCAAGCAAACCGGCGAGCCGACGAGCCGCGACGATACCCGGACCTCTTCGACCTCTTCTTGCAGGACGGTGCGGAAGCGCCCGATCAGGTCGCCCATGGCCGCGTCCTTGTCGTCGTCCTTCTTGTCGTCGTCCTTCTTGTCGTCGTCGCCGACCTCGTCCGCGAGCTTGAGGTCCGAGTCCATCGCCGAGATGAGCGGTTTGCCGTCGACCTCGCGCAGGCCCTCGACCGCGAACTGGTCGATGGGGTCGGTCATCAGGAGCACCTCGTAGCCTCGCTTGGCGAGGACCTCGAGGTGCGGCGCGTTCTCGAGCAGCTTCCGGCTCGCGCCGGTGGCGTAGTAGATCGCCTGCTGGTCTTCTTTCATGCGCTCGACGTACTCGGGGAGCGTAGTGAGCCCCTCGGAGTCGGTGCTCTGCCAGCGAATCACCTTGGTGAGGCGCTTCACCTCGCCGGGCTCGTAGTGCAGGCCCTCCTTGATGACCGCACCGTACTTCTCCCAGAAGGCATCTCCGTCGTCGCCGCTCGCCACCTCCTCGACCATTTCGAGGGCGTACTTCACGACCTGCTTGCGAATCGTCTTCACCAGCCGCGAGTCCTGGAGCAGCTCCCGGCTCACGTTGAGGGGCAGGTCCTCGGAGTCGATGACGCCGCGCATGAAGCGCAGCCACTTCGGAAGCAACTCCTCGCAGTCCTCCATGATGAAGACGCGCTTCACGTGCAGCCGAACGCCATGGTTCGACTGGGGCGAGAAGAGGTCGAAGGGCGGCCGGCTCGGGACGAAGAGCAGCCCGGTGAAGAGCTGGGTTCCCTCGATCTTGAAATGGCGCCGAGCGAGGGGCGGCTCCCAGTCGTGGGTCAGGTGGTGATAGAACTCGTTGTACTCTTCGTCTTTGATCTCGGACTTCGGGCGGATCCAGAGCGCTCCCTTGGCGTTGACCCGCTCCCACTCCTTTTCGGTCTTGGCGTCTTCGCCCTCGCCGACGGTCTTTTCGACCTCGAGCTCGATGGCATGGTCGACGTAGTCCGAGTAGCGCTTGATCAGCTCCTGGAGAGTCCAGGTCTTGAGGAAGTCCTTCTGGTCTTCCTTGAGATGGAGGATCAGGTCCGTGCCGCGAGTCTCTCGCTCGGCGGCTTCGATGGTGAAGCTCTCTTTGCCGTCCGAGGTCCAGCGGAACGCCTCGTCGGTGCCGGCGGCGCGGCTCACCACGTCGACTCGGTCCGCGACCAGGTAAGCGCTATAGAAGCCGACACCGAACTGCCCGATGAGGTTCACGTCGTCCTTCGCCGCGTCCTCGAGCTTCGAGATGAAGTCCTGGGAGCCCGAGTGGGCGACGGTGCCCAGGTTCTCTTCGAGCTCGGCCCGGGTCATGCCGACGCCCGTGTCGGAGATGGTCAGGGTGCCGGCCCCCTGATCAGCGCTCACCCGTACGTGCAGCGCTTCGCCCTCGAGGAGGGCGGGCTCGGCGATGCCGCGGAAACGCAGCTTGTCGAGGGCGTCCGAGGAGTTCGAGATGAGCTCCCGGAGGAAGATCTCTTTGTTCGAGTAGAGGCTGTTGATTACGAGGGATAGGACCCGCGTCACCGACGCCTGGAACTGATGGGTGGTCGCTTCGGTTTCAGTCTTCGTTTCCGTCATGGCGGCCGAAATGTGCGGATTCTCGGCGAGGTGTCAACGGCCCACCTCATTCGAACAGCCGGAACCGGTTGTGTGATCTCACACAGGGCTGTTACCCTGCGATTTCGAGGCCGGCAGATGTTTCGGCGGGAGCGGGAGAGGTGCGGTTGGTGCGAAGGGTGGGCGCGGTCCTCATCTCGATGCTGCTCCCGGCCTTGGTGCTGGGCGGGTGCCGGGGTTCCATCTCCGAGCCGGGGAATCTGCCACCGGGGACGACCGGGGGCCCGGATGCCGGGACCCCAGTCGTCTGCGATGGCACTTCGCTCCGGCCCGGGCGCGCGCCGATTCGCCGGCTCACCGTCGGTGAATACGACAATACGGTCCGGGACCTCTTCGGAGATGCGACGGCCCCAGCGACGCGCCTCGTCGACAATGAACGCGGCGAGCTGAGCGCCGACGCCCGGAGTGTGTCGACCCTGCTCGCCGAGCAGTACATGTTCGCCGCCGAAGACGTCGCGGCGCGGCTCACCGAGGCCTCGGCCCTCGATGGGGCCCTAGGCTGCGACCGGGCGACCCTCGGCGACGACGACTGCGCTCAGGCGTTCATCGACCGCGTCGGGCCCCGGGCCTATCGACGTCCCCTCGACGTCGGTGAGTCCGCCGCGCTCTACGCGCTCTACGAGGCGGGCCGCGACGACGGCGGCTTCGAGGTGGGCATTCAGTTGGTCCTCGAGTTGGTCCTCCAGTCGCCGAGCTTCCTCTATCGCGTCGAGATCGTGCCGACCGACGGCGAGGCGGTGGTGCGCCTCGACGGCTACCAGCTCGCGACCCGGCTCAGCTACTTCTTCTGGTCGACGACCCCCGACGAGGCGCTGCTGACGGCGGCCGAAGGCGGCGCCCTCGATACGGATGAAGGTTTCGAGGTGGAGGTTCGGCGGCTCCTCGCCGATCCCCGGGCCGAGGAGGTCATGCAGGCGTTCTTCGCGCGGCTGCTCGAGCTCGACAAACTCGACGCCCTCGAGAAGGACCCCGAGCTCTTCCCGGAGTTTGACGCCACCACGCCGGAACTCTTCCGCGAAGAGACCAGAGCCTTCATCCGCGAGGTCCTCGTCGACGGCGATGGGAGCTGGGTGACCCTCATGACCGCTCCCTGGTCGATGATGAACGCGGACCTCGCGGCGTACTACGGCGTCACGGGACCGACCGGGGAGACCTTCGAGCGCGTCGACCTCGACCCCGCCCATCACGCCGGCCTGCTCACCCACGGAAGCTCTACCGCCACTCGGGCCCGCATCTACGAGAACTCGCCGGTGCACCGCGGCATGTTCATCCGTGGCAACATCATGTGCGGTCACATCCCCGATCTCCCCGAGGGCCTCGAAGTAATGCTGCCCCCGCCGGACCCGACCCAAACCACCCGAGAACGCTTTGCCGCCCACCGGGCCGATCCGGTCTGCGCGGCCTGCCACGCTCAGCTCGACCCCTTGGGTTTCGCCTTCGAACATTTCGACGCCGCCGGCCGGTTCAGGCTCACGGAGAATGGCCGAGATATCGATGCGAGCGGGGAGCTCACCGACCCCGAACATCTAGACCCCGAGACTGCGCCTCGCTTCGAGAGCGTCACCGGGTTGGCGGCGCTCCTCGTCGCCCACGAGGACACCCAGGCGTGTTTCGCGCAGCGATGGTTCCCCCAGGCCTTCGGCCGGGCGAGTTCGTTCCACGACGAGTGCGCCATCGAGGTGATGCTCGAGCGCTTCCGCGGTCGAGACTTCGACGTGCGTGAGCTCTTGGTGGCGGTCGCTCTCTCCGAGACGTTCCTCAACCGAGTGGCCGACCAGGACACCCTGCGCACGGAGGTGACGCCATGACCAAGAAGCTCTCTCGGCGTACGCTCCTTCGAGGCGCTGGCGGCGTCGCCATCTCGTTGCCGTTCCTCGAGGCGATGCTCGAGCGCAACCGCAGCGTCGCCCAGGTCGGCGCCATCCCGAAGCGCGTCATCTTCTTTTTCACCTCGTGCGGAGTGGTCCCCGACACCTGGTGGCCCACCTCTGGCGGTGAGCGCGACTTCGTGCTCAATCGTGCGCATCGGGCTCTCGAACCGCTGCGCGACAAGATCCTCCTCCCCGACGGGGTGCGCATGGACACCGCGACGAACGACAGCGTCGGGCGCAATGGCCACGACAAGGGCACGGCGCATTGCCTCACCGCGACCAATGTCGTCGAGGGGCCGAGCGGCGTCGGCGAGTTTGGTCACCTCTGGGATGGCACCGCCGGCGGCATCTCCATCGACCAGCACATCGCCAACTACCTCGAAGGCGAGACGCCCTATCGCAGTCTCGAGTTCGGGGTTCGTGCGGAGGGCATCCGCCAAGCTTTGCCGAGCCGCATCTCGTACCGCGGCGAAGGGGAGGCGGTCATCCCGCGTCACGACCCCGCCGTGGCCTTCGACCAGATCTTCGCTCCCCTCGCGGGCGGAGTCGACGCGGCCGCGGCCCGCCAGCGGCGCCGGGAGTTGGTGCTCTCGGCGGTGCGCGGCGACCTCGGACGCCTCGAAGGTCGCCTCGGGTACGAAGACCGCTTGCGCATCCAGGCCCACACCGCGTCCATCGAAGAGCTCGAGCGTCAGCTCGGCGACCTCGCCGGCGCCGGGGCCTGCACCGTCCCGACCCGCCCCGGGGGCATCGGTGACCGCGACTATCCGCTCATCGGCCGAGCCCAAATGGACCTCATCGTGCACTCCCTGAAGTGCGACCTGACCCGCGTCGCTTCGATCCAGTGGTCCACCGGCCAATCGGGCATCCGCATGGACTGGGCCGGTCACGCGGCGAGCCACCACGGCATCTCCCACGAGGTCGGCGACCTCCCGACGGACTGGGACGCGGGGAAGAACTGGCGCCAGGCGGCGACCGAGATCGACACCTGGTACGCCGAGCAATACGCCTACCTGCTCACCTCGCTCGACGCCATCGACGCCGGGGACGGCACGACGCTCCTCGACAACACGGTGGTGGTCTGGGTCAACGAGCAAGAGCAGGACATCGACAATACGCATCGCTGGACCCGCATGCCGTACATCCTCGGCGGCAGCTGCGGCGGCTACTTCGACGTCGGGCGCTACGTGAACGTGGACGCCCGCCACGGCGAGGTCTTCGTCGATGTGATGAAGGCGATGGGAATGCCGGACGATACGTTTGGAGATCCGACGCATTGCGACGGACCGGTCAGCGGGCTGACGTGACTAGTGTGTGATTCATAGTCACGGGAGGGATCGGAGCATTCGCTCTCGAAATGCGAAAGCGGGAACGATGGTACGCTCTCTCCGTGTCGTTTCGCCGGTCCGAAGAGGACTATCCGGGTGGCTCGCGTTGGCGGGCGAAGAACCGGTCACGCCTACTTCATGCAGGTATGCCGGACCGCCTCCTCTCGTCCGATCGAGTTCTGACCTACGTCTTGTTGCACGGGCGCGACGAGCACGGATGGGACTCGTGGCAATTGACGACTGCGCAAGCGCTACGGCTGCTTGATCTACTTCGTGAGACGATCAGCGACCCGACAGGTTACGAGATGATTTCTGACCTCGAGCGGCGACTTGCCATGCGGTGATTTGTACCGGGCAGGCCAGTAGAATGTACGGGAATCCCGCGGGTGCTCAACCACTGGCGTGGACTCGAGAGTGTGCCTGAAGGTGGCAGTCCCCATGCTACAGTTCCTCTGTGAAGAAGGTGATCCGCGTAGTCAGTCTCGACGAGCAGGATGAGGCTGCGAAGGAAATCCGATCTCGGTCGACCGCTGTCGAACGCTTCTTCGAGGTCGAAGCAATTCGCCGAGCGGCATGGGAGCTCTATGGAAAGCCTGACCACGGACTGGAAAGAGTTCTTAGGGTTGTTGCTTTCCCACCGAGTTGAGTTCCTGCTCATCGGTGGTCACGCACTGGCGGTTCATGCCCAGGCCAGGTTCACCGAGGACCTGGACGTATTCGTAGACGCTTCACCCGAAAACGCGGCCCGTCTCCTCGCAGCGCTTCGGGACTTCGGCTTCGGAGCTGTCGCCCCTTCGGTCGAAGAGCTGGCGACCAAAGACAAGGTGTTCATGTTGGGTGAAAAGCCCTACCGAATTGATGTCCTCACCACGATTTCCGGTGTGGAGTTCAGCGATGCCTGGAGGGACCGAGTTTTCCTCGACCTCGAGATGGGTCGGATCCCGACGATCGACCGACAGTCCTTCATCCGCAACAAGCGGGCGTCGGGCCGACCCAAGGATCTCGCCGATCTGGCAATGCTCGAGGCCTCGGAGCCAGACGACGGTTAGACGACCGACAGCCGTCGCGGGCCGGCCGTGAGCCTACTCTCCCGGCTGACGCCCGTGATCCGTGATGCGGTCCGGATGTGCGCGCATCTCGTCGAGGTCCGTCCGGGGGATCGTCGAGTGGACGAGCGGTAGCAACGTGGCGACGCTCACCGTGCCCAGGAGCACGCGGTTGTCGCTGATGTCGCTGTTGTTCGTGACGGGCCAACGCTCGCCGGTCGATGGGTTGTAGATGCCGAGGTAGACCCGGTATTCGCCGGCGGGGTAGCCCGGGGGGACCTGGACCAGGATGCGGTTCTCGATGATGTCGCCCTCGCGCCAACGGTCGGCGGGGTACATCCAGTCGCCGGGGATGTGGTCGTAGGCGATGCGCGCGTCGGTCGACTCCATGTGAATGAAGAAGTGCGTATCGGCGGGCCGTGGGCCCGGGGCGCGCCACCAGGTGGTGCAGAAGAACTCGTGGCGCTGGATGGTCTCGGTCTCCATGTCCGAGCCGATCATCTCGAGGCCGTCGCCGAAGGTGGCGGTGATGCCGTGGAGGTCGTCCGGGGGCTCCTCGAAGACCACTTCCCGGGGCACCTGGTCCCAGAGGTCGCGGCGGCGGAAGAGCGAGAGGTAGTAGACCGAAGACCGCGGCCAGGTCCGCACGTGCACGTACTCGCGCTTGAAGCGCGCGTTGTAGATGCCGAACTGGTGCGGGTTGTGAGCGATGTAGGGCTCCAACGTGCGCGGCGTCGGATCCGTCGCGTAGCTCTCGGCGACGCGCGCCGCGACGGTGCCGGGCACGTAGGTCGTCAGGATCGCCCACTCCGGATTGCGCTCGTAGAAGTACTCGCGCATTTCGGCCTGCCACGCGGGCTTGTCGCGGTCGGCCTCGGTCGCGGCGAAGGCGTGGAGGCCGTAGCGGCTCCGGGCCCGGGCGATGGTGTAGTCCGTGAGGCCGATGAAATCGAGGTAGCTGAGGTCTTGGGAGTGGTAGGGCGTTGAGCCCATGTCCTGGAAGGCCACGAGGCCGCCGCGGCGCTCGTGGCGGACGATGAACTTGCCCATGTCCGGGTGGTAGTTGCCGGCCAAGTCACCGCGGCCGTTGAAGCCGGCCATCGAAGTGTAGCTGTAGCCGAAGCTCGCCCCGGCCCCGCCGAGGGAAAGGCCCACGCCGACGACCGCCGCGGCGATGGTGGCCCATCGCTTCTTGGGCAGCGCCGTCCGGAGGGCGGCCCAGAGGTTGCGCAGACCGAAGCCGCCGAGCATCGCCAGGAAGGGCAGGGCGGGCAGGTAGAGACGATGCCAGCGCATCTCGTCAGCGCCGACCTTGACGATGTAGACCATGTAGGCCGCGCAGATCACCGCCATCACCGACTTCTCGACGAGGCGCTTCTTGTCCATGAAGGCCAGCGGCGCGAGCATCACTAGGGCGCCGATGCCGTTGAACGCGAGCATGTCGTAGAGGGTGCGGAGGCCCGTCTCGACGATGAGGAAGCTGCCCGAGGTCTTCACGTACATCGGGTTCGGGAAGAGGCCACCGAAGTAGATGTAGCGAAAGAGGTGGACCGGGGCGGTGATGGCGAGGAGCCCGCCGAGGTAGAGCCAGGTTATCGGGTCGAGCTTCTTGGCCTTGATCGACCGATAGATGACCGGGACCGCGAAGACGGCGCCGATGAGGTGAACCTCGGGGCGGGTGATGCAGCCGAGGCCGACGACGATGCCGCCCCAGAGGGCGAACTTCTTGCTGCCCGTGCGCAGGGCCTCGAAGGTCAGGAAGAACGAGAGGGTCGGTAGCAAGGTGCCGAGGGGGCCTTCCATGCCGCTCGTGGCCCAGAGCGTCGCCGTGCTCGAGCACGACATCCAGATGGCGGCGTAGATGTGGCCGAGGCCTGATTCGAGGCCGTAGGCGCGGCGGTGGATCATGGCCATCAGCCACAGGAGGGCCCCGATCATCAGGGTGCCGAGGATCTCGAAGACCTGGAAGAGGTCGAGGCCGAGGGCCTCGAAGGGCAGGGCGACGAAGATCCAGAGGAACGTCGTCGAGCCTTCGACGCGCTCGCCGACGTTGAAGGTCAGGCCGTTGCCGAGGAGCAGGTTCTGGGCGTAGTGCCAGGTGATGTAGGCGTCGTCTTTGACGAAGTCGAGGTTGACCAGGACGCTCAAGAGCAAGAAGAGCCAGGCGACACAGAGCGGAATCCAGAAGAGCAGGAGCTCGCGCTTCTTGGCCGGGTCCATGGGCTTCTTGGGTTCGGTCTTCGTCTCGGACTTACTCATCGGATTTCTCCGTGTCCGTGTCCCCACGAGAAGGCGCCACGAGAGGCGGGCGAGGCGAAAGCGCGCCGGAGGCGTGCGTAGCCGATGCACCGCCGGCCGTGGCGCCGGTAGTGCTTGCCGTGTCCGTGTCGGTGTCGGTGTC
>Ga0164313_10000096_pt1 | contig 54709 bp, 51 predicted proteins | sample GuaBasSedimGuay4_FD_113735 | JGI IMG/M metagenome (GOLD analysis project Ga0164313, IMG submission 113735) | Subseafloor sediment microbial communities from Guaymas Basin, Gulf of California, Mexico - Guay4, Core 4569-4, 0-3 cm | ecosystem: Environmental > Aquatic > Marine > Hydrothermal vents...
AGTTATAAGTTATAAGTTATAAGTTATAAGTTATAAGTAAAAGCCTGTAACTTTAAATTCCTCGCCTTAACGGGCGTGCCGCTTGGATTCCGGCTCTGGGCGACAAAAAATCATGTTTAAAAACAACAGGTTAAAGTAATTGAGTCGCATTCATTGCGGCTTTTTTATCACCTCGAATTTCTCTCCTGTGCATATCCTGTGCAGTGCAGTCGCAAACACTCGTAATCGATCGTCATCACTAGTAATAGTGGTTGGGAATTGTGAATTTTGTAGGGGAAAAAAGGGTCAAGTATCATATTGACTCTTTAAAGGAGCAGTCTTGGCATAAAGGAAGTGGTAGTTGTAGAACCTCAAAGAGTCAATATGATACTTGACCCCTTTTCTAAGAGTCAATATGATACTTGACCCCTTTTCTGACCCCTTTTCTAGCAAATTCTTTCCATGAGATTACAAACTTGGTAAGCTGATGTCAATTTATTTTATGGGTGTCCAGTTCTTTTTTTTGGCCCATCTTTTCTAATCTAAAATCGCGGCAGTAGGCAATAGTTATGGATCAAAAGCTCAAATTCTGGATTCCTATGACGCTGTTCCAAGTCGTCTTTGGACTAACGATTTTTACCATTACGCGTCAATACTACATCCAGGACTCAGATAACGTCAGCGACAACACAACTGAAATAATTCAACCCGCGTTCGTGTGGCCAGACAGCATCACGGAAACAAACCCGGTACAGTTAAACTCGTCGACATTTAGTCAATTGATTATCGAAAACCCTGCTGAAATATCCCGTCAGGCCAATGAGTATTTCACCAAAAAACAGTATGACAAGGCTGCGGAATTATATGAGCGACTTTTAGTATTAGCCCCGAACAACGTGAATACCTACAACAATTTGGGTATCACACTGCACTATCTCGGTAAATCATCTGAAGCGCTTCACTGGCTAAATGAGGGGGTGGCCGTCGACCAGACACATCAAAGAACTTGGCTAACTCTGGGGTTCGTTTATAGTCAAGTAGGAAATACCGAAAATGCGCGCTCGGCGCTTGCAACTGCTGCGAAGATAGATGCTGATAACGAGATCGGTAAATCCGCAGTAAAAATGCTTGAAAACCTACCGTAGCATTACCATGCAGCCCCTTTGAATCTACCTATATAGGCACAGCTGCATGTCGAAACGAGCTTCCCGCATTTAGCTGTAATCGTAGCTGCACTGCAAGAAGATAGAGAGGTGGTAATATAATATCTAGCTATAAGCGAATGACCGCTCCTAGCCGGACTTTCCCTGTTGATACAACCATCCGAAGGTCTGTTGTTTAGAATTCTGTGAAAATTTCGATAGCGGACACTCGGGAGACATACTTGAATGAGAAATCCCGACCCACTGCGGACATTCAACTTTTGTAAAAAGATCTGATACATCCAGCCTTTAACCTCAAATTTCCCATAGTTTCTTTACATATAAACAATCATTGTCTATATTTTTTATGGTTAACAATCTTTCGTCATAACGACGAGTAAATATAAAAAATAAAGGAAGGGAAAAATGGGTATTAAATCAATTTCATTAGCGGCTGTCACTTTAGTTTTATCCACCAGTGCAAATGCAGCATTAGTCGAGCGCTTAGGTGGTCTGGCGTATTACGATGATGTGGCGAATTTAACCTGGTTGGCCGATGCTAATGCAGCTGGAGGCATGACTTGGGTGGATGCCAATGCCTGGGCGGCAGGTTTGAACGTAGGTGGTGTTGATGGTTGGCGCTTACCCACTACCTTACAGCCAGATGCAAGCTGTTTTCAGCAAGCTAATAATGAATCTAAAGGTATTAATTGTACTGGCAGTGAAATGGGCAATTTGTTTTATAATGTGTTGGGCGGTAGCGCAGGCAGTTCAATTGTAGCTTCACATAATGCTAACTATGACTTATTTAGTAACGTTCAGTCCGACTACTATTGGTCATCCACGGTTTACGAACCTCTTGCTCCTGACTACGCGTGGGACTTCGCTATGCAACAAGGTTCTCAGGGCGGTGCCTATGGTCTCAATACCTGGCATGCATGGGCTGTGCAGTCGGGCGATGTTAGTGCAGTACCAGTACCTGCGGCGGCATGGTTGTTTGGTTCTGGCTTAATCGGTTTGGTTGGTATAGCTAAGCGTAAGAAAGCATGAGCCTTAATCATTTCTTATTAATAGAAAGGCGGCTTTTTAGTCGCCTTTTTTATTGCCTGCGAATGTCTGCTTAGTGCCGGTTTTACCCTGTCGATGCAAAACTCTGAAGACCTGTTATCAAGAATTTTGTAACCCTTAATTTTTACTAATTTCAGCCCAAACAGTACGGCTTAAACATGACTGTTTTTTCAAGGTCTGTGCAGATTCTGTGCAGAATGGTCGTATACAATAGGCAGAAATCGTAATCATTAGTAATGACTTATAGAAGAAATAGTAACCAAAAGTAAGCAATAGTAATCACTCGAAAGAAGAATTCAGAGAACTTAAAATCCCTCGCCTTCACGGGCGTGGCGGTTTGATTCTTATTGGTTTAATCATTGTGGCTAGAAGAAAGACAATATAACGATTAAATTGTTAATCACTAGCAACTCCTTTGGGGGTTGCTCTTGTTTGTGCTCACAGTTCGTTTTTGAGAAATGGGTGAAAATCTCGATAGCAGGCCTTCATGAAATTAGACGAAATGGGAAGAACCACCCAAAGCGGACTTTCAATTCTATCCTTTGTAATTCTATTTTCGTCCACCTTTAATGTTGCGCGAGTTAATGGTTTCGGCCAGGTCCTTTGCGTGTGCAGTAACAGATTTGAGAGTCCCCGTTTTTTTACAATTCATTATTGAATTGCTTAAGTCGCCTTTTTGAATAACGTAGAGATACCAGTTTTCACCCAACATACCCTCTGGGGCGGTAGTCTTTTCAACCTTTATTACATGGTATTTACTTTTGATTGAATCATCGAGCATTATTAAATACCTTTTACTTCAGTTTAAAAAAACTAAAGTGGGGTTTATTGGGGTGCGCTTTTATTTTTCTATACATTAAACCCATCTATGGGGAATAGCTAATCATAATTATTGATAGTTAGAGAGTAGGCCAGGCCGAATTGCGTGCTTTTGGCCCAGACTGTGTGAAAACTATTTGTGATATTTGAAAGTGGTAAATGATAATTGTTATGCATCTAGTAGCAATCATCAAGTGGGGGTTTTTACGTCAATTTCACATAAAACCATGTGTATTTAGGGGCAGCTTCTGATAAATCAAAAATATTTTGAGTTTTCACGCAGTCTGGACCCAGAACAGTCTGTTAGAAAATGCTAATAAAAGTAAAAGAAGAACTTTACTCGCAGTGCCTGAATAAAAAGTAGAATACAGCAGGGATATCGAGTATGCGAGGAGTGGAACGCAGAACATAGTGAATTATGTATTTCGTCCCCGAAATTTCAAATTCTCCGTGCCATTAATATATTATCCTTGCAAACTGCTCAGTTATATTGACAAATGTGTTAATAAAAGGCATAGTTGCTGTAGCTTGAAAGTAGTACTTTAATTTATGCAACACCATTTCGATGCCACATCATTAGTTCTTCGTCCTGTTTTTCATATTTCATAGCAACACATTTCAGCCAAATAGCCTTATGATTTTTTATAATCAGGCTCACACATTTAAAATTTAATTAATAGGAAATAACTTATGTCTACAACAACCGGTACCGTAAAATGGTTTAACGAATCTAAAGGTTTTGGCTTTATCGAGCAGGAATCTGGTCCAGATGTTTTTGCTCATTTCAGTGCTATCTCTAGTTCGGGTTTCAAAACTCTGGCAGAAGGCCAGAAAGTTGAATTTACTGTTACTGAAGGCCAGAAAGGTCCTCAAGCAGAAAACATCGTAGCGATTTAATTTATAGGTTGCCATCTAGGTTGCTAGATGGGGCCTGCATTGAATGTAATGTAGGTCATACTCTCATCCTTTAAGGATTGAAAGTTAAAAAGGCAAGGCTTCACGGTCTTGCCTTTTTTGACTTTAAGCAGACAAATTTATTTTACCAGGTTAATAAAATCAGGCTAAAAGATCTACCTCCCTTTTTTCTCAATTACCGATTAACTTATGGTGCGCTAAAATGCTCACTATTTCAGGTCAAAACAAGGTATAGTTAATTGTTGAGTTCAAGTGCTTGTAGCGGGCAACCTCTTTTCTCACTGCAACAACCCTTTCCTCAAAGCTGAAACTTTAACAAGGCTGGTGGCACAACAGTCATCCGCAAACAATCCTGTCAGAAAGTACGTTTGATGTGGTAGAAGACTCTAAAGATCCACAGGCAACAAATAAAAGAGTTAAACAATCTATTAGTTTATATTTCGAACAAACCCGCGAACTACCCGTGGATTTTTTTTAAACCCATAAAGAGGAGTTTCTAAAAGTGAAAAAACTATTTGTTGGCAATTTGCCGCCAGCTACTACCGACGAGTCATTACAAGCTCTGTTTTCAGAATTTGGCAAAGTACATGCTCTCAAGCTCGTGAAAGATCTGTTTACAGGAAGTTGTAAAGGATTTGGCTTTATCGAAATGGAAGGCCATGAAGCTCGCGCTGCTATTACTGGCTTAGATGGTAGGACATTTGAAGGCAACACAATTAAGGTTAAATATGAAGAAGAGAGCAAAAAAGGCGGTAAGGGTCGTCGCTGACTTAAACAAAGGTATCGTGATGAGTGTCAAATTAGAGGTGAAGTTTTGCAAACAGTAGTTAAGAAATGGTTCCGTGATAAAGACTCGGGGTTTCTCGATAACGGAGGCGGTCCAGACATAATGGTACGCAAGGCCGAGCTTGTTAACTGTCAGTTTTTGAAAGTAGGCGCAACTGTTGAGTTTGAATGTCACACAGGTAAACAGGGACTAATCGCCAAAAACGTCAGGCTTTCGCCTCAAAAAGGATCAAACAGTCCACATAAAGGAAATCGGAGTCCTAAGACATTTCGCTTTGGTGTCATGACTTAAATTGTAGTAGCTCGGGATTGGAAAGTGGTGACTTCGTCATTAAGTGATGAAGTTACGCCCCCTTTTTTATAACGACCCTAAATTTTCTAACTGAATATCGAAGCCAGTAGGATTATGAGTAACTTTGTAGCGATAGATTTTGAAACAGCAAACAATAGCAGGTCAAGTGCGTGCTCAGTTGGGTTAGTAACCGTTTCAGGTAATCAAATTATCTCAGAAGAGGTGTTCCTGATAAAACCACCCAGCAAGCAATTTTTATTCACTTATATTCATGGTCTTACCTGGCATGATGTTAAAAACGAGAAGACTTTTGCAGAGCTATGGCCAAATCTTGATGAGATAATCAGCAGTGCTGATTATTTAGTCGCTCACAATGCACCTTTCGATAAAGGCGTGCTTAATAAATGCTGTGAAGAATATGATATACAGGCACCAGGTGTGCCATTTATGTGTACGGTGAGACTGGCAAGGAGCCAATGGGGGATAAATCCGACAAAACTGAATAATGTGTGCGAGGCGCTCGATATACCTCTGAATCATCATGAGGCCCTGTCTGATGCCAGGGCGAGTGCAAAAATTGTCATGATTGCTGAAAGTGAAGGCTGGAAATACCCTGGCTAGGTCAATTGTCGATGGCTGAATTTTCAGGGTTTGTGCCAATGTCAGTAAGTTAAAATTTTGCCGGCAAAGCTTCCGCTCCTGCTCACGCCCCTTACCTACATCCATGTAGGCAACGGCAAAGTCTTATGCCGGCCTACGGCTTAAATTGTTGTGGAATTGTTTTTACTTATAACTTCAAACTTACAACTTAAAACTGTTTTAAGGCTTTAAACCAACCCCAATCCTTAACAATCGCAGTGCGAAGTAAAACAGCACAACAATAAACGCGATGATGATTATAAAGGCTGTTGATACCTCGATATCACTTACGCCAAGTATGCCGTAATGGAATGCATTCACCATATATAATATAGGGTTCACCAGTGAAATAGTCTGCCAGATTTCCGGTAGCATTTTTATCGAATAAAAAACACCACCGAGGTAGATCAATGGGGTTAATACAAAAGTCGGGATAATGGTGATGTCATCAAAGCTTCTGGCATAAGCAGCATTGATGAATCCGGCCAGTGCAAACAATATGGACGTTAAGATAAATACAGCAAAGGTAACGGTATAGCTGTGTATATGGAGATCGGAGAAAAATAACGATACCACGGTTGCCACAATGCCAACTATAATTCCCCTGGCTAAACCGCCAGAGACGAAGCCGAGTAAGATAATATAGTTCGGTAGTGGTGAGACCAGCATTTCTTCAACGCTGTGGTGGAACTTGGCGCTAAAAAAAGATGACACTACATTGGCATAGGCATTGGTAATGACCGCCATTAATATCAGGCCGGGGACAATATAGTCCATGTATTTATAACCATCGATATCTCCGATCTGGCTACCGATTATTTCACCGAAAATAATAAAATAAAGCGCGATGGTGATGGCTGGCGGTAGTATGGTCTGTATCCAGATGCGGATAAAGCGTAAATACTCTTTTATTACGATGGTTTTAAGTGCAACCATTTGTTGTGAGAAATTCATGGTTTAACCACCTCACGGTTAGTGTCGCCATTTTTATTGTTCATCATTGAAATAAATAGTTGTTCCAGGCGGTTAGTTTTATTCTTCATGCTAACAACTTCTATCTTGCAGTTTTTCAGCGTGTGGAAAACATCGCTGAGATTTTGATTCTGGTTAATATCTACTTCCAGGGTTGTTTTATCGATCAGTCTTACCGCGTGCTCACCACAGTCAGGCAACGATTTAATTTCATCGGCAAGATATAAAATAAATGTTTCAATATGCAGGCGGTTCAGTAGCGTACGCATCTGTGTTTGCTCAATGGTAATGCCATTATCAATAATGGCAATGTTATTGCACAGGCTTTCTGCTTCTTCCAGGTAGTGCGTGGTTAGAATGATGGTAGTGCCTTTGGCATTCTGTTCTTTTAAAAAAGACCACATAGAATGGCGTATTTCGATATCAACACCCGCTGTCGGTTCATCCAGAATGAGTAGCTTCGGACGGTGCATCAGTGCGCGAGCAATCATCAGGCGGCGTTTCATTCCACCAGAAAGCTCTTTGGCCATATCAAAGCGCTTTTCCCAAAGATCGAGTTGCTTCAAATAGATTTCGGCGCGTTTAGTCGCTTCTGTGCGATTAATTCCATAATAACCGGCCTGGTTGATAAGAATTTCACCGACAGGCTCAAAAATGTTGAAGTTGAATTCCTGAGGGACCAGGCCGATATGCATGCGCACATCAGCGGAGTTTGTGTCCAGGTTTCGCCCGAAGACCTCAACCTGGCCGGAGGTTTTGTTGATCAGCGAGCACACGATGCCGATAACGGTTGATTTGCCGGCGCCATTGGAGCCTAGCAATGCAAAAAAATCACCTTCTTTTACAGTAAGATCGACACCTTTAAGTGCGTTTACACCGTTTTTATAGGTTTTTTGTAGATTTTTAATATTTAGAGCGTTCAATTTCAGGGTGTGCCTGTTGTTAATGTACAGATACTAACAGGACAGGTGAAAAGGCTATCCTTTTCATCTGTTTCAGTAATACATGTTGTTTTTTAGTGTGCGGCAATGTTACAGTGTTTATATTAGTAATACGACCGTCTAATAAATGTGTTTTATATATATAGACGGCTTCGTTGGTTTCAATGCGTTGTGAGCGTTTTACAGGTAATACTTATGGGCACTAAAGGTGACGGCAACCGTCAACGTATTATAGATGCGGCGGATAGCCTGTTTTATCGGCGTGGATACAATCAAACCTCATTTCAGGATATCTCAAATGCGACCGGTATTCCACGTGGCAATTTCTATTATTATTTTAAAACCAAGGATGAAATTTTAGATGCCGTTGTTGATTTGCGCGTGGAAGAATTAACGGCCTTGTTAGGTCGTTGTGAAGCAGAAACAGAGGATGCCAGAGAGCGTTTGCTGCTGTTTAGCAATGTGCTGGATTTCAATCGAGATGATGTGATTGAATCAGGCTGTCCTATTGGTTCTTTGAGTTCTGAGTTGGCGAAGGATGATTCTGCTTTACATAATAAATCCAGGCAGGTTTTTGTTTTGTTGCGTGACTGGGTTAAACGGCAGTTTGCGGCAACAGGCTTAAGCAATGCCGATGATCTTGCCATGGATTTGCTGGCTAAATTGCAGGGGGTGACGGTAATAGCCTGTGCATTTAAAGATGTTGACTATGTGAAACGCAGTCACCTGGAAATAAAAAACTGGATTAATGAAAAAACATTAAATTAATTTTTGTTAGGGGTGTTTTAGATGGATATGCCTGTTCAGCAAGCTTATTTAGCAGCTTTTAAAGGTAACTTTACTTCAACCATGCGCTGGCATGATCTGGATGCATTTTGGCAGGTATTAAAAGATCATGCGGATGATAAATGGTATATCTATGCAGTGGGTGAAGTGCCACCGGACTTAATGGTTGATAAGGCATATTTTTTAACTTTTATTGAAAAAATCGATGCCTTGCTGCATAAGGAACATGATGAGGATTACTGTGGCATCGTCTATGTGGATAACAAGGAGAAACCTGAATTCATTAAAATATTTGACCCGAACAATCTTGGTGTCAGCTGTGGATTTAGCGATAACCCGCCATTGCCCGGCTGGATTTTATCCAGACTCCAGCCCGTTGAGCTCGAAACAGCACTGAACCCGCCGAAAAATCGCCAACGCTGGTGGCAGCAGTTGTTTACATAATTCTTCGAATTATTCAGCGAGAAGCAGCCAGGCTAATCTGATTAAAGCGGTCGACGATTAGCCTTGCTTTCCAGGCTGGTCTGGTCCTATAGCCTTATGTCGCTTACTTAAGTCGCAAATGCACATTATCTCAGTAAATTCGTCATTGCGAGGTACGAAGCAATCTCTGGCAGATAGGCACCAGATGCTAATAGATTGCTTCGTACCTCGCAATGACGGGAATTTAGGCTTAAGTAAGTGCCATTATCCTATAGCTGTTTATTTTGTGGTGGTATTTTCTTCTAGTAAAGCTTCTCTATTTTTATTGTACTCGTCATAGTTTTGACTAGACTGCTGCATGCAGTTTTCATATTCGGATACCGGTTCTTTCATACAATGTGCCTCTTTGGCGGACTGTGCTCCCTGGTACCAGGCCTGTTTTGTACATGTGCTTAGTGTTATGGCTAATAAGGTAATCGTTATGTAAAGATGTTTGTTCATCATCATAGAGGCACAGAGTGAAGTATTATTGCTTGTTTCTTTTGTTGGCTGTAGGGCGGGCATTGCCCGCCACTTCAATAAGTTTATTGTCCCAGCTCGCTAGTTAAACTATGCACTTTTAGTACAAGACTTTAGTGTGATATTGTCATCCTGAACGATGGTGAAGGATCTTAACACTAGCCTTCAAGATCCTTCACTATCGTTCAGGATGACAGAAATATATTATATCGATGGCTCTAAAATAGCGGCGTTCTTAAAGAGAACTATTTTTAATCGTTAGTAAAACAACCTGTGGACTTTTAGACCGTAGGGCGGGCATTGAGACTTGCTATATGTGCGGGTGCATGGAACGAGATAATTTATATGCTTGTGCCAAGAATAATCCCATGCTGCTGTAATTCGTCCAGCGCCGCTTTACCACCCTGCTTTACCACATCCGGATTAGGGTGGTTCATTTCTTTAACGATATGCTCAATGGCATCAAGTCCGCTGTAAGATTCGTTTTCCTGTAATAAACTAACAAGTCGAGCAGTGACGGGATTAATTTCCAGAAATCGTACCTGGTCGTTTCTGTTGCGATAAACCACCAGGTAAGTTGCTTGCTCAGGGGCTTCTTCTGGTAGATTATCGGGTCCCATAGTATGTACTGGAAACTGATAAACCAGTGGCCAGGCAAGTGGTGAGAATACAGGTCGCTGTGTTAGTAAATTACCATTGGCATTGATGCTGTCCATGTTGATGCTTTCATCGGAAACATGTAGAGCCAGTTCAACCCATTCATAATGTGCCAGCTCAATTAAGCCTGCCGGATCTTCTTCCTGTGGCTGTCTTTCATTTTGCAGGTAGTCTATAAACTCCTGGGCGATTTCCAGAAAATAAGGCGTGTGACTTTCATGGTTAGCGAAAAAGTCGCGTATCATTTTGTGCCAGTTTTCATCATTGTATATTTTACGGATTACCGGAAAACCGCTAGCAACAAAACCTTCTACATTGTTATAAAACAGCTCTCGATAGATACCCATACGACGATCTTCGATGCCGTCAGGTATGGCATTTTTTTCCGGGTCACGTATATGCGCGGTAAATTCGTACTGATGTTTTTTAAAACTTGGTAAATTCATGGCCTATGTCATTTTGCTTATGCTTTCAGACTTGACTGATTACTGGTGGCGGGCTGTGCCTGTTGCCATTGTTTTTGAATGCGAACAATTTGTTTTACTTCGTTGAGTAATTCAGGCACTGCCGGAATGTTAAAGTCACGTTCCAGCAATGTGGGGAATACACCAAAATGTTCATAGGCTTTATGCAGAATGTGCCACACCGGATCAATGATATCCGCACCGTGAGTATCAACGATTAAATCAACATCTTCATTGTAGTGGCCCGCAATGTGTGCGTAGCGGATGCGATCTGCGGGAAGTTGTTTTAAAAATTCTATTGGATCGTAACGGTGGTTAACAGAATTGACATAAATATTATTTACATCGAGTAATAAACCGCAGTCGGCTTCGTCTAATACGGCATTGATAAATTCAATTTCTTCCATCTCTTTGCCGGGTGCTGGTGTGTAGTATGAGGCGTTCTCCATGGATATTTCCTGCTGCAGAATATCCTGTACCCGGCGAATGCGTTCAGCCACATAATGCACGGCTTCTTCCGTGAAAGGGATAGGTAATAAATCGTATAGATGGCCATCATCAGAGCAATAGGTTAAATGCTCGGAATAATGTTTGACCTTATGTGTTTGCATAAAGCGGCCGATATCTTTGACGAAGTCTTCATCTAATGGCGCAGGACTGCCAATGGATAATGACAGGCCGTGACAGACAAAATCGTATTTTTCGGTGAACTGCCTGAATTTTTTGCCGAATGAGCCGCCGACATTAATCCAGTTTTCCGGGGCGACTTCCATGAAGTTTACTGGCGATAGATTGCTCTCCAGCATTTCATCCAGTTTTTCACGACGTAAACCGAGTCCAGCAGCAGATACGGGGTATTGTAGTTTTGTCATGCTTACTCTCTTGTTAACACTGGCCAAGTTTTTTGCTTATTAAATAATCAATGCTGGCTCTGCCCGGACCAATAAAGAATAACACAAGTAACATAATGCTATAGGTAGCGGCAAATTCAATACCGTTGTTTAATATAACGAGGCTGCCATTCTCTGTTAACCAGTCGTAATTACCATGTTCACGCAAAATATTTTTTGCCACGTCGAGGCGTTCAATAGCACCGGCGGTTCGTTCACTGGCAAAAATACCGGAACCTTCTGCGATCGCTAACCAGCCATTTTGTAAATGTACAGTGACGGCGGCAACAATCATAGTGACCATAAGTGGGATGGATATCCAGCGTACGCCAATACCAAAGAACAGCATGATAGCGCCACCAGCTTCGGTGAGTGAGGCAGCCCATGCCATGAATTCAGGGAAGGGAAGGCCAAGCCCCCATTCGGTATTGCCAAACCATTCGGTAATACTGTCGATATCGGCAAGTTTTTTGCTGCCGGCCATCCAGAAAACAGGCACCAGGTATAAACGTAATGCCAGCGGGCCGAGAAAATCTACCGTACGTGTTGTATTAAGCAGTGATTGGGCTTTGTTAGCCAGTGAGCATAGTTTTTCCATAGTGAATCCCTGGTAGTGGTTTAGCTACCCTTATTATTTACACTTCAATGTTTTAGTGGACAGGTGATATTTACTAATAGTTCAGTGATGGCTGTGATTATAATTCAGCCTGGTTTTTCATATTCACCGCGCATATATCCGGGTAAATATCTGCAAGCATTACTGATGTACCATTTTCCTGAACGATACGAGCATGGCGGCGGCTGAGTTCACGTGGTGAGTGTACACCGCAGGAGTGAGAAATCAGACCAACTTCGTATGCCATGTTTTTAATGTAGTTGGCTACACGTGTGGATTTTTGTTCGGCGACGAGGCCGCGTTGTAGCTTTTTATTGTGCGTGGTGATGCCTGTCGGGCAGGTGTTTTGATGGCACTGTAATGCCTGTATGCAGCCCAGTGAAAACATAAAGCCGCGGGCAGAAGTAATAAAGTCAGCACCAACACACAGTGCCCAGGCAACTTCTGCAGGGTTAATTAATTTCCCAGAGGCGATAACTTTTATTCTATCGCGAAGACCTGATTTACATATTGTGTCTATAACCAGTGGTAAACTTTCATGGATGGGCATACCGACATAATCAAGCAGGCTCATGGGTGCAGCACCCGTACCGCCATCAGCGCTGTCAATAGTAATAAAATCCGGCGCAAATTCTTTGCCGCGTTTGTTTACGGCAGTAAGAAACTCACATAACCAGGTTTTGTCGCCAATCACTGCTTTAAAACCAACTGGTTTTCCAGTGACTTGACGGATATGATTAATCATATCGATCAAGTCGTCATTATTTTCTATTTCAGGATGCCGGTTGGGACTGATGGAATCAGTGTGAGCGGGAATACCACGAATTTTTGAAATTTCATCATCAACTTTTGCTGCAGGCAACATGCCACCTTTACCGGGTTTAGCCCCCTGAGACATCTTGATTTCAAACATGCGCACGGTGTCATGTGCAGCAATTTCGCGCAGTTTTTCATCGGATAAATTTCCGTTTTTATCACGCACTCCATATTTGGCTGTGCCAATTTGAAATACAATATCCGCACCGCCTTGCAGATGATAAGGCGATAAACCGCCTTCACCGGTATTCATCCAGGCATTGGCTTTTTTTGCGCCATAAGACAAAGCCAGAACGGCAGGTTTTGAAATGGCACCAAAGCTCATGCCCGAGATATTAAAAAATGAATGTGTTGTGAATGGAGTCATGGCAGAGTTTTCACCAATGACAACCGGTGGGCATTGAACTGCATCTTTGCCTAATGTCGGGAAAGCGGTGTTAACAAACAGTATACTGCCTCTGGGTTTTAAATCACGTGTTGAACCGAAAGCGACGGTATTCTCTATATCTTTGGCAGCACGATATACCCACGAACGTTGCGCGCGATTAAACGGCATTTCTTCTCTATCCATGGTGAAAAAATACTGACGGAAGAAGGTGCCAACGTGTTCAAAGTAATATCGAAAGTGGCCGATGACAGGGTAGTTTCGCCTGATGGCCTGTTTGGTTTGTGTCACATCGGCAATATAGACACCAATAAGAAAAAGTACAAAAAGCCCAACCACAAAGATAAAAGCGGTTGCCATCCAGCCTAATACTTCAAGTCCAAAAGATTCACCGGAAAACATTTTTACCCCTGTTTTTTATTAATTTTTAATTTAGTTTTTCTTTCGTAAATTTGGTTCAATATTTGATTAATAATAAGTTGTTTTTGTGAGAATAATATAAGTATCCTGATTATGCCAAACAATAAAAAAGCCTCGATTTCGAGGCTTTTTTATTGTTTAAGCTGGTCTGGCTCAGATGGGCTTAATTTTTACCGCCACATTTTCCTTCACCGCATTTAGCTTCTTTACTGGCTTTGCCTTCGCCGCATTTGCCTTCTTTATTCATTTTGCCTTCGCCGCATTTGCCTTCTTTATTCATTTTGCCTTCGCCACATTTACCTTCGCCGCATTTAGCTTCTTTTTTCATTTTGCCTTCGCCGCACTTGCCTTCGCCGCATTTACCTTCAGCAACCTGCATATAACCGCTTTCCAGGTTTTGCATGCCAAAAGGGTTTGCATCTGCATTGGCAACAGGTGAAGCTGACATTGCTGCTATAAATGTTGTGCCTAATGCTATAGACAGTGATTTTTTCATAGTATTTTTCATTAACTTAATCTCCTAAAATATTGTGTCACCTAAAAGTGGGCAACCGAGTCTACAATGTAGTCGCAATTAAAGACAGTGTTGTATATTGCAAGTTCATCATTTTTTAAAATATTTAGCCTGTTCGGACGATTTTTTTCAGGCAATCTAAATATTTTTCTTCATCCGGTACAGTCTGGTTACGTTGGGCCTGCCAAAGTGCTTCGCCTAAGCACTCCATCATGGCATGTTCAGCATCATGTGGACCGCCACGTTGTAAGCACAATTTTTGATAACAGTCATGAATGCCATGTGGACGGTCAGTGCTGATCTGTTCATGTAAGGCAATGTGCATGCTCATGTGCAAAAACGGGTTGCTTTCACCGGTATCTGCTGAGAAGTCTTTATCAACAATCTCATCATCTTCCAGCAACTGGTGGTATTCGGGATGCAGTTCTACAATAGTGGCAACCACTTCCTGCATCGGGTCCATCGGCAGTTTATTTTTTTTCAGTTGCCAGCAGCTCAGGTAAACCTGGCGCAATTCATTTCTGTTGTTGCCTAACATTTTTATATTAGAGTATTAAGTGGGGCCATAGTTGGCGCTTTGTTAGTAGGGGATTTAATTTTCAGCACGTACGCGAAATAGTAAAGCATATAATACAGGAACAACACCCAGTGTTAACAGGGTTGAAAACAGCAGGCCGGCCATAATGGCGATAGCCATCGGTTCCCACATCTCGCCGCCGCCTAGATAAAGCGGTATCAACCCAAGTACTGTTGTTGCCGTGGTCAGCAATATCGGGCGAAAGCGTTTTTGTGCAGCCGATAATATCGCTTCGTAGGGCGGCAGACCCAATTCATTGATCTCCAGTTGGATACGCTCGAGCAGAACGATGGCATTGTTGATGACGATGCCTGCTAATGAAATAATGCCGAGTAAGGTCATAAAGCCAAAATAAGATTGTCCGATAAGCAGGCCAGCGGTTACACCGATCAGCCCTAATGGTATGGCAGTGAGAATAATGATGGATTTGCGAATAGAGTTAAATTGTGCAACCAGTAAAAACAAGATAATGAATACGGCGATGGGTAATTTGTCAGCGATGGACTGGTTTCCTTTTTGAGATGATTCGGCATCGCCGCCCAGCTCATAGCGAAAGCCGAATGGCCAGTGATCAGCTGATTGTTCTAGCCAGGGTTTTAAAGCGTTAAAACCTTCGGCTGCAGTAAAACCCGGTTCGATCTGTGCGCCGACAGTGATGGTTTTTAATCGATCTCGGCGTAATATCTTTGCCGGTTGCCAGACTATTTTGATGTTAGCGACCTGTGTCAGCGGTATCGCTGTGCCTTTTGCCTGTGAATAGATGGTTAACGACTGTAATTTTCTTATATCGTGACGATCAGCTTCGATGGAGCGGAATACAACCGGAATGACCTTATCGTCTTCGCGGTACTGAGTGAGTTCCAGGCCGCTTAAACCTGATTGTAATGATATAGCAATGTCTTCATTGGTCACTCCAACACGAAGTGCGCGTTGCTGGTTTATCTCTACCACCAGTTTTTTAATTCTCTGGCCCCAGTCATCCGAAATGTTCTGCAGGCCGGGAACCTTGTTCATTTCAGCTTTTAGATCTTCCATGATGTCAAATAGAGCATCGGTGTCATTTCCATAAAGCCGGACTTCGACCGGGTTTTTAACCGGTGCAGCGCTGCTGATTCGTTTTGCTTTGATCAGGACGTCAGGAAAATTATTAAACGCATAGTGGTTCAAGCGTTCGATAAGCTGATCGATAACTTCATTGTTCGTCGTGTTTAATACCAGTAACGCATAGTTACTGCCGGGTGGTTCCGGTGTGTGTGACAATACAAAACGTGTGCCGCCAGAGCCGATGTAGCTTATCCAGTTGGTGACGCCTTCATGGGTAATGCCTTCGTGGCTTATACCTTCTATATTAATGTCTGCATTGTTAAGGCTATCAACCGTTAGTTCTTTGCTGATGAATTTTTCAAAGCTGCTGGTAACCGCTTCAGTTGTCTCGATGGCTGTGCCCAGAGGCAGGGTCAGCTCAACGGTAAAATAAAGGCGGTCTGAAGGCGGGAAAAATATATTGGGTACATATTTCAGGCCAAATATAGCACTGGCAAATAGCAGCGCTGTGAAAATTAACGTGGTTATTTTGAACCTGAGTAAAATCGACAAAAATTTTCGGTAGCCATTATAAAAACCGCTGTCATAATTTGTCGCTTGCTGCCCTACCTTAAGAAAAGAAACGCATAATAGCGGGATAATGGTTAACGACAGTATCCACGAGCTGAGCAGTGTGATGGTGACAACTTTGAATAGTGATGCGGTGAACTCGCCGACATTGGATTCTGCGAGGAATATTGGTAAAAATGCAGCAGCAGTGGTCAGTGATGAAGTAAGCAGGGGAACTCGTAATTCATTTGCTGATTCAACTGCGGCATCAAATGGCTTTTTGCCATCGGACATGGAGACCATGATGCTTTCTGTCATGACAATGCCGTTATCCACCAGCATGCCGAGTGCGATGATCAATGCGGCCAGTGAAATCTGGTCCAGACCGATATTGAAAACTGACATCAATAACATGGCGACAAGCATGCTGGCAGGTATTAAAAAGGCAATGATAAGGCCAGTGCGAAAACCAAGGCTGACCAGCATGACCGCAGCAACAACAAAAATTGCCTGTAGTAGATTCGATGCGAAGCTGTTTACCTTGTTTTCAACCTCTTTGGGTGAAAAGTTGATAATTTCGAATTCAATGCCGTAGGGGTAAGAGTTTTTTATGTGTTCTAGCGTCGTTTTTACGTTTTCACCTAACTCGATATTGTTTCCACCATCACGCATGGAGATAGCAATACCGAGAGCCTTTGTGCCAGAAGAGTGAACAATGCTGGCAGGTGGGTCTACATAACCACGTTTGATATCTGCGATATCACTGAGGTATAAGATTTCATTACTGCCGGGCAGGGAGATAACTGTTTTTCTTATTTCTTCAACAGATCGAAAGTTACCGCTGGGCTCGAGTTCGATACGTTCATTGCCCAGTTTTATAGAACCACCAGGTATGATGATGTTTCTCCCTGCTAACATCTGTAATAATTGTGACGGAGAAAGGTTCAGTTTGGACAGCTGGGTGTTGCTGTACTCGACAAAGATGCGCTCTTCCTGTGCGCCGAGAATTTCGACCTTGGCAACATCCTCGATATATAAAAATTGGTCACGGGTATCATCAGCGATGTCTTTTAATTCAGCATAACTATATCCTTCACCGGTCAGTGTCATTACGATGCCGTAGACATCACCAAACTCATCATTAACTTCCGGACCAATGATGCCATCTGGTAACTCATCCTGTACATCATCAATTTTTCTTCGCAGGTTGTCCCAGATAGGGCGCATATTTTTATAACTTTCTTTGATATTGACCACGATGATAGAAACGCCGGTGCGTGATTCACTGGTGACGAAATCCAGTTCAGGTATTTCCTGTACGACTTTTTCCAGTTTGTCAGAAACCAGCTGTTCTACACGCTCAGGACTGGCGCCGGGGAAATAGGTGACTACTTGCGCTGCACGGATTATAAAGCCGGGGTCATAAGCGCGTGGCATATTTAAATATGACTGAAAACCTGCTAGCAGGATAACCAGTAATAGAACAATCGTGGTGCGATTGTTCCTTAGTGCAAAGGCGGTGATATTCAATGCTGTTGTCCTATTAACTCAGGATCCACCATCAGGCGTACGCGCAAACCTTCCTGCATCTTGCTCATGCCTGCGGTAACGACTAAATCATCAGGATTGATGCCCGAGGTGATTATCAGGCCGCTATTGGTTATACGAGAGGTAGTAACGTTGCGCCGATGTATAACCCCCGTCATGGGAGATGATGTTTCAGGCTCAGCAATAAAAACAAAGCGGCCCTTATTATCTTCCAGTACGGCATGTGAGGGGATGATGATTTCACTCTTGTTATCACTTTCATCAGCTACAGGCACACTGTCAGCGACAACGGTAGCGGTCATGCCAGGAAGTATCGTGTAATTTTCAATCGTCGGCAGGCTCAGTCTTACTTTATAAGCATGCGTTGTTTCATCCGCCTGTGCAGATACTTCACGAAATTTTAAAGGAAAAACTTTATCTTTGATGGCGTCAAAACTGGCATGTATCTTTCGTTGTTTGTTACCGCGCTTTATGCGAATCATCAATGATTCGGGAACATCTATCTCAATCTCCATTGATTTCAGGTCCTGTAGTGTGGCTATTTTCCCTTTAGCTAGCACCTCTTCAAAATTGTCCACATGAATTTTTGTGATGCTACCGTCAAACGGTGTTTTTAGTTCTGTATAGATAAGGCTTTGTTTGGCCGCTTTTAGATGAGCTGCTGCCGTACTGTATGTCGCCTTTATTTGATCGAATTCACGTTGTGATATATGACCGGGTTCTATCAGCTTGGCTGAGCGTGTGAAATTGGCTTTGGCTTTTACGTAGTTTGCCTGTTTGTCTTCCAGTTCAATCTTGAAATCGGTTTGATCTAATCTGGCTATGACTTGTCCTTTATTAACTTTATCGCCTTCTTTAATGAGTAGCTCTTTTAATTTACCGGCAACCCTGAAAGAAAGGTCTGCTTTGTTTTCTGCAATAACAATGCCGGGAAAGTCTCTGCCGGTAATGCCATCTGTTGCAGAAGCGACGATGGTGCGGACGGGGCGTAGTGGTTGTTCGATTTGAGATGTTTGTTTCTCATCGCAGGCGGTGAGGATCGGCAAGGTGGTTAGTAGTGTTGTCGATAGAAATATGATGTGAGATATTTTTTGCATGAGAGTGGTTTGCAAGGTGATAGTTGAATTGGGTTTTATTGTATTTTGAATTTGTTTTTATTGTTGTATTGGGCTTATTGTGATCCGCACCACGCTAAAAATCAATGTCATCCTGAGCGATAGCCGAAGGATATTGCATAAGTCCTATATTTCTACCCATAAATTTAGGACTTATGCAAACTAGACATTGCGGGGCGAGACCCGCAACGCTTAAGGTTATATAAGTCATAAATAGTTGAGTGCAAATTCAGAAGCGTAAGATCCTTCGGCTATCGCTCAGGATGACAGTGATTTTAGTGTCACTCCGTTTTATCTTTGTATTCACACAAATCCTCAATAAGACAGGACCCGCACCGCGGCTTCCGCGCAACACAGGTATACCGTCCAAGCAAAATCAACCAGTGATGTGCATCCACCATAAATTCTTTGGGGATAAATTTAAGCAGTTTTTTTTCAACTTCCAGCACATTTTTTCCGGGTGCGATTTTAGTTCGATTGGATACTCTGAAAATATGAGTGTCAACCGCCATGGTGGGGTGACCAAAAGCGGTATTACGCACTACGTTTGCTGTTTTTCTGCCAACACCGGGCAGGGCTTCCAGTTTTTTCTGATCATCCGGGACAGTACTATTGTGTTCTTCCATCAATATATTGCAGGTCTTGATGATGTTTTTTGCCTTGGTGTTAAACAGGCCGATGGTTTTGATATATTTTTTTAAACCTGTTTCGCCTAAATTAAAAATAGCTTCTGGCGTATTGGCGATAGCGTAGAGTTTGGCTGTTGCTATATTGACACTTTTATCGGTTGCCTGTGCGGATAAAATCACGGCGATTAATAGTTCAAAGGTGGAGCTGAAGTTGAGTTCTGTGGTTGGCTCAGGATTGTCTTTTTGTAAGCGTGAAAAAATTTCGTAACGTTTGGATTTATTCATGTGGTAGTTATGAAAAGTAACAAAAGCTGACAAGCTATTTTATCCACAGATGAACGCAAATGTAAAAACTATGTACGGCTTTTCTTTGCGTTCATTTGCGTTCATCTGTGGACTAATATTGTTTTTAAGGCTTTATGCGTATGTAGCTTAACTTGCCGCAGGTTCTGCGTCCTGAATAACGACAGTTTGCTGAGCACTCTGGCGTTTGTCTATGATGTTTTTAAGCGCAATGAGTAAGCCAAGTCCGATAAATGCACCGGGTGGTAATACGGCGAGTAGAAAGCCCGGATAATTTTCACTGATAGTGATGGTCATTGTTTCGCCAACAGGGCCGAACATTAATTGTGCGTTGGCAAATAAAGTGCCAAAGCCAATGAGTTCACGCATGCCACCTAATACGACTAATACCAGGGTAAAACCAAGTCCCATCATGAAACCATCCAGTGCAGAATCAAACAGATTGTTTTTTGAAGCGAAGGCTTCAGCGCGTGCGATGATTGAACAATTGGTGACAATCAAAGGGATAAATATGCCTAAGACAAGGTATAACTCATGAAACCAGGCGTTCATGCTTAGCTCAATGGTGGTAACGATGGAGGCAATAATAAGCACGAATATGGGAATGCGAATTTCTGATTTTAACCATGGGCGTATCAGAGAAACAATGCTGTTAGATAATACCAGGGTGATTAATGTCGCGATGCCAAGCCCCAGGCCGTTAATGATTGTGCCGGTTACTGCCAGTAAAGGACACAAACCTAATAATTGAACCAGGGCAACGTTATTTGTCCACAGGCCGTTCTGGCTTATGGTTTTAGTTTGCTTGTTGGTTTGATTGCTGCTCTGCTTAAGGGTATCGTCTGTCATGGTTGTTTGCTGTTATCTATTTCAGTGTCGGCTTCAGTATCGGCAATCGTCTCGATTTTAGTCTTGGCTTCAGTTTGATCGGTATTCACGCTGAATAACATCTGCTGATTTTTCTCAAAGTATAACAAAGCATTATGTACCGCATTCACTACAGCGCGTGGGGTAATCGTGGCGCCGGTGAACTGGTCAAATATGCCGCCATCACGTTTTACTTTCCAGCCTTTGTCATTCGGCTTGCTGAGTGATTTATCATTAAAACCAAGTATCCAGTTTGAACGTGAACTTTCAACAACATCACCAAGACCGGGCGTTTCCCGGTGTTTGACGACTCTGACACCGGACAGCGTGCCGTCTGTTTTTACACCAACCAGTAAATGAATAGAGCCATTGTAACCGCCGGGTGCGATGCTGGAAAAAACCACAGCAACGTTTTGACTGTTTTTTCTGGCCCTGTATGCCAGAGATTCTTCTTTGGTGCTGAGTAATCTGCTGGGTTTAATGATTATGCTATCGAGCAGTAAATCATTGTCATAGGATTCAGCTGGAATAATATTATTTAATTTTCTAAGCAGTGTGAGTTTTTCATTGTACTTGATGTCATCTTCTGTTTGTATAAATGTCACACCCACAAGCGCAGCACCTGTTACGGCAAACAGCGTAAGCAATGATGCCGTTGTTACAATGTTTTTTATTTGTATGCTAGAGAAATTCATACTTACTTATTCGTGTCACCATACACTTTTGGTTGTGTGTAATAGTCAATTAATGGTGCTGCAATATTCATCAGTACCACAGCAAAAGCAATACCATCAGGGTAGCCACCCCAGCTTCGAATAATATAAACCAGTGCGCCGATGCTGGCGCCATAGATCCAGCGACCCTTTGGTGTGGTGCATGCGGTTACAGGATCAGTGGCTATAAAAAAGGCACACAACATGGTGCCGCCGCTGAAAGCATGAAACAGTGCTGAACTGTTTGTTGAATAATCCACAACGGCAAAAATATTGGAAATTAACACCAGGCTAATTAAAAAAGCGGTAGGGATACGCCAGTCTGCCACGCCTTTTTTTACTAACCAGATACCACCTGCCAGAAATAAAATATTAATCCATTGCCAGCCAGTACCGCTAATGCTTGCAAACAAAGCGCTGTGTTCAATACTGTTTCGTGTTTCTACTACATCGTGCATCTGATTAAGTTGTGTCTTAATCAGGTCTATCGGTGTTGCCATTGAAATGCTATCGATGGTTTCGCCATAAGGCAAAGCACCAAGGAACACCCAGTTAAAGCTGGTGATGAAATCAGGCCAGCCATCACTCACCCCCAGCGGTGCTGTCCATAACGTCATTTCCAGAGGGAATGAAATCATCACTACAATGTAACCGACCATTGCAGGGTTAAATGGATTAAAGCCTAAACCACCGTATAAATGCTTGGCAACCGCGATGGCAAAAATAGAGGCAATAGCGGTTACCCACCACGGTGCCAGCGAAGGTAAAGCGATCGCCAGTAAACAGGCGGTAAGTAATGCGCTGCCATCAAGCAGTGTATGGTAAACATCCCTTTGCCGCATTTTTAAAATAACCGCTTCGGTTAACAGGCACGTGCTAATGGCTATGATCAGGTTAAATAAAACACCCCAGCCAAAAAAGTAAAAGGATGCCAGCGTGCCGGGTATTAAGGCGTATAACACCATGAACATCATGTCCTGTACGCTGATGTTCGCCTGTATATGCGGTGAGGGTGTTCTTTTAAATAACATTTCTATTTTTTTAAGTGTTTCATGTTTTTACTAACCTGATAATTTGGTCGCCATAATAGAGTTTAAGATGGCCTTAAATTAATAACATCTCAATCGACATATGTTGTCATCTCGACCAGCGGGAGAGATCTTGTACAGCAGTAGTACAGGATCTCTCCCGCTGGTCGAGATGACAACGGCATGTGCTTTTACCCTATGTACAAAGCATTTCAATTATTCAGTGCGTTTCTTTATTTTTATTGCGCTCGGCTTTTTTTGCCTGTGCGCGAGCTATCGCATCTGTTATAGCAGCCTTTTTACTGTCTTTGTCAGTACCTGTTTCGCTGCTGGTATTTTTACTGGTTGTTGATTTTTTCTTTAGCATCTCGCGTTTTTTACGTAACTTTTCTTCACGTTCGCGTTTCTGTTTTTCTTTCCTTACCTGGTTTGCTTCATGGCGTAGTCGAGCAATGTCTGAAGCTTTACGTTCACGCTCCTGTTGTTGAATAGTTGTTTTAGCAAAGCGGTAATACTGCACAAGCGGGATATGACTAGGGCAGACATAAGCGCAGCAGCCACATTCAATACAGTCAAATAAATGATGTTCGTTGAGCCGGTCAATATTTTTACTGCTGGCGTACCAGTATAATTGTTGCGGTAACAGACGCACCGGACAAACTTCTACACAACGCCCGCAACGAATACAGGGCAGCTGGTTTTGCTTTTGACCACTGTCATGTTGCGTGTCTTCCTCTTTTACCGATACAAGTAAACAGTTAGTTGCTTTAACAACGGGTAAGGCATCAGTCTTGAGTGAAAAGCCCATCATCGGGCCACCCATAATAAGCTCATCACTGTCCTCGGTATAACCGCCGCAGTGTTCAATGCATGCCTGCATTGGCGTGCCGATTAATACTTCAATGTTTTGCGCGTGTTTAATGCCATGGCCCGTTACTGTGGCGATGCGCGATATAAGCGGTTCTGCAAAATAGACAGCACGGTGGATGGCATAAGCAGTGGCAACGTTATGACATAACACGCCGAGTTCCGCGGGGTGATTGTCTTTGGGAACTTCTTTGCCGGTAATGATTTTTATTAATTGTTTCTCACCGCCACTGGGATAAAGGGTGGGTATTGTTTTAATTTGAAAAAAACCGGTACCGTCTTTTTCAATAACCTGCCTGATTGCTTTGATGGCTTCAGGCTTGTTGTCTTCAATAGCGATGATGCATTGCCTGGCTTTGATGACCTGGCCAATAATATCGGCACCAGATAACACTTCTTCCGCGTGCTCGCGCATTAATGCATCATCACAGGTGATGTAGGGCTCGCATTCCACACCATTAAGAATCAGGGTTTTAACGTTTACTTCAGTTTGTTTAACAGCAGCAGGAAATGTTGCGCCACCTAAACCGACGATGCCGGCATCACGAATAATTTTACGCAGACTGGATGACGTGGCCTGGTTATATTCGTCACCGAGTGGGTGTCGCTCAAGCCATTCATCTTTAAAGTCGTTCTCGATGAAAATGCATAAATCTGATAGACCTGAAATATGTGGAATATCATGATTTTTTATCTCGGTGACCAGACCGGAGACAGGTGAATGTACGGCTGCGCTAATCAGGTTGCCCGGTTGCGCCAGCATTTGCCCTTTCAAGACTTTATCACCCGGTTTGACCAGTGGCTGGCTGATAACACCGATATGCTGCTGCAAGGGAATAATGTATTGTTTACATTGTTGAACCGTTGAAATGCCTGTGCCGGTGGATATATCTTTATGTTCAGGCAGCTTTATGCCGCCGTCGAATGTTGTCAGGCTGCTGTCTATGCTGTTGATGACTGACTGTTTCATACTATTAATATCTATGCCAACTGGCCATCTTAACCGGCACCGGGCGCGGCAACGGCATCGGGTAATGCTGCTGTCCAGTTGCGGATGGTAGGTTCAATCTCAAAGATATGAATACAGTCAACCGGGCAGGGTGGTATGCATAAATTGCAACCGGTGCATTCAGACTCAATCACCGTGTGCATATGTTTCGCGGCACCTAGTATGGCATCAACCGGGCAGGCCTGAATACACAAGGTGCAGCCGATGCAGATTTGTTCATCAATACGGACTATTGTTGGTAAGGTTTTTACTTCACCGTGTTCTGCATTTAAGGGTTTGACTTCTACACCGAGCAAATCAGCCAGCGCAATAATGGTTGCTTCGCCGCCGGGCGGGCACTGGTTGATATCAGCTTCGCCTTTTGCTATAGCTTCAGCATAAGGGCGGCAACCGGGATAAGTGCATTGCCCGCATTGCGTTTGCGGCAACAGTGCATCAATCCTGTCTACTACCGGGTCACCTTCAACTTTAAATCGCACCGCAGAATAGGCAAGTATCAAACCAAAGATACTGGCAATAATGGCGAGTGTAAGAATGACGATAAACATGCTTTATTTATATATTCAGTGATTCTTGGCTTGGGAGCCTCTGATTAAGTCTGGGTTGAACAGATTGCTGTTTAAAATGCGCTGATTCAAGGCGTGAAATGCACGTAATAGCAGGGCTATTGCGAAATTTTACAACGAAGAAGCAGGGTGTTTTAAATGCAAGATGTCGATTCATGACTTAATCAGAGGTTCCCTATATTTTTATAAGGCCGGCAAAGCCCATAAAAGCAAGTGACATAATGCCGGCTGTTATCAGTGCAATAGATGTTCCCTGAAAAGCTTCGGGCACATCAGCTACGTTAATACGTTCGCGCAGGGCAGAAAATAAAATTAATACCAGTGAAAAACCAACCGCTGCACCAAAACCATAAAATAATGACTGTAAAAAACTGTGCTGCTGCTGAACATTAAGCAGCGCAACACCCAGTACGGCGCAGTTGGTGGTTATTAATGGCAGGAAAATACCTAATACGTTGTATAACAGGGGGCTGGTTTTATGCACCACCATTTCAGTAAATTGCACAACCACAGCAATCACCAGGATAAACATGATGGTGCGCATATATTCAAGGTCAAGTGGTGCCAGGATATATTCATTGACCAGGTAACTGCTTACTGAAGACAGTGTTAGCACAAAGGTGGTTGCCAGGGCCATGCCAATAGCGGTTTCCAGTTTTCGGGAAACCCCCATAAAAGGGCACAGGCCAAGAAATTTGACCAGCACGAAGTTGTTCACCAGTATGGTGCTTAACAGGATGAGCGCGTATTCAGTCATGCACGCATTCTAGCAGATTGTAGTGTTATATTTTATTGATTTAGGCTATGAAATACTGAACAAAATCAACAAAGAAAGCAGGGTTTATGAACTATCTAAAAGAAAAACACAGTCCGCGAAGGACGCAAAAGACGCGAAAAAAGCAAAAGAAAATAATTAATGTTTTTGCTTTTTTCGCGTCTTTTGCGTCCTTCGCGGACTAAGCTTTGCTTTTCCTTTTGATGCCCCGCCGGCTTGCTGTGGGTAGTTTATTTAACTTTCATGCCGGCAACGGCACCTTCGTCTGGATTGAGGATAAACAGGTCTTTGCCACCCGGTCCGGCAGCAAGCACCATACCTTCGGATAGTCCAAAACGCATCTTTCGTGGTGCCAGGTTCGCTACCATGACAGTGAGTTTGCCTTCCAGGTCTTCGGGATTATAAGCGGATTTTATGCCGGCAAATACATTGCGTGTGTCACCGCCAAGGTCGAGGGTGAGCTGCAGTAGTTTATCGGCACCGTCAACATGTTCTGCTTTAACAATTTTGGCGATACGTAAATCGATTTTAGCGAAATCATCAAAGCTGATTTCGTCGGCGATAGGGTCATTGGCTAATGGCCCTGTTACTGTCTCTTCTTTTGCCTGCATATTTTCAATGGCCTGATTTTCTAGTGAATCATGGGTCATGGCTTCGATCTGTTCTTTTTCAATACGGGTAAGTAAAGGTTTGAATTTATTTATGGCATGTGAAAGTAATGGCTGGCTGATGTTTGCCCAGTTGAGTTCTGTATTTAAAAAGGCCTCTGATTTTTCCGCAGTAACAGGCAGGATCGGTTTTAGATAGGTCATCAACAGGCGGAACATATTAAGGCCCTGGCTGCAGATTTTTTGCACTTCGTCTTCGCGGCCTTCTTCTTTAATTAATACCCAGGGTTTATTTTCATCAATATACACATTGGCTCTATCGGCCTGTGCCATGATTTCGCGCACGGCTTTATTGTATTCGCGGTTTTCGTAATGCTCGGCGATTTGTTCACCGGCAGCGACAATGTTGTTATACAGTTCAGGTTCGGGTAGTTCTGCTGACAACTGATTATCAAATTTTTTGGTGATAAAACCGGCGCAGCGACTGGCGATGTTAACCACTTTGCCGACCAGGTCTGAGTTGACCCGTTGCATAAAATCTTCAAGGTTTAAATCAATATCATCGACACCGGAAGACAACTTGGCAGTGTAGTAATAGCGTAAATATTCCGGGTTTAAATTGTCGAGATAGGTGCGTGCCTTGATAAAAGTACCGCGTGATTTCGACATTTTCTGGCCATTAACGGTAAGAAAACCATGGCAGAACACTGCTGTTGGTTTGCGGTAACCTGCACCATCTAATACCGCAGGCCAGAACAAAGTATGGAATCGGGCGATGTCTTTACCAATGAAATGATACAGTTCATTTTTACTGTCTGCGGCCCAGTATTCATCAAAGTTAACATTGTTTTTATCGCAGAAGTTCTTGAAACTCGCCATGTAACCCATGGGCGCGTCCATCCACACATAAAAATATTTGCCCGGTGCATCAGGAATCTCAAATCCCCAGTAGGGCGCATTACGTGAAATATCCCAGTCTTTTAAACCTTCTTCAAACCATTCGTCCAGTTTATTGGCAACTTCCGTTTGCACATGACCTTCTTTCAGCCACTGCTGCAGCATGCCGGAAAAATCGCTGAGTTTGAAAAAATACTGTTCAGAATCTTTTTCTATGGGAGTGGCACCGCTGACTGCCGATACCGGATTTTTCAATTCGGTAGGGTCATAGGTAGCACCACAGACTTCGCAGTTATCACCGTACTGGTCTTCCGCGCCGCATTTGGGGCAGCTGCCTTTGATGAAACGATCCGGCAGAAACATTTTTGCTTCCGGGTCATAAGCCTGTTTGATGGTTTTTGTATGAATGTGGCCTGCTTCGCGCAGTTTCAGATAAATGCTTGCAGCAAAGTCTCTGTTTTCATCAGAGTGTGTGCTGTAGTAATTATCAAAGTCGATGAGAAAGTCAGCAAAATCGGCCTCATGTTCTTTTTGTGTGGCAGCAATCAACTCTTCCGGGGTAATGCCATCCTGACGGGCGCGTAACATGATGGGTGTGCCATGGGCATCATCGGCACAGACGTAATAACAGGTATTATTGCGCAGACGCTGAAAGCGCGCCCAGATGTCCGTCTGTATGTATTCAACCAGGTGCCCGAGATGAATAGGGCCATTGGCATAGGGCAGAGCGCTGGTGACCAGGATATTGCGTTTGGATGTCATGTTTAGAGGGACTGGGTTGTGTTGTACAAAGGGCGCATAATTTATCATTTTAGCGGGTTTAATGCACTAAAAACCGATTGGGGATTAAATAGTTGGGAAGTCTCAGATCTTTGAAATTTGTGTTGTGTAGGTAGGACTGCTTACGTCCATAAAGGGAAGTTTTAAGTTGTAAATTTTAAGTTATAAATTAAAAGCAAAAACCAGGGTAAGAGTTTGTTATACCTGCATTATTAGCAGTTAGATGTTTTTACTTACAACTTGAAACTTATAACTTCGAACTTCTCCTTTGGCTCAACTGCAGTCATTACAATAAAAGAAAAAACGGCCATTGAAATCAAGAAATTAGCCCACATATTGGGAACTACCTCTTTAGGGTTAGTTTAGATGATTCTTTTCCACCCTGAAAAGTTAAGGTTAAATCAAGGCGTATTACTGTAGAATACGCCATCAAATTTTACAGATGGTTTTTCGGTGTGCTTAGCAAGCTACATGCCGAACATCTAGCCAATGCGGAGTTCGTCATGAGCGTTACAAAAGAACAGGTTGAAACAGCCCTTAAACAGTATATTGATCCTTATCTTGAGAAAGACCCGGTCACCGCAGGTGTGGTTAAAGATATTGCAATAGAAGGTGATAATGTCAAAGTTAAGATTGTGCTGGGATATCCTGCATTTGGTTTTGTCGATAAATTATCAGCTGATTTAAAAGCAAAAATTGAAGCGGTAGACGGTGTCTCTTCTGCAGAAGTTGATGCCACGTGGAAAATAGACAGCCATAGCGTACAGGGTGGTATGAACCCGCTGGAAGGCATTAAAAATGTCATTGCTATCGCATCAGGTAAAGGCGGCGTAGGTAAATCTACCACAGCAGTGAATATGGCTCTGGCGCTACAACTGGAAGGCGCACGTGTCGGGATCCTGGATGCAGATATCTACGGCCCAAGTATCCCTCGTATGTTAGGTATCGAAGGCAAACCTGAGTCGTCTGATGGAAAATCTTTGGAGCCAATGGGTGGTCATGGCCTGCAGGCAATGTCGATCGGTTTTATGATTGATGAAGAAACACCGATGATCTGGCGTGGCCCGATGGTGACACAGGCATTAGAGCAGCTATTGCGTGATACCCGCTGGAAATCACTGGATTATCTAATTATTGACTTACCACCGGGTACTGGTGATGTGCAGTTAACACTGGCGCAAAAAGTACCGGTCAGTGGCGCAGTGATCGTGACCACGTCACAGGACATTGCATTATTAGATGCACGTAAAGGTCTTAAGATGTTCGAGAAGGTAGAAGTGCCTGTGCTGGGTGTGGTGGAAAACATGAGTATCCACATCTGTACTGAATGTGGTCATGCTGAGCATATCTTCGGTCAGGGCGGCGGTGAGAAAATGTGTGATCTGCACAATGTCGATTTCCTTGGTGCATTACCATTGTCTATCGATATCCGTATCAATGCCGATGATGGCCATCCTTCAGTGGCAGATGATCCTGAGAGCAAGGCATCATTGATCTATCGTGATATTGCGCGCCGTACTGCGGCCAAACTGTCCCTTAAAGCGAAAGACTATACGGCTAAGTTCCCGAATATTGTTATTCAGAATAATTAACCTGGATTTTAATTTTGCAATTATAAAAAAGCAGTCTTCGGACTGCTTTTTTTTGTGGGCGTTTTTTACCTCCGCATTAGCTAATTGTTAGCCCGATCTTGAATCTTTAACTGCTGCTAAAATATTTGCAGTTGTTGCTTTTGTCTTTATCCCAGGAACGTCAAACGGTGATGCTGTCTTGCTTTCTTTTGAAGTTAAAGAAAATATAGTTCCATCTCTTCTACGAATTTCCACTTCTTCTTTTTGTGCAAGTAACAAGAGTTTAGATAGATTTTGACGTGCTTCTGAGTAAGTAAATACTTTCATTTTATTACTCCAAAATTTTAATATTAAGTTCTTTTGCCACTTTTTTCATACCTTTATCCAGTGTAAGTAAAGGGCATGACTGATTTATTGCGCACTGTAAAAAATATGCATCATAAGCATAGATATTGAAATCTATTGCCAATTTTAAGGCTTGGGAAATATCTATGCTCATTAATCGCACTGGTATGTCATTTATAGCTTTTTGCGCATTTAATGCTTCTTTTTGCGTTATCTGCTTTCTTTTAATCATTGCAGATAATGCATTGCCAATTTCATACGGCAATATTTCAGGCGCTATTGCTTCATTTCCTGACGTAAGCTGAATAATATTATCTTTTTCAGGTTCATTAAAAATGACGGCTAAAAGGATATTCGTGTCTGATACAATATTCATATAGACAATTGTACAATTTAATTGCTGTTTTGCAAGGGGTGAACATGTGATGCCTACAGAGACTACTTTTTTTCATAGTATATGTCGCCAGTTATGGCCGCATATTGTCATATTAACGGGCTAAAGTTGCCATATTAGTCATGGCTGTTTTTAATTCCTGACAAATAAACTATAGTCAGTGAAACGTAAAATAAATATTGGCAAAGATGGAGTAACACATGGAAACCTCAACAATTGTAACTTTAGTCGTTATAGGTCTAGCTGTTTTTTATATCATCAGCATTTTCAATCAGCTGGTATCACTAAAAAACCGCTATAAAAATGCTTTTGCACAGATCGAAGTGCAATTAAAACGTCGTTACGATTTGATTCCGAATTTAATTGAAACCGCTAAAGGTTATATGAAACATGAGCGTGAGACGCTGGATGCGGTGATTACTGCGCGTAATGCGGCATCGTCTGGTTTGGAAGCGGCAAAAAATAATCCCGGTGATGCGAATGTTATGGGCACACTAGCACAGGCTGAAGGTCAACTTGCTGGAGCACTGAGCCGTTTTAATATGGTAATGGAAGATTATCCCGATTTAAAAGCTAATGAGAATATGATGCAGTTAAGTGAGGAACTCACCAGTACGGAAAACCGGGTAGCCTTTGCCCGGCAGTCTTTTAATGATGGTGTGATGCAATACAACACGTACAAACAGTCTTTTCCGCAAAACTTTTTTGCCGGTCCTTTCGGCCATGCTGCTGATGCCAGCCTGCTGGAATTTGAAGACAGTGCGCAGATACAGGCAGCACCGAAAGTTAAGTTTTAAGTTATAAGTTTTAAGTAGTAAATAGTAATTTGTTGTACTCGACGTATAACTTGAAATTTAAAACTTATAACTGTCTTGTTCTATGAATTTTTTTGAAGCACAGGATTCTGCCAGGCGCAGTACCACGCTGTTAATTTTATTATTCATGCTGGCCATTACTTTTTTGCTAGCGCTGAGTAATTTCCTGATTTTTGAGTTTCTTTATTTTGTTGAATATCAAACGCTGACACTTTCGCTATCGCAGCTTGATCTTGTATTCGATGCTGATCTTTGTATTGTTCTTAGTGCAGCGATTCTTTTATTTATCATTCTGGGTAGTGTTTATAAACTGCTGCAGCTTTCTGCCGGCGGTTCTGTTATCGCGCAACACCTGGGTGGTGTCATCATACCGCGTAGTAGCAGCGACCCGTTGCATAAAAAAATATTAAACATCGTTGAAGAAATGGCGATTGCTTCAGGCACGCCGGTGCCGCAGGTTTATATATTAGATGAGCCGGGTATTAATGCGTTTGCTGCCGGCTGGAAAACCACCAATGTGGTTATTGGCATTACCCAGGGTGCTTTAGAACGATTAACTCGTGATGAATTACAGGGTGTGATTGCGCATGAGTTCAGTCATATCTTTAATGGTGATATGCGGCTAAACATCCGATTGATCGCTATCTTGCATGGTATTTTAATGATCGGAATGCTAGGGCGAATGATTTTGCGCTCCCTGCGTTATGTTAGAACATCACGCAATAGTAAAGGCGGCGGGCAGGCAGTGTTAGTGGTTTTAGGCATTGGCGGTGCACTCGCCGTGGTCGGTTATACCGGTACATTTTTTGGCAACTGGATCAAGTCGCTGATAAGTAAACAGCGCGAATACCTGGCTGATGCCTCTGCCGTGCAGTTTACCCGCAGCAGTGAAGGTATTGCCAATGCGCTGAAAAAGATAGGTGGTGCAATACCCGGTTCAGCCTTACTGGTCGCTTCGGTCGACGAATACAGTCATGCTTACTTTGCCAGGGGTGATACGGGTGCGCTTAGTCTTTTTTCATTTTCCACGCATCCACCGTTAAAACAGCGCATTTTACGCATTCAACCTGGCTGGGACGGGAAGTATTTTTTCGATGAAAGAAAACCGCATCGTCAGAGTGACAAAGAAAAGAAGCGGGCGGCAGATGAAAAACGCAAAAAAGCATTTGCTAGCAGCATCGCTGTCGGTGCTGGCGTGGCTGTTGCAACAAATGACGCGATGAATGCGCTGGATAATATTGGTGACGTTTCCAGGGAGCAGGTGGATGCAGCGCATGCCTGGCGCAAACAGTTGCCTGATGCCGTACTTAGCAATGCAGAGAACCCCTATGGCGCACAGGCACTAATTCTGGCGTTATTGTTAGATGGAAATGCAAACATTAAAAAACAGCAATATGATGTTTTGAATAAAGTGATCGGCGAGTTACACACGGAAAATGTAAAACAGGTGCAACAGGATGTTGCCGAGCTGGCGCGTAGCCAAACTCTATCACTGATCGATCTGACCCTGCCTACCTTGAGGGAAATGACCGTTGAGCAGTACCAGCGATTTAAACTTTGTCTGCAGCAGTTAATAAAAGCCGATAAAAAAGTGGATCTGCGTGAATGGGTTATACAGCGTGTTGTGCTGCAGCACCTGGATGAGCAATACGGTCATCGCAAAAAACCGGTGGCAAAATATTTTGTCCTGGGTTCAGCAAAATATGCCAGTGAGTTGATGCTGTCCCTGCTGGCATACCTTGAGCATAAAGACCAGCAGCAGGCGAAACAGGCATTTGATATCGCCAGGTCTTCCGTTGGCGCGGGTGCCTTAAGTTTATTGCCGAAAGAAGCAATATCGCTTGATAGCCTGAACGAGGCGATGGACGAACTCGAGTTTTTAAAGCCGCCAATCAAAAAACGTTTTTTACAGGCCTGTGTCAGCTGTATTTCCCATGACGGCAAAGTAAGCATACAGGCCTATGAACTAACCCGCGCTATTGCCAGTTGCCTGGATTGTCCTATGCCGCCTGTTTTGGTGGATAAAAGATAATTTACCGCAGAGGTCGCAAAGGTGCGCAAAGGTTTTATTGGTTAAGCACCGAAGGTGCTGTAACCCGTTATATGTTTTTCTCTGCGCACCTTTGCGACCTCTGCGGTGAAAAGCTTCTAATCTTCGCCAGTTGTCACGTAGTCTGATACAATCCCCCACGTTTTTTATATCTCGTAGTAAGGTGGATAGTTTGAGCATTAAATCTGATAAGTGGATACGCCGTGAAGCTGAAAAAGGCATGATTGAACCGTTTGAGCCGGGGCAGGTAAAAACCAATGATGCCGGCGACCGACTCATTTCCTATGGTACCTCCAGTTACGGTTACGATGTACGCTGCTCAGACCACTTCAAAATATTCACCAACATTAATTCTGCTGTGGTTGATCCTAAAAATTTCTCTGAACACAGTTTTGTTGATTTCACCGGTGATGTTTGCATTATTCCGCCGAATTCATTTGCACTGGCTCGCACCGTTGAGAATTTTAAAATACCAAGAAGTGTATTAACCATCTGTCTGGGTAAGTCGACTTATGCTCGCTGTGGCATTATCGTTAACGTAACACCGCTTGAACCCGAGTGGGAAGGGCATGTTACGCTGGAGTTTTCCAATACCACCCCGCTGCCTGCAAAAATTTATGCAAATGAAGGTGTGGCGCAGATGCTGTTTTTTGAGTCTGATGAAGTCTGTGAAACCTCGTATGCTGACCGTGGCGGAAAATACCAGGGACAGCAGGGTGTGACTTTGCCTAAAGCATAAGGCAACAAAAGCGATCTGGTGAAAATATTTTTTATTTTGTTTGCCCTGTTAGCGATTCTGCTTGCGGCTTACCCGTTTCTCGATCAGCCTGAAAAAACCGAAACATTAACCGGCCTGCCGTGGCAGATTGAAATTCAGGCGGATGGATCTACGCAGGTTTTTGGCCTGCACATTGGTAAAAGCCGACTGTCTGATGCGCTTGAAATATTAGGCGGTGATATGGACCTGGCGATAATTGCGGCAACGGATGTGGATGAGACAGGTAACCTGGAAATGTATTATGGTTATTATAAAGCCGGTCTGCTTTCAGGCAAGCTGGTACTACAGACCCATGCCAGTGAGCAGGATATAAAACGCTGGTCTGACAATTCCCCCAAATTTGAATATATGGCTTCGGGTCTGGCGAAAAAACATCTGCTGTTAGACGATGATTTACCCCAGGTCCTTGATGAAACCATTATAGGTCTGACATTTATTCCAGCGGTGAACCTGGACGAAGAAGTGATACTGGCGCGATTTGGAGAGCCGGAAAATCGCATTGAGTTACCCGGGGTAATACATTACCTGTACCCGCAAAAAGGTCTCGGTATTGCACTGCATGCGGATTCGAAAGAAGTGCTGCAGTATGTTAGGCCTATGGCGTTTGAGCAGTTGATGCAGCCGCTTCAATAGGCGTTTGCAGGCTCAGCTATCCAGTTCAAGGAAACTTAAACACGCGGGTTCAAGTAGAGTTTTCGCCTTTTCAAGAATGCGTTGTTCCTGCTCGGGCGACATTAAGTCACGATACTTTCCGACCTTTCCCTGGCGAATAAACTGGCCTGCTTTAAATACCTGTATATTGTTAGCACCCTGACTGGAAAATTTTTCATCATGGGCTTTCATCCATTCAAACGAACTGTATTCAAGCACCTTTTTCTTTTCTTCGTCGGTGACTCGCCATTGTAGAAAATCAGTAATTTGATTAATGCAGGCATTGATGTCACTTTTCATATCCTGGTAGCGCAGCCAAAGCACTTTGGGGTGATTGTAATAAGGCCACCAGCTTTTTACATTTCGATACCATGCTGCGAACTCAAGCCACATATCAACATGTTCAGCAAAGGATTCAGGGCAGGGAACCTGTTTATGTGCGTGCGCTTCATCAGTCATATTCATCAGGTGGTGATAGAAGCTGACGCAACAGTCTCGTGGATCGCGTGAAGTGAGAATTATTTTAGCCGTGCCGATGCCGGGTGTCTGCTCTGCCGTGCAATGTGTTTTAAAAATGCGTGGATCGGCAAGTTGTTCAAAATACTGCAAAATTTCCTGCCAGTTTTTTCCATCACGTTGTATCTCAAGCCAGGGAACGACTTTATCTATCGAGGTAAAGCTAGTGTCACCGCCGCTACGCAATTGATGCAGAATCTGCTGCATCCAGGTGGTACCAGCCTTAGGCGGTGTTGTGATAAGCACATCAGTCGGCCGCGTCTGAAAATTGGCCAGAATATCCGGGTCATGTAAAGGCGATAATTTTCCCCAGCGGGGATCAGTTTCGTTTGTTTTGCTGTGCATTTTTGGCTCTTCTCCGGTCTTATGTATGAAAATGGTGTGCTGTCTTAAGAGATTATTTGTCCACAGATGAACGCACTAAAATGTAAGGAACATTTTGAACGCACGTTAGTGCGGCCCGCAGGGCGTAGCGCAGGACTGCGCGAAGTAAATGAACGCAAATAAAAACTAATGCACTTCTTATTTTCATTGTGACTGTGTAATAACAAAACTCTAAGCGTATGCGTAATTCATAAGTAGTTTCCCTCGTTGTCATAAAGAACAAGTATCACCATCAAGTTGATAATATTTCCTGGCGAAGCCCAGGAACCAGAAAATCATTGGTTTTTATTTGCGTGCATCTGTGGATAACAAAAGGTTTTATCTGAAACTGCATATCTCCCAGCCTCTTTTTTCTGCAATCGCTTTTAATTCGTCATCAGGATCAACGGCAACCGGTGTTGTGACCTGTTCCAGTAATGAAATGTCATTATGTGAATCACTGTAAAAAATGCTGTTATCCAGGTTGTGTGAAGTGCTGTCTAACCACTGGTTTAAGCGAGTTATTTTGCCACCCTGAAAACAGGGAGTGCCTGCAACCTGTCCTGTGTATCTGCCATCAATAATTTCCGGCTCCGTTGCAATCAGTTCGTCAACCTTAAATGCTTTTGCTATCGGTCCGGTAACAAAGCTATTTGTCGCCGTAATAATAACGATGAAATCACCCTTATCTCGATGATGTTGTATTTGCTTAATGCCTTTTGGTGTCATTGCTGACTTGATGTGTTTTTCCATAAATTCATTATGCAAGACACTGAGTTCCTGCATTGAAAATTGCCTTAATGGTTTTAGCGAAAAGGCAAGAAATTCAAAAATATCCAGCGTTCCCTGTTTGTATTCCGCGTAAAAACGCTGGTTTGCTTCATCATAAGTGGATTTTTCCACCAGGCCTTTTTCTACCAGGAAGCAGCCCCAGAGAAAATCGCTGTCTTGAGATAGTAGTGTGTTATCAAGGTCGAAGAGTGCTAATGCCATGTTTGTCCACGTTGGGTAGTGATGAATCTTTTAATTATTGCGATTTTATATTAGAATCTCCTAATATCATACTGATTTCTCACGTATTATTATTTAATTTTATCATGTGATTAAACTTTTATTATTTACGTTGTCTGTTATTATTATTGTAATTAAAATTTTTGTGGTATGTCGTAACTAATAATAAAAGGCATATCCGGATGGTGTTTCAAGTGATTGATTCTAAAGGTTTTAGGCCAAATGTTGGTATCATCCTGAGTAATTCTGAAGGTAAGGTTTTCTGGGCGAGGCGAGCGGGGCAGAAGACCTGGCAGTTTCCTCAGGGAGGCATCGATGAAGATGAATCGCCCGTTGATGCGATGTATCGTGAATTACATGAAGAAACAGGGTTGTTGCCTGAGCATGTTGAGCTGGTGGGTAAAACAGATGACTGGTTACGTTACCGTATCCCGCATCATTTGTTACGTCGTCGATCTAAACCACTTTGTATTGGGCAAAAGCAGATCTGGTTCTATTTGCGGTTGACCGGTTGTGAAAGCGATTTCAACTTATATTGCAGTGACAAACCCGAATTCGACTGCTGGCGCTGGGTGGATTACTGGGTACCCGTGGACGAAATTGTTGCTTTTAAACGCAATGTATACAGGCAGGCGTTAAGTCAGCTGGAGCGCTACGCTTGAGTACAAAGTTGTAAGTTTTAGGTTGTAAGTTTTAGGTTGTAAGTTATAAGTAGTGAAAATCTACAGCGAATCTGTCTAGCCTTTTACTTATAACTTACAACATAAAACTTATAACTATTACAAGGGCTGCAATTCAACCAGTAGAATCACTGCGATCAGGATTAAAACCGGTAATTCATTAAACCAGCGATACCAGACATGGCTACGCTGGTTATTATCATGTTTAAAATCGACAAGCAGTTTTCCACAATAAATATGGTAGATCACTAACAGGGTAATCAGAACTAATTTAGCCTGTAACCAGAAGCTGGAAAGAATGCCATAACCCAGCAGGTGAATTAACCAGAATCCCAGTACGATGGTAATTATTGCACCCGGGGTAGCGATGCCGAAAAACAGCTTTCTTTCCATAATTTTGAAGCGTTGATTACTGGTCTCGTCTTTTGCATCGGCGTGATAAACAAAAAGCCGGGGCAGATAGAATAAACCGGCAAACCAGGTCACCATGAAAATAATATGGAAGGCTTTAACCCATAACATTTGTAGTACCGCTATAATAATTGAACTGAATGTGTATGTTAGCGTGAATAGTGAATAGTGAATAGTAAAATGAATAAAGGTGTGAAATGTTAACAGCAGGGGTTGTAGGTGGAACCGGCTATACCGGCGCGGAATTGTTGCGTTTGCTGGTTATGCATCCACAGGTGGAATTAAAACAGGTGACTTCGCGTTCTGAATCAGGCAATAAAGTGGCTGATTTATTTGCTAATTTACGTGGATTTACCGATGTCTGTTTTACCGAGCCTGCTGCCGGTACGCTGGCAGAGTGCGATGTGGTGTTTTTTGCTACGCCTAATGGCACTGCCATGAAATTGGTGCCGGAGCTTATCGAAAAAGGCGTGCGTGTAATTGACCTGGCAGCTGATTTCAGGTTGCAGGATGCGGCCGTCTGGAAACAATGGTATGGCATGGATCATGCCTGTGTTGATGTGCTGGCAGAAGCCGTTTATGGCTTACCTGAAATTAATCGGGCCGCAATCAAAGCAGCCAAAGTCGTGGCTAACCCGGGTTGCTACCCGACGGCGGTTACACTTGGCTTTTTACCACTTATCGAAAATGCATTAGTCGATGACCAGCATCTGATTGCGGATGCAAAATCGGGTGTCAGCGGTGCCGGACGTGGTGCCAGTGTGGCAACCTTGCAGGCTGAATCGTCTGAAAATTTCAAAGCCTATGCGGTGGATGGTCACCGGCATTTACCGGAGATTAAACAAACCCTGGGCAGGGTGGCATCACACGATGTTGGTTTAACCTTTGTGCCGCATCTGGTTCCCATGATTCGTGGTATAGAAGCCAGTTTATACGCCACGATCTCTGCTGATCTGGCGGCAGATTTTGCCACTGATTTACATCAACTTTATCTGCAGCGATATGCTGATGAGCCTTTTGTTGATGTCTTGCCTCAGGGTGTTATGCCGGAAACGCGTTCGGTGAAAGGGGCGAATACCTGCCGGATTTCTATTTTCAGGCCACAGCAGGGAGATACCATTGTGGTCTCATCGGTGATTGATAACCTGGTGAAAGGTGCTGCAGGCCAGGCTATTCAGAACATGAATATCATGTTTGGATTTGATGAAAAATCTGGCTTAAACCAGGTGGCTTTATTGCCATGATCAGGACACGATGACTATGAAACCAATGCAAATGCGTAAGATTATTACCATACAGCGGCCCGCTTTATGGCTGCTTAGTTTTGTTGTTTTTATCTGTATTATATCGATTTCACTCTGGGGTTCTTTCGAGTATGGTCGTTATGCTGCCGGTTACAATACTGTGGACTCTGAAGCTTATATAGAACAATTACAGGCACAATTAGAAGAATCTCAGGCCGAAATCGTTGAAAATAAACGTCAAGCGACTATGCTTGAACGTAATAATCAAATTGATGGCGATGCATCTATACAGATAAAAGAGACGTTGGCACGGACGAAGAGTGAAGTGCTGGCGCTTAAGAAGGAATTATCGTTTTATAAAAGTATTGTTGCGCCAGAGCAAGGCGACAGAAGCCTGGCCATTCAGACAATTCAGTTCAAAGCCAATGCAGTTGGTGGTTATGATTACAAAATCATGGTTAGCCAACGTGGACGTAATGACCGGTTTGCCCGCGGTACAGTAGATGTCAGTATCGAAGGGGCAAGCAATGGACAGCCGCTAACATTGAAGTTAGCGGAAGTCTCAAATGATACCAAAAAGCCAATGAAATTCGGATTTAAATATTTTCAGAATTTCGAAGGGGCGATGATTTTACCGGAAGCATTCGAGCCGGACTCTATTCGTGTAAAAGTGAAACCGAGCAAGGGTAAAATCAAAGCTATCGATGAACAGTTTGCGTGGTCTGATTTGACCGCCGGGGGCACATGATAATGTTTGGTAGTAATAAAAAGATTAAATCATCAAAAATTGACACCTTGATAGGTCAGGGCGTGGAACTAACGGGTAATATTAAATTTAAGGGTGGACTTCATTTAGACGGTACCGTTACAGGAAATGTGTCTACCGCGGATGCTGCAGAAGGCACCGTGCTGGTTATAAGCGACCGGGGTCGTGTTGAAGGTGATGTTCATGTCGCCTATGCCGTTATTAACGGCGAAGTTAAGGGTAATGTGTATGCCAGTGAAAAACTGGAATTATCAGCCCATGCACGTATTTCAGGCAATGTGGAATATAACCTGCTTGAAATGGCCAGTGGTGCCGAGATTAATGGCGCGATGCTTCACAATGTAAATAAAAAGAAGCTGATTGAGCATAAAAAAGAAGAGCCACAGGCGAATATCCATCACCTGGATGATGCTGCCGCAGCGGTGAAGAGTTAAGGTAAAGTTTCATCTTTGTGATGGAATCTTGCCGTTTCTTATATCTTAAAGTGAATACTTGACTAAATTACTGGGTTAATTTAGCATTGCCTTATGTAGTAATTGTTTTAGTCAGGTAGTTTTCGATGGATATTCAAATAAATTTTGCACCAAAACCAAAGGTTATTGAGGGCGCAACAGTCGGCTTTACAGAATCGGCAGCCAACAAAGTGAAAGCGCTGGTAGTCGAGGAAAAAAATCCGAATCTTAAATTGCGAGTTTCGGTTGATGGTGGTGGCTGCTCTGGTTTTCAATATGCTTTTGCTTTTGATGAAAACGTCAACGACGATGATACTGTAGTAGAAAAAAACGGCGCTACCGTTTTAGTTGATGTCACCAGTATGCAGTATCTGAATGGCTCAGAAGTGGATTACCTGGAAGGTCTGGAAGGGGCACGTTTTGTGGTGAATAATCCGAATGCAAAATCAACCTGCGGCTGTGGTTCGTCGTTTTCTGTTTAATCTGTAACTACTGTTCTTGAGTATTTCTAAAAGCAACTGATTGAATAAATCAGCTGCTTTTTTGTTTTGTGAGCTGCTGTAGGGTTTAACGGCTATTCAGGCCACATTTCACTTCAATCTGAACGTTTTTACTTTTTATGGTCTTAAAATATATCAATAAATATATCATTATATTTTGTTAAGCTAGCGGCCCGGTTTCTAAGGAAATTAATATGAGTAGTGAATATTTGCCCGGTTTAGCGGGTGTGCCAGCCACAAAATCAAACATTTCATCGATTGATGGTGAGAAAGGCATTCTTGCCTATCGTGGTTATGACATAACGGAACTGGCTGACAAAAGCACCTTTGAAGAAACCGCATTATTATTGCTTGATGGTTGTTTGCCGTCACAGGCAGAACTGGATGATTTTGATCGTCAGCTAAGGTCAGAACGTCGCCTGAAATATAAAATACGCAGCATCATGAAAAACCTGCCGACCTCTGGTCACCCGATGGAAATGCTGCAGACAGCAGTAGCCAGCCTGGGTATGTTTTACGGTGGCGAAGAAGTTCTGTCCGACGGCATATCAGGTAATGACGTTGCTTATATTCATAGAATGTCGGTAAAAATTATTTCTCGCATGGCGACCATTGTGGCGATGTGGGAGCATGTGCGTAAAGGTTACGATCCGATTGAACCGCGTGATGACTTAAGCCACGCGGCCAATTTCCTGTACATGCTTAACGGCAAGGAACCGGAGCCATTAGCGGTCAAAATTATGGATGCCTGCCTGGTTTTACATGCCGAACATACTATAAATGCTTCTACCTTTGCCGCCATGGTCTGTAGCTCAACGCTGGCCAGCCCGTTTCTAGTTGTTGCCGCAGCTATCGGCACACTTGCCGGTCCGTTACACGGAGGAGCAAACCAGCGTGTGGTTGAAATGCTGAGAGAGATCGGCCGTCCGGAAAATGCTAATGGCTGGTTGAGGAAACAGTTAGCCGAGAATAAAGTGGTCTGGGGCATGGGGCATCGTGAGTATCAGACCAAAGACCCGCGTGCCACGGTATTACAAAAGTTGATGGTTGAATGGGGTGAATCACAGGGCAACCTGAGTCCGGAATTTGAAACCGCATTAGTACTTGAAGAAGCCTGTGAAGAAGCACTGGGGCCAAAAGGCGTATACCCGAATGTGGATTATTATTCAGGTATTTTATACACGGAAATGGGCATCGCGCCTGATCAGTTCACCCCGATTTTCGCGATCTCCCGTGTGGCTGGCTGGCTGGCCCACTGGCGTGAGCAGTTATCGGATAACCGCATCTTTAGACCAACGCAGATATATACCGGTGAGGGTGTTCGCGGCTATAAGGATATGTCTCAGCGTTAGTTTATAAGAAAGTTATAAGTTGGCAGTAGGCAGTTATTAGTTAAAAGCGCCATTAACAGATGTTGTTCGTTGTTCGTCTTTCGTTATTCGTAAAAAATAACAAACAGCAGAAGCTGCATAGCCATTGGTTTTTTTATGTTTTTGCTTTTAACGAACAACGAATAACGAAAGACGAACAACGTCTCTTTCTAGCTAGACGTTTATAAGTGCCGGCTAAGTCAGCGGGCCAGGGATTTTTCACCAAGAATAACCGCTTTATATGCACCGGTTGCCGAGGGTAAATTGCCTGTTTGTTGATGATTATGCCGGTAGGCTAACCAGGCAAATGCCATGGCTTCCACCCAGTCCGGATGAATGCCTAACACTTCGGTTGTCGCTACCGGACATTTAGTGATTGCCTGTAAGCGTCGCATTAATTCTTTGTTGCGCGCGCCGCCGCCGCATATGTATATTTCGTCAGTGGCATCTGTTGTATATTGATTAATGGCTCGTATAATCGAGGTGGCGGTCAAATCGCATAACGTGCTTTGTATATCCGCGCTGTCCATCTCTTTATCTACCTGTTTACCCAGCCACTCAAGATTGAAGTATTCAAAGCCGGTGCTTTTGGGTGGTGCAAGCTGGAAGTAATCATCCATCAAAAGTTTTGCCAGTAACGTGGCATTTGTTTTCCCGCTGGCAGCAAGCTTACCTTCAGCATCATAGTTTTGCTGTTTGTGCTTTGATATCCAGGCATCCATTAGCGTGTTGCCCGGCCCGCAATCAAATCCCGTTACTGCCTGGCTTTTATCTTTTGGTAGTACTGTAATGTTTGCTATGCCGCCGATGTTGACAATAACGCGATTGATTTTGCCATGCTGAAATGCTGCCTGGTGGAATGCCGGTGCCAGCGGTGCTCCCTGACCGCCTGCTTTAATATCAGCCGTTCTAAAATCAGCAATAACATCAATACCGGTTAATCCTGCTATACGTTGAGCGTTACCAAGCTGTAATGAAAACGGTTTGTCGATATCAGGTCGATGTCGAATGGTTTGTCCGTGGCTTCCGATAGCGGTGATGTCCAGCGTATTAAAAGGTGTATCTTCCAGTACTCTGACGCATGCTTCAGCAAATATTTTAGCTACGTGTAAATCAAGAGAACTTAAAGATGATAGCTCGTCATCAGGAATGTCTTTAGCCTTAGCCAGTGCCTGCTGAACATCTTCAGGCCATGGATGACTGTGTGTGTTAATTAGTTTGGCTTGTGCCCCGGAATGTTCAGCCTGGGAAAAGTCGACCAGTACAGCGTCTATACCATCCATGCTGGTGCCTGACATCAGGCCGATATACAGTTCTGCTTGTGATGAAGGCATGGGCTATTTGTTTATATCTTCAGCAAAATATTGCTGCTTCTTGTGTTCGAGCTTGCGTCTCTGAGCAAGAGTTAGCCTTTTATTATTGGCCTGTGTCAGCCATCGCCGTGTCGGCCAGGGCAATTTGTTGTGAGCGGGTTACCAGCTCAAGCTGGGCAAAAACAGGCGTGGTGGTTAGCTCGAAATCAGCCATATAGCGTTTTGGTACGGGACTTGATACCGGTAGTTTAACGGTTAATGGATTTCTGTGAGTACCGTTGACGCGGAATTCGTAATGCAAATGCGGACCGGTGGCTAAACCTGATTTACCAACATAAGCGATGGTTTGTCCCTGTTTAACTTTTGTACCAACTTTGAGTTTACGGTTATAGGTTTTTAAATGGGCATAAAGCGTGGTGTATTTGGAGCCGTGTTGCACGATCATGACTTTGCCATATCCGCCTTTTTTACCTTTAAAAATAACTTTACCATCACCCGCAGAGTGGACTGGCGTGCCACTTTTTGCTGCATAATCAACGCCTTTATGAGAGCGGACCTTGTGTAGGATAGGGTGATAGCGTTTAACGGTAAAGCGTGAGCTGATACGGGTAAAGTCAACCGGTGTACGCAAAAATGCTTTGCGCATGCTCTTGCCATCCGGGGTGAAATATTCACTGCGGTTAGTTTGTGGATTGGTGTAGCGAACCGCACGATAGGTTTTGCCATTGTTAGTAAATTCTGCGGCCAGGATATCACCATCAGAAATTTTTTCACCATTGCGGAATAATTCTTCGTGTAATACGGTGAAGCTGTCACCCTTGCGAATATCCAGTGCAAAGTCGATATCCCAGCCAAAAACATTGGCCAGTTCCATGATGATATTTTGTGAAATGCCAGCTTCCTGAGCAGCCAGGAACAGCGATGATTCAATTACTCCACTGGCATGGGCCTGGCGGGTTTCTATTTGATGATTGTAGGTTTTGGCAACCAGTACACCGCTGGTACGTTCAACCATTAAATAGGACTTGTGGTCGATGTCATAACGCAGCGCCTGTAACACACCATCATCATCGGATAAAACGCGGATAGTGTCTTTTGGGAATATCTTAGTAAGCATCTTCACTGCTTTACCTGATTTCATCAATTCATCAAGTTGCTGCGGTTTGATTTTTGCGCGTTTAAAAAGGCGGGCAAGGTTATCGCCAGATTTCACATTGAACTCACGCCATTGTTTGGGAGTGAGGTTGTTGACATCGTCAATAATTTTTTGCTGTGCCTGCAATTCAGGCAGAGTGAGGGAAAAACTTTCTCTTGCCAGTTTGTCGGAAGTGCTTGCTACATGCTCGAAAGCCGGTAGTGAGTCAGTGGCTATACTCTGTGAATTTTTCGCTCCAGTATTGGTATTGGCTATCACGGCACCAATGCCGACAAACACAATAGCAAGCAAGGCCCAACGTATGCGGCCAGTTCCAGCTTGACTGTTTTGTTGTTTGTTTAAGCGAAAATCTTGATTTATCAATGACATAGTTGTAAATTGGGTCTGTAAAGAAGGTTGTAAATATATCTTATAATGTAGTCGTAATATAATGCCTGGTCAATGAAACTATCGGCAAATAGTGTTAAATATTTATAGATTTGAAGCATTTATTCAATATTTCTAATGAAGTAGTTGAGAAAGTATTAAAGCACGGGTATCTTATACACCTTTTTAGCGTAGCGCCAGCCAGGAAAACTTATGAAATCAATAGCAGAGTCCATAGATAAACAGCTGGAAATAATTCAGCGAGGAGCGGATGAAATCCTCGTGGAAAAAGACCTGGTTGCCAGGTTAAAAGAAGGCCGACCGCTACGTATAAAAGCCGGATTTGATCCCACGGCACCTGATTTACATCTTGGACACACCGTATTAATCAACAAGTTACGTCAGTTCCAGGATTTAGGGCACGAAATACTGTTTTTGATCGGTGATTTTACTGGCATGATTGGTGATCCCACCGGAAAATCAGCTACACGACCACCGCTAACGCAACAGGATGTCGAGCAAAACGCAGAAACTTATCAGCAGCAGATCTTCAAAATTCTCGATAAGGAAAAAACCAAAGTTGTGTTCAATTCGCAGTGGATGAACAAAATGAGTGGTGTTGATATGATTAAACTGGCGGCCAGTAGCACAGTAGCGCGTATGCTGGAGCGTGATGATTTCAGTAAGCGGTATAAAGGCGGGCAGTCGATTGCGATCCATGAGTTTTTATACCCGCTGATTCAGGGTTATGATTCTGTCGAGCTGCAGGCCGATGTTGAACTGGGCGGTACTGACCAGAAATTCAACCTGTTAATGGGGCGCCAGTTGCAGGAACAGCACGGTCAAAAACCGCAATGTGTATTGACCATGCCGATTCTTGAAGGCCTGGATGGAGTACAGAAAATGTCCAAGTCGCTGAATAATTATATCGGTATTGCCGATCAGCCTAAAGACATGTTCGGTAAAATCATGTCTATTTCTGATGACCTGATGTGGCGTTATTTTGAGCTGCTGAGTTTCCGCCCAATGAGTGAGATTGAAGGTTTCAAAGAGGAAATGCAGCAGGGCAAAAATCCACGTGATATTAAATTTTTACTGGCAGAAGAAATCATCGCACGTTTTCATAATGAAGCAGAAGCGACTGCGGCACGTGAAGGTTTTATCGCGCAGTTTGCAAAAAATAGAGTGCCTGATGATATTCCAGAACTTAGTTTTGAAGCGCCTGCAGAAGGTTATGCCATTGCCAACCTGCTGAAAGATGCCGGCTTGTGTTCCAGTACCAGTGATGCCATGCGCATGATTCAACAGGGCGCGGCAAAAATTGACGGTGAAAAAGTGTCTGATAAATCAGTGAAAATCCAGAAAGGTACAGAGGCTGTATTTCAGGTGGGTAAACGAAAGTTTGCCAGGCTGAGTGTTAATTAAGCGGAAAAACATTGGTCCGCGAAACACGCAAAAGACGCAAATAAAAAAAGCATAGAAAAAATTTCACCACAGAGGTCACGGAGGCCGCAGAGTTTTATTTTTTTCGTTTCTATTTGCGTTTTTTGCGTTATTTGCGGACTGATTATATCTTTTGACCTGTTATATTGAACAACAATTAATCGATAAATTATCTTATGAAAAATCTTATCCCTGGTTTACCAAGCTATTTGATATTTTTAGTAATGATGTCAATCAGCGCATGCTCACCAACGGGCAGTAACTCGACACAGGTAGAAATGTCGGACCTGATCGGATTATGGAACAGCTCAGAAAATACAGGTGCAAAAACCGACGTGATCTATACCCGCATAACCAGCGATGGCTCTATTATCGAATATGACTTTGACGGTGACGAAGTTGATAATGGTTTGCAGTGTTATCAGATAGATTCTGGCCTGGTGGAAAAAATTGGCGCAAACCGTTTTCTGGTAACGGCAGATATGCATGTTAACAAACAGTTTGAAGTTGAGCTGGAGTTACTGGATGCCGGCAATGCATTAAAAGTATATTTTTCTGATCCTGATGATGCCTCTATAACGCTAAAGTCACAGATCTGGACGCGAGTCGCCGATGAGACTTTACTGGATAATGAGCCATCCTGTCGTAATAATTAAACGTCAAAAGCTTTCACCACAGAGACACAGAGGGCACAGAGGGCACAGAGAAAAACTTTTTTATTGTTAACTGCACCGTAGGCGCTGTTAACATAGTAAAACTCTGCGCCCTCTGTGTCTCTGTGATGAATCGCTTTTAATGTTTTTGACTGATTAAAGTCCCAAAAACTGTCCTTGATGACCGTATGGAAACAAATATAGCAAACAGAATATATTTGCGACCTTCCTAAATGAAAAATTGCATCCGTCTACTATACTAAACTGGTCATTAAGACGAATGTCATCGTCAGTAACTAGAATATTAAACGGGCCTTTCATTGAACCAGCACCGACGACTTTATTTTTCAGTATTTATCGTTTTCTGCTTCTTACTGATTTTATTCTCCTCACAAAACAGTACCGTTCGCTGGCTGGATGCACAGATGTTTCGCTTTGCCAGCCACTTGCTGCCTGCTCAGTCGGAACGCAATGATTTTCGTGTGATCCAGCTGGATGAGGCACGTCTGCAGAAACCTGAGGGGATACGGGAGTTTCGCTTCTTTTTGCGCAAGTTACGAAAATCAAAGGCCGCAGAAATTGTCTGGCTAAGTGATAATTTTCCGCAGATGGATTATGTGCAGGTAGAAGAAGAAAGGCCTGAAGTAAAATCCAGGCAATCAAAAGCCAAAAAATCGAAAGCTAGCGACTCAAAAGCGAGTTCAACATCCAATAGTGAAAATGAAGAACAGCAATGGCAGCCCACTCAGGGTGAGCGGAATAAACTGGCGTGGATGCTGGAAAACCAGCATGTATTTTTAACGCAATATAACAACGTACCCGATCAGCAGAATTACATAGCTTACAGTGAGTTTTTGCTTTATCAGCATGGCTGGCGACAGTATATACCTGCGGTATTTTTACCTGATGTGCAGACATTCAGATTAACCAATACGCAGTTACCTTACCGAGTTTACCCGTTTAATCCCCATGCAGCTGATGAGCAGCCTTTAATCTGGTATGACGAAGCCAGGGAATCTTCTCTGCCGGATCTGACCCTTGCTGTGTTTAGCCGCTTTCAGCACAGTGCTGAATTACACTGGGGTGAAGATGGCCAGATTCGTCTGGATGCCTCATCTATCCAGGTTAATCTTTCAGGCAAGGTGTTTAATTATTTTTCCGCGCTAACCGGGCGCCATACAGAATTGAATATTGCCTCTCTTCAGCAGGCGTCTGTGAAACCGAATGTTTTTTTTAAAAATAGAATGGTGTTGATCGGTCAGGATATAAATCGTCTGCAAATTCTGGCTGATTCACTCAGCAGTTTACAGGCTAAAGCAATGTACTACACACCTGCACAAAGCTGGTGGCTGCAGCCTGCGTTACTGGCATTGGTGGTGATTTATTTGTTGTGGTTGTTGCCTTTGCTGTCGAAATCAAGTGGCCTGTTTCTGGGTGCGTTTCTGGTGATGGGAATAATTTCAGTACAGCCGGTATTGTTGATACTGAAAGGCATCTGGTGGCCAACAATTAATATATTGCTGCTCATGCTGATCGGACAGTTAGTGGTCTATGTTTACACGTCCGGCCAGGCTATTTTAAACAGTTTGCTGAAACAGCAGCATGATGCATGGTTTCAGCTAGGGCATTACCAGTACGAAAAAGGTGACTATGAAACAGCGGTCACCAGTTTATTAAAATGCGGTGCTGATGATGGCGCGCTCGCTGATTTGTATGAGATCGGTTTGAGTTTTGAACGTAAACGACAATATGATAGAGGGCTTCAGATTTACAGCGATATTAGTGAGCGACGAAAAAATTATAAAGATATACAAAAGCGTATCAAGTCTATTATTGGTCTCAGCTCAACACCGGCAAAAGTTTCATCACCAAATCAGTCGCAGAAAACACTGGTGATGTCGCAGATGGAACTGCCTGAGTTTGGCCGTTATAAAATTGAAAGAGAATTAGGTCGCGGTGCGATGGGTGTGGTCTACCTGGGTAGAGATCCAAAAATTAATCGACAGGTTGCAATTAAAACGCTTGATTACTCGCAATTTACTAAAAATGAAATAAACACGGTCAAAAATCGCTTTTTCCGTGAAGCAGAAGCAGCCGGCCGTTTAAGTCACAGTAATATTGTTACTGTATATGATATGGGTGAAGAACAGGACTTTGCTTTTATTGCTATGGATTACGTTGCTGGTGTAGCGCTGTCTGATTACACAACGGCTGAGACTTTACTGCCAGTACAAGAAGTCTATCGCATCGTTCAGATCGTTGCGCAGGCGCTGGATTATGCGCACCAGCAGAATATCGTACATCGTGATATCAAACCCGGTAACGTTATGTATAGCCCTGAAGACAGGCAGGTAAAAATCACTGATTTTGGTATAGCGCGTATTACCGATTCAGTAAAAACAAGGACTGGCAGTTTCATGGGTAGCCCGTCTTATATGGCGCCTGAGCAAATGACCGGTGCACATGTTGATGGCCGCGCAGATATCTATGCTCTGGGTGTTAGTTTTTATCAATTGCTCACAGGATCGCTGCCATTTAAGGCAGATAGCCTGGCTAACCTGGCCTATAAAATCACCAATGAAAAATACCAGCCGATAAGAAGTGTGCGTGCTGATTTACCTGCCAGTGCGACGCGAATTATTAATAAAGCCTTACAGAAGAAACCTGAAAAACGTTATGCCACAGGTGCCGAGATGGTGAAAGCACTTAAACGTGAAATATGGGACGAGGTTAAAGGTCGCGCAGTTGGTTACTAGAAGCCCTTATTAATTAAAGGCTCATTTAAATGTTATGCATACTTTGCGTGGCCAGGCAAAACCTGCCCAGCTAAGCAGGCCAGTTTTTTATATATTTAAAATTTGTTGAATTTTTTGTAGCGAAATGTCAACGCCTGATTTTATTAAGCAGCAGATTTCGTTACAGGCGTATTTAAGAATATCCATTTCTTCTTCTCCGTGTTTATGTGTCTTTTGGTTTTGCGCAGGCTCCTGATCCTGTAGCAACATTGAGAACTTTAACAGTGGGTAAGATTTTTTGATATTAATCGCTGTCAGGCAGAGAGGAATAAACTTGTAGGAAAATTCTGATATGTATGTGGCTGCCAGGTAATCAACGTACTTATTCGTGAAACAACAATCTATAGCCTTAGCCCCAAACTCGCTGAGTAGTTACCGTCTGACCATCCATGGATGGAGGAAATGCAACAGGCTTGCAGGAACACTCCTTGCCATGCAGGGATCACTAGCGTTCAGCTGACAGTGTGAAAGTTATTGGTTCTGCTTATCTATCTTCGCCCAGGTATCGCGCAGAGTGACTGTGCGATTGAAGGTTAAAGTATCAGCTTTAGCGTCCTTAATAAAATATCCCGTGCGTTCAAACTGATAGGGTGTACCAGTTGCCGCATCAGCAAGGCATGCTTCCAGCTTGCAGTTGTTCAGTACGGTTAATGATTCAGGGTTTAAGTGCTCGGTAAAATCATCACATGCAGCTGGATTGGGGTGGGTGAAAAGTCGATCATATAAATTCACTGTTGCATCAATTGCATGCTCGGCAGAAACCCAGTGGATGGTGCCTTTTACTTTTCTACCATCGGGTGATGAACCACCTTTGGTCTCTGGATCGTAAGTGCAAATTAATTCAATGACTTCACCGTTGGCATCTTTAACAAAATCGGTGCAGGTGATGTAGTAGGCATAACGTAAACGGACTTCACGGCCGACGGATAAGCGGAAAAACTTTCTCGGCGCGTCTTCCAGGAAGTCATCACGTTCGATATAGATGACTTTGGAAAAGTTAATGTTACGTGTTCCCATCTCTTCTTTTTGCGGGTGGTTTTTCGCGGTCAATTCTTCTACCTGGCCATCAGGATAATTTTCGATGGTGACTTTCAGCGGCTTTAATACACCCATAACACGCATGGCGTGTTCATTTAAATCTTCACGAATGCTGTTTTCCAGTACCGCTACTTCGATAAAACTGTCTTTTTTAGTAACACCAATGCGGTCACAAAAATCACGAATTGCTGCTGCTGTATAACCGCGGCGGCGTAATCCGGAAATGGTAGGCATGCGGGGGTCATCCCAGCTGCTGACGTGCTTGTCTGTTACCAGCTGGTTTAGTTTGCGTTTACTGGTAATGGTGTACTTGAGCTGCAGACGGGCGAATTCAATTTGCCGCGGATGACTGGCTGTTTTAACTTCATCCAGAACCCAGTCATACAGTGGGCGATGGTCTTCAAATTCCAGCGTGCATAATGAATGGGTGATGTTTTCGATGGCGTCAGAAATGCAGTGGGTGTAATCGTACATCGGGTAAATCGGCCATTCATCACCGGTGCGCTGATGATGCGCTCTTTTGATGCGATAAAGTGCAGGGTCACGCATATTGATGTTGGGCGATGTCATGTCAATTTTTGCCCGTAGCAGGTATTTGCCGTCTTCAAATTCACCGGCACGCATGCGTGCAAACAGGTCGAGGTTGTCTTCGATGCTGCGATTACGGTCAGGACTTTCTTTACCGGCTTCAGTCAGACTGCCGCGATATTTGCGAATTTCATCAGCACTGAGTGAGTCAACATAGGCTTTACCCTGTTTGATGAGGTCGACTGCATAATCGTATAGCTGTTGAAAATAGTCAGATGCATAATGTTCCTCACTCCATTCAAAACCCAGCCACTTCACATCGTCGATAATGGCATGTACGTATTCTTCTTCTTCTTTTTCCGGGTTGGTATCGTCAAAGCGTAAATTGCACTTACCCTTGAAGTCCTTCGCCACGCCAAAATTCAGGCAAATGGACTTGGCATGACCGATATGCAGGTAACCGTTAGGTTCTGGTGGAAACCGCGTTTGTATGGCGTTATGTTTAGCCGAATCTAAATCATCCTGAATGATGTTGCGGATGAAGTTTGTCGGTGTGCTAGTTTCGTCTTCTGCTGACATGGATTTGTTATTTGAGTTTTAGGTTACTGTTCGTTGTAGAGTACTAATTAAGCGGCGTATTCTACCGCTGAAATCAAGGTTCTGCTGGTTTATATGCGTTTTTTTCTGCAAGAGCCCCTTTTTGTATGTGGGTTTTTTCTTTGTAGGTTTTGGCAACAAAGAGAAATGCGACTGCAGTAATCAGCATAAGCAGGGTGAAAAACCAGAAATAATCAGCCCCGGCCAGTTTGCTTGTGCCATCTTCATTTTCGATAAAAAAGTTGACCGTACTGGTGAACAGGTTGCCGATAGCGATCGACATCATGAAAAAGGCCATGATAAATGATTTCATTTTAACCGGTGCCTGGGTGTAGGAAAATTCCAGGCAGGTAATGGAAATCATCACTTCTGCCGATGTGATAACAATATAAGCAAGAATTTGCCAGCTTATATGTGGTGTGAGCCCGGCATCGATTTTTTCCTGAGTGATAGCACTGATACCAAAGGCGAAAACAGTAATAAAGAGTCCGATCGATATTTTCCGCAAGGGGCTTAAAACGAAGAACTTACTTATTGCCGGGTAAACCAGGTAAGTAAATACGGGTATCAGTAACATCACCAGTAAAGGATTAGCTGCCTGTAGTTGAGAAGGTAAAAGCTCGATACCAAACAGCGTTCGATCCATTTTTTCAGCCTGTAGAACCCATGAGGATGCGGTTTGATCAAACAGCGCCCAGAACATGGCAACAAACAAATATAGAATGCTTAGTCTTGCGAGAACTTTTAATCCCTCGCTACTTAATGCTTCGCTTATAAATTGTTTTCCGCCGGCAGGTATGTGTACAAAGCGGTAACGTCCGGACCAGAAAATGATGGTAGCGAGTAACATCAAAATACCGGGAATACCAAAAGCAGCCGCTGAACCATATGTTTCCAGGATCCAGGGAATTAACAGGGTAGAGCTGAATGCGCCCAGGTTGATAGAAAAATAAAACCAGCCAAAAACGCGCGGTAATAAATGGCTGTTAGTTTTGCTGAACTGATCGCCAACATGAGCCGAAACGCAGGGTTTAATCCCGCCGGCACCGATTGCAATCAATCCAAGCCCAATTGCCAGGCCGGCGCGGCTGTCATCAAGTGAAAGTGCAAAATGCCCGAGTGTGTACACCAGGGACAGCAGAATAATGGTTTTATACTTTCCGAGTAAACCATCAGAAATTAAAGCACCTAGCAGCGGTGTGAAATATACCGCAGAAACAAACAGGTGAAACCAGCCCTTGGCTTCATCAGCGGACATGTAATCAGCCTGCCCGTTGGCACTGACCAGGTATTGCGTCATAAACACAACTAAAATGGCACGCATGCCATAAAAGCTGAATCGTTCGGCAGCTTCGTTGCCAATAATATAGGGGATGCCTTTGGGTATCGCGGTATTTTCGAAGGGCACAGTTCGGTATTGATTCATTTTAATTGAAGTAAACGTTTTTTATGTATTATACATAACGACTTACTAATAAATGGCATGAAAAGGGTGCGCCGCACCAGCATACGCTGTGAATACATCCCTGTAAGCTCGGCACCCGTATCATTGTAGTTGACGATCTATTTATTTCATGCGTTTTAATAATATTGTTAACTACTTCAAAGGCTTGCTTAATTATGTCCGGTGCTTTGCAGCATGGTAACAAGATTTGTTATCTAATGTGTTTTTGAATGGATAGTTTAGAAATTTTTTAAAAACTGTGAGGAAGGTTTATATGTATTATGAAAATAGATGTAACGAATTTCATTGGTATCAGGCCGTTTTTAAATTAACCGGATTCAGCTACTAAACAATCCATGAATCCGGTGCAATTTCTGCCGAGTTGTAAGTAAGCTAATCAGGGGATATCCTGGATTGTTACTGTAACTTCAGATGAATTCTCACTCTCACGCCCTTTAGTATCAATGGTGGTTACAACGAAGTAGTAAGTACCGGCAGGTAAACCGCTAAAAGCATAATGTGTGGCTGTGCCATCATTGATGGCGGTATTTACCTTATATTGACTTTGCACTGTACCATAGTAGATTTGGTATCCTGCAATAGCTGACAAAGAGAAGCTGCTATTATCTTCGCGCTCGGCGGGTGCGGCCCAGGATATAATGATTGTATTGGGCTCATAAACACCGTTGATAGTAATCACCACGTTATGCGTGCTGCCGTCAACACTGCTGACCACCAGGTTGTCGGTTAATGTCGCACCCTTATCCAGCTCCTGGATCGCCGCCTGGCTGTTACCGGCGGCGTAGTCCCAGTTGCCGGCCGTGTCTATAGTCAGGCTGCCGAAAGTGCCGGGGATGGTGCCGGCTGTAAAAGCAGCTTCACCCGCATCATCGTCTGTGATGGTTAGTTTACCGTTGGTTTCTAACAGGGTGTCCCCATCGGGATCCATATCCTCGGTAACGCTGCCGCTGCTATCACCGCTAAAGACAGGCGCATAATCCACACCGGTAATCGTCATCACCACACTATGTTTCGTGCCGTCAATACTGCTGACCACCAGGTTGTCAGTCAATATAGCTGCTGTGGCCAGGTCCTGGATGGCGCTCTGGTTGTTATTGGCGGCATAGTTCCAGTTACCGTCAGTAGCTATAGTCAGGCTGCCGAAAGTGCCGGTGACTGTCTCGGTTATAAAAGCAGCTTCACCCGCATCGCCATCTGTGATACTTAATTTACCGCTGGTTTCTAACAGGTTGTCCCCATCGGGATCCACATCTTCGGTAACGCTGCCGCTGTTATCACCGCTAAAGACAGGAATATCATCGACACCGATAATAGTCATCACCACACTATGTTGCGTGCCGTCAACACTGCTGACCACCAGGCTGTCGGTTAATGTGGCCGCTGTGGTCAGGCCCTGAATGGCGATCTGGTTGTTATCGGCAGCATAGTCCCAGTTGCCGTCAGCAGATATAGTCAGGCTGCCGAAGGTGCCGGTGATGGATCCGGCTATAAAAGCAGCTTCACCCGCATCGCTATCTGTG
>Ga0164313_10000097_pt1 | contig 54380 bp, 50 predicted proteins | sample GuaBasSedimGuay4_FD_113735 | JGI IMG/M metagenome (GOLD analysis project Ga0164313, IMG submission 113735) | Subseafloor sediment microbial communities from Guaymas Basin, Gulf of California, Mexico - Guay4, Core 4569-4, 0-3 cm | ecosystem: Environmental > Aquatic > Marine > Hydrothermal vents...
TACTGGCTTGTCGGGCAGCAAATACCGGGCATCGACCTTTTTCGAGGGATTCCGTGGTCCGATCCCTCGACCCTCCACGCGACCCGCCAACGACTGCGAAAACTCGATGTCGACTGGTGCGAACTCGAGACCCTGCCCGACATCGACACCACCGAAGATCTGCAACGGACCATGGAAGATCCTCGGATCGACCCAGGGCTTCGCGAGCGGCTACAGATGATTGTGGGCGAACTGCCCTGATTGCAGACTCGTTCGCTCAGGATGACCAGAATGGGGGAGAGTTTCGGTGTCATCGACGTTTCCGAGGCCGGGTGGACGCGCTGCAAGCGCGACGTGAGGCTCGAAAGGCCGATTGGCAAACATGTATGTTTGGCCTTCGGCCTTTCGAGCCTCGATGCCACGGTTCCGAGCCGTGGCTGCCCGGCCGAATGACGTTTCAAAACCCGATGGAGCCCGATCCGAAAGAATCCGTGTCATCCGTGAAATCCGTGTTCAAAACTGAGATGGCTTCGTGAGTCCTTCGTGTCTTGGTGCCTTCGTGGTTGCGACGTTGCGATGCCGCGATGACACTGCTGCTCTGCGTTACGTCTCCGTCCCACGAAGCACCGAGATCAACCCACGAATGTCCTCGGGAGGCTCCGTCTCGAAGCTCATTTTCTCACCCGATACGGGGTGGACAAAGCCGAGCCGCATGGCGTGGAGGGCCTGGCGGGGAAAATCGCGGCACGCCGCGAGGGCCGGGGGCTGCCCGAGATTTCGCCACTGGCGGCCGGCGTAGAGCGGGTCGCCGACAAGTGCATGACCCTCGTGGGCCATGTGGACCCGGATCTGGTGGGTCCGACCCGTCACGAGGCGGCAGTGGACGAGACTCGTCCCGTTCCAGCTTTCCTTGACGGTGAAGATGGTTCGGGCTGGGCGACCGTCCCGGACAACAGCCATCCTCTGACGGTGTTGTGGGTGACGGTCGATGGGCGCATCGATCACGCCTTCACGTTGAGAGAAACCGCCGTAGCACACGGCGAGGTAGGTCTTGCTCACCTCACGCCGACGAAAGGCCAGAGCCAGCGCCTGGTGCGCCCGGTCCGATTTGGCCACGACCATGAGCCCGGTGGTGTCCTTGTCGAGACGGTGGACGATTCCGGGGCGCGCGACTCCACCGATCCCCGAGAGATCATCGCAATGGTGGAGGAGGGCATTGACGAGCGTACCGCTGGGATTCCCGGCGGCCGGGTGGATGACCAGGCCCGTCGGTTTGTCGATGATCAGAAGGTCCGCGTCCTCGTACACGATAGAAAGAGGCAGATCTTCGGCGGCAAGATCGAGGGGCTCGGGTTCAGGCTCGTCGACCACGAGTCGGTCACCCTCGGAAACCAGGGTGGCCGGTTTCGCCCTGCCGTCGTTGTGAAGCACTCGATCGTTGTCGATCAGGCGTCGAACTCGGGATCGGGACCAGCTCTGGGAAAGGTCGGCGAGGCAACGATCGAGTCGCGATCCAGCGAGCTCGGCTGGAACCGTGAAGGTGTGGATCCCGCTCACGCTCGCCCGCGCCGGCTGATCCACCAGTGCATTCCGGCACCAATAGCGATGAGAGCGGCCGAGATCATCTGACTCGTGGACACCATCCCACCGAAGTAGAGCCCACGCATTTCGTCACCGCGGGTGAACTCGAGGAAGAATCGGCCCACTCCGTAGAGAATCAGATAGCTCGCAAAGACCCTGCCGGGTTTGAAGCCCTGTTTGAAGATCCAACTGAGGATCAGAAAGACCGAGAAGTTGAAGGCTGCGGCGTAGACGGGAAAGGGGTGAACAGCGACGTGGAGGGGTGTGCCGACATTGGCGGCGGCCGCCGGATCGGTGTAGGTGATGGCCCAGGGGAGGTCGCATTCGTGTCCCCAGCAGCAGCCGGCGAAGAAGCACCCGATGCGACCGATGGCCTGACCGAGGGCGAGGGATGGCGCCAGCACGTCAAAGGTCGGGAGGGCCTCGAGCTTGTAGCGGCGCAGCATGATGAAGGCTGCGATGACTGCGGCCATGAAGCCGCCGAGAAAGACCCCTCCCGCCCGAGCGAGCCCGACGAGCTGGGAAGGATCACCCAGGTATCTCTTCCACTCGACCACAACGAGGAGGATCTTGGCGCCCAGAAGGGCCCAGATTACCAGCCAGAGACCAAAATCCACGACGTGCGCCGCATCCATTTCGGTGCTTTCAGCCCGGACCTTCGCGGTCCAGAGGGCCGCCAGGACAGCGATGGCGAGGAGGACGCCATAGGCCGGGAGGGCGTAAAAACCCAGATCAATCAGGATCGGGTGCATCTTCGGTCTTCCCAGGTCGGAAAAGCTCGGTGAGGATCAACAGGACCGCCCCGACACTGATGGCGCTGTCGGCGACGTTGAAATCGGGCCACGACCATGTTCGGTCACTGAAACGGACCCAGACGTGGATGAAATCCAGAACCCAGCTGTAGAGGATGCGGTCGATGAGATTCCCTATCGCACCGCCGAGAATGAAGCCAAACGCGAGCCCGGAGAGAATGCTCTGTTGCCCGTGACGAACGACCATCCAGGCAATGACGACCACCGCGGTCAGAATGACAAGGTGAAGGAGCACCCGGGTCAGGGGACCGCCATCGGCAAAGAGACTGAAGGCAATGCCCGGGTTGCGCACATGAGTCAGGGTGAACCCCGGGAAGACATGGTGCCACTCACCGTTCTCGAGGTTGCGTAGGATCGCCGTCTTGGTCAGCCGATCGGCCACCACGATGACCAGCGCCGTCACCCATGGAATCCAACTCCGCATCACCACCGTCCCAATCTGCTGATCATAAAATCAAAACCGTGTCGAATCTCCGGCGCAGAGCCTACGTGGCACGGGGAAGAAGGTCAAATCTCGTGGTCTCGGGCGCCGACGATCATCCGCCCAGGATCGCCTTGACCCGATCGACGACTTCCTCGGTGGAGAAGGGTTTGGTGATATAGCCCGCCGCGCCGACATCTCGACCCCGCAGGACATCCGAGGCAAATCCCCTCGCGGTCAGCAGGATGATGGGGAGACGCTCGGTTCTGGCATTCTTTCTGAGCCTGGCGGCGAGATCAAAACCGTTTGTCGGCGTCGCGAGACCGACATCCAGAAGCATCAGATCGATCTCCTCCGTCTCGAGAATGCGCTCGGCGCTCTCGGCGGATCCGGCCTCGGTGGTCGAATATCCTTCGCGTTCGAGCTTAAAGCACAGAATTCGACGAATATAGGCCTCGTCGTCGACGATGAGAACCTGCCCCCGCATACAACGAGTTTACCCCATTTCTATCACCTATAAGATGAGCGATTCTCGGCGGCGATCTGGACAAACCTCTTGCACTCTGTATTTGCGAAAATACTCGACATACCACCGGGTATCCCTCCGTTTTTCGCAAATACAGAGCATCAAGACTTTGGCGCATCTCGTCCACCAGAATCGCTCACCTTGGGTATCACGATCCTCCAGGCATGGGGCGGGGTGGACTCAAAAGCTCACCAATCAGCAGCGCCAGGTGAAGGAAACCGAATGCACTGACCATCCCGCGAAACACAGGTGCGTCGAGGATCATCGCCACACCGGTTGGAACGAGGAGAACAAAACGGGTCCATCCTTCCGACCAGGGAAGCAGCAACAGCAGCAGCCCAACGTTGGTCAGATAGGTGGCATAGATGACCATGGCGATGACCCGAATGGCGCGCACGAAGAGCATCTTACTCGCTTCAGACACCGGAATGGGTGATCAGACCCTCAAAGGAGGGTAGAATCCGATCGTGGAACTCCATCGCACCAACTACCGAATCCTCTGGGGCTCGCCCCTGCCGCCCACCCACTCGGGGGTGGCCGACTATGCAGCCGAACTCCTCCCGGCCCTCGCCGATTGCACCGGGGTTCGGGTTCTCGAACCACCGGACTGGAACCCTCCCGATCACTGGCCCGCGTCCCTCGAGATGGTGCCCGGCGATACGCCACCCGAGAAGGACGAGGTCGTGCTGCTTCACCTCGGCAACAACCCGCACCACCTCTGGCTTCTGCCGCGGTTACGCTCGAATTCGTGCGTGGTGGTGCTCCACGACGCCGTGCTCCACCATCTTCTGGTCGAGTCGACCAGCGACAGCACCGGCGTTGGCCCTTTGCTCGAGACCGAACTCGTTCTCGCCCACGGATCGGCGGGCGCAAGTCTGGCGAGGGCGCGCAATGCGGGGCACCACGGTCGCCTCGATCCATTTCTTTTTCCCGCCCGTCGGGCGTTCCTCCGGAAAGCCCGCGCCGTTGTCGTCCATTCGGACTGGGCGGCGAGCGTGCTCGCGCGGGAGTTTCCAGAGCTGACCGTCGGCATGGTGGCCCTCACCGTCGCCGATCCGCAACCTGTGGACCGCGAAGCCTCGTGCGCCGCCCTTGGAATCGATCCCGAGGAGACAGTCCTCATGCACCTGGGTTTTCTCTCCCTGGAGAAGGGTCTCGAAGAAATCCTGACCGGTGTTGCCGCCGCGGCACGGATGGGGATTGATCTTCGTTTTGTCGTGGTGGGGGAGGGTCGAGGAGAGGCTTTGATGAAACGTGTAGCGGAGGATCTCGGTCTCGGCGATCGAGTCCGGGTCACCGGATGGCTGGCTCCGGAAATCTTCGCGAAGATCCCGGCCGCAGCCGATCTGGGGGTGGTACTGCGAACACCCTCGGCCGGTGAGACATCTGCCGCTGCCCTACGCTTCCTGGCCTGTGGGGTTCCTGTGGCGATGGGCGGTGGTCGGCAGTTTCTCGAGTGGCCCGAGGCCGCGGCGCCTCGTCTGACCCCCGGCCCTTCGGCCGCAGCGGATCTGGCGCGACTGCTCGGGGAAGTTCGTGATGAGGCGTTTTCGGCTCGGAAACTGGCGGCTCGCGAAGTGTACGAGGTGTCGCACCGTCCCGAAACCGTCGCGGCGCAACTCATCGACTTCCTCACCGGGCTAGGAGCTTGCACCGAATAGACCCTCGAGGGAAGCAATGGGGTTGCCGGTAGGGTTATCGCCGAGGGTCGATTCGGCGCAACCTCCTACTTGGATTCGCTTTGCGAATCCTTGAGATTGGGGCAGTTATAGCTGGAATTGGCAGGTTTGGGGTGATTTCGCGAGCGATGGAGGCTCAGGACGCCGACTCACGCGCTTCATCATCGGGACCAGATGCTCTTGGTCCGGCGCTTGGTTGGTCACTCCCTCGGCAAGGATGATCTGGTTTTCCTCGTCCACCACTGCTTGGCGGTTGTAGCCCTGAAGGAAGCTCCCACCCCGTTTCATGATTCGGCTGTCAGGATCGGTGAAGTTGCGCTACGCCTTGGCCTCGATCGCGTGACTGATGGATCTGATGTTGAGCGACCCGACTACGTCGAGGAGCCGATACACCGGATGATCCTCCTCCAGCCAATCTCTCATGGACGGAGGAAACAAGTACGCCTGATCCGGATTCCATGGACGGTACTTCTTTGAAGCCATACCGCATTCTAATCGGGATAGGGACTGCGTCCCATACTCGATACTGATTCCGCCCAAACACTTAAGCATCTTTCAGGATTTGCGTAGCAAATCCAATAGGAGGGGTGCCGCATAGATTCTGTTGCGGAGCGCCGAATCTATGCGGTGCAGCCTCCTAGCGCGAGACTGAGTTCGCTCTACGGGAAAACCGTGGGAAACAGTTCCCTGAGATGAGTAATTCTGCCGGATGAGATGTGAGAGGATCTCGAGGCTCTGTTGCTTGCGAAAAGCGGAGGCGTACCCGTTGGTACGTCGAGCATTTTCGGAGGCAACAGAGACCAAGAGGTTTGCGCAGATCGCCGGCGAGAATCGCTCATCTCAGGGCCTACTTGGTTGGCGCAGCCTTGACCGCTGATGCGTTCTGGGCGAGGAGTTCGGCAGCCCTCGCCGCCCGGGCCACAGCGAGGTTCATGACGATCCGCTCGGCGGTTCGGTTGATCTCTTCGGCGCTCTCGAGGTATCCGATGGCCTCTTGGTAGCGAGCCTGGTTGTAGAGAACGGCGGAGAAGAGATTGAGGACCTTCGGTTCGTTCGCACGTGCGGCCGCCACCGGACGAAGGATCTCTTCGGCTGCGGCATAGGTCCTTCGCTCGAACATGATCAATCCGCGGATCACGTCGGAATCCTGGTTGTCGGCAATCCCGGCCTGAGACAGAACCCGTTCGCTTTCGGCAAGCTTTCCATTGAGGGCGAGGGCCAGGGCGAGGGCTCGTTCGACATCATCGGGGGTGAATCCGCCATCCACCGCCGCGCGGAGATGGGTCAGCGCCTCGTCGTTCCTCTCGATGGCGAGAAGGGCCTGACCGAGTCGAGCCTCGAGCTGAGCGTCATCGTGGAGGAGGTTGGCGGCCGCCTCAAGGGCCGAATGGGCGGCCGCGGGGGCGCCATTGGCCAGCAACAGCTCCCCACGGGCGAGCTGGACCTCGGGCAGGAGCGGGTTCTCCTCGATGGCGCGGTCGAGGTGGGACAGCGCACGTTCCTGGTTGCCCAGTCGGGCCTCGAGGAGTCCGAGAGAGGCCCAGCCCCGATCGGAGTGCGGTGAACTCTCGGTTATGTTTCGAAAGACATCGCGGGCGGCGGACAGTTCGTTCTCGGCGATGAAGATCTCACCGAGGCGCAGTTGCAGACCGACGTTGTCCGGTTGCATCCCGAGGGCCGACTTGAGGGCGAATTCGGCTTCGTCCCAGTGGCCGCTCCTCTGTGCGGCCTCCGCCATAAGTTCGAGCGCGGCGACATTACTGGGTTGGCGTGCCACAGCCTCTCGAAGGAGCTCCAAGCTTGTTCCGCTGTCGCCGTCCTCGAGGAGGCGATTGGCGCGGAGGATCAGGTCGGGAATGGACATGCGCTGGGTGTAGGCGCCACCGTTGTAGCTGCCGCCATAGGTCCGAATCAGATCATCCGCCTCCTGGGCCCGGTTCAGACCACGCAAAATCTCCGCCCGGAGCGGGATCAACCTGCCGTCTTCGGGATAGCTATCGAGCAGCTGGTCGACATCGGCCAACGCACCCTCGAGATCGTCTCCTCCTTGCAGCCTGGCCTCGATGCTGGCGACGGTGGCTTCGAGATCGGGTGGGGGAGTAGACGGATCGATGGTGACCCCGCGCATCCGCGCACGATCGAAGAGATCGATGAACTCCTGGGTGTAGTAATCCGGCAGCAAGGTGAGGTTCGGGTCCTCGACAAGGGCGGCTCTCAAATGCGTCTGGACCTCTGATTCCCGACCGAGGGCGAAGAGGGTCCAGGCGATGTTGATATGGAGTCTCGCGCGGTGGCTCGCGTCGTCGGTCTCCTGCAGGGCCGTGCGGTAAAGCTCGACGGCCCGCGAAAACGAACCCTGACGAAAGGCCTGAATGGCCTCTTCTTCGCTTGGAGTCGCGCTCTCACCTTGGGCGCCGGCAGGTACCGCGGCGAGGAGACAAACACAAAGACACAGAAAACCCAGGACGTTCTTGACCATGGTCACACTCTACCGGTAAGGCCCGAAGCTCGCAAGGGTACGGGCTATTCAGATCCGGTGCCCGTCTCACTGATCCAACCAATTGTCGAACTCGAACCCCGAAACAGCTCGCTATCGCTATCGCTTTCGATCTGCGATGGGTTGTTTCTGTATCCGGCCAAATCTTCGGTTTCAGACACTCAACGAATCGTTGGGAAAGAGCCGAGAGTCGTGGTAATCGTCGAGTTGCGATAGCGATAGCGAAGGAAAGTACTTGCGAAGAAATGGCGGCCCGCTATTCGTGAGACATCCAGCTACACACGACTGACGATTAACGACTTACTCACGACTTACGACCAACGACTCACGATTCCACCGTCTCAGAGTCACCCTGGCGTTTCTCGCGATTCAGCTGCCCCCAGGGAAGACGGTCAACTGGAACACCGCCGGGGCGGGCGGGATCTCCACGACCTTGCGGTAGGGCTCGTCCGCGCCGGGCCAACGGACGACAAGTTCGTGCTCGCCTGCCGAAACCTTCTTTCGAATGAGCGGGAGCGACCCGATCTTGTCACCGTCCAGGAAGACCTCACCACCCGGAAGGCGAACCGTGGGATCGCCCATCACGGTGAGCAGACCGAGATCCAGATTGAGGACGATGGTCCGGGTCGAGCCATCCACCCCTCTGGTGATGACCCGTTCCGGGAAGTCGGGAACCGAAATCGTAAAGGTGTGGTTCCCCGGCAGCAGGCTGACCGGTCCGCCGCTGGTCTTCTTTCCACCGTCGAAATCCCGCCCGTCGATGGTGACACTGGCCGGTGGATCGACATGGAGCCTGAAATTGATCGGCGCCGGTGTCGGGGTGGCATCAGGCTCAGGTGTGGCGGTGGGCGCCGGCGTCGCGGTCGAAGTGGGCTGCGGCGTCGGGGTAGAGGTGGGCGTAGGCGTTGGGGTGGCCGTGGGGATCCAGGGCGCCCCCTCGGGACCGAAAACGAGGTCCTGAACATCCTTCGAGAGATAGATCGCCGCGCCACTTGCAAGGACGAGGGCGAGAAGCAGGAGGAAGATCACGAGAACAGGACTCCGACGACTCGTCTCCTCTTCTTCGATCTCGGGTGTTCGACTCAGCTCGGTCACCGATCCGCCCGTAGGGACCTTTTCGGTGGCCTCGTCTTCGGCAAGAGCGTTGGAGAGATCCCTTGTCGGCGCCTCGTCGTGAGTCTCCGGGGGACCCATGTTCGACACCGCGATCCGCAGAACCCCGGTGGTGGCCTCGACCATCGAGTCACCTTCGCTGCCCGCCGCGCCGGGAACGGCTTTCAGCGCATCGAGGACCTGCCGGACGTTCTGAAAGCGGTCGTCCGGATCCTTGGCCAGACACTTCTTGATGACGTCCTGCATCTCCGGCGAACATTCGGTCGTGAGATCCGAGGGGTCGGCCGGATGATCATTGAGGATCTGGTAGAGGACGTTTGAAAGCGAGGATCCTTGGAACGGTCGCTTACCGGTAACCAACTCGTAGGCAACCACCCCGAAGGCGAAAATGTCGGTCCGGGGGTCGACGGTTCCGCCCTGGATCTGTTCGGGCGCAAGATAGCCCGCGGTCCCGAGGGCGATTCCCGTCTGGGTGAGATTGCTGCCACCCTCAAGGGATTTTGCGATCCCGAAGTCCATGATCTTGACGGTGCCGTCCTCGAGCACTCGGATGTTCGAGGGTTTGATGTCGCGGTGTACGATTCCCCTGGTGTGGGCGAACTCGAGGCCTTCACAGACCTGGAGCAGGATCGAGGTCACGGTCTGGGGGTCGCTGACGACCCCGGCGTTCACCAGAGCGTCGACGTCGTACCCGGAGAGGTATTCCTGCACGATGTACGGGATATCGCCCTCGACGCCGAAGTCGAAGACGAGGGTGATGTTGCGGTGGACGAGATTCCCGACGAACTGGGCTTCCTGTTGAAACCGCTGGCGCACCTCTTCATCCAGTGACGCACACATCTTCACCGCGACCGGGCGTTTGATGTAGGGATCCCACCCCTTGAAGATGACGCCAAAACCACCGGCGGCAATCTTCGCCGAGATCTCGTACTTGCCGATCCGCTTCGGTGTTTCCATCACCGGTACTTTAGCCGCTTTGCGTCGCCTTCACAATTCCCGATTCCACGCACGTGCCGTTTCGAGCGGGAGTTGGACGCGGTCCCGGCTCAAGAATGCGTCAGGTGGAAGCTGAGCTCTTCGAGGTGGACACCGAGGTCAACCGTTTTCACGAGGACTCCGTCCTCGGCTCGAACCCGAATCGGTGCAAAGTTGAGGATCGCCTTCAGCCCCGCCTCGGCCATGCTGTCGCAGACCGCCTGCGCTGCCGAAGCCGGTGTGGTGATGACACCAATCTCCACCTGCCTCTGGGTGGCGATCTCACCGAGTCGTGCGGCGTCTTCAACAAGCAATCCTGCCGGAGTCGGATCGCCGATCCGGCTGGAGTCGGAATCGAGGATGCCGACAGCCAGGAAGTTGCCGCCGGAGAAGCTCGAGTAGTGACAAAGAGCGGTGCCGAGGTTTCCCGCACCGACGATGACGAGGCGACGCTCGCGGTCAAGTCCGAGGATCTCGACGACGTACTGCCGAAGTTCGCGGACGTTGTATCCAACACCTCGGACGCCGAATTCTCCAAAGTATGCGAGATCCTTGCGGATCTGTGCGGAATTCAGGTTGAATCGATCGGCGAGAGCCTGACTCGAGATCGTGTCGACACCGAGTTCGATGAGTCGATCCATGCACCTGAGATATACGGAAAGACGAGCAACCGTGAGATCCGAGATCGCCGCGTTATCGATGTGTCGTTTATATGCCGCCATGCGTTCCTCTAGACCAGATCCTGGTTGTTTCAGATCATGTGTCGATTTTCACAAGCTCTAGTTTAGACCTGCCAAGTCTGTGTGTCCATCATCTTTGCAGTGAAAGGTAGACCGAGACGTCTGCTATTCTCCAGTCCATCACGAAGCGGCTCGCCGCAAATGGAGAATCGATGCGCCACGAACTCATCCTGATCCTCGATTTCGGTTCTCAGTACACCCAGTTGATCGCGCGTCGGTTACGTGAGTTCGGGGTCAAGACAACCATCGAGCGCGGTGATCTGCCGGCTGATGAGATCCGTTCCGCCGACCCGATCGCGGTCGTGCTATCCGGCGGACCCGCAAGCGTCTTCGAGGACAGAGCCCTTCAGGTCGACCCCATGGTCTTCGAACTCGGGGTGCCTGTTCTTGGAATCTGCTATGGCATGCAGCTCATGGCCCGCGATCTCGGCGGACTCGTCGAGCCGTCGGATCAGCGAGAGTACGGCCTCGCCAAGTTCGAGGTGATCGCCGACACCTCCATCGTCAAGGACACACCCGCAACGCAGAACGTCTGGATGAGCCACGGCGACCACGTCACCCGGGTTCCCGACGGGTTCGAGGTGCTCGGCCGTACATCGAATTCTCCCGTCGCCGCGATGGTCGATCCAAAGCGCCGTCTGATCGCTCTGCAGTTCCACCCGGAGGTCCGCCACACTCCCAATGGAACCACCATGCTCGAACATTTCATCGAGATCGCCGGCGCCCGGCGCGACTGGAACCCGGCTGCTATCCGCCACGAGCTGGTGGAGAATCTCAAATCGTCGATCCCCGAGGGCCGGGTGATCTGCGGTGTCTCCGGTGGTGTTGATTCATCGGTGACCGCCGTGCTTCTGCGGGAAGCCATCGGAGACCGAGTCGTACCGATCTTTGTCGACACCGGTCTCCTGCGGCAGGATGAGGGCGACACCGTCATGGCCAGCTTTGCCGAGTTCGGCATCGAGTTGGATCGTGTCGACGCCAGCGACAGATTCTTCAATGCATTGGCCGGTGTCTCCGATCCGGAAGAGAAACGCCGGATCATCGGACGTGAATTCGTCGAAGTCTTCCAGACCGAGGCGAAGCGATTCACCGACGCCGAATATCTTGCCCAGGGGACGCTCTACCCCGATGTCATCGAGTCTTCCGGGGTTCGAGGAACGGCGGCGGTGATCAAGACCCACCACAACGTGGGAGGACTGCCCGAACGGCTCGGTCTCGATCTCGTGGAGCCCCTGCGCGATCTCTTCAAGGACGAGGTTCGCAGGGTGGGGGAGGAGCTCGGTCTTCCCCACGACTTTGTCTGGCGCCACCCCTTTCCCGGACCGGGTCTCGCGGTCAGAATCCTCGGCGAGATCAAGCGTGAGGACGTCCTCACCCTCCAACAGGCGGACGCCATCGTCATCGAGGAGATCCGCGCCGACGGACTCTACGACGAGATCTCACAGGCGCTGTGCGTGCTCCTCCCGGTGCGATCGGTGGGGGTCATGGGCGATGCGAGGACCTATGAGAAGGTCATGGCCATTCGGGCCGTCACCACCACCGATTTCATGACCGCTGACTGGTTTCGGTTTCCACCCGAAACCCTCGACAGGATCGCTCGCCGGGTGGTCAACGAGGTCGCAGGCATCAACCGCGTCGTCTATGACATCACCTCCAAGCCACCCGGCACGATTGAGTGGGAGTGACGTCCCAAATTATGAATTATGAGTTATGAATTATGAATTTCGGACAACATCGCAGAGGTCGGAAGCAGTACTGCGATGGCAATTCATAATTCATAACTCATAATTCATAATTTCCTGTTCATGCGCGAGTGGTATCATGCGCTCGCCCGCCGGTTTAGCCTTTTACCCGACGGTCGCCGGTACCTGGGAGGGAACCCGGCGTGAATACCCAAGGAGGAAAACCCATGGCAAGGACCAAGCTCGTCATCATGGGCGCGGCCGGACGCGACTTCCACAATTTCAACTGTCTGTACCGCGACAACGAGAACTACGAAGTCGTGGCCTTCACCGCGACCCAGATCCCGGACATCGAGGGTCGGGTCTATCCCCCGGAGCTCGCCGGTTCTCTCTATCCCGAGGGAATCCCGATTCTGGCTGAGGAGAAACTCGAGTCGATCATTCGTGAGCACGATGTTGACGAAGTGTGGTTTTCGTACTCCGATGTCCCGCACAGCTATGTCATGAACAAGGCCAGCGAAGTCATCGGCTGGGGCCCGCACTTCGGGGTCTGCTCGGCAGTCCGCACCATGGTCGAGTCGACCAAGCCCCTGATCGCCATCACGGCCGTTCGGACCGGTGTCGGCAAATCGCAGACCACCCGGTACGTCTCGCGGATCCTGAAACAGCTCGGCAAGAAGGTCGTGGCCATCCGCCACCCCATGCCCTACGGTGATCTCGCCAAACAGGCCTGCCAACGTTTCGAGACCTATGAAGATCTCGATCGCCACCAATGCACCATCGAGGAGCGCGAAGAGTACGAGCCCCACATCGACAACGGCTTCATCGTTTACGCCGGTGTCGACTACGAGCAGATCGTTCGCGAGGCCGAGAAAGAGGCCGATGTCATCCTCTGGGACGGCGGGAACAACGACACCCCGTTCTACAAACCTGATCTCCACATCACGCTTGTCGATCCCCACCGCCCCGGCCATGAGCTGAGCTACTACCCGGGGGAGACCAACCTCAGGATCTCGGATCTGCTCATCGTCAACAAGGTCAACACCGCCGAGCCCGAAAATGTCGAAGAGGTGCTCGCCAACTGCCGCAATGCCAATCCAGCTGCGAAGGTCATCAAGTGCAACTCGGTGATCACCACCGATGAGCCCGAACTCGTCGAAGGCAAACGCGCCCTCGTGGTCGAGGACGGCCCCACCCTCACGCATGGCGGCATGACCTACGGTGCAGGATGGTTCGCCGCCAAACAGGCCGGCGCCGCCGAGATCGTCGATGCCAAGCCCTATGCCGTCGGCGCCATCAAGGCGACCTATGAGAAGTACCCCAACGCCGGTGCGATTCTCCCCGCAATGGGCTACGGCGATCAGCAGGTCGCGGATCTCCAGGAGACCATCAACGCCACTCCGGCGGATGTCGTGGTCGAGGGAACTCCCATCGATCTCAGACGGATCATCACCGTCAACAAGCCCATCGCCAACGTCCGCTACGAACTCGAGGAAGTCGAGCCGGGCACCATCGAAGAGATGGTCAAGGCGATTTTGTAGATCCCGACATCCACAAAACGACAGTCAATCGCCCGCTCCTTCATGGAGCGGGCTTTTTTGAACCAAAACTGAGCGATCCTGCCGGATGAGATGTGCCAAGTCCTTGATGTTCTGGTGTTTGCAAAAAATTCAAGGATACTGGTGGTATGTCGAGGCTTTTTGCAAACGCCCAGAACGCAAGGAGTTGCTGCAGATCGCCGGTGAGAATCACTCAGTTCAGGTGGAATCCGGTATTCAAGTAGAATCTGCGTGTGACTACACGCAGCATTTTAGTCGTTTTGTGGGTGGTGGCGTTCATTCTAACCGTGATCCTCGCCGTTTTTCAGCGGATGACCGGACCGAGCTATCCGCTGAGGGGTGAGTTCCTGGCGCCGGATGGTCAAGAGGTGAGCTACCGACTTCCTCGATCCCACGGCGGTCCCGGGGACCTCGATGTCAGCCTGGCGCTCCCCGAGTCGGTCCACGGAGGGGAACTCGAGTGGCGGCGCTACCCGACCGGCGATTCCTGGACACCCGTCACGCTCATCCCCGACGGTGAAGGGCGGTGGACCGCACGGGTGCCCCACCAGCCGCCGGCCGGCAAGGTCGAGTACCGTCTGGCTCTCGCTGGGGGAGGTGACGGTAACGCGATACCCGAGGGAGATCCGGTCGTCGCCCGGTTCCGGGCCGATGTTCCCGCGTGGGTCCTGATCCCACACATCCTGGCGATGTTCGGCTGCATGCTGGTGGCAACCAGGGCTCTGCTCGAGGTCCTTCGCTCTGACACCTCGGAGCCCAGGGTCGCCGTCGTCGTCGCGATGGGTCTGCTCTTGGTCGGTGGGATGTTCCTCGGACCTGTGGTTCAGAAGTTCGCCTTCGGGGCCTACTGGACCGGGTGGCCCAACGGTTCCGATCTCACCGATAACAAGACCCTGATCGCCGTGATCGCCTGGCTTCCGGCGACGGTATTGGCTCTGGGGAAGAAACGACTCTGGGGCGCGGTGGTGATCGGCTGGATCGTGATGATGGGGATCTTCCTCATTCCCCACAGCCTCCGTGGCTCAGAGATGGACTGGTCCGAAGGCGAGGTCAAGACAGGCGGAGTCGTGGTCACGTCCGAGACCGAGTCCTCTGTCTGAGTGGCATTTCAGGTGAGTGATCTTGGTGGATGAGATGTGCCAAGAACTTGATGCTCCGGCGGTCGCGAAAAGCGCAGACATACCTATTCGACCGCCCAGAGCGCAAGGAGTTGGTGCAGATCGTCGGTGAGAATCGCTCAGTTAAGATGATATCCTGAACCGTCATGGTCACGGGTTCAATGCATGTGTACGAAGGCTCCAACTATCTATTGGTGCGCAGCGGCGGCTATCGCTGCGCCATTCCCGTTGATGCAGCCAAGCTCGTCACGAAAGCTGCCAAGATCGAGCCGCTGCCCGGCTCTGCTCCGCGGTTTCTCGGTCTCGCCCAGGTTGCAGGCGAACCCGTCGCGGTCGTCGATCTTCACGCCCTGCTCGATCCCACCGGCGACCCGGGCGGGGTGCACGAACTGACGGTGATCGTGCGTGGACCGGACGGTGCCAGCACCCTGGGGTTGGCCGTGGACGAGGCCTTTGGGGTTGTCTCCCTGACCGCCGATGAACCGCCATCGGACAGCGACCCTGATTGGGTGACCGGACGCAGTCGGGTGGACAGACGGTCGATCGCGATTCTGGATCCGATAGCACTCTTCGAAGACCGCAGGTCAACCGAGAAAGGGACAATCGATGCAGGCTGAGAGAAGTGTCTCCTTTGTACGACGATGGCTCGGGATGGCGATCCTGATCGTGGTGACTCTCCTCGGCGGGGTCATGTTGGAGATCACATCCGACAACGAAGCCGAAGACTGGTATATCCGCGCCTGGTTGGTCCTCGCTTTTGCCAGCCTGGTCGCTCACCTGGTCCTGGTCTCGCTTCCACGCGGTCGCCTCGAGCGTGAACATCTGGAACTCCAGGAACAGCACTCTGAACACTGCACGGCTCTTGAGCGGTCGCTCGAGGAGATGCGACACGGCGACCTCGTCGAATGCACCCGTCCGACCGAGGATTTGCCGGAATCCGTCCACGAGGCGGTGGAAGCCGCAGCGCACGCCATGTCGGCGCTGGTGCAGCAGATTCAACGCGCATCGGTGGAGGTTGCCACTTCGGCCTCGACCGTTCACGGAACCTCGGCTGACCTGGTCGAAAGCGCGTCCCAGCAGGCCGCGGCGGTTGTCGAAATCACCGCATCGACCGAAGAACTGGCCCGGATGGCGGGACAGATCGCCACCAGTGCCTCGGGTCAGGCTACCTTTGCGGCCCAGGCCCAGGAAGCAGGGGACGCGGGCGCAACGGCCCTCGAGGAAGCCGTTCTGGGCGCCGGCGCCCTTCGCGACGGCATCGAGGCCATCGCCGACCGCGCCGATGTCCTGGGCAGGAGATCGCGTGAAATCTACCGGGTCCTCGATCTGATCACCGAGATCGCCCAAGAAACCCACATCCTGGCCCTCAACGCGGCCATCGAGGCCGCGGCTGCCGGCGAACACGGCGACCGTTTCGGGGTGGTCGCCGAGGAGGTCAGACGACTGGCTGAACGATCGCGCGAGTCGGTGGACTCGGTCCGCACCCTCCTCGACGGTTTCACCGGCTCGATCCGCTCGGTAGTGGTTGCCACCGAAGAAGGTTCGAAGTCCGCCGAATTGGTGCTCGAGCAGAGCCGCTCGACCACAGGCGCCATCGAGCAACTGCGAACCGCCCTCGCCGACACCGCGGGCGCGGCGCAGGAAATTTCCAGAGCCACGGATGAACAGCGGACGGCGTCGAATCAGGTGGTGTTGACACTCCGCGAGATCAGCGAGCTGATCCAGAGAACCGCCGACAGTTTCCAGCAGTTCACCAGTTCGGCCGAACGCCTCACTGATCTGGCACTCTCCATCCACCTGCTCACCCAGAGCTTCCGGATCGACTCTCTCCACTCCCTCAAGCATCAGGTCCTGGACTGGAGCAACCGGCTCCGCGACTCAACCGCGAATCTCGAGGTCGTCGAGGGTGTTCTGGCCGGAGTCGTGAACGACTTCCCCTATGTCGAACTCGTCTACCTCGTGGACAAGGCCGGAACCATGGTCGCCTTCGAGGTCAACAGCGATGTGGTCGAAGACCACCGCGCTAAAGGATCGGTGGCGGTAGGTCAGGTCTTTGCCGACCGGCCCTGGTTCCAGGCCGTCAGCCGCGATCTTCGGACCGCGGTGACTCCACCCTATGTCTCGCTGCTGACCGACGACCGTTGCTTCACCATAGCCGCCGCCGTTCAGGACCGCTCCGGCACCATCATCGGCACCCTCGGTGTCGACGTCAACGTCCGCAGCTGGACCCGCATTTGACCGATGGCGAGAGCCGATCTCGACGACCTGTTGCCGCTCTTCCTCGAGGAGGCGGGCTCCCGTCTCGATCGGCTGGCGGTTCTGGTTCCCGAATCCGATCGGGACCCTGCTTCGGCGGTTCAGGTCCGGCGGGAACTCCATGCTCTCAAGGGCGCTTCCCGGTTGATGGGGCTTTCCGAGGTTGCGGATCTCTGTCACCGGGCCGAGGACTGCATGGATGCGGACGACACCGATGGGGTGGAGGATCTTCTCGCTTTCGTCAATCAGGTCGTCGAGATCGTCGACGAACTTCAGGACACTGCCAGCGAACCCTCGATGCCCACCACCGTGGTCCAAGAGAAGCGGGGTTCGGAGCAGATGATCCGCGGTGGATCCGGCGAACTCCGCGTCGCCACAGAAGTGATTGATGCGTTGGCTGAGCGCAGCGCACGGATGCGGATCTCCGCTCGTTCGAGTCAGGCCCCGGTTCAGCGTCTCTTCGATCTCGCGTCTCTTGCCGAACGAGGCCACGCAGAGGGATCAATCGAGGTCCTCACCGAGCTCGGTGCTTCGCTCCGCCGGGCCGCGCTCGAGCTGGAGAACACGACCAAGACCCTGCATTTACTCAGCGAAGAGCAACTCGACACCGCGCTGAAGCTCCAGGTCCAACCGCTGCGCCCCTTTCTCCGGACCCTCGCGCGCCACACCCGCGACATCGCACAGTCCCTCGGGAAGGATGTCGAGGTCACGACCTCCGGCGGCGACGTCCAGCTCGACCGACGGATCTTGGAGGCGATCCGAGAAACCGCCCTTCATCTGGCACACAACGCCGTGGATCACGGGATCGAGGACGACGAGGAAAGGCAGGCCGCCGGGAAGAAACCACAGGGCCGCGTCCACTTTTCCGCCGAGACCGAAGGCGATCGGGTTCGACTGGTGGTTTGGGACGATGGTCGCGGAATTGATCCCGACGCGGTGGTCCAAGTCGCTGTGGAGCGGGGCCTGGTCAACTCAACGGCGGCAGCCCTACTCAGCGACAACGACGCCTACCAGCTCCTCGAACTCCCCGGTTTCACGACTCGGGATCTCGCCACCGATGTCTCCGGACGGGGCGTCGGACTGGATGCGGTCGCGGCGTCGTTTCGGAGCATCGGCGGCGATCTTTGGATCCGATCCGCCATGGGAGAGGGGACCCGGGTGACGGCCGAGGTCCCCGTGGCTCGACGAGGCGAGCGTGTCCTGATCGTCCAGGTGGGAGACCTGGCTCTGGCTCTGCCATCGGCAGCGGTTCGTGCGTTCTCTCGCCTGAAACCCTCGATTCTCGTGCGAGAGGACGGACGTACCTTGATCCGACAGGGTGGAGAAGAGATGACCGCGGTGTTTCTCGCGCCGATTTTTGACAAACCGGAACCCACCCGCGCCACTCTCGTGGAAACCAACATCGGCGGGCGGATCACGGCGGTGATCGTGGATGCCATCCTCGGGGAGGAAGAGGTCTTTGTTCGGCCCCTGCCCGCGGTTGCCGGCGCCCCTCCCACGGTGGAAGGCATGGCCATGCTGTCCACCGGGCGGCCGGTGGGGGTGCTCTCGCTCCAGCGCTTGGGTCCTCTCGGTTTCGGCGAGGTGCAAGATCCCAAAACCGTGTCCCCCGCGCGGGAGTCCTTGCGGGTCCTGCTGACTGATGATACCCAGGCCACGAGGGAGATGCTGAGGTTCATCCTGGAGGATGCAGGATTCGTTGTCCATGCGGTTGACACGGCCGAAGAAGCCCTTAGCCGGATCGAGGAGGAACCCTGTGACTGCGTCATCACCGGTATCGATTTCCCCGGGCTCAGCGGTATCGACCTGACGCGTAAGGTCCGAGCGAGCGATCTCTACTCGGATCTCCCGGTGGTTGTGGTTTCAACCCGGGATCGCCCGGCGGACCGTTTGGCTGGACTCGAGGCGGGCGCCGACGCCTATCTGACCAAACAAGGGATGGAACCAGCCCACCTGATTTCTCTGATCTTACGAATCACCGGGGAGACATTTGACAAGCTCGATTGATCGCGGTGTCCGCCGACTACCACTCCACCTCGACCTGCCGTGGTTTGCCGCCAAAGCGTGAGACCAGGACACACCGGTTGCGTTTCCCGAAGTCGTAGAGATCCCGAGTCACTTTGACGTCTTCGCGGCAGTACTCGATGATCTTGTCGATCTCGCCCTGACGCCACCACTCGAGGGCCTGGAGTCCGTCGGCGCTCTTCCCACCGCCGAGGCTCGGAACGGCAACGCTTTCGAGTTTGGGTCGGAATCCGAGACGGTCTTCGAGGTCATACATCATGTCGAAGGTGGGGAGCTTCTGAAGATCCTCTTCGCTGTAGCCCCGAAGCACCTCGTAGTCAAAACCCTTGATGTTGTAGCCGACAACCAGATCGGCCTTGAGGAGGAGTTCGATAAGCTCGCCGATGTTGTCCTCGGTGTACACCAGGAACTCATCGGTGTCATAGCGGTAGGCGACCCCGACGGAAACCTTCAGGCGATGCATCTGGCTGCGACCGCCGACCTCGTCGAACGAACGCTGGGTCTCCAGATCGAAGACCACGACCTTGCGCTCCGACCCGACCTCGCGTTGCGGGTTGTCGTCGTAGAGACTCATCTGACCGTCCCAAATATCCACTTCGTGCTGCCTCCATACCCATCGCTCTCGGACCGGCGGAGCTTAGCATGAGCATCGAGATGTTCGGGTGATCGGAATTCTGGACCAAGGGAAACAAGGGAGCAGTCAGAGTTTCCTGATAATACCTAAGGTGAGCGATTCTGGTGGATGAGATGCGCCAAGATCTTGATGCTCTGACGTTTGCGAAAAACGGAAGCATACCCGTTGGTATGTCGAGTATTTTCGCAAACGTCCAGAGCGCAAGAGATTGGTGCAGATCGCCGCCGAGAATCGCTCACCTTAGGTAATAGATAGGTTACATAGCCAAGACGCCGCACAGACCCGTTGGAATCCGGCATTGGCATGGGACCGGGGACGGGCCGGAGAGTGAGGTTGGCTTATACTCCACAGCGTGGAAGTGAATCCCGATCTCGTTGACTTCATCCCCATTGGTCCCCCGGTGGAACTGCCGTTCTTCTGTGGACCTCTGGATCTGCTCCTGCATCTCATTCGCAAGAATGAGGTCTCGATCTATGACATTCCCATCGTGACTATCTGCGACCAGTACAACGAACACATCCGGGCGATGCAGGAACTCGATCTCGAGGTCGCGGGTGAGTTTCTCTGGATGGCCGCGTGGTTGCTGCAGCTCAAATCCAAGCTCCTTCTGCCGCGTGCGGTGGAGGAGGAAGGGGACCCGAGGGAGGAACTCGTCGAGCGGCTTCTGGCGTATCGACGGGTCAAGGAGCTCGCCTCCATCCTGCACGACAAGGATCTCGTCCGACAGTGCATCTGGCCGGCCGGGGTCCGTCCCGACATCGGAGACGAGGAGGTCGAACTCGATTGGGAGGAGGTCGATCTCCAACTCCTGGCCGAAACCTATCTCGACGTCATGCAAAGCTTCGCAGCCGCCCATCCACCGCCACTCGAGGTCCTGCCATTGCGGTACACCGTGCAGGACAAGATGCGGGAGATCTACCACCGGATCCTCAGCGACAACCTCATTCCGCTCATGCGACATCTCAATCGGCGCCCTGACCCGGAAGAGGCGGTGGCGCTCATCGTCGCCACCCTCGAGTTGGTCCGCCTCGGCGCCGTCCGGGCCGAGCAGCGTGATCCTTTCACCGAAATCTATCTTCGTAAGGGTGAACGCGCCCTCGACGAGACCGAGTTCCAGGAACCCGAAGACGAGGTTGTCGATGGACCGTGACACTCTGAACGCCCTGATCGAAGCCGTCGTCCTGACCGCTCGGGGGCCGGTGGATGCCGATTCCATTTCGCTGGCTACCGATCGCGAGGTGGGGGAGGGCGCCGTCGAGGAAACCCTCAAGGAAATGTCAGCCCAGTGGGAAGAGGCCGGCCGCGGAATCCGGCTCGAACGATCGGCGGGCGGTTGGCGGTGCATCACACCAGCCCAACTCGACCACTATCTTCGAATCTTCCACGGGATCAGCAGCCATCAGAAACTCTCGCAGGCCGCTCTCGAGGTTCTGGCCCTCGTCGCCCACCGCCAACCCGTCACCCTCCCTGAGATCAACTTCATCAGGGGAACCAACTCGTCTGCGGTGACGCGCACCCTTCTCGAACGTCGTCTGGTGCGGCTGGCCGGTCGGAAGAAGGTGGTCGGAAAACCATTCCTCTACCGAACCACAAAGGAGTTCCTGCTCCACTTCGGTCTCGATCGGGCGGAAGACCTGCCCGATCCCGAAGAGCTGGTGGAGGCCGAGACCGCCTCGGACGCATGAGAGGCACGGTGCGGGCCGGGTGGTTGTGGCGGCCGGCATTCGCTGCTGCAAGCGCGCTTCTGCTCGTTCTGCTCGGTTGCGCGGGTCCTCTTCCGTTGGAGACCGACCTGACCCTTGAAGAGACGTGGTCATCCGGTTTTCAGACCACTGAACCCCATCGTATCGACATCGGTACCGACAACGGTGCAGCGTTTCTCGGATCGGGCTGGCACTATAGCGAGATTCAGAAAAGCACCGGCGATTCCTTTGTCTGGAGTCGCGGACCTTCATCCGAAATCTTTTTTCACCTCGGTTGGCAGCGCGATCTGGTAATTGAACTCTGCGGCCGTCCTTTTCACTGGTCGGGCGCACCGACCCAGACCATGACGCTGGAACTCAACGGTCATCCCATCACCGAGATCAAAGATTTGGCACCGGGCCACGCCTGTACCGAGATCATCTTGCCCGAAGCCTCGGAAATCGTCGGCCGCAATCGGCTCGTCGCTACCTACGGCCGGGTGAATCGACCGTACGAGGAGGTCATCGGATCCTCGGATACGCGTGACCTCGCGTTCGCGTGGTCGGAGATCATCTTTCATGGCGTTGACGCGTCCCCGATGGAGATCATGCAGGGAACCGTCTTCATGCCGGCCGGCTCCACCGCCGACCAATTCATCGATCTCGCTCCGGGCAGCTCTCTGCGGATCGATGCGTGCGAGTCGGCGGGGCAGGCAACGAACGTCCTCTCGATTTCGATCCTCACAGATGGTGACCTTGAAGGGACAACCCACACACAGCAATGTTCAGGCAAAGCTGTGAAACTGTCGCTCGAGGACCGAAGCGGACTCAGTCGTCTCCGATTCTCAACCCACCCCGATGCATCCGCCGACACACCGACCGGGGTGCGCCTGCGTGGCCCGGTCATTCTTGCACCACCCGCGGCCCAGAACCCTGAGGAAGATATCCGGGTCGAAAACGCAGCCCAGCCGCACGGTCGACGCCCCAACGTGATCATCTATCTCGTGGACGCGCTTCGAGCGGATCGACTGGGGACCTATGGTTGCGATCGACCGCTGTCGCCGAGACTCGACGCCATGGCGGCCGATGGCGTCACCTTCACCGATGTCACCGCCCAATCATCCTGGACAAAGGCTGCGGTCGCCTCCATCTTCACCGGATACTCGCCCCACGCCCACGGCGTCAACGGACCCGACGATCGTCTTCCCGACCACCTCCGGACGCTGCCTGAGTTTCTCCAGGCGGAGGGCTACCAAACCGGTGCCGTCGTCGCCAACGCCTATGTCGGCGAGCCCTTTGGATTCGGCCGGGGTTTTGATTCCTTCGAGTTCATCGAACACACGAGGGGCAGATCCGATGTCATCCACGGTCGGCTCGAGGAGTGGTTTGCTGCACGGGGCGATGACCCGCCTCCCTTCTTCCTCTATGTTCACACCATCGACCCCCACGCCCCCTACGCGCCCCCATCGCCCTTCCTCGACGATTTTGCGTCGTCGGTTGCAGACCCGACCGTCGGTCAGGTGGAAATGGTTCGCGGTCTGGTGCTGGGCACCGTCGAACCAACCCCGACGCTCGGTGACGATCTCCGCCATCTCTATGACGCCGAGGTCGCCGCCAACGATTTCAGTTTTGGGCGACTGCTCGATCTTCTCGGGAACACCGGCGAGTTGGACAACACACTCGTGATCTTCACCTCGGACCACGGCGAAGCATTCGGCGAACACGGTCACTGGACCCACGGTCTCGACCTCTACAACGAGGTTCTCGCCGTTCCCCTGGTGATGCACCTGCCCGGAGCAGCGAGTCCCGGACTGCGGGTCACGGCTCCGGTCCAGCACATCGATCTGCTTCCGACGATCCTCGAATCCTGTGGCATCCGCGCCGAGGAGACGCTGCCGGGCGCGGCCTTGCTCTCGGACGACGGGCCAGCGCCGATCGACCCGAACCGGGCGGTGGTCGCCTCTCTCGATTACTGGGGGAAAACCGGTGCGACGGTGCTTCGAAACGGCTGGAAACTCATCCAACCGCTTTCGGCCGATTTCGGATCAGGGATCGAACTCTACCGGCACGATTCGGACCCCACCGAGACTCGCGAACTGTCCGCGGACCGACCGGTTCGCCGCGGCTGGCTCGAGTTCACCCTCGCGAAATCACTCAAGAACAAAGGATCGAGCGTCACAACCGAGGTCGATCCCGAAACCAAAGAGCAGCTCGAAGCGCTGGGCTATATGAACTAGAAGGGAGCCGGATATGGCGGAAGACCATCTTCAACCAAAAAGCCGATTGCTGATGATGCCCCGTGACACCAATCCCGCCGGGACGATCTTCGGCGGCGTGATCCTTTCCTATATCGATCAGGCCGGCGCCGAGGAGGCCATCTGCCAGGGTGCGCGCCGGGTCGTCACAGTCGCCATGAACCAGGTGGTTTTCCACGAGCCGGTCTTTGTCGGGGATCTTGTGTCGTTCTACACCGAACTCATCCGGGTGGGACGAACCTCGGTGACGGTCAAGGTGATGGTACAGAGCGCGCGACGTCACGACCGACAGGAGTTGGTCGATGTCACCGAGGCAGAGATCACCTATGTCAACGTCGATGCCGAAGGAAGGCCGACGGCCATCGCGGTGGTTCCGGGAGTTGAGGTGTGAGCTCAGACGCCGGTCCATCGGTTCGACGGCTGCTCGAGCGGGCCATCCGCGCTGGGATGGCGCCGGGGATGGTCGCCGGGTGGCAGAGTCTGGACGAGGCCGATCCTCGATTCGTTGCGGTCGGTCACGCATCTCTTCGGCCCGTCGTCGAGAAGATGACCGACGGCCGATGGTTTGATCTCGCCTCGCTGACAAAGCCCCTGGTGATCACACCACTCGTATTGCTCACGGTTCGCACCGCCGGACTCTCACTGGAATCGAGGGTGGCGCACGTCATCCCTGAACTCGGAGGAGAGCCGCTCGGAGATCGAAGGATCCGACACCTCTTGACCCACACCTCCGGGTTGCCCGCCTGGGAACCGATCTACGCCCGCGCCCGAACTCCAAGCGCAGAGGACGTGCTTCGCGCGTTGGCGGAGCTGCCGGTAGGGAAGGTCCGAGGCGAAGTGGTCTATTCGTGTCCCGGCTTCATCCTGCTCGGACTGATCCTCGAACGACTCGCCGACACCTCGCTCGACGCCCTCATGTCTCGCCACGTGCTTGAACCCCTCGGTCTGACAAACGAGATCGGGTTCCGCCCAGCGCCCGAGAACTCGCCCGTAGCAGGGACAGAATCCCCCGGGACCGAGCAGCTGCTGATGGGCGAACGTGACCTTGATCCGGCGATGATCCCAAGAAGCTCACCCGGACTCCCCGACGACGGCAACTCCCGCTTTCTCGGTGGCGTGGCGGGAAATGCGGGTCTCTTCGGGACCATCCGTGGGGTGCTTGGGCTCGCAAGAGCGATCGTCGATCCCGGCGCCTTGCTGACGGATGCCGAGATCAGCGTAGCGATTCGCAATCACACACCAGGACTCGAACAGGCGAGGGGACTTGGGTGGCAGTTGGCATCATCACCGGGCTGCTCTGCCGGATCGGCCCTGACGCCGACGGCGTTCGGTCACACCGGTTTCACCGGGACTTCGCTGTGGATCGACCCCACCCGGAATCTAGCCATGGCCTTGCTCGCCAATCGCACCCATCCTGGGCACCGCCCCACGGATCTCCACCCCCTCCGACGCCGCTTTCACCAACTGGTTGTCGAAGCCACGACCTGATCGATGTCGGCATGCCGACATGATGAGGTATTAGGTTTTAGGTATTAGGTATTAGCCCATCGCAAGTCTCCGGCAGCCTAGTGAGCAGCTACGACGGAGCTGATTCCAAATGCTCATCGCAAGTCTCCGGCTAGGCTTTTGAGTATCTGCGGCGGACCTAATACCTGATGCTCGTCACAGGTTTCCCGGCAGGCTCGTGAGCATCTGCGATAAAGCTAATACCTAATACCTAAAACCTAATACCTAATTCCTGGGGGCTTCAGCACCCTCAGGTGCGAAGAGTGGTGAGGCGGTTGATGGCAAAGAGGGAAGCGAGGATGGCAGGCGCCCAGGCACCGATGACGGCCGGCAACACTTCGGCCTCACCAAGCTTGCCGAAGAATGCAACCGAAACGTAGTAGATGATCCCAAGCACCAACGCGAGCGCCACGCCCTGCATCGTGGTCACCCGACGCCCGCCCCGGTTGAGCCCAAACGGCAGCGCCAGAAAGACCATCAGAAACGCCGAGAGGGGATAGGCGAACTTCTGATGCCAACGGACGATGAGGCGGGCGGGATGGTGCCCGGAGTCGACCAGCTCGTTGATGTGGGCGCGGAGTTCCTTGACCGACATCTCGGCGGGAAGACGCCGTTCGTGAGCAAAATACTCCGGTGTTTCCGGGACACCCAGCTCCATCGGACTGTTGATGATTTCAAATTCAACCGATCCATCGGGTTGAAGCCGCCGGAACCACCCCGATTGGGCCATCCACGCTCCGTTGACGAAGGTCACCCGCTGCGCGAAGAGGTGAAAGTTCAATTTCATGCCCTCGTCGACGGTGAGTTTTGTGAACCGAACCATGGACTGGTCGGACTCGTCGAACTGGAGAAAGCTGTAGAAGCTCTGATCATCGCGCGACAGAAGCCACTGCCGGCCACCGGAGGTATAGAGTCGAGGAGCGTCGTCACGACCCTTGATGCGGTCAAGAAGCCGTTTTGCGTCACGATTGGAGTTCGGCACCACCTTCTCACTCAGGATCCACATGGCGCCGGCGCTGACGGATGCGATCAGCAATATGGGAATCACGACTCGGTAGAGCGAAATCCCGGCGGCTTTGAAGGCCGTGAGTTCCTGTTGACGTTCAAGGACGGTCAGGAGAATCAATACGGCGATCATGAGCGCCAACGGCATGATGTCCATGATCAGCTGAGGAATCAGATTGAAGTAGTAGCCGACGATCACATCGAACGGGACGTGATTCTTCGCCATGTCGTCGACGTTGTCCGTGAGGTCGATGACGACGTAGAGCAGTGATGTACTCACAAGAACCAGGGCCAACGGGCCGAGAAGACGGCGGATCACGTATCGGTCGAGGATGGTGGGAAAACCGGTCGAGACCCGGGCGCGCTCGAAGCCGATGGGAAGACCATTGGAGAGGACCTCGCCGTCGCGAAAACAGCGACCGGCCTCGGCAACGGCGCGGCGTTTTGCCTTGCGATGGCGGAGGAATCGGGCGATGGGCCCTTCCGGGCGTTGCCGTTCACCCATCCAGCGGCCCATCCTGGTGATCAGAAAGACAGACAGGCACAACAGAATAATGTTGGCGATCCACATCCCGAGCCACGCCGGGATGCGTCCCTCGACCGCCAGGATCTCGCCGTTGTTGTTCATGACGTAGTAGGCGAGGATCACACCAATCGACACAATGAAACCACGTCCTCGACCGCCGGAGCGCGAGCCCACACCCAGTGGCACCGCCAACAGAGCGAAGACCACACAGGCGAAGGGAATGGCCACCCGACGGTTGAGTTCGATGACCGCCAGTCGTCTCTGAAGGACGGCCTTTTCGGGATCGGTTTCCACATCCTCAGACGACAACCCGTCAAAGGTGTTGGTTCGGAGGAATTGAACCAGGGATAATGTCTGCCGTTCGCGCATATTGAGCTGATAATGGGAGACGCCCTTCTGGTTCAAAGGGCCATCGGGACGAAAGACCTGCTGATAGCTCTCGCTGAATCGATAGGCCTCCGGTTCCGCTCTACTGAACTGGTGGTTGACCACGTCCTCGAGCAGAATCCAACGCTCGATACGTGAATCTTCGTCATTGGCGGTGGGGGAGGCGCTCTCTCCGGTCGTCACGATTCCCCCGTGCCGAGCGAGGGTAAGGCGCTGCTCCACCGGATCGGTTGTGTCAAAGATCATCACCCCACGCCAACGACTACCACGATCAGCCACCTCACGGACATAAAGAAGTAGGTTTGGAAACTCCTCATAAAAGATGCCGGCCTCGATTCGGCCGATATTCTTCGCGTTCGCGAAAATCGACACCCGCATCTCACGAAGGGAACGATTGGATTCCGGGATGATCATCAGATACATCCAGCCATTGACGATAGCGAGAAGCACACCGACGAGGACAATGGGTCTCAGAAGCCGGCTCGATGGGATCCCGGCCGCCTGCATCGCGATGATCTCGTTGTCGCTGTTCATCCGCCCGACGGCAATGAGAACCCCGAAGAGGAAACTCATGGGGACGGTCAGGACCAGGACGTGGGGGATCGTGTTCCCGAGGACGGCAGAGGCATCGCTCCACGTGACACCCCGAACCAGAACCATTTCGATCAGACCGAAAATCGGCCGCATCATCAACAAGAAGGTGTAAACCAACAGACCCATCAAGGCGGGCGGAACCACCTCGCGAATGGCAAATCGATCGATGCGTCCGAAACTCTTCACTCAGGCTCCACAATAAATCCGCGCTCAGTCTACACGAGATGCAGTCCGCGAGACTGCGCTCACGGTCCATGCTCGAGGGTCTGATGAGTTTTCCACAGCGTTTTCCACACCGTCGTGTTTTCCACAGGTCCCTGCTGCATATTCAATGTCCGATAAGATATATTATGTAAACCTGAATCAGGTGAACCAGCAAGAGCGCCCCCTGACATGAACCTCACTCTCCCCTGTGGCCACCGCGGCCAATCACAGAAAGCGTCATGTGTTGCCGAGGGGTTCCGCCTGAAAAAATCAGTCGAATTATGAAAGGAATCGAGGGCTCGAGATCCTCAGTCCCCGGCTTGGTTCTGATCAAGTCCGGCCTCGATCTCACGGATGAGGGTTCGCAGCGCCTCGATGACATCGTGCGGCTTCGGCTCGCTCTCAGTTCGAAATGACAGCGAGACCCCAAACGGTCGATCCTCGGAAGCTTTGAAGCGAACGATAAACGGTTTGATCGCTGATCCGGTTCCAGCCTCGCCGGCGCCATCCCCCTGACGACGACGACGAAGTTCCGCGCGATCGAGACGCTCCTCGACGATCTGCTGGATCAACGAAAGCATGGAAGCGGCGTCGCCCGCTCTCGCGATCTCCAAAAGTGTGCTCTTGGCGTTGATGTCGGCATGCCGACATGCGTCCCTGACTTCTGTCGGAATCTGGAGGAGTTTGAGGGTCTCGGTCACGGTGACCCGCGATCGGCCAACGGCGGTCGACACCTCTTCATGGGTGTAATTATATGATTCAATGAGGGTTGCGAAGCCATCTGCTTCCTCGAACGGGGTCAAATCCTTGCGCTGGAGATTTTCGATCAGCGCGATTTCGAGCGCTTCTTCATCTTTGATTTCGAGTTCGACACACGGAACCTCGTCAAGGCCGGCCCTCATGGCGGCATGGAACCGCCGTTCACCGGAAATCAGTTCAAATCCACCATCCGGGCGGACCCGAACCAGAAGCGGTTCCAGTACACCGTGCCGCTCGATGCTGCTGACGAGATCATCGAGATTGCCGAGGTTTGTCCGCGGCTGATCCCGGTTGGACGATATCTGGGTCACACGGACCATGACGCCAAAGCCCTCTCCCGATCGAGGGGTCACCAACTCGTCCACATAGTGACGATCGTGGCGCATCCTCCGGCGACGCGGCAGTCCGGCGTTCTTCTGGCTAGGTTCCGACACGTTCGAGAACCTCCTCGCAGAGACGGTAGTATTCGTATGCCCCGCTGGAACTCGGAGCATGGTCGAAGATGCTGCATTGATGGGCTGGGGATTCCTCGAGTCTCACCGATTTCGTGATCGACGTCGCGAAGACCAGGTCTCCGAAGACACCCTGGATTTCTTCACTCACCTGCCGGGACAGGATGGTCCTGCGATCAAACATGGTGACCAGAACCCCGAGAATCTTCAGACCCGTGTTCGGCCGAGCCTTGATCTTGTCGATGGTGTCGAGAAGATCATCTGTCCCCTCCAAGGCGAAGTAGGAAGACTGAATGGGGATGATCACGTGGGAGGCCGCCACCAACGCGTTGACGGTGGTCAGCCCCAGGGTCGGTGGAGTGTCGATGATGATCGCCTGGTACCGGTCGGCGATCTCATCCAGGCGGTCCTTCAGTCGATAGGGAGCATCCAACTCCCCCACCATGGACACTTCGAGTTTGGCCATGGCGATCCGCGATGGCGCTAACCAGAGATTGTCCTGCGGCCCCTTTATGATCACGTCCTCGAGCGCCATCCGACCGGTCAGAACATCGAACATGTTCCCATCGATCTCGCCGAGGTCGGTATTCGACATGGTCGAGTTTGCCTGCGGGTCGACGTCGACCAGCAGGGTATCGAGTCCCTTCTGAGCGAGACCCGCGGCCAGATTGACGGCGGTTGTGGTCTTACCCACCCCGCCTTTTTGGTTGGTAATGGCAATGATCGTCGCCAATTCTTGCCTCCAGCAGTATGAAGCGACAATCATAGGAGTACGGATGACAGGGTGTCAATCGAAGCTTCTCCCGAATTGTGACCGGGAACCACCTACATCTCGTATTCGCCCAGGTCCTCCGGGCGCATCTGTTCGAGAACCATCCTCACAGCCTCCTCTTCGGTCGCTTCGCTGACCACGGCCCGCTCGAGTACGGCGGGTGAGACAAAGACATCGGCATTGGCCCGGAGGGCGATGGCGATGGCATCGGACGGTCGCGCATCCACCTCACGGTGGTCTCCCTCAGGGTTGCTGAGGTGGACCGAAGCAAGGAAAACGGCATCATCAAGGCTGTGGATCAGCACGTGATCGAGGGTGAAACCAAGCCCGTTGATGAGCGAGCCGATCAGGTCGTGGGTCAGCGGACGAGGAACATCCACACCCTCGAGGTTGATCGCGATTGCGTTTGCCTCACAGACGCCGATCCAGATCGGGAGGTATGCGTTTTCGTGAGCTCGGGAAAGGATCACCACGGGGCTGTTGGTCGCGGGATCCACCACAAGTGCACGCACCGCCATTTTGACCGGTTCGGTTGTTTTCTCGATGGTCATGCAACCAATGTGTCGGGACCGGGGACGGATGTCAAGGTACCCAGGTCACTCCACGACCGGAAGTCTCGTCGCCCCACCCACAATCTGTCCGACCAGCGAGTGCGGCCCGGCGCGATCCACAAGGACTGTCACCACGTCGCCGATATCCTCTCGGCCAAGCTTCGGGAAATTCACCACCCGGTTGTCCTCTCCCCTCCCCTGCCAGTGATCCGCGTTGAGTCGGCTGACACCGTCGATCAGAACCTGAACAGTCGACCCGACCAGGCTCTCGTTGAGCTCGCGGGAGATCCGGCTGGTCATGGCAAAGAGGCGCTGGAGCCGTTCGCTGATGATCTCGTTGCCGATCGTCGGCTCGTAACGGGCCGCCGGTGTTTTTGGTCGGGGTGAGAACCCAAAGGCGAAGACCTGTCCGAAACGGACGGTCTCGAGCAGTTCCATCGTTTCATCGAAGTCCGCATCCGTCTCACCGGGAAAGCCGACGATGATGTCGGTCGAGAGGTTGATCTCCGGGGCGGCCTGGCGAATTCGGTCCACCAGATCGAGGTACTCCTCGCGGGTGTATTTGCGGTGCATTTTCGACAGGATAGCGTTGGATCCGGATTGGACCGGGAGGTGGAGATATCGGAAGATATTCGGGTGGTGCGCCAGCACATCAATCAGAGGCTGGCCGAAGTGACGCGGGTGCGATGTGATAAAACGGACCCGAAGAAGACCCTCGACCGATGCCACATGTTCGAGCAACGTCGCCAGATCGGCGCCGCTCTCCGGACACCGGTAGGCGTTGATGGTCTGCCCGAGAAGTTCAACCTCCTTGACGCCCTCTGCGGCGAGAGTTCGGACCTCGCTGATCACGTGATCCACAGGCCTGCTCACCTCTCGACCCCGGGTGTAGGGCACAATGCAAAAGGTGCAGAACTCGTTGCACCCTTCGATCACCGTGACCATGCCGCGGGTTGTGCTCTTGCGAAAGATGGTGTGGTAGTTGTGCTCCGCCTCTGCGTCAAAACCCGTAAAGACGGGGCGCTCCCCCTGCGAAACCGCATGGACCGCATCGCGGATCCGCGCGGTCTGTCCGGGCCCGATCACGAACCCCACCGATCGCGATCGGCTGAGAAGCGCTCCGGCCTCCTGTTCCGCGACGCATCCGCAGACACCGATGGTTGTCGTGGGATTCTTCTTTGCCAGAACTCCGATGCGGCTGATGATCTTATGGACCGGTTTCTCGCGCACCGAGCACGTGTTCAGAACTACGAGATCGGCCTGATCCGCCAATTCTGCCGGCACCATCCCGTGTTGACGCAGCTGCCCTTCGATCAGCTCGGTGTCGTGCTGATTCATCTGGCAGCCCCAGGTTTCGACATAGAAGGTCTTCATAATGAGATTGATCTTCACTCACAAGATTCGGTCAGACCGGAGATTGTAGCGTCTCTCAGCCTTGGTCGCAATTCTCATGACTTCTTCGAGTCACGAGGGATTCTCACAATTGAGGCCGTATCCGGCGTTTTAGATCACATCCGACGATCCGAAATCAGGGAGGCATCACTCCAACCGTGGGTTTTGGTGTCGGAAGCTGATCGAAGCCTCGGAACCAACCCGGTTCGCCTCCATCTCTTCGCGCTTCCACTTGGATCTCGTTGAGCCTGGCCTTGCCCTTCTGGATATCGACCTCGAGTTTCTGCCGTTGAGCAAGAGCCTCGTCGAGTTTTGGTTTGATCACACCGTCTCGATAGGCCGGGTCATCCCAAGAATAGAAATCCCGCCAGAGCCCGGGAATCTCATAATCGAGTGCCTCGATCTGGGCGGAGATGTCCTTGAGCAACCCGATCTGCAGACTGTAGACTCCCTGCCAATGGTGTTTTTTGTCGAGGTTCTCGGCATAGCCGTCCACCTGTCCCTCGATGCCGGCGCCGTCTCCCTTGACATCCGCCAACGGCCGGCTACCGTACTGTGGGCCCTTTTTTGTGACCTCAGTGACGGTCCCCTTACCGGCAAGTTCTGAAAGGTTCTCATTATTGATGACAATAGGCCCGCTCTTCCCAACCGCCTCGGTGTTGAGCTTGATCTGACCGGCCACATCGGAGAGTTCCTTCTCCGACTTCGGCACCGGTGTCGGTGTCGTCTCCTCCGCTCCCTCCGATGGTCCTGAGGCAACCACCGCCAGGATCATGACGATCCACAAGGTCGTTGTTGGGCTTCTCATGGGAAACACCTCCCGTGGCCGAGAGAACTCAAGGTGCACTGGTTCCCTTGCGGCCATATCGATCCTCGAGACGAACGACATCATCGAGGTGATTGGTTGAGACCTCGAGAAGACTACAATCCGAGGTCGCGATCATGCGATGCAAGGTTCCTGGATCGATGTGGAAGACCGCACCACCCTCGAGGTGATGGGTCGTCAGTTGTTCAGCGTCCGGACCCAGGACCAACTCGAGGCTTCCATCGAGGACTCGGAGCGTCTCCACCTTGACCTCGTGGTATTGCAGACTCAGGGCTTCTCCCTGCTTGATGAAAAGGATCTTGCCGACATAGTGTGGAGTCTCGGCGAAGATCTCTTCGTGCCCCCAGGGTTTGTCGACTACACGTGCTTGATGTCGGATCGTCAATGACTACTCCTATACTCGAATCTTGATCTTGGCGAGTGAAATGGCAAGTCGCTCAAGGAGAAACTCCTCCACATCCCGGGCGGTTGTCATTCGGCAGGCCTGGCGGGCGAGGTTGACCGATTCCCGGTAGGACAGCTGCCTCACCAACGCGCGGACGACCGGCGCCGACTGTGGGTTCATACTAAAACTCTCCAAACCGATTCCCAGCAGAACCGGGACCATCAGCGGGTCTGCGGCCATCTCGCCACACATGGAGACAGGGATCCCCTCTGCCCGACCGGCTTGGACAACCTTGGAGATCAACCGCAGGATCGCAGGACTCGTCGGCTGATAGAGATTTGCGACCAACTGGTTTGACCGATCGACCGCCAAGGAGTACTGGATGAGATCGTTTGTGCCAATGGAGATGAAATCGACTTCCCGGGCCAACTCGGCGGCCATGATCGCGGCCGATGGGACTTCGACCATGGCGCCCAGAGGAACGTCTCGTTTGACTGGGTAACCCTCGGCATCGAGTTCATCGGTGATCTTCTTCACCAGCAGGCGAGCAATTCTGAATTCCTCGATCCCGCTGATCAAGGGAAACATGATCTGGATTCTGCCGGGTTGGAACTCCCCGGCCAGCCGGACTAGAGCACGAAGCTGGGTTCGGAAGAAATCGGGGTTCGAGAAACACAGCCGAATTCCGCGCAGACCGAGGACCGGGTTGGCTTCGGAAGGTCCGATGACCTCGCGCGCGAGCTTTTTCCCGCCGAGATCGAAGGTCCGGATTGTGACCGGATGGGGATCCATCTGAGAGACAATCTCCCGGTAAGCATCGAGGTGGTCCTTCTCCGACGGCAGATTCGGGCTCATCTTCATGTAGAGGAACTCGGATCGGTACAGACCGACCCCAGCGGCATTCCATTGCATGGCGAGATCGACCTCGTTGACCAAATCGATGTTGGCGAGAATCTTAATCTCGTGCCCGTCTCTGGTCACTGCCGGCATGTCTCGCATGGCCAGCAGCTGGGATTGCTGCTCGCGATACTCGCCTTGACGGCTCGCATATTCTTCGACCACCGCCGGCTCGGGGTCAAAAACGATCTTCCCTTCGAAGGCGTCCAACGCCACCAGTCGAGACTGCCGCCCGGCCTCGCAAAGCCCCTGTGCTCCAACGATCACCGGAATCCCGAAAGATCGCGCGATGATGGTCGTGTGAGCGGTGGGACCCCCGGTTTCCAGTGCGAAACCCAGAATCTTTTCCAGAGGCAGTTGAACCACTTTCGATGGCGGCAGGTCGTCAGCGACGAGGATCGCAGGGCGATCGAGCTGATCGAGCTGGCCGAGATCAATCCCTTGGAGTTTGTTGAGAATCTGATTGGCAACGTCAAGGACATCGAGTTTGCGATCGGCGAGGTGTGCGTGCGGGAGCGCTTCGAAACGCGCGACGAGTTCACCAACCACCTGATCTGTGGCCCACTCGGCATTCACCCGATCTTCGCGGATGATCTTCTTGACCGGTTCGACAAACGACGGATCGGTTGCGATGAGCTGGTGGGCCTCGAAGATCCCCGCGTACTCATCCCCCATCTCGATTCGGGCCCGCTCGCGGTTTTCCCAGATGGTATCGACTGTGGCCGTCACCGCGGTTGAGAAGCGGCTGACCTCGGCTTCGACCTGGTCTGAAGCGATGGTAATCCGCAACGTCGAGATCGGACGGGTCTCGTGCACCACCGGTTCTCCGATGGCGATTCCGGGGCTGACCCCCATTCCGGTAAGGGTCTTGCTCACTCACCCTCTCCAAACTTGTCGTGGAAAAGCTCGACGAGGGCGCGAACCGCCTCCTCCTCATCAGAGCCGTCCGCGCGGACCGTCACCGACTTGCCCTTCGATGCCGCCAAGGTCAACAAACCGAGGATAGACTTGGCGTTGACTTCCTCGTCGTCACTCCCTATGAAGACCTCGGATATGAAGGTATTCGCGGTGTGAACCAGCTTTGCGGCCGCCCGGGCGTGCAATCCGAGCTTGTTGGAAATCATCACCTTCTGCTGCGTCATGACCTACGAACTCCTCTTTGCGGTGTAAATGGAAAGCTGCACCGGCGGTGAGCACCCGCCGAACTCGTCGAGACCTATTGTAACCTGAATGCCTTCAGCCGGTTGACCGACTCCGCAGGAACTCGCTCGCCAATCTGATGCTCTTCTGTCCCGAAACCGCGAGGTGACCGGCAAGCTCCTGCAGGGGAATATCACGACCCCGCATGGAGCCGAGTTTGACAAGCATGGGCAGATTGACACCGGTGACGATCTCGATCTGGTCGGGCTCGAGGAAGGGCAGCGCCAGATTGGTCGCGGTTCCACCGAACATATCGGTAAGAATGAGGACCCCGGCCCCCTGATCGAGGTTTTTGAGTCGACCCTTGAGATCCGCGGCGGCGGCGTCCGTGTCCACATCCCACGGCAGAGTCATGGCGTCGGTATGCTCGACGAGGTGGGGATCGATCTTGCGCCCGGATTCTAGAATCGCGTTCGCGAGATCACCGTGGGTGAGAACCAGCACCGGGATCATGAATACCTCCACTGCTCTTTGTCGCGATGACGCAGGACGACCTCGCGCCCAGCAACGCGCAGGCCATCGGCCACCCGGTCTGCGACATAGACCGACCGATGCCTTCCCCCCGTACAACCCACGGCAATTGTGAGATGGCTCTTGAGTTCCTCACCATAGCGGGGGACCAGATAGGAAGCGAGTTCGACGATCCGGCGGATCGCCTCTTCCACTTCTTCCTGACCGTTGAGCCAGGAGCGAACCGGCTCATCATCGCCCGACAACCCTCGGAGTTCCTGTACGAAGTACGGGTTCGGCAGGAACCGAACATCAAATACCAGACTCGCCGTCGACGGAACACCTTGGAGATAGGAGAAGCTCTCGACCTCGACCGAGAGGATCTCGGGAGCCTCCGCATCTCCGGCTCCGAGGGTGAGCACCTGCCGACGAAGATCGTGGGGCGAGAGTCGGGTTGTGTCGACGATCAGATCCGCGAGTTCGCGGACGGAACCGAGCGACTGCCTTTCTGCGTTGATCGAATCTTCGATGGCGCCATCGCGCATGGGATGCGGCCGGCGAGCCACCGAATACCGTCTCAGGAGGACGGCTGGATCGGCCTCGACAAACATCATCCGCAGGGACGGGAACCGGTTCTTGAGGTCGCGGAAAATCTCGGGGAATCTCTCGGCCATACCACGCGCCCGCACATCCAGCACCACAGCCAGTCTCTCCACATCCATGTCGGTCGTGTCGAAAAGCGAACTGACCAGTTCCAGGGGAATGTTGTCAACACAGAGATAGCCGATGTCCTCGAGGGAACGCGAAAGGACGGTCTTGCCCGATCCCGAGAGACCCGTGATGACGAATGGACCACCGAATTTCTGATCAACCATCGGAGTCTCCCTGTGCCAACTGATTGACGGCTTCGAGGAATACTCTCTCATCCTGGATTCCCCTCTGGGCCAGGAGGCATTTTCGAACCGCGGTCTCGACCATAATGGCCACATCACGACCGGGTGCCACGACCATGGTGTACTTCGGAATCTCCATCCCGAGGATGGTCTCCGTCGATGTCCAGGCCCGGGGACGCTCCATCATCTGCTCGCGCCATTTCTGTTCGACGGCCTTGGCCCCCGAACTCAGTTTGATCAGCTGAATCACCAGTGAAATGGTCACCGATGGCTGAGTAGCGGTCATCCCGAAGTGTTTGCGAACATCGATGATCCCGACTCCGCGGAGTTCCAGGTAGTTGTGGAGCAACTCGTGAGGGCTCCCTAAAAGACCCTGATTGTGGGTCCGTCGAACCATAACGAGGTCGTCGGCCACCAATCGATGTCCGCGATAAACCAGTTCGAGGGCGCACTCGCTCTTACCGATACCCGCATCCCCAACGATCAGCGTCCCGAGAGAGAAAACATCGAGGAGTACGCCGTGCATCTGAATTCGCGGCGCCAGTTCATCCTCGAGAAAACCCGAGATGCTCTCGATGGTCTCCGATGTGTTTGCACGGGTGACCAGGAGCGGTACACTAAGCTCATCGCAAGCGTCGAGGACCTTCTGCGACGGCTGATTTCCCTTCGACGAGACGAGGCAGGGAACCTCGAGTTCCACCACACTCCGCAGACGCTCGTTCGCCTCGTCCTCGCCGAGGGTCTCGAGATACGAGTACTCGCTCTCTCCGAGAATCTGGAGCCTGCCGGCCTTGACGTACGGCAGGTAGCCGGCCAAGGCCAGACCGGGCTTCTGAATCCGAGGATTGAAGATCTCACGGGTGTCGAGCCCAACCTCGCCCGCAACGACCCGCAGCTTCAAGGGCGCGAGCCTCGGTTGGCTCAGCAGGCGGCCCACCGCGATGGGTGGGGGCAGCTTCACAGACCCTCCAGCTCCGCCGCTCGCCCGATCGACGAGATGACCGCAGCCGAATCGACTGCGCCGAGGAGTTCGGACCGAAACTCGTCGTTCTTGAGGATCCTCGCAATCTGAGATAGGACCTGGAGGTGTTCCGCCGGCTGATCCGGTGGCGAGAGAACGACAAAGAAGAAACGAACAGGTTCGTGGTTCCTGTTGCCTCCGAAATCGACTCCCTCCCTCACCCTTGCGAGCGCGACCACGATGGTTTCGAGCCGCGCGAGCTTGCAGTGCGGAATCGCAAATCCATTCCCGACCGAGGTCGAGCCGAGTTCCTCCCTCTCGATCAGCGCCGAACGGATCATCTCGGAATCGAGCGACGCCGAACGACCGAGTTCAACGGCGATGGCCGCTAGCGCCTCGACCGCATCCCCGGCCTCGAGGTCGAGGAAGATGAGATCCGGTTTGACGGCTTCGATAATCTTCATCAAAGCTCGGGGGTGATGAGCCCCAGTTGGTGGTCACTCCTGCGATACAGGACGTTGATGCGTTCGCTGCTGGCGTTCCTGAAGACCAGGAACTGATCCGAGTTCCCCTCCAGCTGGATGATCGCATCCTCGATGGTCATAGGTCTGATCGGAATGCTCGAGCGTTCGACGATCTGGGGCGTCGATGGATTGTCGGCATCGGGCTCGATCACATCCACGTCCCAGCCCTGCACCATCTTGGCGTCGCCACCACGGCCCTTGTGATCCTTGAGCCTGGCTTTGGCCCGCCTAGCCTGGATCTCGAGCTTGTCGACACCTTCCTGGATTGCCGCGTTGAGCTCCTTGTGCTGGGTGGTGGATTGTATATCGAAATCCTTGCCCTTGACAAAGAGATCCACCACGTGGAGGTGGCGCTCCTGGGAAACCTCGACACGCATGTCCAGGATGTCGTTAAAGTACTTGGTGATCTTGGCCAGCTTTTTCTCGGTGAGCTGGCGGAAGTCGTCATCCAGGGTGACCTTGCGGGCGATGTAGTCAACTCTCATCATGTCTCCTGTGGGTTCAACCTCATGATCTGCGACTGGGCGGACATTTCACGCGCATCATAGGTTCAAAACACTTTCTTTCGTTTATCAGATGACGGGATCGCCATCTCTTCCCGATACTTGGCGACGGTCCTCCGTGCGAGACGAATGCCTTCGCGTTGGAGCATTCGCATGATCTTTGAATCCGAAAGTGGATGCGAGGGGTCCTCCGCTTCCACGAGCTTCTTGATTCGTTCTTTCACCACCAGCGACGAGATATTCTCTCCCCGGGCAGAATCGACGCCCGAGTGGAAGAAGTACTTCATGGGAAACAACCCGCGAGGGGTATACATGTACTTGTTGCTCACCACCCGTGAAATGGTGGACTCGTGCATCCCGATATCCTCGGCAACCTGCCGGAGCACCATGGGTTTAAGGTGTTCGATTCCGTGATCCAGGAAATTTTTCTGGAAGGTCACGATGCTGTTAGCCACTTTGTAGATTGTCCGCTGTCGCTGATCGATGCTCTTCATCAACCAGACCGCGCTCCGCATCTTTTCCCGAAGATAGCCGGCGACCTGGGGATCCACCGCACCCCCTTCTAGCATGCGGGCGTAGCGCGAATTGATCCGAAGGCGTGGTAGCCCGTCGTCGTTGAGGTGAATGGTGTACTCGTTATCGATCTTCCGGATATGAACATCAGGCTCGATGTACTGATTACGCTCTCGATGAAAAACCCGCCCGGGCTTGGGTTCGAGACGGTGGATGACATCAACGACATCCTTGAGGGCGCCGATCTCACACTCGCACGCGGCAGCGAGTTTCTCCCACCGTTGATGCAGGAACGTGTCCCAATGCTCGGCGATGACCATGGCCGCGCGATCGAGCACTTCGGCCTCATCCGGATCATCCCCGACCAGGATGAGCTGTTGGATCTGGGTGGACAGGCACTCCTGAAGAGTTCGGGATGCGACTCCGGACGGATCCAGCGATCGGACGACCGAGACCGCCTCGACGACCTCATCGACGGAGGCGCTCGTCGCAGCTGCGATCTCGTCATCTGATCCGTGCAGAAAACCATCCTCATCGAGGTTACCGATGATGTACTCGGCAATCGGGAGCGTCGCATCATCACAATCCCCCAGATGGAGCTGCCACAGAAGATGATCCGATAGACCTCCGGAGACCGACAGAACATTCTCCAATGGGACGCCCTCACCGGGATCCGAGGCGGCCATGGACGGTCCTTCAGGTCGATGATCCGCGAGATAGTCTGCGAAGAACGCCTCGACGTCGATGTCCTGATACGCCTCTTCTTCGGTCGGCAACCCGTCATCGCCCTCGCGGGGATCTGCGATGACCTCGGGGACCTCCTCGCCGGTCGTATCAGTCGCTTTCGCCGAGGCGGTCTCGATCTCGTTCGCCTCGGGTTGTTCCTCCACCGTTTCTTCAGTCTCCTCGACATCCAGAAGTGGATTTTCCAGGATTTCCTGGGACAACGTCTCTTCGAGCTCCAGTCTGGAAAGCTGGAGCAATTTGATGGCCTGCTGCAGCGATGGCGTCATCACCAATCGCTGAGCCAATTTCAAACGGAGCTTCTGCTCGAGAGCCATGTGCCTCGCTATCTGGTCGTTATTTTCGGGCTGCGGATCGTTGTCCGGCTGGATCTGACGTTCCCACCGATTGTGGCGGGCCCTCCGTCAGATTCGATGCCGGCAACCGGTCGATCGGTGACCGGCGGTCGTGGGCTGCAGCACTACAGTTGAAAATCCTCGCCAAGATAAATCCTGCGGACGTCCTCATTCCCGGCGAGATCCACGGGGTGACCCGTTGCAAAGATCTTGCCGTCTTTGATTATATAGGCGCGGTCGGTGATCTTCAATGTTTCTCGAACGTTGTGATCGGTGATTAAGACGCCTATTCCCAATGACTTGAGATGAGCGATGATCCGCTGCAGGTCGAGCACCGCGATCGGGTCGATCCCAGCGAACGGTTCGTCGAGCAGAATGAAGGTGGGCTGGGTTGCCAGAGCCCGGGCGATCTCGAGCCGACGTCGTTCGCCACCGGAGAGGGTTTCCGCCCGCTGACCCTTCAGCGCTTCGAGCCCAAAATCGCGGAGCAACTTGGCGATCCTGCGCCGTGCGGTACCGCTGTCGGTTCCCAGCGCCTCGAGAATCAACCATATATTGTCCTCCACCGAAAGGTGTTTGAACGAACTCGGTTCCTGCGCCAGGTACGCGATCCCCATCCGAGCTCGCCGAAACATGGGAGCCGCGGTCACATCGCGTTCTCCGAGGATCACACGCCCCTGATCCGGCTCGATCAACCCGACCATCATGTAGAAGGTCGTCGTCTTTCCCGCACCGTTGGGGCCAAGAAGACCGACAATCTCCCCCGGGGAGATGTTCAGGCTGACGCCGTCGACAACGGAACGCCCCCGGTAGGACTTTCTCAGTTCATTGGCGACCAGGTCCAGGGCTTTAGGACTCAGCGTTCCTCCTCCTGATTTTTAGATGAGCCTGGTGACACGGGATCTTTCTCTGGGTAGTAAATAAGCTCAGTGCCACCGTCGATGGTGACCGTACCATCGGCCTGATTCCAGGTCAACGACTCTCCTGAAGCGACGTTACCGCGCTCGTCCATCAACTGCGCCGGGGCACCGGTGACCCTGATGATCTGGCTCGCAACCTCTCGTTGCGCGTGCTGTCCCGTCAGACGCCGGCCGACCTCGAGATCCTTGATTTCGACCTTTCCCTCGGCCACAACATCCGAAATCTCATCGCTTTCATCAAAAGCGACCGAGAGGAGATTGGCGGACAGGGCGTGCTTTGGATCGGAGTAGTGGACCGACCCACGAAATACGGCGCGCCCCTCCAGGGCGTCATAGTTCAGCGAGCGGGAGACGATCACCACATCGTCATCGGCAGCCGCGCTGCCGTCCATCTGATCGGCGGGGAAAGTCGCCCTGACATGGCCACGAGCCTCGACCGCTTGCCGTAGGTGCTGATAGTGGATGTCGTCCGCGAGAAGGAGTCGGTGACCTTGCCAGATTCTGGCATTGTCTCGAAGCGAGAAATCTTCACCCTCGTTTCGAACCTCGAGGTTCTCGCCGGCGAATCGAACCGGTTCCCCTCCTTCGCTCGGAGTCGTCGAACCGAGGAGATTCGCGTCGATGAGCTCCCCCTGGACCTTTCCACGCGCCTCCACCCTCCCCTCTCGATCAAAGATGGTCGCATGATCGCACGACATCCGACCTCGTGGAGAGTCGATCCCCACCCGGATGCGTCCGGTGGGATCTCCCTGCAACATGACCAGACCCGTCGCCTGAACCAGCCGCGCCCGAGCACCGGTTGCCACGATCTCCTCGGCCCGGACGTGGACCTGCCCGTCGAACTGGACATCCGCGATCTGTCCGTCGTTGAACCACGCACGGACTGTCTCAGCCTCCGCCGTCCTTACCGGTCCCTCCATCGGGATCTCCTCGAGACAGACGCCCCTCTCGCCCTTCATGCTGATGATCCCTTCGGGGCCGATCACCGCCCTGAGCCTGAGGGTTTGGAGGGTTCGCTCGAAATAGTTCTCGCCACCGAGAAACCGGACCGTAATCCACCGGCCGTCGGTTCGCGCACTGACCTGCCAGTTTCCCTGGGGATCGCGTTGGGAGACCACGGTCTCTGCCCACATCTCGACCAGTGCACCGGTCGCGTCAACCGTGGTGAAAACCTCGACCCCCCCGCTGAGTTCAATCTCCTCGGGCGGTCCGTCGCTGACGGCCAACGAAACCGTACCCATGGGCGCGATCAGCCGGGTCAGGCCCTGAGTCAGCTCGACCCCGTCGGGGAAGATCACTTTCTTCTTGGCTCGTTGATAGAGGATCCGAGACGCCGTCAACATGGCGCCGTCATCGGCGCGGAGGGCGGCGTTTCCCTCGAGTCGGATCCGATCGTTTGCGAGATCATAGATGGCCCGTTCGGCCTGACCGAAGTTTGGACCGTCAACATAGAGAACCGGCGCCTCGGACTCGAACACCTGCCGACGGGAGTCGAATCTGCCGGCATTGGTGTTGAGGAAGGCGCCGCTAGGAAACTCAACGTGAATCCCACCGTCCAACCGCGCCTCCCGGGTCTCGATGTTGTAGCTGGCGCTGTCGGCAGTCAACACGGGCCCCTCTTCTCCCTCACGAAACAGCTGAAGGCGGACGCCCTCGATCTCCTGCCAACCGGAAGCTCGGCTTAAGGTCCGGATGGAATTGAGGATGAAGGCCGGCTTGCCCATGACGAACTCGGTGTGCTGAAACCCGCGATACAGACCCACCGCAAGGTCCGTGGTATCGATGCCAACCTCTTCGGGATCCACCGAACCGACCTCGCCTCCGCTTCGGCGGGTGCGTTGATAACCGATCATAGTCACCGCAGCCAGAAATCCGATGATCAGCAGGGTTGATCCGTGTCGGATCCATGCCCGACTTGCCGCGCTCATCGGACGCCCCATCGACAACCCAGTTCGGTCAGATGGAGGGCTCGATATCCGGCAGAGTGAGAGCGCGGTGACATGGTTAGGATCTATCCACTCCACGTTCCTATCGGTCGGTAACCATCCCCATAGCCCGGTACTTCTTGTATCGCCGAGTGATCAAGGTATCGGGTCTGACCTTTCGAATCTGCTTGAGGTTGCGTCTGATGGCGACCTCGACGGTCTTGGACATGGCGTTTCGATCCATGTGAGCGCCACCGGAGGGTTCGGGGAGAATCTCGTCGATCACCCCGAGCTCCTTGAGGTCCTTGGCCGTGAGCCGCAACGCCCGGGCCGCATCCTCGGTCCGCGCCTGGTCCTTCCAGAGAATCGCCGCGCAGCCCTCGGGCGAGATCACAGAGTAGATCGCGTGCTCCAGCATGAGGACTCTATCGCCCACTCCGAGACCGAGGGCGCCACCCGAACCGCCCTCGCCCGTCACAACCACGACGACCGGAACCGGAAGCCGCGCCATCTCCAGGAGATTGAGCGCGATTGCTTCAGCCTGTCCCCTCTCCTCAGCATCGAGACCGGGGTAGGCGCCGGGGGTATCGATGAACGTGATCACCGGCCGGTGATACCGCGCGGCCAACTCCATGATCCGAAGAGCCTTCCGGTATCCCTCCGGTCTCGGCATCCCGAAGTTACGGTAGAGCTTGGCGGCGGTGTCTCTACCCTTCTGGTGTCCGATCACCGCGACTGGATCGCCATCGAAAAGAGCGAATCCCGCGACAACCGCCGGGTCGTCGGCAAATCGCCGGTCCCCGTGCAGCTCGGTGAACTCTGTGAATATGTTGTCGATATAGTCCAGGGTGTATGGCCGTTCTGCATGGCGGGCCACCTGACACCGCTGATACGGGCTCAGCGCCGAGAAGACGCTATCGATGGTGATCGCCAGCGCTCGGCGGGTCTTGACCAAGGCGGCGCTCGGTTTCGATCCGGCCGACGCGGCTTCGAGATCGCGCACCTGAGCGCGCAAACTCTCGATGGGCTCGAGGAACGGTAGTGTGGGCGCAGCCATCACCGGACTCTAACAGAGCGCCGAAGACAGGGTCAATCGAGGCTCGAGTGGCGACGAGGTTGAGAGGGACCTCATCCGCGGCTCACGATCAACGGCGGCAGATAGTCTTCCGGGGGGGTGAAGCCCAGAAGAAGCAGAACGGTCGCAGCAATGTTCCCGAGAGCCGGAACGTCAACCTCAGGGTTGGGCTCGAAGCCATCCGCATCCTGTCCGAGAACCATGAACGGGACCGGCGAGAGGGTGTGACTCGTCTTGACCACAGGGTTTCCCTGGCCATCGACCTTGATCTCCCCGGTCTCCTTGTCGACCTCGAGCATCATGTCGAGATTCCCGTGATCCGCGGTCAGAATCATGGTCCCGCCGATCTCTTCGATGGCATCAATGAGTTTCCCGATGCAAACGTCGACGACTTCCATAGCCGTGACGGCTGCGTCGAGATCACCGGTGTGGCCGACCATGTCGCCGTTGGCGAAATTAACCCTGAGAAAATCGTACCTCCGGCTCCCAAGACCCTCCAGCACGACATCACAGACCTCGACCGCCTTCATGGCGGGCGCCCGTTCAAATGGAATCACATCGCTGGGCACTTCGACCCAAGTCTCGAGCTCGGAATCGAACTTCTCCGAGTTGTTTCCGTTCCAGAAATAGGTTACGTGGCCGAATTTCTGGGTCTCCGCTGTGGCGAGCTGGGAAACTCCATTGTGAACCAGAAACTCCGAGACCGTCCGGCCAATGGCCGGCGGTTCGACGAGATACAGCGAAGGGATCCCGAGATCCCCGTCGTACTCCATCATCCCGGCGTAGGTTACGGCCGGCCACCGCTCACGGTCGAAGTAATCGAAATCCTCATCGGTGAAGGCCTTTGAGATCTCGATGGCACGATCTCCTCGGAAGTTGAAAAAAACTACCGCATCACCATCGGAGATTTCGCCCACCGGGCAACCATTCTCATCGTGGATGACGAATGGCGGCAGATCCTGATCGATGATTCCGGGTTGTTCCCCGCGGAGTACCGACACCGCATCCAGCGCCGAGGAAAAACCACGGCCACGACCGAGCACATGGGTCTCCCACCCCAGGTGGACCATCTCCCAATTGGCGTTGTAGCGGTCCATCGTGATGGCCATCCGCCCACCACCGGAAGCGATGGCGGCATCACAGCCTTCGGCTCGCATTTCATCGAGGACCTTTTCGATTCTCTCGAGGTAGACATCAAAGCTCACCGGGTCGACATCCCGCCCGTCTGCCAGGGCATGAAGCCGAATCCGATTGACCCCGTCCTCGGCGAGCTTCCTCAGAATCGCCTCGAGGTGGTTGATGTGGCTGTGGACATTTCCGTCAGAAAGCAGCCCCATGAGGTGGTAGGTTGATTCCGCTTCCCTCACGACATCCACCAAACGGCGCCAAATTTCCCCTTCGAAGAGAGCACCCGAGTTGATCGCATCGCCCACCAGCTTGGCTCCCTGGGCAAAGACCCGCCCGGCGCCCATGGCGTTGTGACCGACTTCGGAATTCCCCATGTCTCCCGTTCCAGGAAGCCCCACGGCAGGACCGTGGGCGGCAAGCTCGATGCTGATGGGGGCCGAGGCGCGCCATCGATCGAAGTTCGGAGTCCGGGCGAGATCAACTGCGTTCGCCGGGTACCCGTCCTCGCGACCCTTGTAAAGCCCGACACCATCCAAAATCACCAGCAGGAGAGGTCCCTTCAGCCCGGAAAAACTCGCATTCGGCTGGAGGTTGAAATTGTTCATGGGTCCTCGTCTCTCTTATCGTTCAGGCGACGGTTCCAATGGGCATTCTCCAAACGCCGTCAACCCGGGTTCATTCTGTGTGATCGAAGGGGAATCCGCAGAGTCGGAAGCGGTCTCCTACCCCTTGGCTGTGATCTTTGACGCCTCGAACAAGACGACGGTGACATTGTCGTTTCCGCCGTGCTCGTTCGCGGACTCGATCAGCCTTGTCGCCCTTTCGTCGAGCGATCCTTCACTTCCCAGGAGTTCGGCAATCTCGTCGTCTGTCAGCATGGAATTCAATCCATCAGAACACAGGAGGTAAAGATCGCCGTTCATGAGTTCGGTCTCGAGAAAATCGACCTTTGGCTCGGCGCTGCCGCCGAGGGCCTGGGTCACTACATTCTTGAGCGGGTGCGTCCGGGCTGCCTCCTCGGTCAGGAATCCGGCTGCAACCTGTTCGTGGACCCACGAGTGGTCTTCGGTCAAGATCTCGAGCTTTTTGTGGCGAAGCCGATAGGCCCGGCTGTCACCAACGTGACAGACCACCAGACTCCGACTTGCGGCGGGGTGGACGGCGACCACGACGGTCGTTCCCATCCCCTTGAGATTCTGATCGCGGCTCACGGCGTTGGTCACCCGCTCGTGGCCGGCCAAAATCGAATCCACCAGGAGATTGGCAGTGGCGCTCCGTTTCATATCCCAGTGCTCGGGCCAGGTTTCCTGGGTCAGGGATGATCGTCCGCCGAAGGACCGGAAGATCTCATCCGCGGCAAGTCGTGAAGCCACCTCACCGGCGGCATGGCCGCCCATGCCGTCCGCAACCAGAAAGACACCGAGTTCATCGTCAACAAGGAAGACATCTTCGTTCAGCTGCCGCTTACGACCCACATCGGTGGAGCCCTTCGCTTCCAGGCGGTAGCCGACGACGCGATTTGGGTTGATTGCCACGCTCGATCAGCCTTTCCGCCGGAGACGGCCGAAAAGACCCTCTCCCGATGGAGCATTCTCGGCAGCTTCCATTTCACGAATGAGCTTGGTGGCCTTCTGGTTGGTGGGATCAAAGCTCAGGGCCTCTTCGGCCAGGCGCTCCGCCCTCGCACTCATTCCAACCCCGAATGCCGCACTCGCGGCCTCAGCCAACATCGCCGCGTTGCCGGTTTCGAGGGCCACCGCACGCTCGAGGTGACGGAGACCATCCTTTTCTCGCCCGGATACCCGCCCCAGACCGACCCCCATGAAGTAGTGCGCTCTTGCACAGCTGTCGTCGTGGTCGAGGGCTGATTTGAGTTCGCCGAGCGCGTCGGTGAGATTTCCTTCGCGCAAGGTCTGCGCGCCTTTTGCCGCCAGACGACGGGCGATCTCCTTGGGATCCATCGCGGCGCCAGAACCTCCGGGCTGTCCCTGCGCCAGTTCCTCGTCATACTTCTCGCGGCTTTCTGGTCTACTGAGCACGTTGAATGCCTCGGTGATCTCCTGAAAACGCTGTTCAGCCTTCTCCCGCGCGTCGCCGGAGAATCGATCGGGATGGTGCTTGAAGGTCAGCTTGCGAAACGCCGCACGGATCTGCGTTTCGGTCGCATCCCCTTCCACCCCGAGAATGTCGTAGAGACTGAATACCTTGGCCATAGCCTTCTCACATTGGTTGTGCGGTTCTGTTCCGCTTTGAATTACCTACCATAATCGACTGTTCAAAGCAACGATGTGATTCACGCAACACTTGAGTGTTCGATGGGATTCCGAAACCCCTCCCACCCATTCTACCGCCTCCTTTCGGCAAACTTCTCAGCTTGTCGCCGAAGGACCGGGTTGACGTTCCGACTGTTTCCGATGCGTTTGAGATCCCGAATATTTAGGCGGTTCACCATCCTGATCCCCATATCCACCGGGGTCTTCGGGTTGGAAACCATCTGCCAGATCACCTGATACCGGCGCATCCACCTCGGATTGCGGTAGATGATCCTGAGAACTTCGGCGTCGATGGTGCGGAGCCCGGCGAACTTTTCGATCTCCGAATTGCTCAGTTTCGGGCTGCCGAGAACCCCTCGGACCACGAGTCGGTTTCGCGAGTTGATCAGGACCGACCGCTCCTCCCTCGTTCCCTTGAGGGCGCACATTACCTTTTCCTTGATGTTCATCTTCACCAGCCGGGCGAAGGTCGATTGAACACCCCCGGCGTTCTCCACGGCCTCCCGAACCCCAGCATCATCGGATTTCTGGTAGGGCAATCGTTTGAGTTCGGGGATGTGGGCGCCGATATTTCGGAGCGCCGCCAAAGCATCTTCAATTGTGGGGGCGGCCCCTGCAGCCATCTCCTCGGCCTTGAGGGCCTTTTCGATGAACTCGGTCTCGAACTCGTGAACCCGACGCAGGACATTCTCGGAAATCCTGGAGTTGTTCTGCAGGTCCTCCAGGATCTCCAGACAACCGAAGATCCGAACCTGGTTGGTCATCACGATGTCCTGCACCACGACGCTACCGTTCTTGGCCAGGACCCGGAGTGTCTCGTCGGACACGCCGGCGTGCCTTGCCACTTCGACCCAGACCTCCTCTTCATCCCGAACGCGGGTCAGCAGATCGAGCACCATGGGCTCGAGGTCGTATCCGGAAATCCACTCGACGATGGCAGCTGAGTCGACCTCACTGACCGACGCCTTCGCCATCGAAGCGAGTTCGTCGTCGGGGTCCGAAGAAAGCATGACCTGGAGGCGCAGTAGATCCTCTCGCGGGATGGGCAACAGACCCTGCGCGGCAAAAAGCCGGACCTGCCGAGGCACCTTTCCCTCGAGGATCCCGCCAATCAAATCGTCGGTGTTTTCGAATCGACTCATGGATTTCGGACCTCGCCGGGATCGAGACGGGTAAACCCGTCCCGTGTGACTTCGGTGTGGATGACCTGGCCCGGTAGACCGAGATCCGAAAAGACCTTGCTGCCGACAAGGATCTCCACAGCACCGGCATTCCCGACGGTGAGCTTGACCGGTCCGGCCAACTCGAGTTCGAGGCGCTCTCCGTTGGCCAGAAGACTCTGCCCCGTCATCCCGTTTCGATCTCGATAGTGGATCCAACTCTCCTCACCGGGGCCGACGGTGACCGTCAGATCGACCATCGAATCCGCTGGGCGCTCAAGGACTGGTTCGGGTACCTGCATCCGTGGGGTTGGTTGGGCCGACCTCTGGGTCGCCAATGCCTTGGTCGCCTGGCTCGCTCCGGATCTGCGCGGATCGGGCGCAAGACCGTCGCCCATGGATGTCGATCCTCGGAGAATGACCACCGCCGCAATCAGAAGGATCAAGACGCCGGCGGCGATCGGAATCCAAAACCGCCACCTGATGGAGGGTCCAAGGTCGTCGGAAACAACTTCGAGATTCGGGTGCGTCCCCGATGTGGCGCAGTAGCCCTCCCAAGCTTGATCGAAGGCGGTCAGCAGCGGCTTTTCGTCGACTCCGACCGTGCGGGCATATTGCGCGACGAAACTCCGACAGAAGACCCTCTCAGGGAGAAGTCGAAACTGTCCGTCCTCCAGCGCGCCGAGGATTCCCTTCGAAACCTTGGTTTCGGCAGCAATATCTTCAACACGGAGGCCGGCGCCCTCCCGCGTCCTTCTCAGCTGCTCCCCGAATGTCGCGGGATCGCAGGGGATGTCGTCGTCAAGATCGACCACCGAATGATTTTAACCTAAACTGAGCGATTCTGCCGGATGAGATGTGTCAAGTCCTTGATGCTCTGGTGTTTGCAAAAAAATTTAAGAATACTGGTGGTATGTCGAGGCTTTTTGCAAACGTCCAGAGCGCAAGGAGTTGGTAAAGATCGCCGGTGAGAATCGCTCAATTGGGGCTTAACCTAAACTGAGCGATTCTGCCGGATGAGATGTGCCAAGTCCTTGATGCTCTGGTGTTTGCAAAAAATGCAGGGATACTGGTGGTATGCCGAGGCTTTTTGCAAACACCAGAGCGCAAGGAGTTGGTACAGACGCCTGAGAGAATCGCTCAATTTAGGTTGAACACTTTTGTCGTGAGTCCGGGGTCACCCGAGTAGGCAGGACAAGGAAATCAGGGTAATGCTTCAGGGCGGGTCAACTCATCCGGTTTCACCCGCTCCCACAGCGCCTCAGCAGCCGATCTCACCCTTTCGGAGATGTCGTCGCGTTTGGCAATGGCCTGCTGATCCTTCTTGGTCAACTGGACGAGGATGCTCAGCGCAAGGGGCAAAGGGGTTCGCGGGCACTCCACGATCATCCGCCTCACCTGGTAGTTCTTTCCCCATCGATGATGCCTCGCGACACCTATAATGAAGTCGATCGGCGCCTGCCCGGTGCTGATGAGGACGACAAAGTCGTTTTCCACGAGGCGAGGGTTGTCCAACAATGCAGTCAGAATCTTGTCATCGCCAGCGGCGACCAATGCCGGGAAGAGAGCGCGGTGGGCCCGACGGGCCATGGCGACTTTTTCGCCCAGGCTCATGGATGGAATTTGGAGAATCAGCTTCCGCTCGGCCTGTCGCCGAACAAGCGGTGGGGTCTTCGGGTTCTGCGCCACCGCGATCAGCGACGACCACGGGAGCGAACCGAGAAGATTCAGCGCCTGGGCATTGTTCAGCCCCGGGAAACCCGCCAGCTTCTCGCGAATCGACTGGGTGCCGAGGTGTTCCCGCATGGATGCGACCATCTCGGCGACTTGCGTCGTGCAGAATGGGCTTCGCAGGACATCGAGGAGCTGGAAATCGTCCAGTGAACCACCCCTGACCAATGACAGGAGCTCTCCCGAGGTGAGATCGGCGATTCTTCGGTTCACCCAACCATCGTAGATCCGAATTCAGGTTTTTCGGCTCGGGACTATCTCTTTCAACACGAGTTTGACAATCGACGCGCTCAATACATGCACCCGATCGATCTCAGTCGATAATCTCGCGGTCGTCGTGAGCGAGCATGGCACGAATACGTTGTCGGAGTTGGACCACTTCAAGTCCGGCGAGATCCGACTCCCCTTCCGGCAACCTCTTGACGGCGTGTTTTCGAAACGCCAGCCTGGTCAGGAGACGTGCGAGCACAGTTCGTTCGCGCAGGGACGGCCACCAATCGGATCTGATTCTCCGCCGATAAAACGGAATGACATCCAGGATCCACGGAGGAAAGACATTGAGTTCGACTTCTTCGGCCAGTTCTTGAACGAGAATCCTCTGTTCCGATCGCAGAAAAACAAAGAGCGTGACCACATACAACGCATAGAGAACCGGGACCGCCACAAACCAACGCGCGAGTGGGATCGGTTCGCCCGATGCCTGCATCCTCAGGATCATGAGGTTCCACCCCGAATGAATGATCGTGGCGCAGACCAGACCCAGGATCGACCAAGCGAGCCTCGGAATCCGATTCCTCGACAGGTAGGCGAATCCGAGACAACCACCGAGCGTCGCGGACGACACCGCGTGAATCCCGGCCGCCATGGCCGTCCGAACGAAAACGAGCGTCAGGGTTCCTCCAAGGGCGGAACCCCCGGCCCCGGTCACTGTGTAGATCAGGTTTTCCGTGGCGGCAAAGCCGAGTCCGGCAGCCGTGCCGTAGACGACCCCATCGGTTGGGTTGTCGAATTCTCTGGAAAGGACCACCACGAGGACGATCCCGATGGCCTTTGCGGATTCCTCGATCAGAGGGCCGATCCAACCCACCAGATGTGCGGGTTCCAGGTCCAGACTTGAACCCAGGGCCGAAGCTACAAAGACGGCAATGACCGGAGACGCGAAAGCGCCCCAGAGAAAGACCCCTGCGACCAGGTGCAAAGGTTCGCGGTCGTATCTGTCGAACCACCAGACCGCCGCCACGACCGCAACAAGGAGTACGGTCGAGAGCCCGAGCGCGGCGAAAAGGGTGACGATATCGAAGAGGTTCAAGGGGTGATGAGGTCCAGATCCTCGATCGGGTTCTGCAGGAAGAACAACCTCGTCGCCTCGACATCCTTCTGGATCTGCGCCATGAGCTGAACCGTCGTCGAGAAGCTGACCTCTTCGCGGACCCTCTTGACGAAGAAGAGCCTGACAGATTCCTGGTAGACATCGGCCATGAAGTCCAGGAGGTGCGTTTCCACCGTCAGAATCGAGTTCTCATAGACCGTGGGGCGGGTCCCGATATTGGTCACCGACGCGAAGGTCCGACCAAATGATGGAATATGTACCGCCGTGATGTAGACCCCGGTTGCAGGCTGGAGTTCGTTCTCCACCTCGATATTCAGGGTCGGGAAACCCAGTTTGCGCCCAAGTCTTTTTCCTTCCAGAACACGACCATCGATGTAGACATATCGACCGAGCATGGTGGTGGCGTCTTCCACCAACCCGAGTGCGACGGTTTCGCGGACGCGCGTCGAAGACACCACCCCGCCGTCTGCCTCCACTATGGGCGACGCTGCTGCCTTGAACCCGAGATCCTGACCCATTCGCTCCAGCAGTGGCACGTCTCCGCCGCGATCGGCGCCAAAGCGGAAATTTGCCCCGATGTACACCTCACGAATGGCGAGCCGTTCGGCGAGCACATCGGTGATGAAGGTCTCTGCGGGCATCCTCGCAAGGCGGTGTGTGAACGGCACCACCAACGCCACTTCGATCCCGGTCCTCGCGATGAGCTCCAAACGCTGATCGAGGGTCGAGACCAGTTGGGGTGCCTGGCGGGGTCGGAGCAGCTTGATCGGATGAGGTTCGAGGGTCATGGCCGCCGCCACGGTTCCGAGATCCTTGGCCCTGTCCACCACATAGCGCAGAATTGCCTGGTGCCCGAGGTGAACACTATCGAAGTTGCCGATGGTGAGCACTGCTCCGCGTGGCGGCTCATCAGCTCCGAGGGGGTCTGTGAAAACCTTCATGAGTCACCCGATAACCGGAAGCATTCGAAGTCCTTCCGCCGGCTCCCTGACCACCCGGACCAGACGCCCCACAACATCGTAGGGATGGGCCTCGGTGATCTCGGCCTCGATCAATGAACCAGGAGCCGCAACACCGTCGTTGATCAGCAACCGACCATCGATCTCCGGCGCCTGCCGTTGCAGCCGCCCTTCGGTCAGCAACTCCATTTCCGCCAGTGGTCCGACAACCATGGCAGGCAGGATCCGTCCGACCAGTTCGCCGTTCTTCATCAGAGACACCGATTGCTGCGCTTCGAGAACCTGTGCCCGACGTTCGGCCTTGAGTTCCTCCGGCACCGGATCCCCGAGTTCGGAACCCGGGTTCTCCTCCTGCCAGGAGTAGCTGAAGACACCGAGGTGGTCAAACCGCGTTGCCTCGACGAAATCGAGGAGCTCCGCATGTTCGGCCTCACCCTCCCCTGGAAAACCAACGATGAACGTCGTCCTCAGCGCGATCTCGGGAACCGTCGCCCTCGCCCGTTCGATGAGGCCGATGTAGCTCCTCGCGTCTCCGCCTCGCTTCATGGCCTTGAGGACCTTACGGCTCGAGTGCTGTAAGGGGATATCGAGATACGAGACAAACCGATCATTTGCGGCCATCAGCTCGAACAAACCCTCATCGAGGGTGGACGGATAGGCGTAGAGAAAGCGAACCCACGGGAGATCGGTCTCGTTCAACAACGCCGACACGAGGGTCCTCAGACCGTGGTCGATCCCAAGATCCTCGCCGTAGCGCGTCGTGTCCTGAGCGATGAGAACGAGTTCCCTCACTCCGGCCGCCTCGAGACGTCGCGCTTCAGCAACAAGATCGCCGAGAGGGCGGGACCGAAACCCGCCGCGCATGGCCGGGATGTGGCAGAAGGCACAGGGGTTACCGCAGCCCTCCGCCACCTTGAGATAGGCATATCCGTTGGTGGACAGCATCCGGGGATTGGCGTGATCGTAAAGTCGCACCGCCCCGTGTTGATCGGGAATGTGCTCAGCCATCTCCCCCCGAACCGCTGCCGCAACCTGTTCGAGCTCATCGAGACCGATGAATGCGTCGATCTCGGGAATCTCCCTCTGCAGCTCCTCGGCATAGGCCTGAGCCATACACCCGGAAACCACCAGCCGCCGAACCCGGCCCACCCTTTTCGCCTCGACGATCTCGAGGATCGAATCGATACTCTCCTGTTTGGCGTCGATGACAAAACCACAGGTGTTCACAACCACCACGTCGGCTTCGTCGGCGTTGGCCGTCACGCGGATGCCGCCGGCTTCCAAGTGTCCCAACATCACTTCACCGTCAACGAGATTTTTGGCGCAACCGAGACTCACCATGCCTACGGTGACCGTGGACTTCCTATTCGATTGCTTGTGGTTGGCGTCGGGCCCGTTCATCGATCCTCCAGGGGCGCGATTCTACCATCGAGACCGAGCATCTCACCTAGGAGCCTGTACCGAATTGGCCCACGAGGGCGAGTCTGGCGTCTTGAAGTATTTAGAGTGGGCCAATGCGGCACATTCTCCTTTTGGGATTCGCCTTGCGAATCCTTGAAAATGGGGTAGTTATGGCTGGGATCGGCCTTTTGGGGTGATTGAGCGGGCGATGGAGGCTCAGGACGCCGACTCACGCGCTCGCGAGACCGGGCTGAGCCGTAAGGAGCTTGATGAGGTTATGACAGAGGCAAACCAGGGTCCACTCGGCACGGACCTTGATCACGCCAGATGATCCTCCTCCAGCCAACCCCTGGATCGTCTTTCGAGATTTGCGCAGCAAATCCATTAGGAGGGGCGCCGCAGAGATTCTGTTGCGTAGCAACGAATCTATGCGGTGCAGCCTCCTAGCCCGGTCTTCTCACCAATCTTCGAGGCGAGGGGCTCGAGACGTTGTGCACAGCTGGGATTTTCTCGATTTGAACGACAAGTCGTAGTCTGCACTACGTTGCGGAGGGCAAATTGAGAA
>Ga0164313_10000098_pt1 | contig 54173 bp, 102 predicted proteins | sample GuaBasSedimGuay4_FD_113735 | JGI IMG/M metagenome (GOLD analysis project Ga0164313, IMG submission 113735) | Subseafloor sediment microbial communities from Guaymas Basin, Gulf of California, Mexico - Guay4, Core 4569-4, 0-3 cm | ecosystem: Environmental > Aquatic > Marine > Hydrothermal vents...
CCTGTTATTACTACTCGGTAATCACCAATCCCTGGTGCGACTGCTAAGGTGATTGTTACGTTATTAGCATCGTCAATTTCAACGCTGGTAGGAATCTGTAATGTTGCTGGGGTAGTTGTTAAATCATATACTTGTACAATGACGTCTGTTGTTCCGAGTGAATGAGTAAATTGTTCTGCTGCGACGGCTGTTGTGTTGTCTTGTGCAAATTTTGTTACTGTGCTACTGCTTGGCCCTGACAGATCTACTGTTACACCATTTAACCGTGCATTGAACGCGCCTGCTGCTGTTACCCAAACATCACCATCGTTCGGAACTGTTGGCGCTACGCCTTCTGCAATGTTTAATCCTGCAGTTGCTGGCGCACTAACCGCGATAGTTAATAATGTAGTCAATACGTTGTCAGTTACGCTTTCGCCATCAAGCGGAGCTTTTAATATTGCCTTAGCTTGTAAGTCTTCGATTTCGGACACAGCAAAGGTAAAGTTTGTACTCGTATTACCAAAATTGTCTCTGAATCCTTGACTGTCGTTATCAATATCCGCGACAGGATAATCACCGTCGATATTGCTTGGATTTATATTGCTTGCCATTATTATGTTAAACTCCTTTCTATTTGTTATATTTATCTAAGTCTATTTATTTTAATTATGAGAAAATATTAGTCTTAGGGAATTTAAGGAGTTCTTCAGTTATTACGACTTGACCTAAGGTAGAGCCGAATGTTGTTTCGTCGTTGTCGAGTGTCATCATGTCGTTGTCGAATGTTGTTGCAGGAGCATCGTCTAAATCTGACAGGCTATTATCCCATACATACCGATCAACTTCAAAACCAAGTGTCTTAATATCCCACCCGTAATCGATTATGTTGAATAATATTTGTTGTGCTGTGCCGGGCTTGCAATAAACAAGAGGCACCGCTGTAATAAATCCTAATGTTCTACCATCGGGTTGTGGACTAGTCATCCATTTTGGTAATAGATTGTCGCTAACACTTGTCTGTCCTATTTGATCTAAGATCCTTAAACGCATATTAGTCAAACTAGCCGGGTACCCAATTAATTGCCCATCACTGTTGTATGTTGGAATGCCTCCTTGTGCGATAACTTCTGCTGCGGACACATTATTTAATACTAGTTCTTGCCCAATAGATACATCACCTTCTTCTAGGAAGTCAGTCACGTCAGAATAAATTACTTCATAAATCAAGTCACCATTTGCATCAAGTGCTTCTGCAATACGCAATTCGTCAAATCCAAATTTTCGTGTATAATGATTTTGCGTCATTGCGGCAGCGTACGAAGTTCTACTAGATGGATTCAATCCGTTTACTAATTTAAATCGAACGTCGGCCGCTATTCCGAAATTCTCATCATCTAATCTATATACGTCTTCCCTCGGCACAAGAGCTGGTTGATCGGTTAACTGATTAAAGTAAATTCTGTCTTGCACTGGAAGATATGATACTAAGGTTAGGGATTCGTAAGGTTCGTTGTTTACAGGAGCTACAATAATAGTGAATTCCATTTCGGTATCAATTACGGCAGTTACGTCAACTACCCTAACATCGAAAATAAAAGTGTTATCAAAGGAACCGCCTAAGTTACTGCAACTTGTATCTGGGCCGGGGCCTCCGTCGATTGTAGTAGCACCACCATCCAATTTAAAGTAATCAAATCTTGGTCGGCCAATAATTAAACCCTCGGGTGTTAATGTTAATCCAGGAGGAAGTCGTCCGCCTACTAATGTGTAAGTCATTGCAGTTTCGAAAGTTGGAACAGCTTCAATAAACAATTCACTAACAGATCCATTGTCTAAACACATAATGGTTGGGTTAGTGAAAGTTAGGGCAGTGCTCAAGTCACCAGTTATTGTCATTGTGAATGTAGAGACGTTACTAGAGATAGTCGGATCTATAATTTTATATGTGATTATATCAAACGTAAATACTTCTTCCGCATCTACAATTACATCGAGGAATCCATGTATGTATCCGGATTCTGCATCTAATGCCAAGCTCGGAGGAAGTCCACCACCGGGGTTGCTGAACTCGATTGCATTTGATTCAAAATCATATCCTTCGAATTGGAATGCAAAATAATTGTCGTGTAAATATGTACCTAAGTCGCCCTCTGGTGTAGTGACGATCGGATTAATTCCTGTTGATCTGTCTGCTGTGATAGTTGTGTCATCAGCTGTGATATCTGTATTGTCTGCAGATAAATTGTATGTGCTTTTTAAGAATATTGAGAATGTTTTTGCATCATATCCAATACCGTCTGTGGTAGATATTGTAAACTGGTAATTTTTATCAAGTGTGCCTAGTCCGTAGTCGAAACCAAATTCACCAATGTCCTCATCAAACTTCGAACCGTCAAATCCTAAGTCAGTGCCTGCAGGCAGTGCGCTGACCGGGAAAGGATAACCACGTATGTAAGCTATTCTATCGTTGTCTGGATCTTGTACTAGGAATAATCCCTCGGGCAATACTGCGCCAGATACCGACCATGTTAATACGTTGGCGTCATCTTCGTCAATTGCGTCTAGTTGTATATCAACATACTCGCCGTAATAGAATTCATCTAGTTGGCCCGATGGAGTTATGATGTGCGGAATTCTTTGACCAGACACTTGCAAAGAAAATGTTACGTCCGATACTTCGTTCGTTGTTGTTGTTGCGCGAATAGTAAATAAGGATGACGTATCAACGTCTACCTCTGCAGGCGTACCAACAATTTTAATTGGAAAGCCTGCAATTTGTGTTCCTGAGATATAAATGCCTTCTGGTAAGTCGCCCGCGATGTGAGAATATGTTACCACATCCAAATCGGTATCGATCGCTTTAAGCTCGTACTCAAAGAAAATATTTTCCGCAATCGTACCTAAGTTCGAATTACGTACCTGCCAGATTGGCTGTCCCATGTTTTATACATGATCCACTATTGCGGACTTCTTCCAGATCGGACTAGTTGCACCATCGTAGTCTGCAATACAGACATACATGAATCCCGTATCCCAGGCTATATCACCTGCGGTGTCGCCTATCGCGCCAACGCCTGTTGCAGGGGTTCTAGTTGTGCTAATATTAATCGTGTCGGTATCGAACACAATTATGCCGTTACCGTTTGCTGTTAGGGTTATATCTTCATCTAGAACAGATGGAGTGATATCATTAAGATTGAAAACTAGAGTGCTTGTTCCAATGCCGGTGATGTATATTTCGTCGAAGTTGTCATTAACTTTATCGAACGCGTCGCGGATAGGATCGCCGGTGTTGTCATTGGCGACCGTTCCTATATTTATTGTTTGCTGTGCCATTAGTTGTAATTACCTCTATAATTACAACTATTTATCGAGAATATTTAAATAATAAACCGCTTGATTGTTACAGTTGGTGTGCCACCTTGTCCCCATAATCCAATTGGACGATCGGTAGCAATAGTACAAATGAATTCATCTGACCCACCAACTAGAAAACTTGTTGCGTCGGCCGCTGCTCCAATGTTGACTCTAAAAGGCCCAGTGCCAGTAATGTGTAAAACCACATATGTAGCGCCCGCCCTAGTGTTCGCAGCTCCTGGAATTCCTGCTGCTATATCAACTGTTGTGTTTGCCCCAGATGTAATTGAAGCCTCTGTTAGTTCTAAGTATGTTGCCTTTATTGCGCCGGCGTACGCTCCGAAAATTGCCATTAGTAATTCCCCCTAGGGCCGCTTCGGCCAGGTGATGGGCGGCTAGGCTCTGGGTCTTGTCCTTCGTAGTCGGACATGTCAAATTCATCACTAAGCTCTTCAATTGTGTCTTGGACTGTAGTATTTCCGCCGCCCATCCACATGTGGTCATTGTCCAATGCCATCATAATATGAGGATACCAATATGCTTTTGCGCGGTTCTTTGCGTCACCATTTGGAATAACGTCATACAGTTGCTCAACAAGATCTTTAATCTCTTCTTTAAGCCTTGTCATTTCCTCAGCATCTTCGCCGTACCGTTCTTCGCTAAGTACAGTTTCGGTAATTTTACGTGAAGGAGAGTTGTCCATCATCTCCATTAGGGTTTTCATTTCGTCGTGCTTGTTAGTCATAAGTTAAATCCTATTATTTAACTTATTTATCTATTTGCAGTTCTCAAGTTCATAATCGTAAATCCTCATCCAATCATATTCCCGTGCAGTAGTGACCACTCCGTCGCTATTGGTAGAACTGGTGATAGCAATACGAACAGCCACTTTCTCTTTGTGCCTGTTTGACTCGATGACCTGAACCCGGTCTCCTGTAATTACCATACATGCAACATCACCTTCTTTAAATTCGTGAGTGAATGTTGCCTGCTCTACATTAGCAAGTGCAATGAAAAAGGCCAGGACTAAGCCCCATACTAAAATCTTACCCCAGTGGTCACAAAAGAATATGACGAATTCATAAAAGATCTCGTTAAGGTTCCTAAAAAACTTTTTCATTCTTTATCTCCCGATAGTGTTAACTTCTTCAGCGCAACTTCTTCAGTAATCCACACAGATTGCTGTGGATCATTCACGCATCGAAAAGTCGTCTGGGCGTTGGCCCATTCCTTGATTCCTGCAAGTCCGCCTTTGTCAGCACAATACAGATTGCCAAGTTCGATATCTTTATAATCGACTTTTTGATAACAGCCGGCCAAAGTTAAAAGTGCTGCTATAAATAAAATTCTCATTTGTTCTGTCTCCGTATGATGGCATCTAAACATGCCTGCATGTTATCGCGCCCTGCTGGGTTCGCGGTGTGAAAATTAATTTCTGGAAGTGGGATCATGTTATCGTACACTGCCATTTCGATCCAACACATAATATCGTATCCTGTGGGCTCCCCAACATCGCCCAAATCATGGTCGAGCGACAAATGGGTTATCTTGCCCTCCTTGAGGACCTTTAATGTTTCTCGCGCATTCCAAGTCTGTTCCCAGCCCTCGGGCGCAATTCTAATGTCGTCTACGTAAAGTTTCATCTTATATAGAGTGCTATCAATAGTGGTGAAAAGGATATCCCAACATACATAAAAACTCCAAATAAGAAAGCTATAATGCATGCCGGCGCGCAGGCTTTGCCATTATATGCGAACCAAACAAACGATTTTACAATTTCAACCATCATGTCAGTCTCGTTATTGTTTGGTAATCTGTGTCGATGCTTTGACCAACTTCCAATTTGAGCACGTGGTCTTCCCAAAACCAACGTCCGTCCATTGTAGATCCTTTAACAGTTTTTACACTCGTTAACCAATCTGGCGCAGTGCTTTCGTCAAACCATACCGGTTTCCTGTTGGGGATAAATCTTGGAATTCTCTCAAACGTTTTCACATCAATCCATTTGTATCCATTAAGTAAAACACCCACCAAACTACAGCGAGTAATCCTGAACAAAAAACTGCAAAATTAAAGTCGTCAGTCTCGTCGCGATCTGCTGCTTCGACTATTGCTATCCATAATATGCTTGTCATCCTAATATCTCACGGATGGCCAGTCCGTACAAACATAGGACAAGCCCCAGGAGGCTCGCCGTTAATAACCAAAGCGGAGCCGCTGCAGAAACATGACGCCAATCTATTCGATTGTATAATTCGAAAACCACATTAGACAAAATCATTTTCACTTGCTGCGGATATTGTCGAGGTAATGGTAAGCTTCGAGATATTTAACTGTGCGTGTCTTGTCCTTTTCCCGTATGCCTTTCATCCTAGTAGGATCCATGTTGTGTTTAAGGTCGCACATTTTGATAATAATGCACATTGGACATTCTGTAATACGTTCGATATAATCCTGATAGGATTCTCCGGGCTGGTGTGTCATTCTAACAACACCTGCAATCACTTCTTCACAGAAGCCTGCGTTCCGCAATCGTTCCTTAGTCCATTCTGGAATGTCCTCAAGCAAATCATGCATCACTGCAATTTGCATGGCTATTGAATTCTTTTGGGTGATCTTTCCAACCCGTTCCATTACCGTCAGGCAATGCAGAATGTACGGAAAGCCACCTTTATCAAGTTTGGCAACAAAGGCAGTTGCTGTTATTTGAATTGCTGTCGCTAGCTCTTTGCCATCTTTCAAATTATTATCCTCTTTTTATACTGCCACTTTTACGTATTCAGTTACTGAGATGCACTTCGGACAGATGCCATCGAAATTGGGAGGTCCGTCGACCAATTCATGGTAACTGCAAAGCCCACTTCTCGCTTGAGTTAAGTGTTTGCATTTGCCTCGGTATTTGAATCCGGCACAAGTACAAGAATCCGGATCATCGCCGATGGAAACATGTTGAACATAATCGCCGTGGTGTGTTTGTCTGCTATGGCGATTGCATTGCTGCATGATTTGGATTGTGAAATCCGGCATTAGTATTCGCCTTCACATTCATAGAAAATGCCAATGCCGGAACCGTTTGCGCTAGTCCAACCGGGCTGATGAATTTTGTCGAGATCGATTTCTTCGTACTCTGCAATGCAGCTCTCAGCGCCCCATTTAATTGTGGCCCGACCGTACCCCAGCTGGTCAATAACACCGTAAGAGAGAGGATGCATCGCACCCCATTCGCCCACAACCTTTGTTCCGATAGTTGGAGTAATCATTACGTATTCGCCTTTATGTAGTCTTCAACAAGTGGCATGAGATCTGATCGAAACATCACCCTGTTTGCAATGTCGTCCTGCAGAAACAAATAAGTACAAATTTCCTTCTTGTTCCAGCGGTCAACATTTGACGGAGCTCGCAACATATGAAAGTTGATTCGATCGATAATTTCTGCTTTGTAGCATTCTTCGATCATAGCGAAGCCGTAAATTCAATTGTAAAATCCTGTTTCCGCGCTACACTGCCAGCATCAATTGTTGTGATTGTGATTGTGTGGCGACCGAATTGACCATCGCGCTTTGCTCGGCGATGATAATAAGTAACGATATCTTTGAAGGACTTCTTCATGAAATGATCGCATCCGCCAAGTAAAGTGCCGTCTGCGAATTTAATTGTGGTGTCGACTGTGCAGCCGATGCTGTCTGGCTGGTAGTTGATCGCGTAATTTGTGTATAAATCAGTAACAAATTTCATATTTTGGAGACCTGGTTTGTTTAACTAATACGTGTATTATACAGGTTTGGACAGGTATGTCTACCAATTGATTATGTAGCAAAAGGTTAACGTCTGTGGATATTAAGACGACCTTTGAGTTTTTCAGCATTGAACATTTCCTTATCAATTACCAAATTGAAGTGTGTATCAATATCTTTAAACGTTGCGGCATATGCCGGACTGTTATCAAATATCATATCAATGTAATGTGCTTCGCAGATTCTTGCTTTGACGCCATCCCAGGATGCGTCCGGCCAAAATTTACCTTCGGGACGTTCCTCGTAGGTTTCGTCGCCCGATTCTAACAGGTATGTTTCAACTGAGAAATAATAATGATACCATTCGGTTAGAGTGTGCTCGTTAAGCAAAGCTCTCATTTCTTCGTCTAACGGTTGGCCGGAAATAATGTATATTTCATATCCGAAATTATGCATGAAACGCATCATCGCACGATACTCTTCGTGCGTGTCTAAGACTCCGTGTACATCGAATGCTACTTTCATTCTTCCTCTATCCGTAAATGTGTTTCGCAATATTAAATGCTAACTTTCCATCGTACAGTCCTGCGTGGTTAGCCTTCAGGTATTGCATGGCTTCACCGAAATTCTTGGCATCGGTTTTGGGAAGCAATTCGTATAAATCTGCTTCAGTTAATTGTGTTGGAATAAAAGTTTCCAGCAACACGTTTTCGGCCCTAAGGTTAGGGCAGCCAATTCCGAGATCATCGCTTGCTTCGATTACTTCATCGTTACCAGCAATGAATTTCTTACATGCTGCAATAACAATTGCATCTGTAATCTCATCGCCTGTGCGTTTTGCGGCACTCTCTAGCTCGCCCAGCAATGTAGTCAGCAAAGTCTTTCCGACGACATCTCTCGCCTTCATTGCTGCCATTCTGTCTTTTCGTATTTTTTCTATTAACATTTTCTTTTCCTTTTAACCAGACACAAGGGGCCCGCAAGCCCCCTGCGACTAAGGCTTATTTAACTTGATTCAAAGCGTTATTTGAGATCTTGGAGTAGAAGTTGATCAAGTATGTCTTAACCAATTGCACTACCATGTCGTAAATATCGCCCAGGACATTTTCAATGACACTAAACGGCCAAATCAAAATCCATTGTACAAGACGCGTAATGTTTTCGCCGGGATCAACTCGATCCTTCAGTCTGTCGAAATCCCTCGCCATTTCGCGTTCCATACGCTCACGTTCGCCGGGGTCGGTGAAGTTGTTTTGCGCATACACCAATGTCTTTTGTTCGTTGTGTTCTTCAACCAGGTCTGCGCAGAAACGCTTCCAACGATAAAACGACCAGCAAATGCCAATTGGAATCCATGCCGCCATACTGATCAGTAAGGTCATCAGATCGATCGTAAATACATTGTAGGTGATAAAGGCTAATACGAATAACCAGGCAATTGCCCATGCTTCGCTTTCTTCGTGAACTAGCCATAATACGAATAAGGCTACAATGCCCATTCCCCAAAAACTAAAAAACACGGCAAGGCCCATGAGCCAGCCAGCTTCAAAAAATGCCATCATCGTTCTGTCCTCTATTAAGTAATGTGAATATGTATTGTAACATAGTGCCTGGGCCGGCACTACGTTTTTGGTTGGAGCCCTCGAGGAGATTTGAACTCCTACTTGGTCGGTTAGGAACCGACCGCACTATCCATTTATGCTACAAGGGCATTTTGTTTGGAGCTCTCTGTGAGAATTGAACTCACGTCACATCCTTACCAAGGACGTATAATTGCCATTATACTAAGAGAGCGTTATTTAAATCCGTATTCTTGTTTGGTGTTGATTAAAACTTGATGGCCGATCCTGCTCACTAACCATAATGTTTGCAGATCGTGTTCTTGCAAGGAAACTGTGTTCCCCATTGACAGCTTCATTCCGCCTGGGTAATATTTTCTGTCGTAGTGACTTTCTTGGCCGATCTTTCCATAAAGCGTTCCGCCACGGACATCTTTTGTTAGTTCGATAACTATTCGTTTTAGCCTAGGCTTAATAACTATATCGCCATGCCAGGGATTGTTTATTTCCTCGGGAGTCATTTTAAGGATAGCAATCAATATGTCTTGTTCGAGAACTTGATCCTCGAATTCATGTATTTTGCCATCTTCCCATTTAATAATTGACATACAAGTATTTATCTTTCATAATTGGTACCACTGCCTTTAAAGCTGCCAATTGTTCTCGTTGTTTCTTCCTACGATTCCGTTTACTTTTTATGTTTCGTCCTTTCCATGTAGGTGTAATACTATGACAATTAGGGCAGAGAATTCTTAAATTTTCTCGGCGATGATCTTCATAATCGAACCTCGTCGTTGTTATGATATTTATCAAGGTTCGAATAGAGGATGATTTTAATTGGTACTAGGCGGAGGAATCGAACCTGCACCAGGGGGTTATCTGCCCAATCCGTCTATAAAACGGCCCACTCGCCACGAGTTACGCCTAGCATTATTATTGAGCCCTCCGGGGGTATCGAACCCTCTAGAATATTCCTTCTCCCAATTCAACTATGCCGGCTGTTGAACGTGGCGCATTACCTTTATGCTAGAAGGGCATTAATTTGGTGGGCCCCCGGAGACTTGAACTCCGCCCTAGCGATTATGAGTCGCTTGCTCTCGCCCGGTGAGCTATGGGCCCAAATATAACAGGATAGAATTTTATTTGATTAAAAGTCAAGTTGGTTTTGAGTTGCTGTTACTATCCTAAAACTGGTAGTGACGGTTGGAATTGAACCAACGACATGCTCCTTATGAAGGAGGGGCTTAACCATTCAGCTTCGTCACCATAATTCTGGCTCGTTTTTATAGAGGTGAACACTCCTCCTATTTCTTGCCATCGTCGTATAACTTTTTAATAGCTAGCCACGATGTTAAATCTCTCCTTGTCGTTTTAATAACAATTGGGTTTTTAGCAGTTTTTAAGATCTCTCTATACAGTTTGATCTTTGAAACTATCTCATAATAATCTACACTAATTGCTCATTCATAATACACTCTCCTTTAAAAATTGTATTCGTGCGCGGCCCGGGTCACAACCCCCGGTCTGTCTCTCAGTTAATGTTGGTGGCCACCAACATAAATCGATGCTAGGTGTACAGTGTCGTCAACCGTGTACTAAGGTCAGTTCATACCGTTATCTCAGCTTGCCGCGCCGAATACAATCTTATAAAATTGTATTGATCCTGCGCCTCAGTCACAACCCTGAGATCTCGCAGTCTATGTCGGCGGCCGCCGACATAAGTGGTAGCTATGTGCGTGGAATGATCATTAACGGCCTTTTCAACAATCAGCGCCACTTTCTCAGCTTACGCAGGTCAATACAATCTTAATAACTTATTCTACAAAATTCACTTTCGTTTACTTGTTGCCAATATACTGTTCCTACTTCCGCATTTATCATATAAACCGTGCTGTCTATTTGAGTAACAATGTCTCCTAATAGACTGATAAAATACATGAATTGATCTACTGTTATACATTCAATCATTTCCTTTTCCTCTAAATTTGGAGCCAACGGTCAGATTCGAACTGACGATGCCCTTTCGGATGAGGCTTACAAAGCCCCTGCATTCGACCGCTAATGCTACGTTGGCAAAATTTATAGTGGCCTATTCTTCCTAGTCAATCCGTTTAAATATCTCTCCGCGATTCTCACCACCTGTATACGGGCCTGAGCTGGCACTTTGAGACCGACCTACGAGCTTTTGGTCATCCGCCGTGATCATCTTTCGATGCACTATAAAATTGGCATCCCTAGAGAGATTCGAACTCCCATCTTTCGGCTTAGAAGGCCTAATGTTATCCAGTTGACTTATAGGGACATAATTTGGTGCCGCAAGGAAGAGTCGAACTCCCGACCTGATGCTTACAAGGCAACTGCTCTACCAACTGAGCTATTGCGGCGTTATTCTATTATGACAGTTATGACTCCCGAGTTGCCCAATTTAATATTTGGATTCAGACTGTAGTCATATAGCAGTTGAATTAATTCGTCTCGGATTACTCCGTGTCCAACGATAAATTCAGCTGTCTCTGTCTTTCCTGCTGTACGCACATCGCCTATAATTACTTCGGTTTGTCGTAAAGCATCTTCTAGTTTGTTTCCATGGAAGTCGCGCTTTATCATACTTCTATTTATACTCACTAATGTTTGGCTCCATTCAAAGGACTCGAACCTTTCGCGTGGTGATTAACAGTCACCCCCCATCACCAGGATGGGCCGAATGGAATAAATTTGGTAGCTGCAATTCGGGATTCCAATTACGGTTAGGCAACCGACTAGCGGCGCTTTATAACCCTCGTATACTTTCCCCTAGCAACTTTCCAGGGTACGTATTATAAGCCGGTATTTGTTAGACGCTCATCAACGTCACCTTCTGTCTTCCCAAACAGTTAGGGAGGTTTCCCGGACCTCGGGAAATGTATTTTGGCTCCAGCGGTAGGGATCGAACCTACGCTCCCGGGGGAGTCTGCGCATTAACAGTGCGAAACATTACCTCTCTGCCACACTGGACCAAAATACACTTACATCTAATTTTATGACCTTGCCTATTTCTCCCTACAAATGTTACACAGGTCCTGCGACTCGAACGCTAAGGGCAGTAAACGACCACCCTGTCCACCTTGGAAAACCCGCATCATAAAAATTAAATTTGGCGTCCCCGTTTATTTTTGTAGGGCAGGAACAAATACTCCCTAAATGGTTTTGGTATATGGGTAACAGAGGTGATCAACCTTAGCTTACATATACCGTTCGTCGCGACACTGTCCATCACAGTATTAAATCATCTTATTAACTACACTTTCCGGAATTGAACCGGCTTCTGCAGGTGCCCCACTTATCGTTCACGTCCTGGTAGCTACAACAGGATCAATGCAGTTAATAAGATGATTTAGCCTTCTTGTCGTGTTTCCACTTACTCTTACCCTTACGGGAATAGTCCTTTTTACGATCTCGCATCGTAACAGATTTGTTATACTTGCGAGCATGTTTTGCTACTAAGTTATTCATAACATTTCTCCTTTTAAAAAATTGTGCCGATGTATAGAGCCTCCCGTTTAAGAGCTTGACGCCCGTTCCCGAAGGGTATTCGAATGTACCACGGCTCGTACCTCGTTCAATTATCGCGTGGTTTTATTAGATCGCCAACTGTGCGACCACTTCCCGTTTCCCCAATTGGGTAAGGCGCTTACCACGTGCGCAGGGATTGGTAGTTCCGGAAGGAATCTAACCCTCATTTCCCGGTAATCGGCCGGGCGTCTTAGACGTTAGACAGACGGAACTATAAAATTTGGTTGCTGATAGTGGAATCGAACCACTGTCGGTAAGTTATCAGCTTACTGCTCTACCATTGAGCTAATCGGCAATTGTGCTGGACTTGCTTTGGTCAGGATAGACCGTAGCCTTGTGTTGCCAGCATACACCTTTTTCTACATAATCAATTGTTAAAGAACGTTACACTTGTTTAGCAAGTGTGAGCCATAAAAAAAGCCCGGGTTGCTTGCGCTTGCCGGGCTTCTAGTATTTTATCTGTTAAGACTTAAACTATCATACCCTCACGCGCACCAATAATATTTTTCATATTATTAATTGTGGTCGTTCTTGTTATAATTGTTTCTGTGCTCATGTGTTTATTTATCGCCTTTGTTAAATTTCGTTAAATTTCTTATCCTAAAACTTCGAGTGCCAGCTTATTCAAACGAGGACAATATATACCTCTTCGCTCTAATGCTATTTGTTCAGCTCGCAAATGATCGGTTCGCAATCAATAAGCTAGCACTCGATCTATGTAGTATATATCCTTTGCGGATTATGTCTACCTTTATTTCTCCCAAACAGTAAAATCGTGTTCGACTTCGCTCGCGCCTGTTGTATGATGGATGCCGGGCAATTTCTGTTTTACCAGTTCCCGCGCCGCTTCTCCGGATTCAGCAATTACGATTGCTGTACCACGTTCGGTCTGCGACCATTGGTAACTAACAGCCCATTTTCGAATTCTAGAATCTCGGGTATTCACGTCTGTCTACTTGCTCCCAACTTTTCTCATTAAATATTTGATCGAGTTCGCGCTTCGTTTGCACGTTGCTCACGTGGTGGATTCCAATTCCTTTCTTTGCCCTAAATGGTATAATGGATTTCTCCAACCTGTCGTCAATTAGGATAATGTCAGGATACGCAAATCTTTCTTTACTCTTAGAATCCGGTACAAGAAGAACTTCCTTAATCTCCGGAAAGTGTTCTTTATACCATTGAATTTTCTGTTTGCCGATCGCTTCCTCGTTGCTGAAACCCGTTGCTGTTAAAACTTTCACGTCAGCATCAAATCCCATTGCGTATGCTACTAAATCTTTGGCGCCCGGTAACATGGGGAGGTCGATGAAGAATGTCGGGGAGGCAAATACTTGGTTTTTTAATCCTGTGTCGGAAAATGCGTCAGGACCAGCCATGCTTAAATCGATTCCGGTAACTGCTAATACACCTGCTTCAAAATCGGCCAGGACCCCGTCGGAGTCGAAATATATAATTGGCCTGTTCATGCATGTATTTACCTAGTCTTTATTTTTGCCTACGTTTTCGAGATTGACCAGAAGATCCGATCCCTCTTCCATCAACTTCTCGCATTTTGTTTCGAGAATTTCCCGGTTAGTTGATCCTGCCGGCTCAGCGTCGATTTCCTTTTGAAGCTCATCGATTTTTTCGTTAATCTGTTCGATCCGCTGCATTGTTTCTATCACTTTGGTGAACTCGATCGCACCGCTGTTTACCGCTGCGTCAAGATCATTTATGATCCGCGCAGCCATGTTTACTGCGGCATTATCAATATTGACAATAATTTTCATTTTCCGCACGGTAAAGAATTGCACAATTTCTGATAATGCGAATATAGCAGCCACAACATAAAATCCGTGTGTTATAAGGATGGGTGTCGCGATCACTGTACAGAATGCGGCAATTCCTCTTACTGTTGAGCGGGTTGGAGAGGTATAAACTTCCTTGCTCTTCTCAGTCAAGTCTCGTTTCGCTACCGTCTTCAGCGGCAGTATTAAAATTATACTACCCGCGATAAGAGCTATTAAACAAAAACCAGCAATTATGTATAGCAACCATTCGGCATATTCGTTGTCGTTAAAAGAAGCATATACCACAGTCATTAAAATTACTAGTCGGAAGCCAATGCCTGTGATGAAAATGTTTATCTTCTTTTGATTCGCTTTTGCTGTAATTTCTTGCTCAGTAGGTTCATTTTCCATCTGTATTGTCTCGGTTTTGTTTAAATATACGTATATTATACAGGTTTTTAGGTTTATGGTAAACCATAAAAAAACCTTGCAAATCAACGACTTACAAGGTTTTAAACTTCTTTAAAATCAATGCCTTATGCAGGATCGCCTGACAGCTTATCAATCATACTTAGCTTGGAAGCCATGTCAATTTTGGATACGTACCTGGGCCATGCTACATTGCCAAGTCCATATGTGAAAAGAATGCCTGCGTACCAATACATATCTGCCGCCACCAGGAAATAAGATGTGCCGCAACAGATCAAACCAAATGCATAAATTGCAATCGCTTGTGGCTTCCACATGTTAAATTCCAAAACTGCAATATCAGTCTTGATTGCATATTCTGCTGGAATTAATGTTGTGCAAAGTAACAGCATAACCGTATGTGCTACAATGAGGATAATTACAAAAGCTGAAACGCCTTTGTCATCGTAGCCTGCCAACATGTAAAGTATCGGGCCGATGATCGCCATTCGAAGTGCAAAACCCAATGCGGTTTTTGCTGTGAATTTTAAAAACTTTCCTTTGTGATCTTCTGTCATTTCTATGTCCTAGTAATTTAAATTAATTGTTAAAGTAAGTATAAGGAATTCTGGGTTATTAGTAAATGTTTTTGGTAAGATAAAAGGGGCCGAAACCCCTTTTATCCTAAGTTTCCTACTTAGAAGCGGAAGGTAAAACCTGCGCTACCACCCGTTTCATCGCCGCCACCGTCTGTGAAGACATTAGCGTTAACAAACCAACGGTCGGAAAGTGCGCCACCTACACCAAGTGCAAGAGCTTCCTGTCCGTCAAAGTAACCAACACCAGCACCTGCTTGAACACCAACGTAATCAGTGTCATAGTGGATAGCTGTCATTGCTGCAACACCAGCGATACCTTTACGTAATGTACTGATATCGTTATCCAATCCATTTAAACGATCTTCGTGATCATCTAAGCGAACATCTTGTGCTTCGTTTTGCTCATACAAGTCGTTAATCTGACCGTCTTGGCGATCGTCAGTAATACCACGAGAGTTGATTGCTGCTGTATTAATTCCGATGTTCTCAGAGTTAGTAGCAATTTCACCGTCTTGGCGATCCTGGTCAGTCCAGAGGGCTGTATCTTCTGCTTCACGTGCATCGCGTTCTGCTTGGATATCTGCGATACGTTGCTGTGCTTCTGCAAGATCAGCGTCATAACGCGCAGTCGCTTCATCAACGTCAGCTTGGATACGAGCTAATGATTCGGCTTCAGTCCGTGCAATGGCGCGAGAATCAACAACTCGATCATTGGTGATACGCGTCTGCTCTTCGCTTAATATATCGGCTTGCAAACCTGCGTCAGCATTCGCGCGAGATAGTGCTTCGGCTTCAGTCCGTGCAATGGCGCGAGAATCAACAACTCGATCATTGGTGATACGCGTCTGCTCTTCAGAATCTAAATTCTGTTGCAATGCTGCATCACCTGCTTGACGATCGCCGACCTCATCGGCTAATTCACCGTCTTGGCGAGCTTGGTCGAGAATAGCTGCATCAATTACAAGTTGAGCATCATTGCGCATTGCTGCTTCACGTGCATCTGTGTAGGCGTCATTGGCTGCATCACCGTCGGCGATATCAGTAACGGCTACGCCTGAATCAACAGGAAATGCACACTCAGAAATCACGTGAGTTTCGCCGTTATATTCAAACGATGTCTCCACGCATTCTGCGAGCTGTCCTGTTGGGTTACGTTCTAAAGCAAATGCCGAAATAGGCGCAGATGCAATAGATGCGGCAAAAATTACCGCGGTTAAGTTTTTCATTTTCATTTTTTGTTTCCTGGCCGATGGCCGTTGGGTTAGTTGCTTCTTCACTCAAAACTATAAGCTATTTTGAATAATTTTCAAACATATTTGGATTGGACAGAGTGTGTTCTACCGCACAGAATTGATAATATCCATATGCTTATTGTAGATCCAATTGTCCCAATATTCCTTATCGCTAGTCTCAGGGAGGCTGGATGCTGCGGCAAGTCTAGTAACCTCTGCAACCAATTCCTCAATAGCTGGTTGAACGACATCCTTGTAACCACATTTGCCAAGCTTGACATCCATGATAAAGTCTGTCTCCGGCAGAGGGTAATTGAACCCGCCAATCTCGTAAATGTATTTTGCTTGGTAGCCTGCGCGAAGTGCGTGACTAACTGCTTTCCAGTCAACGCCCATATTGCTTTCAGCTTTCTTTGCGCGATGACCATAGCCATCATAAATCTTTTGCATGTTATCTAAGATATACGGAAGCTTGTTTTTGAAGTCGAACTTACGTTGGCAAATTTCGTAGAAGTGTTGCTTCTCACCTTTAACTTCGGTTTCGACAATGTATGCATGTTCGCCAATTGGAATGTCGTCGATAACTTCTCCCAATTTCCATTCGTGACCATCCTCACCATAGGTACCAAATTGTCTAAGGTAATCCATTGCCTCTGTTAATGCTGCAAGGCGCGAACCTTTAACACCATACTTCGCGGCTTGGCCTTGTACATAATCAACATATGAGGACATGTCTTTTGTGTAGAACAGGTGCCTCTTTTCCTGCAACTCTGCCCAAATTGGAGATGGGATTAAGACCTGCGCGTCCGATGCGTGAAGCATATCTATTGCAGTATTCTTTCCAGCCATTGCCATTTTTACAAACTTCTGCAAGCTCATAATTTCGTTGTCGACATCGTCTGCGGTGTTCTTGCTCACGTCATCGCCAGTGGATTGCTTGCGGCTGAAGTCTGCCTCTTGCATGATAATTTCTTTTGCAGTTGGCAACACAATAGCCGCGTAATCAATATCGCTTCCTTCGTGGTTCAACCCATACAGGTGAGAACCATATTCCATTTTTACTACAATTTCGTTCATTATTATTTCCTAATTTTTCAATACTGCGTCTGCCTTCTCACGAATGTCTGCAGAGATGGGATAAGTCCTTGCCCACGTGGCAAAGTCTTTTAATTTAGTCTGCTCCGCTAGGAGCCTTGTTCTAAGATCGTACGTATCGCGCTCGTACTTTAATTGTAGAGCACTAAACGTATCGCGCAGTTCCCTGAGCTTAGTTTTTATTGGACTTGCGTTTATCATTCATCGCGCAAAGCCTTCCTGGCAATTGTGTAGAGTGCATTCGCATCCCATGATACCGCAGCATCGCCTGCTTTGGCATCTTCGGTGAGTTGCACAATCAGCTCGAGGGCGGCGCGGTGACGTTCTGCATTAATTAATGCAATGATTTCAGTCCCCATAGGGAGGTCGCCTACATAATCTATCACTGGTTTATCTCTACTCATTTTCCCTTTCTCCTGCGCAGTTCATCCGCGCAATAATTAATTTCATCTGCATAATATCCTACCTTATGCCCCGAGGGGTTTGCCTTTATTGCTGCAAAGGCGTCATGTGCAATATAATGTAGGATATCCTCGCTTTTATGTTTTAAGCTTTTGGGATATTCAATGTGATCAATATGCGATTCCATGTAAACACTATACAACCATTGTGGAATGATTCCTACCTGTATGCAGAAAGACCTGAAAGTAAATCGCCCTGGGCAACCATTTCCAAACCCTGGTCGTTCCAGTGATCTTCTAAGTAGAGCGCGAGTTGCTCTGCAATATATTTTGCCACTGCAGGCTTTGCGATAATTTCCGCGACAGTTAGGTTGTCCCAATCATCGTCTTCGAGATCGTATTCGTGCCGTTCGTTAAGACAATCGCAAATACATTGCAATTGGTTCTCACTAAAATTAACAGGAATGTTCAATACCCAAATAGCCATTAGTCTTCTCCAGTATCAAAAAGGATTTTTGAAATCTCTCGCCGTTCGTCAGCAAGTTCGATAATTCTGTAGTTAAGGTTTACAATTTGCTCCCTTAGGTTCTTTTCAAATCTCAAAACCCACTTAGTGGCGGCGCCGGAGTCCATTTCCATACCAGTAAAGTTCTTCCATGCTACTGAATAGCCGCCCTTAACCAAATACCAACGTCCAAGACTTTCTACGAGGTAAACTTGGTACGTGTCTAGTTCTTGGTGAACTGTGCACCAGGGCGAAACACCCTCCATAATAAATTTTTCGTATTTCATTTTATTCCCTCGCGCTCTCTGCGGATGTTAACAAGGTTCCAGAACTTAGTTGCATCGCCCTTAGATTTGATATGCAGGTCGGTTAAAACTTTCGCACCGTCTACAGTCTGCGACCAGGTTGCGCCGGGCAACACATTGCAGGAACCATCTGTGACAACAAATCCTTCTCTGACAATCTGCCCCTCGATGTGAAATCCATAACGCCCAAAATCCAATTTGGGTTTGATCGTAAAACCTCTGTATTTAGTATCCATTACTACCTCGGGCATTCATTGCATTGGTTTAAAGGGTTGCCATTGTCATCAAAGCAGACGCAAGCATTCGGATCTAAGTCCAGGGGAGGATCAATGGCAGGATCGTTTTCCAGTGCTGTTGCATAATCTGCCAAGTTGGGTTCAATTTTATCGTTCACAAGCGGCCCTCCTATTAGGAACCATTTAACGGCTTCGTAGTCATCTTCAAAATTCATGCTAGTATGATCTCTGCACCAAGCACCGATTGCTTCGTACATTGGATCAACAAGCTTTTTCCGTTTCCAATAAAGCTTGTGCGCGATCTTGCGGCGTTCACCGTATCGTTGCGCTGGACTAAGGTTACTCACAGTGCTCTAAATCCTTCGTAAATACGAAACCATTTTATAGCTTCTTCGTCGTCTGCGAACTTGATTTTCTTCCCGGCTGTTTTTTTGGCTAGTGCAACCATTTCTTCCCGGGGCTTGCCTCCACCGTCGACATATTTGTGTTTACCAAGTTTGTAAATAGGAGGCATGCAATCTGCGCAATGTGCCCGGCCGCCCCAGACATGTTCTGCCTTTTCGGCACAGCCGATGCATTCGCATTTCATGTTAACTTCGACTCCGTTTAGATAAACTGGCATGTAAAAATTCTCCTTCTTTACCGTTAACTTCAATATACACATTATAGACTATTTCTTGGAGCTTGTCAATCTGTTTTTGCATGTGGCGAAATCTGGATGCAACCCATTCCGGCTCGTTTTCGATCATTTGCTCCAATGTGCAGGGCTTCTCGTCTTGATCGAAATACTGCATTTCCAGGTACTTGTCCATTAGTAACAAATGTCGAGTGTAATGTGTTCAGATCCCGGTGGCATGTTCCAGTCTTCCGGATAAAGGTCATCCTCTTCAACTACCTCATGGTGAATCCCTTCTACCCCAGACATGGTGCCGTCTACGTTTACAAGCAATTCAACCTCGCCATGTCCTTGTTCAAGAAGTTCGTCGATTTTTACTTTTGCTTCATTTACATTCATTCTCCTGTTACCTCTACGTTTAAAATTGCTGTTGGGCTGATTGTTACGTATGCACGAAGTTGATCATCGTAGGGCTCGCAATTGAACAATACGGTTACAGAGCCATCCGCGTTTTCGCCACCATCAAAATCTACGTCAAGATCCCAATTGCCGATTTCCATTGCAGGCTTCATATCTTCTGGAGGCTCGAACTCGTTACTTACCTTGTCTTCGTGCGCTGTTACGTATGCGACAATACTTGCTTTCGCTTCATCTTCTGTCACCTCGTCTTCTTCATCTGGATTCGCGCACAAGTGTTCAATTAACTCGGCAGCAAATACTTCCCACACATTGAGGGTTCCATTTTGGATACCCTCAAACTGTTCTTGTTGATTTGGGGTTAATTCGAAATGTGTCTCATCATCAAAGAGACGTTCGGAACCGGCCCGCAAAGTATGCATAAAGGTTCCCTCTACCCACGTCAAATCAATTACATGATAGACAGGATCTACATTAGGATCGTAAACGTAATTGTCCCAAATATCAAACTGTTCGGCCAATTTTGTATACCACTTTGTGAAGGTGCCCCGACCTTCGATATTTGCGATCAACTCTTCTTGAAATATGCTTAATTTAATATTCATTCTCTCTCTCTGGTTACAATCTCCGCCGGAATCCAATCCGGCAAGGTATCTGGTTTATAATAGCGAACCATTGCAAGCTTGAAAGCATCAATCCTGTTTCCGGCATGCTTAGTAATCAAGCCTTGTGTTTCGCTAAAAGGAGTTGTAACAATATCATCGCAGTGCAAAAAGGTTTCTACATCTGTTACCAGATGCCCCCAATGATTGCCGTCTGCTGCAATAAATACATCTCCTACTTTGATGTCATACATTCTCTTTCTCTGTTGTTTGGCGGACCGGGCGGGAATCGAACCCCCCTCTAAGTTATGGCAGTAAGCTGTTCTCGGGTAGCCGTTGTATCCGGTGTGACTACACTGCAACTCATTATCCTAACAGTATCAACATAAATGTATCAACTGCAAGGAGTGCTCCTGGATAGTATAGGAAATCATTTACGACATTTGATAACCGTTTTCACGTAGCAGGTCCATAAGTAGGTACTTCTTATAAGCGGCCTTGACCCTAGGATCCTTTTTCAAGGTATCCCAATTTGAATCAAGCATTAAATCGCTCATAGTCATTTTTCTTAGAAAGTATTTCGCACGTTCTTTTTTCACTACGTTGCGTCTTTCCGCTTTTTGCAATCCGATAATTGCATTGTTAGCGTCTTTCAATCCAAAGAACGCAATTCCTTCTTCCTGCGGAACTTTATCGGGACGCAGGCTGGATAGGGAAGTTCTGAGAATACCTCCGGAGAAGTTCTTCTTGTTAATTCCAGTTTCCGGACCATCACCGATCTGTGCGATAATTTTGTAAGGAGTGTTTTCTGGCTTAGCCATTATGTATTCCTCAGGTTAGTTTTAGTCATCTTCATTAATTTGTTAAAATTAAATGCATCTGCAACTTGGTCGGCAAGGCTTGCTGTGCAAGTGTCGACAAACAAGATTCCGCGCAATGCGATTTTGTATTGGCCGAAGTCGGATCCTTCTACGTACCTGGCATAATCGGCGACCAACAGCCCGGCCAGTTCTCGCTTGCTTGGTAAATCTTCTTCGGGTTTAACAGCCTCAGTTACCGAGATTTTGACAATTATAAAATGCGTAGACCTTTCCAACTCGGCCTTAAGGTATTCAGTGTAGGCCGGTTCGTAGGCGTTATGGTCAATGTGGTTGCGAGCTCTCGCATCCTCGTTCTCCAGGATCCGCAAATTGATCTTGTCCTGATAACGTTGCAGTTTCGTTGCCGCGCCTTCGAAGCTGGAGGCCATTCCGGATGCCTTCGGAACAGTAGTATGGCGCAGTTCTGTCCAGTTGACAACATAAACAAATTTTTCGTCGGCTACGTCATATAATGCGTAAACCGTTTCGCCCATTTCCAACTTAATTGCCTTTGCCATCTGTTGGTTCCTTAATGTTTTAATACGTGTATTATACATCCTATGCAAAGCCTTTGCAAACCATTTGTCCAAAAAAATAGGCCCCCGAAGGAGCCTATAAACCGGAGAATGCCAATGCCCGTTTATCTGTTAGCCCAATAGTCGTCGGGCCATCCATCCGTTGGATCTGTTGTTTGGTCATGGAATGCTTTCTGCACGTCGATGTCTGCATCGCACAAGTGCCTCCATTCAGTCACTGTATAACTTTCGAGTTTTGTGTCCCATTCAATTGTCCCGTTCTCATTAATCTCGCCAGGATCACGGGCAGGACCTTCTGCGTCAAACTTTGTAATGGTGCCATCGCTTTGGTGGCCTGACAGACGCTCGCGGATCAACTCTACGCGAGCCTCATCGTTTATCACTTTTGTCCTTTTAAAGTTCCACCAAGCCATTATATTGCATTATTCCATTCTTCAATGAATTCGTTAAGGTTAGAAGATATGACCACCTCGCAACCAGTAAGAGCATGTTCACTGCCAGCTGCATCTGCAATGCGAACAACTTCTTCGTAAAGCGACTCGTTCATTACACCTGCAACTTTAATTGTATTCTTAAGGCATCGTGCTTTCAACATAGTGTTGTTCCATATCTTTATTTAATATAACGTATTTTACAGGAAAAAAGGTTCTGGACAACCTGATTTGTGACAGTTCTTAACCAAAAAAGGGGCCCGGAGGCCCCTTTAATAAAACCCTGTACTAGGATTAGTGCAACTTCTTAACTGGCCTTGTTACGTCATTTGCATGACCTTGGTGCCTAACCATCCAGTCCGCGCAGTAAGATGCCGCGAATGCTTCAGGCTTTGGCTTTGCAGTTAGACCAGTCATACCAATAACATAACCACATGCTTGGTTAATGACGATGCTAGAGTTGTGCTCCTTGTCTGGGTTAATGTCCAAGTGGATTTCAACTTCGAAGTCCTCTAGTTCATTAGCCATGGCATGGTAGCATTCACATACCTTGTATGCTTCGTTCATCAAACGCATACGAGGCTTCGCCTTGTCTGGGTCGTAATCGATTTCACGTTCAGTGTAACCGAACACCTTACAGCCTTTGCTAGACTCAATGTGAACTACCAAAACAGTAGTGTACCTTGCGTACCAAGTCTTACCTTTCTTGTATTTAATAGAGTCACAGCCCAGGTAAACTTTTGATGTCGCAGGAGTATTCGCCAAGTATTCTTTGACTTCTTCGATCTGATCTTGTGTAAACATTTTCTTTTCTCCTTTCAATAGTGTGCTGTAACCACTTTGTATCTCAAAGTAATTGCGGTATGAATTATTAGGGATCTAAATACTAAATGATTCGCCGCAACCACATGAGGTCGCTTGCGGGTTTTTAAATTCCATTCCAGAATTAAAACCGTTAGTGACGAAATCAACTTCGAGTCCGTCGAGTAATAATAGTGATTTGGGGTCGACTACGATTGTTACTTCATTTTGAATAAATTCTACATCGTCAGGATTTTTTGTATCTGCAAATTCAACAACATAAGAATATCCGCCACACCCTGCGCCTGTAACACCGAACCGAATTCCAAGTCCTTTCCCGCGCTGGGTTATTTGTGATAGTATATGCTCTTCTGCTTTCTCTGTCAATGTAATCATAATATTATTTATGATAAATATTGTAGCAATGAAGATTAAAAACCTAACCGAAAAACTAACTCGTGTCAATGCTGATGTTGATATGATCTACAATCGTTGGTTTAAAGATTCTTTCGATCATTTTAGAAAAACTGGCGAAGCAGATTTAAGTTTGTTTGGCAAGGGTGTGATGTCAACAGACAATTTAAAATCTGTCGTTGCAAAAAAAGCAGATGCTATACGATCTGCAACAATTCAAGCTAACACGAGAAATAAATCAGGGAACTCTTACGAACCTTTTTCTAGCGTTATAACACTGTCTTATCATGTTGAAGCTTGGGAACTAGTTCAGACCAATGGCTGGGAGAAAGCATTAGGTATGGTTCCTGATCACCAGCTGGGTAGCTTTAGGGCTGAGTTCAGGCCGGAAATTATTAAAGGATCTATACACCACGAACTAAATCATTGGATCGATGATGTATTGCATAATAGACATATTAATAAACACGTAAAAAAAGCTAGCGAGCAGGGAGTTAGTCCTCAAGATAATGAAGGTCCGATGGAACGGCATAGCCAAATTCATAACATCGTACAATTAAAAAGAGTACATAAAGATAAATGGGATTCGATATCATTTAATGATATGATTAGGTTAAGTCCTAGCTTCATTGTTATCACACAAAACATGTCTCCTGCAGGATTTAAAATGTGGCGAAGACTTTTAATGCTTAGGATGCATCGTGAAGGCTTGCTTGGCAAAATGATGGCACGAACTTAAAAATTATCTATCTTTTATCCGGCCATGATATCTTGTTCCTTGTTTATCCAAACAGCTATGATCGATATAACCTCCATTGCGACCGTACATGGAAGCTCCTGCAGGATCTCTATTAAGTTGTTTCGGATTAAAAATTAAAGGCGAAAGAGAAAGTGATTCAATCCCAAGCTTAATAATTAATTTATGCATGAGTAGTCCGGGCTTTCTAAAATTAATCTTGTTCCAATGTCCAAGCAAGGTATGATAATGATTTATCTCACTTAACGCATTTTGATAAAAATCTTTTTTAATAATTTCAACAGCTGATCGATTTAAGATGTATGCGTGAGACGGCATAAAAGTCGAACACGGATAGTATGGTTCCTATGGAGAGAATCCAAGCCCAAAGTCAGCTAAGAAAGGAATTTTGTGATCAGTATTATCTCTATCAAATATTTTTCGGTTCTTTGCGCTCAGTTCGTTCATCACTCCGGCCGTGTCTATGTTGAGATGGAATAAAGTGTCGGTTTGTCGCAAGCATATATAATCGTAATCTAAAATATCTGGATGGCTTAGTAAATGATCTATGTGCCACCAGCTAGCTAACACCTTCGCCATGCCACAATAAGGATTTCTCCAGTCGTCGTCGATCAGTTTCTCAAATTCATCTGCAGACGGATATTTTAATGAGTTTGTCAAAAGGTCAGTTAAGCAAGGCGCAGCATAATAACAAGTCTTATGCAGCATTTCTCCATATGATAATTTAGTAACAGGCAAATTAAGAACATTGTCAAAATCATCGTGGTACGGATTCATACCTGTAGTGTTATCCCATGTTACCATTTCCTGTCCGGTCACTAGCTGTGACAAATCGTTTGGTAAGTCTAAACATGTCCGATCAGGATGTAGAAGGATACGTCGGACTTGTCCATAAAAGCAATTCTTCATTTTCATTTCTTAATCCTGTCTAACCGAGCATAGTCGTGTTGTAAGGCCGGCGTTCCCCTAACGTTAATTGGATCGTCTACAATTGCCTTCATCTTAATAATTTCTATATCGTGTTTGATCGCTATCTTCAACATAATAACTCCGGGTAAACCCATTGTAAAATTATCCTGTCCTATTGTTTTATAATAGTGATCACATTCAATCAACGCCGATTTATAAAAATCGTCTTTAAGTAATTCAACTGCGGCACGATTAAGTAAATAGGCATAGGACGGAATGTACGAGCTTGCCGCAACTGCTGATTGAGGTTTTTGCCCTATAGTCGTTCTATGTTCTCCACTCATTTCATACATTAACGGAATATGAGACTTTGGTTGTTTTTGATTAAATAATTGCTTCGTTGTGCTTGTAATTTTGTCTATTATTATTTTTTTAGTAATATGAGGACGGATTAGTGTATCAAATTGTCGTAACAAAATGTAATCATAATCTAATATGTCAGGGCTAGATAGTAATTTACTTTTAAGCCACCACATCGATAATCTTTTACAGGCAGCCGTGTATTGATTTTTGAAATCTCGCCTAATTAATTTTTCGTAACGCAATGGATCAAATGGCCCTTCGGATAATTCAGTAACGCATATTCCTCCTAGGGCGTATGATTCAACTAGCATGTCTCCATAGGAAAATTTATTACATAATACCCCAGGCGAAAGTTGGGACGGAAGATCGTGCAAAGGATTCATCCCTGTTGCATTATCCCACGTTGCAATTTCTTGTTTAAGAATCATGCATTCTAAATCGTTTGGTAGGTCTGTACAAATAGCATCTTCGTATCCTTTATAATGAGTCTCGTTAAGGTGGAGAGGTCTTACCTGTCCATATAAGCAATCTTTTATTCGTATGTGTCTCATATTCCTGTTCTATCTAGACGGGCATAATCGTTTTCCGGATAGTTTACCATTTCTTTACTAGTCGTTCCGCGGGACTGAGTTGGCGCTTGTATCGGCCTGTTTAATGCAATCACATCTATGTCCTTTTTAATTGCAATGCTTAACATAATACCCCCTGGAAATCCTAATGTAAAGTTTTCCGAACCTATACGTTCGAAATATTTATTAACTTCAAACACTGCATGTTGATAAAACGTATCTTTAATTGTGGAAACGGCAGCTCGATTAAGTATAAAGGCATACGGCCAGGTCATCATTGAACTTGCATGCCATTTACCCATTCCATGAGACATATCATACATTATTGGAATGTCTGCAAGATGAGCGTCTGCTTTAAACACTTCTATATTCCGTTGTGTCATTTCACCTAATAGGCATTCTTGGTCTACATGATTCTCAAATATTGTATCAATTTGCCGTAGCACAACATAATCATATTCTAATATGTCTGGTCGATTTAGTAAATAATTGCAAGTCCACCATTGAGCTAGTCGTTTGCAACTAGCAGAATATTCATTCCTGTAATCTCTCCTAATTAATTTTTCGTATTCGGCAGATGTAAGTTTATTGCGGGTCAATGACGTAATACAAACGAAACCCATGTCATATGTTTCGGCCAGCATTTCTCCATAGGATAATTTGGCAACAGTTATGGGGCCAGCATCAAAATAGTTGTGTAACGGATTCATCCCTGTTGCATTGTCCCATGTTGCAATTTCTTGTTTAGTTATTAGTGACGCTAAGTCTCGCGGCAGATCGGTACATAATTGATTTTCATATTTGCCACCAAGTTTTCGCACCTGGCCGAACAGGCAATCTTTAATTTTCATGCATGTATTTATTGTATAAATATTGGTATGGAAAAAATCAAAAAGGCTGTAATTGAAGTTTGCGGGTCCTGCAATTACTCTTGTCAAATGTGTCCGCAATCTGCGACACTAGGTGGAAGAGAAAAGGAATTCAAAAAGAATATGCCACTCGCTACATTCAAAACAATACTAGACGAATTAAAGGCCGACCATGACCTACAGGAAATTTATTTAGAAGGTTCCGGTGAGCCTACAATGAATAAGAAGCTACCGGATTATATTGCGTACGGAACTGAGCTAGGATTTAAAATGTCTTTCATTACCAACGGCACCGGCTTTACTGGACAGAAAATGAAAGACATAATTGATGCTGGAATGCATTATGCCCGCATCAGCGTTATTGGTAGCACTCCGGAATTATATGCAGAGTGGATGCCGAATGCAGCTGGCAAGGATGAAGATACACTTGAGGATATAATTGCCAACACTAATGAAACACTTGAATATATTAAATCCTCGGGAAGCAATGCGATCTTAGGATCGTATCATTTAATAACCGACAATATGTTAGAGAAGGAACAGGTCCAACAATATAAAATGCATTGGGTTGATAGAGTCCCGGGTATCGCAGCTAACATCTGGCGTATGCATAATTGGTCAGGACAGTTGACTGGTGTTACATGGAGAGAAGGACACAAAATGAGAAGTTGCGGCCGACCAAATAGTCCTGACATTGTTATTAGAGCAGGCGGCATAGATGGCAAACACGCTGCGGTAGTTCCATGCTGCATGGTACTAGGACGAGACAGCGAAGCGGTCATGGGTCACCTTAGTGAAGATACAATTGCAGAAGTTTACAACGGCGATGCTTATAATCACCTTCGCAAAATGCACGACGAACATAGATTCGATGAAATTAGTTATTGCAAGGATTGTGATATGTTATACGATGCTCCGGAGGCATTGGTGTGGAGTAACGCGGGCGCTGATTACAATACACTAACTGGTGGAATATTTGATATGAAAGAGTATAGGAAATAATGCACAAGCAGAAAACAAAGGAACAAAGTTATTCATCGTCTAGTGTAAATTCAAGATCAATTACAACAGAATGACCTTTGTGATCAATTCCTTGCACGGTCCAAGTATCTTTGATTGTGTTGTGGTGAACTACTGCTGACAATGAATACAGGTTGCCGTCATCGTATTCCGCAACCATACTGCATTTATGATTATGTTCCTTTTCAAATCCATGAAGAACAACCTCAGTCGCTGTCGGAGGATTCTTCGTCGGAGCTCTCCTCTTGTACCATGTCACTGCGTAATCTGGTCGTATCGTAAAGTTCATTGTAGTCTAATTCTTTCCAAGTTTTATAAAATGTTTGGGGAATTGGTATAGTGTGGTATGTTCCCCACATTGTATCCAATCCGTGATGTTCTAATAACTGCCTCATTGCGCCCGAACTAGTAGTCCACGTCTTAGACCAGGTCTTACCGTTAGCTGTGGATTTATAAGTCTTCTTAAATCCTCCCTTCTTTGTTACTCCTCCCTTTTCAAATACACCAATCCAACCGAGGGCAAATGTGCTATCTTGCCCTCGGTATAGGATCTGTGTTACAAAACGTCCTTCCTTAATTTTCATTTAGTATTGAATCGTAGTACGAACCAAATTGCGTCAGACTCTTTTTCAAACCACCATCTAGTATTGGAATAATGGTAATAATATTTTCCAGCTGACTCTTGTTGGTTGCACCACTCTTTAGCCTGTTGCATTTCTTCACGCTGTGGAGCAGAAACAGCGCACCAATCTTCTCGGCGGTCCTGCTTCTCTTTATTCGACCACTTCATTGGCCAATGTTAGCTAGCGAAACTACCATGATGACTGCACCTACAGTAATCATCAATAATGCTGCCAATACCATTCCGAAACGATTTTCATATCTCTATTCCTATTGTTTAAAGTACAATTATATTAGGCGAGCGCCTAAAGGTACAACGATTTGGTTAATCCATTTTCCAGATAATACCTTTACTTCGATCAAGTATTATGAATTCTCGTATACCGGTAATAGGTGTTGCATTTGACGTCCCGGAATTAACAATTGTCTTAGCATGCCATGTGTGTCCATTCTCGTCTGTCTTTATAGTTTCAGTTACCACTTCCCATGGGTAGCTAATAATTACACCGTATACTCGTAATTGATCACCGTCACAATAAACGGCCGGCCCTCCGCTCATGCCAGGGATTGCAAGTGCATTTGATCGAATTTTTCTCTGCTCGGTCAAGCGCAATACCATACCTCCATACGAATGCAGATGCGGTCTGTTATATTCCGGAAAGCCTATGTTCCACATTGGCGTGTGTTGGTATAATAGGCCTTGTGCCATTTTCATTGGGATCCAATCTTCGGGAGATTCTGCTGTTACAATTGCAATATCGCGGTGTTTGTTCCATCCAGTTATTTCCGATGGGACGATTTCTCCATCAACAAATAATTCTACTTTAGCAACATCAGCATCCCATATACTATGAGCTGCGGTGGCCCATTTGTTCCTTGCAACGAGGAAAGCCGTGCTGAGTCCTGTAATTACTCCTTTTTCGTTTAGAGTCTTTATCATTACAATTGGAAGTTCGTTGAAGTCCGCCACACAGGAAGGTGGAACGATTACGTTTATTGCTGTAGCATTGGCGTTGGTTGTAAATAACAGCAATAAGATAATTAGATATCTTGCTATCACAATAGTATTTATCAATTAGTCGTTAGTACAGATTTCTAGTATCCGCTTTGCACTGACGATTGTGCATTTATCTTGTATTTCTTTTATCCTACGCTTTGGAATATCGTAGTGTTTGTGGGTTGCGCGGGAATGATACCAGCACGGATGTATCCCTAAATCCTGCGCCATCTTGTGTAAATTTTCTACACTGTACGGGAGGCATACTAGATGCCTATTTTGGTCACAATAGTATTTTAAGTTTAAGGAAATAGTCATAAATAATAGCAGTAGTTTAATAAATGATATCAAAAGGAACTATCAATCAGTTTAGCCCACAGTCTATGGGTCTGGTGGAAAACGCTTGTGTTTTAAAGTAATAAATCTAAGATTTATTATGTTTATGTTCAAACACTGTTAGTCGTTTTTTTTACTCTTCTAATTTGGTGGGCCACGAGGGACTCGAACCCTCACTCCTTTCGAAACTGGTACCTAAAACCAGCGCGTCTGCCAAATTCCGCCAGCAGCCCGTTATTCTATTTATTTACTTTATGTCTAAGCCTATAATATCTGCCCTGACAGGCACTACAGCTTATTCCTAATTTTTTTGCCGCCTCACGTTTTCCTATTCTATCGCAAAGCTCTATTAATTCTTTTGGATCCATTGCTGGCTTCCGGCCTCCGTTTTTTGCCTTCGCCCTATAAATTGGATCAGTAGCATATTTCGCGTTTAACGACTTAGACAAATTCTTTCGATGTTTGTCTGATTTTCCTTGTCCTATTCCACCCTTGCCGCCTACTTTCATATTATAACATTGTTGATCTTTTACCAGCTCTTCAGTTACGATTTCGGCCTCTCTACTAAATGCTTCGTCTGCTGTCTCGAATCTTTCGAGTACTTCTCTTTTAAATTTTTTAGTTCCGTACTTTTTAATGGCTTGTAACAGAGCTGTCCCGGAACCTTTGTAACACGAATTAGTTAATCCATGGACTCCGATATAATATTTCCCATTAATAAGATTGGTAGTTTTATATAAAATATGCACATATTTATTTATATGCCATTTACCAATCTTGTATCTTTACTATCAAATTTGGTACGCCCCAAGGGATTTGAACCCTCATCAGTCCGGGTAAAAGCCGGAGGTAATTGCCATTTATACGAAGGACGCATTAAAAATTTGGTGGGTCCGGTCGGGATCGAACCGACGACCAGGAGGTTAAAAGCCAACTGCTCTACCAACTGAGCTACAGACCCAAATCTAATTTGGTGGGACGGGCAGGGTTCGAACCTGCAACGGTGTTATTCACACTCCGGATTAAAAGTCCGGTACCTTCAGCCACTTCGGTCACCGACCCACATTCTGTGCAAAACGATTATTCGTTGTGCAAAACGTTTTTATTCTTCGGTAAACGTTACAAACCGATTAACTTGGTGGGACGCCCGGGATTTGAACCCGGATCAGCCTGGGTAAGAACCAGGGGTAATTGCCATTTATACGAACGACCCAAATTTGGGGCAGTTTATTTTAACGGATTCACTATCTCCGCCTAGGTCAAGTCTGCCAACAACCTAGCTTGCAAGTTTGGTGCTCCGACGGAGAATCGAACTCCGATCGCCGGGTTGAAAGCCCAGTGTTCTAACCATTAAACTACCAGAGCGTAGTTTGGTACCCAGGGCAGGAGTCGAACCTGCAAAACAATACGACTATTTCCAGAAACATTGTTACGGCCTTTCTGGTCATATCCGCTCACCCTCTGCTTATTCTTCAGAGGTCACCCCCTTCAGGGAGGGCCGCTTTGCCATTTGCGTACCCGGGCATAAATTTGGTATGCGGAGAGGGAGTCGAACCCTCAAGGGCCTTGTTTCTAAAACAAGTAGGTGTACCAATTTCCATTAGCCACCCGCGCATAAATAAAACGTTGTAACCGATAGCCAGGATTCTGTCTTGGACAGTCATTCATCTATTGGCCGTTACCCGAGCATCATAGGATGGAACTTACCTAGCTCTGTTTACGTTGCAAACCCCTTTCGTATATCGCAGTACCAACGACCGAAGTCTCCTGCACGTTCCGGGCCTGTCCTGAGCTTCCTCACCTTACGGTGCGACTGCCTGGTTACAACTAACTCTAAATCTTATACGGTTCCTATATCACCCATCGTCACCGTCAACCATTGAGGTAATGAGTAGGTTAGTACCCACGACCTGTTTGCCTGGTGTTACTGACGGGGATCGAACCCGCATTTTCCTGGGTGAAAACCAAGCTGCCTAGTCCAAGTTTAGCAGACAGTAACATAATTCTTTTGTACAATTTGGTGTGTCCCACGAGAATCAAACTCGTTCCTAAAGGGCCACAACCTCTAATGCTATCACTACACCAAGGACACTTTAAATTGTACTATAATTTACTTTGGGGTGACGTACGGGGTTCGAACCCGTTCCGACTGAATCACAATCAGCCATGCTTCCAAGTACACCTACGTCACCCCAAAATAAACTATTTCTTCTACTCATAAAAAAACCCGACTTGCTTTCGCTGCCGGGTTCAGTGTAAATCTTTTGTTAGAAGGAAACTATCTAAATAGTCGTTCCTTCCGCCAACACGGAACCCGTACATGATTTCTCATGTAATAAATGTTCGAGTTTTAGTGTCAGTGTGTTCATATGTTTATTTATCTCTTTTTTAATATTTCGTTAATTTTCTTGTTCAAAAATAAAAAGTTCTCTGTTGGACTGAGCTCCAACATTTAATCCGGTCGCAACGTTACGGAAAGAAAAATGGTACTCGGACCAGGTTGAGGGTCTGGATATTAGGAACAAAGTCCCTGCTCTACTCACTTGAGCTATCCGAGTATAAACTGTTAAAAGTGCTTTCGGTGGACGGCTAACCTGGGTCTAGGATCAGAAGTAAAAACATATATATTGTAATCACTTTCCAATCTGTACGACTTGCAGTTAACTCGCAAGCAAGGCTGTCCTAACATGTAAACAAGTCCGTCGACTCTGCTGCTAGTCCCTACACGTTGCATGGATCGGCTACGCCGTTTCTCCATCTCCCGAAAGAACTCTTCGGCATTTAATTGTTGTAAGTATATATCCTATGCAAATTAATTGCAACAGTTATTTACTCTAAATTTGTGGGGCTCTTGCCTCCCCTCGACAGTCGTCACCTATGGGATCTTAGTGCCCGGCAGACGAATAAGTCGCTTAGTTCAGGTCACATCATGCATAATGTTTCCACGCTTGTAGTTTACAGTCTTTGCAGTTTATGTCTACTTATTTGATTATGACATTTGCAATATTATTGCATTTTGCTATTTTATTTAAGACATTCTGTTTATTAAATGGATCCGGTGTGAAATCCAATTGAGCTATTTTTATCTTGCCCGCTGTTAATCGCACGTCACCTACTTCATATCCAAATTCAGACAGGAGCGTTGCGTTGGTTCGTTTGTATTCTTCTTCTGCGTTTAATTGGGCAATGCCATCTGAATCGCAAAACCTAATAATAAAGTCCGCGCTATAATGTAGGTATGGAACAATGGCATGATGGTCTGTATCATTTGCGACAGCCAATTCCTGTATGGGTTTACCCACATCAGTGTAATGCACATAGACCCCGCCAAAGTCCATTGAGGTAGTAAACAAGTCGTAATCCTCTGGCGCATACAATTCTGTTTTAGGCAAATCAAAATACACTACTCGTATCTTTCTGCTCTGCGGATCGCCAGAAGATTCGCAACGATGTATGGTTTGATTTATGTAACTAAGGCTTTCCCTCAATGCGGGATTATTCAGTAGCAATTGATCTTCTTTCCAAGAATCTAATGTGCCGTGTGTTATTTCAAACACCGCATGTAAATAATTTAATGTTTGCTGATCGGTCACGTCTGTTAAGTGTCTGTTAAACAGGCCGGGTTTAATCTCGTTGCATATATCGATTTTTTGATTCATGAAGGAAACCAACCAATCGTTACTCCACTCGTTATTTAGATTGTAAAACGCCCATGGCTCACTAATAGGATCCTTGCGTTCTTTTGCAGCATAGAATCTAGCCAGCCACTTGTCTTTGAAATGTGTCTCTTCAAAGGTGCAAGGTAATTCGTAAATCAACGTCGGTGCGGAGGTATGGTTTAATTGGATTACTAATTTCATACAGGTCGATCACCTTTTATCATTATGCGGCGCATTTCTCTAACATAACCATAATGATCATTATGGGGAGCATGTATGGTGCATCGATTATCCCAAATTGCTAAGGTATCTTTTTCCCATTTTAATCGACAGGTGAAGTCTGGAAAGGTTGAATGTTCGATCAGCTTTCGTAAAGTTGGCAGACTTTGTTCTTGACTTTGGCCGACAAAATGAGCAGTGAAGCTGGAACATACAATCAATGCTTTTCGCCTAGTTACTGGATGAGTCCATACAACAGGATGAACCGATTCCTTTTCCCACTCCTTAGAATCCGCAGACTTGTATACACCTGACTTCTTGGTTCCTGGTTTAGGAATTCCAGTGTAAGAAAGCGAATTGGAATAGACTGCTTTCTTGTATTCCACCTCATCGCGAAGCCATGTAGGCAATGTATCCCAAGCGAGATACTGGTTCGAAAAAGTTGTATCTCCACCAACCGGCGGGGATATTATGGAATTTAGAATAGTGAATTTTGGCGGACATTCTTGCGCCAAAGAATCGCCATGCCAACTGCTGCCGAAATTGTATACCGTGTCAGCCTCTGCGCGAAAGTTAGAGATCTCCGGATACTCCGACATGCCAAAAGAAGTCGGCGCGCAAATCGGCTCGCCAAAACGTCTTGCAAAATCTCGAAATGATTTTGGGCTAAGGGATTGCTTCCTAGCAAAAAGCATTAGATGATCAGTTAGCGCAGCCTTAAGTTCTGTTTCTGCATTGTCTGTTATATTGGCTAAATCTAGGCCGACAACTTCTGCGCCCATCGCCCCAGACATCGGCACAACAGAGAAGTTCTCGTATTCTTTAGGATTCTGTTGTGGCTCGTGTGCGACTGCTGGAAGGTAGTAATAAGTAGATTGGTATTTGTTCATAGTCTGTTCCTATTTTTACGTACAGTAAAAAAGAAATGATCGTTATCAATTTCTCCAGCATCATCTGCGCCGAATACGAATTCAAACATTGCAATGAAGAGAGTTTTAATCAATTGTTTCACGCTTTTGTTCAAATACAACAGAGTGATTCCGCTGTCTGTATCCTTTAGTAAAGCCGTGTTCCGCAGCCCAAAGTGCCAAGTCAACAGCCGCCTTAACAGAGACTGGGTATTCAGCTAATTCAACTTTGACTACGACTTTAGTTGCGCGGTAGTTTTGCCATACCTTTTTGCAAACATAGGTTTCGCCGGCCATCTCTGCCAGTTCATCCATTGCGTGGACTTGGGTGCTGACCGTTTGCGACCGGTACATATCGTTTTGTTCTGCAGCATCATCTTTGCAATGAAACGCAGGTTGTTTTGATCTATTTTCTTCGTCAACTTCCATAATTAGTTATTCCTCGATGTATCCACGTTTTACCAGGTAACCTCGAATCCACCAACCAATGCCGGCACCGATTGCTACGAATACAATTAATATTCCGATTGCCCATAATAGTTCATACATCATGTTTCTCCGTTTGTGTGGTTTGTGCGGGCAGATCATCTCCACAAAATGAGACGCATGGTTCAGGTACTGCCACGAATACTAGGGCGAGTATTACCATAAGTGTAAACATCTTAGTTCCTGTTCAAGTTAAAAATATGCAGGGACAGCGCCGAAGTCCATTCTGTGTCCCTTGCATGTTCCAAATTCTTCATATTATCTATAATACTAGAATTCAGCTAATGGGTATTTTAGTTCCGTTTCATATTTATATCATCTCTTGGTATCTAATTTAATTAGGTGCCGCTATATTTTCGACATCGCATATCAGCCTCCTTGGTCGGCGTTAGGTTTAATACATATTACTACATCCATAAAAAAAGAGCAACCCTTTTGGAGTTGCTCTTTTAATTACTACGCAGATATTAACTTTTCTGCATCCTCGTCCGGCAGATACAGATTGTACTTGCGCATTACTTCTCGCTTCGCTCCATAAAGCGGCTCGGTGGCAATTGCAGTATAACCCGGCAAGTCCGGCTCGTAAAACATGCAATGATCGACTCCATGGATTCCGATCCTTTCGGACGCTTTAAGTAACTCAGCTTCATTCTCAACACCAAAAAGGATAAGGTGAAGAGGATGTTCCGGCTTTTCAAATTTCCAACCTGCTTCGTAAGTTGCATGAGCCGCTTGCACGATTTGCTGTGCAGCGGTCAAGTCAGTTCTTATAAAGACATAGGTATACGGAATGTGGTCAGTGTTTTCTCTGAATTCCATTACTTTTCTCCTTTTGCCTTAATCTCATCCAATTCACTGCGGATTCTTTCAAGCATCTCTTGCGAAATTGTTTCGCCAAAGGGTGCAAGTAAATAATCTTTTGTGTGAGGGGATTTGATGCTGTAAAACGCTCGAGCTAACTTGTACTGGTGTTCAGTAAGCTTGCCGCTATTCTCCGGAGTAGTCCAACCTTTGGTCCAGTCTCGGTTGCGTAAAATTGCATACAATAAAAAGTGCTGGGAGTCTAAAGGCTTCCGCGCCTTAGCCCATGCTTTGAATGCTGCTGTGAATTCCAGGTAATGTTCCTTTGATGTGAACATGTCGCCGGTTTGTGTTTCTTCGATTTGTGTCTCTTTTGCTTCTAAAAATGATAACATGATTTATTCCTCAATAATTAATATGTTTCTGCAGAACCTTGCTGCAGGTAGCAGGATTATTCCTGCGATTAGTTTAGTCGTAATTCATATTAACTACGGCGGATCATGTAGTGAAGGGACTTAGTTATCTGTAACTTTAATCATTTCAAATTCCTCTTGTTGTAAGTTATTTATCATCGTAAAATATAGTATACAGGTTTTCTATTCATTGTACACTATTTTGGTAAAATTTGGTAACGTGGGATGGATTCGAACCACCGTCCTCCGGGGCATTAACCTCGGGCTATTCCAACGCACAGCCGCAATCGATTCCTCGGGTCGCCTGATCGAGCTCGATACTCTACAGTGCAATCTTTGGTATTGGCCAGTACTCTCAGCTACCACGTTACCAAATTTTACCAAGTCGCGTACTTTTCAACGCGAGTTGGATACAAAGTGTTGCCACCGTTTGCCGCAGAAATGGCATCTTCAATCCAACGCATACCATATGCCAATCTTGGCACAGCAAACTTTCCAATGTCATCGTCATGAACTGCAAAAAATAAATCAATGCGTCCACCAGGGCCGGAATCGTCGGGGTTGGTAGTTATTTGTTCCAGGTACTGCCCACGTGCTCCGAGATCCTCTAAGAGAAACTGTTCAAAGTCTTGTTCCTGACCTTCTTCAAGTGTTGTTCCGGGCCAAACACAAACCTGCGTATGCCCATCTGCCAATTGTACATTTTCAGTCTTGTTCATTTCTTTCTCCTAGTAGTTGGGGGAATGGCCGGGACTCGAACCCGGGACCGGCGGAGTTAAAAGCCGCTGCTCTGCCAACTGAGCTACCAAACCATTCATTCTTCAAACTCGTGTTCGAATTCAATCTGTTCAAAAAGGTCATTGCGGTATTGATTTGGATCAAAGCAATGACGTCCTTTCAGATCTGTCGCTATCCACTTTTGACCATGATACTCTGACCGCTGTATGTTAAGAACGTGAACGTCTTTGTGAAACACTTCGTACCGTTCGTTCAATACATCGCCGGGAGGATCGTAGTGTACGATTGTTAGATCGCCACGCAGTTTAATAGTTAGATCAGTCATCTCTTACAAACCTCGGTGTTATTTGGATGCATTTTGAACAACCAATAAAACCGTCGTCCCTAAGTTCGAGAGTGCCTGCATCTTCGTATGTTGGGCACTCGGTGCAATACATACCTAAATTATCAAATAGCGGGATGGCATGCTTTTCCCAAAAACTTGTGCCGCAATGTCCTTGGAGTTTTCCGTAAATGTCAACGTAATGCTGAAAGCCGTGACTTAATCCAGGTTGCGGATTCTGCAATGTTTCGCCGTCAACAGGAGTGACCGGTATGTTGGAAACTCCTATTAAATAGTATTTAGTCATACCGTTTCCAAGTCTTTCTTGCAAGTAATTAAATGAGCAAAATACTTAGTGTCTTCATTGGCACTGTGTCCAAGTGGAAGATAATGATATCCGAAAGTATTCACTCCGCCGATATGTCCTGTATATTTATGTGGCGTTTCAGAATGGTAAATGTTACCAACATGAACGTCTACGAGGCGTACCTCGACCACTGTTTCGTAAGTAACCATATTCTCGTTACTCATTATCCTACTCCGAAGAATCGATCAGCTTCGTCTTGATCCATGGCCGATACTGCTTCAACAACATATCGGTTTAGACGATCAATCTCTCGTTGCTGGTCGCCCATAACAATTGAAATTGCTTCTTCTTTTGTGGCTCCCTGTGATTTCAGGAAGAGGATTTTCTTTTTCGCTTGCGCTTTTGCTGGGCTGTTGCTCATTTCGATTCCTTTTTGTCGAAGTCTTTAAAGACTTTCATCATTGCTTCTGCATACGCCACGGATATTTCCGCGCCAGGCTTTTCCATTAGTGCTTCGAATTCAACAACGAAGGCTGCCTTCATCTCTTTCAATTCGGGAAATCTTTTTTCTGTTTGCTCTGGGGTCATTACACTGTCTCCCAAAGTTCAATGTAGATGCCGCCACCGCCTGCATAAACGCTATGGACTTCGAGGTCGAACTGTTTCATGCGTTGGGCAAGTGAGCGCCGAAGTGTTGATACTTCTGCGTCGGTTGGCTGGTAAGTAACGGCATTTGCAGGTTGGTCCCAATACGAACGACCTTTGGTATCATAAAAACAAGATTTGAATTTAAGGTCACGTTTGTTGGGCATTGTTTTGCGGCCAGTATAATCGTTGTAGGCTGTTCCATTCTCAGGAAACTTGTTGCCGAATGCAACTTTAATCGCTTTACGTGCTTCGCCTAACATTGACTTTTTCATAACTTAGTGACCCGCGTTTGAGTTGAGTTCACATTCGATAGCGGCAGCCGCATCTTCTAACAAGTAAACAGCACTGGTTAAATTCAATGCAACGCCGCTAGCCTCGATCATTGCGAGTGCTGTCCTGATGTTGGCTGCTTGTTCAATCAGCTTCTGCCGCGAGCGTTGGATTGATGCTGCGGCATTGTTGATTGCTTCTAAGTCTGTTAATACGTTCATGTATTGGTTGTCCTAACTGTTAATATACATACATTATACACGAGCCTACAATTTTGGGCAACCTAATAATACTGCTTGGTTTCCTCATGATTCCACATACCAGTCCAATCGATTTCGTGGCTTGCCCATTCAGCATCCGCATGGCGAATAAACTCCGAAAAGAACAACGGTATAAATTTGCTGTAGTCTGGACGCGGATCCTCTAAAGGAAAACCGATCTCCTCATCTAAGAAGGAAGTTAGGTCTTGCGTGGCATCATGGATGATGTTGTACATCATGGAATGATTTGTGTTGTGAACGCGAGGGGCACGTTCAATATCGAGGATACCAACTTTGCTAGCGACATACATGTACGACAGCCTCAAGTGATGGTCTGCCTTCATTGCAGAGTTTTCACTCTTGTATGTGTTGGCCCTTAGGTATTGGAGAATGTCGCGTTCCATTAACATGAACAGCAACCATTCGGCCCTTTCTGCAGGGGTTAAATCAGCTTCGCGTATTAGTGTATTCATATGCACATTTTACGCGAAGCTGAGGTTTAGAGCAACCTCTAATTAGATGTAACTTCGCTGTTGTCGACAGTATTAATTGTGACAGTGCCAGAGCTAGATTTGATAATGTTGTCTCCGACTATGTCTGGATTGTTTACAACAATATCCTTTAAAGTATCAATACCTTCATTCAAATCAACCTTGTTGCCGGCCCGGTATGCTGTTGTGCTGCAAGTGAAGTTCGAATACGAATCTGCAAGTCCTGCAACATTGTTAGAGACCTTGAAACTGTTGTTCACATTCATGCCGTAGTCACGTGCATAACGCTTCGCATCAATTCCTGCACCTGCGAAAATAAATTCCCAATCCTTCTTCTTACTCTTAACAAGCTTTTGAACATCTCTCTGGGTATATTCGCTGCTGTAGTTTTCATCGCCGTCTGTGTGGATAAGAACAATAGCTCGCTTCTTACTTTTTAGACGATCAATTGTTGAACCAATCGCATCATACATAGCTGTCATGCCACGTGTGAAATATTGGCGATGAGTTAACTTCTTCACCCTTTGTAAATTGACTTGATCATAAATTACTTCATACTCGCTGTCAAATTTTACTAGGGTAAGTTTTGCCTTGCCCGGAAGTTCTTGCTGCTCCTTAAGGAACTTGTTAAAATTACTGATAACATGTTCTTCTTGTCCGCCCATGGATGTTGAACAATCCAAAATGCAGATGATGTGTGTTGTCTTTGCTTTCTTTTCTTTTACTATTACTTCTACTTCAATTTTATTGCTAGCCATTTTTGCTAATCCTCGAATTTAATCTTGCGGCCGAGTTCCCAACCCTCAGGTATATCATCAGTTATTCTTATTTTCTTACTCTTCTTTTCTGCGTTCGAAAAGATCCACCTTGTTCCGAATTGTGAATTTCCTTCGCCTGCTTGATATACTGAGTTGAGTGCTCCGACCATTGCTCTTGTCTCCGCGAGCGTTTCGCTGCCCGCGACTGCATTAAACGTTGCCGTCGAGAGATAATTTTGAATCGTTGAATCAGTTGTAATCATAGTAGGATATAATTCCTCTATGTTATTATAATCTGCTAACGCTTCACCGTTTGCAACAGGCGCATCGGATACCAGGTACCGATCGTCGCCAACCTTGTTTTCAATTTTATATAAAGTTATTTTGTGCATATAGTTATTTATGACAAGTTCGATATAGTCGAACTTTTTTCTATCAAGTCGTACCCTCGAACCGACTGTATTTTCCTATTACAGATTATCATTTTTCAATTTGCCTTGTTGGCCTAACCTTTCAATTTCCTCAAACTGGGCATCTCTTTGAGCGCGGAGGCCGAACATGCTTTCTAGGGAGTCCGAACGAATATATCCCCTTGCTAATAAATCGTCGTCGTTGAATGTCCTCGACGAAGTTAAATGTTCAACAATTATCGAAGACTCGATGTTTTGGCTAATGTATCCGAAGTGTGTTTTGCCAGGAGTTCGAAATACAGATGGCGGTTTTATAATGTAATTTCTAAATTCTTCCACGCCCGAATTCGGAAGCCAATATGTTGCATCAGCATCATTCCTTGTAGTTAATATTTCTACTGCTCCTAAATTACGGTACATGTTAATGCTGTTACCAAATAAAAAGTCTATATCCTTTCGTTCTGTTAAGGCAGACTTAATTTCTGCAAAACAAGAATAAGGAACTATCTCATATTTTTCGTGTCCGAAAGATTTTAGTACATTTTCTAATTCGATAATACGCATTTGCAGATCGTCTACACCAACCCGCAATATTTTATCAGGATCGTAATTTGTTAGTTTTTCTAGTGTTCCGCCTGTTGTAGATACAAAACTGTCGAAGCCATGGTACAGCCAATTTGGAACATGTTTCCCGGGCAATGCTGTAGTCCAGTCTGGCCAACCGAGCGAGCTTGACCTTTGTTGCATTCTACGTCCTACGTCCATTTGTCGCTCTGCTTCCCAGCCTGTGTAAACAAGAATGGTTTCATTGTAATTCATGAAGGTGTACGCAGTATCAAAACTGTCCATGTATTTTATGTTGGCGTCTTTAATTGCGTCTTTTAATAAGTTTGCAATCAATTCAGACCTGCCCCCAGGCCGGCCTGCAACTAAAATGCTCGTCATTATGTTCGGTGAAAATCTCGCGCTAATATTTCTATTAGAGCTGCGTCTTCGAGTAATTCGATGTTTGCGCGGATTCTAAGTATGATGTCGGGATCTACAGTAATGCCGATCATTGCATTTGCAAGTTTATCCCTGAGGAATTCTATGTCGTCACTAGTTGGAACAACTCCTGACGCTCTAAGAGCAAGGATACCTTCTTCAATTTCTTCATCTGTTAATTTTATTGTCATGTGTGTTCCTAATTTATACCTCACCTTTAAACTGTGGTATACGGTTTAGGTGAGGTATAGGTCTTACTAAGCTACCAATCTGCGGGATACCGCGTATGAAGTGGTGCCTACTGTATTTTTACGAGTGCGAACCCGAAATCCTTCTTCACGCAATTCTGACATACGTGCCGAAAGGTTTAAAATACCATATGTTGCTTCGGCTTGGGCTGGAGTCATCTCGCGGCCGGTGCCACGCAGATGCTTCACTAAGAATTCATTCTGCGGTACTGTTAAGTTTGTAAATGACATATTATTGTCTCCTATATTTTTATTATTTTACGTACTACTGGCAAATATTTATACTTGTACCATTGTACTGAAGATATTTTTAACCTTCTTAGCTTGAGAAGCACTTTCTTTTTCGTTTCATATTTCCAACTAAGTTTACCGGTATGACATTCTAAACAATAAAAGAGCTGATAAGCCCGGGGCCAATCGGAACCCTTTCCAATGTTAGATCTAAACATCTCACGTGACGGCAGTTTTGATTTTTTATATGCGGCGTTGGTGAGCCTTATAAGGTCGTCTTTGTCTTTGCTGAGCTGGATCCAGATTATTTTGTTTAGCGGATCCCAGGCAGCCAATTCCCAATAACAAATATGAACTTTAAGGCCAGTTAAAAGCCAGATCCATAATGCCACTGCTTGGCGGGCTCGTCTATATGTAGTTCTAATCCACATCTGCAGATCCAATATGTCCGTATGGCAATAACTTCGCCGGTGATAAGCGATTTAAGAGTATATGAAGTTCCTTCAATGTTGTGCCTGTGCCAATGTATGTTTATTTTCGTAATACGGAGAACTACCGTAGCGAAAAGATCAAATACTGTTTCTTTGAATTTGCTTTCTATTTCTTTGTCCAGTAATTTATACATTATGATAATAATAACGTGGAGTTATTGCAATTTATTTGGTGAATCTCTCTACCCTGTGGTTTCGACCACCGACCAAACTGCGAACTGATTTAATTGCTTCTTTGTCGCTTTGTCCTACATCGTACAATGTTTTAGTTTTAGGAAATTTGTCCCAATTTACATCGTAGGTTACAAGAATTCTTGAATCTTTATTCCTTTCGGGCTTGGGTTCTGGGATGGCAAATTCGGTTAACCTCATTAATTATGTTAGACTCATTTCCCTATCTGCAGCATCAGTTTGAGCGTCAATCAATCCTTGTAGTTTGCCCATATTTCTTAGAACCTTGTATGCCAAGTTTTCAGTGTCGTATTCTCCACCTCGTTCCAGACCAGCTTCCCTCATCTTCGAGATTTTCTTTCTAAGTCTGGTGTAAGCTTCTTCATCCCTTAGCTCACCATTTACCAAATTGTCAATTTCTCGCTCTAAGAATCTAACTTTACGATTAATCGCTTCGTTGTCGTAAGTTGGGTCGTCATGTGTCGGCTTAGTAATCCATTTGTCATCCTTAACACTGTATCGACCTAGGCTGCGATTTGTTAAGTCACTATGTTCTACGTAAACTTCAACATCAACTCCGCGGATGGCAACATCGTGCTTATTGTTCCAAACATTTTTAGTAGCTTTGAAATACCTTGACGCCATTTCAGGATCTTTGAATAGGTCAATATTGGTTGTTAGGTGTAGGTCGGCATCGCTGTACGGAGTGTAATTATAATTGGCACTTGAACCAACTAGCATTATGTCGTCGATGTCTAATCCTGGGACTCGGATGTCATCGAGGAAATTATTTGCAATGTTCATTAACGCATTGCGGACTTCTGGACGCATCTGTCCAGACTCATCAAATAGTTTTGGGTTTAGGGTGTCGTTATAGGCTATGTTCTTAGCCGCTAGATCGTCAAGTTCAAATAATAGCATACTGTATTTATGCTATGTGGGTCGAACTGTGTCACTCATCTTTAAACATTAGTCACACTCCTTTAATTCAAATTGAGAATGCAATATAGTTTCGTCGGCCTCGTTTCGTGTGTGATAACGGAAATTGTAATATCGGTCTTTTATCATCACTTTCCGATCAGTTAATATAAGACAAACAATATCGCCAGAAGACCACAGGTATTGAGATACCAGTTCCGCCCTTTCGCGCCTTTTTTCTTCTTTCATATCAGACAGGATGTTTACGATAAAAATTAACGTAATCACTATTGCAATCACTATCGCAATTTGACGAAGGTTACCTCCAACAATTCCTCCAAGCCTTTTAAGTCTGCCCATTATTTCTTCTCCACGTGCTCTTTAGTTTCTAGCACAGATTTAATGAGCGCCACGTATTCGTCGTGCTCATCATAATATTCATCCCCCGGTTGAAATGCCGGAAACGTCCGCCTAGATTTATACAGTGCAAGCAAACGCTGGGCAGTCAACTTCTCCAATTGTTCTTTAGTTAAGAAATTCATTTTAATCCCTTTTTGATTTTGATCATATCAGTTATAAACAAGAAACCATCGTACATAGCTTCGCCATACGGATCGTCTTCATATTCGAGTATGTTGTTTTGGTCGTACCATTCCTCAGCCTCTTTGACCATTGCTAGGATTCTTTGTTCTTGTACTTCGGTCATTGGCGACCACCTGGTGGAATAGAGTGGCACATATAAATGGTATCGTCGATCATAAAGCTTACCTTATCATCGCAAAATCCGGTTACTCTATCAAGTGCGTCATCAACTCCCCGTGCGTAAGAAAATAAGATACAAACACATAGCACGCCTGCACATATTATGCCAAAAACATGCGGGCGGGCCGATTTAAATAATTTCATAAGCTATGGCCTTTGTTATGTTTCGGGAGTGCATAATCCGAATCAGCTTCGTGTTTCTTTGTGGTAATGCATTCTCTCCAAACGTAACCTTCGCTGTCAGGCTCTCCGAGTATGACACAGGTTGTGGGTTTGTGGAAATCGTCCCAGGTAGTGATTTTGTTGTATTCTTGTATTCCCACCAAGATCAGCGCAATGACAGCGAAGCCATAAAATATCTTATACTTCATCTCCATCTTTCCGTACTTACTCACCCTTGCCACCTTTATCGTTTGCAATGTCTGCGCACAAGGCCTGGATGTCGTCGACTAAGAACTGTTTAGTTTCTTCTAGGCGTTCATGGTTGATAGGAACTGTTTTGTGAGCTTCCATGTAGTCGCAAAGGTGTTTAAGTTCGTCTGTCTTCTCTTCAATGACATGGACCTTGTTTATTAAGTCGGCAACATTATGATACATGTCAATCCCCTTGTTTTTCACTGTTGGCAGTAGCAACACCAAATACCATCATGCTAGCTTCAAACCTGGTGTTGCGGTATTCCACATCGTCAATAATACGGATACGGTTTTGTTCCAGTCTCGCCATTAATCCTGCAGCAAGGTTCGGACGTTGCGATGCCGCTAATGCCGTTGTTTGTATATCCAACGACAGTAGGGCAGCGATCTTGTCCGATTCGTTTGTTCCGATTGTAGCCATTACCGAGTGTACAGGTAATCAGGACGCTTGGTGATTTCTTTCAGTGCGTTAGGGGCCTTCTTTTTGTGCGCGGTACGCAGTTGCTTGGCCATTTTCGGATTGGTTCCGATCTTGCGCAGGTGTCCAGCTTTAAGGGCAATGCCAAATGTATCTGCATTGCCTGCAGCATAATAAACGCCTTCGCATGGAGAATGATCAAACTCTCCAAAAATAACATAAACACGCGGCGCCTGAGATTCATCGGCTTCCACTACGTCTCCAAATTGGTAAGGGTTATTGTAATCCATCGTTATTTCCTCTTCTATTAAAATTAATTTATGGGCGCGTTATTGCGCTGATACAACCAACGATCAGGTAGGCAACAGCCCATGCTCCGCCCATCCAGGATAATGCTTTAACACTTGCTACAATTGCTGTCGGCCAGTCCATCGTTATTTCCTCTTTCTGTTTATAAAATAAAAATAAGTTAACCATCCGAACCACCCAAACAATGCTAGTGGTCCGAGTATAAAACACATTAGGATTATTGTTTCAAATGCCATGTTTGCGATCGCAATCGCAGCGTCTGGCCAAGTTGATCCCGGTTCAGATATCATCATTATGTCCGGCGCAGTAAAGGGATCAACGTAAGACATTTATGCTCTCCAATTGAATCCAATTTCAAACCAGGGGGTAATATGAATAGCATACACTTTCGCGTCGGGTTTCTTGTTTGAAATAGTCGATACGCTAACAAATAACAATAGTGGAATTATTTGAAAGATATTAGTTTGTAGATTCCCTTTGAATGTTTGCATTATACTTTCTCTCCTACTATAAACTGCCATCTGGCCAATCTGGATAGGCTGTGTTGTGGTTGTCGCAATACGCTTTCATCGCTTCCCAGGGGACCATTCCGCTCATTTTCATTATGCGAAGATGTTCCTGCTCGTCTTCGGGTGTAGCGTCAATCATAAAACGTGTATGAATTGCTTCGAGTTGATCGAGTTGTGATTGTTCGAATTCGGTCATTATGCTACTTCTCCGAAAATTCCTTCATAATCCTCAACTGCCTGGTTCGCTGCGAGCAAGGACCCGAGATTCTCGCGCCCCGCGGCCACCGCCGCCATGTATGCAGCCAACCAAATTTGTCTTTTGTTTATAGTCATTATACTTTCTCGCCTGCTTCAAAACCTCTAAACCTTCTAAAGCGCGGGAACCTCAGTGACCAAACATCGCTACCTTCGCTCAGCGTCGGCTTGTCTGCGCGGACTTCAACAATCATTCCAATTTGGGAATCACCTGCGTCCCAAAAGTCCTGGCGTTCCTTAGCTTTAAATCCGCCGCCGCAGTTAACTTCAATTTTGATCGTAGCGCCTGCAGGCATATCAATTGCCAGTGCAAGCTTTTCAGTAAGTACCAATTCACCTACACAAGTAAATCCGCCCAGGATAAATTCGTTCTTTGTTTCCGGCTTGCCGTTGTACAAAGCTTTAATGGCCAAGTCAACTTCAATGTAGGGCTTCATCTTCATCCAATCCGGAGTACGCTTTAACCGGTACTTGGAGTTGATGTCCTTAAGCATGATGCCTTCTTTCTTAGCTGCAAGTGCCAAGTCGTTAATTTCCATCAACCTAGCTTGACCTTCGTCAGTGTCCAGATCAATAATTTCGTATGCAATAACAGCAAGGTTAGGAAATTCATCTTCAAACGAATCGCCCCAATGCTCTGCAATGTAAGCGTCCAGGAATTCCCTGCGCTCAAGTAAGGTCTGCGTAGATTCGCCCTTAATAAATTCCTTCAGGGGAAGCATGTCAAAAATGTTTAAGATGGCATCGTCAGTTTGGACGTTGCGCTTTCTGCGTACTTGGCGCATAAGGTCTTGGAATTCACCAGACATTATTTCTGCGTCAACAAGCATGTCTTCTGTGAAATGCACTTTGAAACGTTCCAGCTGTTCAACAACCTGCGGGAAGTTTTCCATATCGCGACCGTTGCGCGAAGTTTGGCGAACTGCCTTTGCAATGTGAGTGTGTGAAAGTACGCGGACGCCGTCTAATTTAATGTCGACCATTTTCAGACCGTTCATATCTTGCGGACGTTTTTCGCAATCAACTGCAAGCTGGCAAGTCTCAACCGGAATGCTGTACGACAAGAAACCGTATTGTTCTGGCTCCGGCTTTTTGATGCCATCGTTTACTTGCAAGATGTGTTTTTCTGCTTGCTCAACACCTTTGTTAACTGTAGACTCCGAAAAGCCCGCTTTCATGTCTTGCATCAAAATGCGACGAAACCAATCGTCCCATTGTGCTTGTCCACTTGCCAACATTGTGTCATGGATCGCATCACGTGCGGCATGACCTGTTAAATTACGTTGCTGGAGTTCATCGCAAAGGAAAACAAAGTCTTCCCATTCCAGCAATTGTTCATCGCTAATAGCGACAGTTGATTGCGGGATTTGCTTTACGCCGAAAGTGATTAAAGGATGCAGACCGAGGGTCAATCCTTCGAAAAATTGATCATTGCCTGCAAGAGCTTCGCGCTTCATAATAGCGACTTTGAAATTCTTGCTGTTGTCTGTGCTGATTTCTTGAATAAGTTTAGCTGACATGTGGTGTTCCTAATTAATTAATACGTGTATTATACACGAATCTGTAGTCTGATCCTACCTTAAAATGTTCCGCCTGCAGTAAGAAAATCGGCCCATTCGTCGCGCACAACTTTGACGATCTTGGGAGGATTAACAAAGCCTGCGTTAAGGTCGACTAAATCCTGTTTGGTGATTCGAGTATCTTCTGCAGGTACTGTTGCCTTCTTTCCAACAATTACGTAGGGCTTGTTCCACTGCCCAATGTTGATGTCGCTGTACCAACCAACGTGATGATAATCGCTCATCAGGTCAGACTTGTTAAAGTTGCCGTCGTTCATAACGTCCAGGATTTCCTGCAAGCAATCCAATGCCTTCCCAGTGTAATGATCGCCAACCCAATAAACGTTAACGTTTTGGTGATCACTCTTTTCTAAGCGGTGGCCGGCTTTGGTAGATGCAAGATCGTTAAAGTTGCCGATGAAGTCAATTGGGCTAGTGCGAATGTTAACGACAAGCGTTGAATGATGACGAACAGCAATTGAAGCTTTCAGGCCGTACTTCTTAAATATTGCGCGAAGTTTAGGGGCCTTCTCTTTCTTGTTTTCCTGACTCATATACGCCATGTGCTGTTCCTATTTAATTATTTAATACGTGTATTTTACAACCATTTTGGACAAACGTCTACCTCTATTTCCTAAGGATCACCAACGAATTTCCTAGAATTTTTCCAGTACCAGCACCTGTGCCATGGCACATTGCGTTTATGCTGCCACGTCCACTTCCATCCGAAAATATACCTCTTTTTGCCTTCCGGGCTGGCGGCAGTAGTCACTGTATACATTCCAAACAGAATGTGATGAGTAAGGAAATCTATCAGGGCTGCTTTGTAATCAATCCTAATCATCTTTTTTGTTAAGGCACTTTTCTTTAAGAATCTCGTCGAAATCCAACCATCCAAATTCCGCAAACATTGCAAACACATTGCGAGGCTCTTCCCACTCAGTTGCAAAATGGTACTTCTTGCCTTCTTTGGTAAAAATGGTTCCTTCGAGTGTTATGACATTTGTAGCATCGTTGAATGTATCTGTAAACGCAGATTCATAACCATCAGTTGGTTCTTTGGTCTTCTCCCAATCAATCCCAGCGCGGCTAATGTCTCGCAATGCCTTAAGGGTTTTGGAATCTGTATCGCCATAGTCTCCGAAGTGTCCGCCATAATAAGACCACTTCGCAGTTGTGCCATGCTTAATCAAATAAGCCCACGCTAATTTTTTAACCTTCATGTATTACTTCTCCGTTGGGCAGGAGTAAATAAGTTTCCTTGCTAAGTTTGGTTGCGTAACGGTAAGTCGCCCATGTTCCGCTACGTTGCTGTTCTTTGTTTGTTACAGGGCAAACAATAACGATATCGGATGCATCCACAATATCATGGTTCCTAACCAAATAATCTTTTGGAACGTACATCTCATCTGCACCTACACACCATGCGCGTTTGGTATCGATTATTGGCGGATGGATATGGATGTTGATTTGGTAGTTTGGATTCTCATCGTTCAACCAACATACCATTGCATGGAGGCGATCATCCGCGCCTACGCAATCTCCGTGGTGCACCTCATGCGGGCGGAGAATCGTAAGCAATCCTAACAGACGATCGAATTGCTTTGCGTTGATATCTGTTTGTGTTCCTGTAAATCCTATGTTCATAATACCATTCCTTTAATAAAGAATTCAAATTCCTCTTCTGTGTACCTTGTTCCATTAACATGATACGATTGATCTATTATTGTTTCCCTAAACTTCAGGCAATCGGCAGGACCGTCTAGTCTGTGCAAATATCCATCCCGCAAATACCGAGTTTTAATTATAGCAGGATCCCTAGTTGCCAAGTTAGTAAGTTGGGCGACAGTATATCTTTTACCATCCATCTCCCATGAAACACTTCGAGTGTCTTCGTCTTCGTCCCAGGCCTCACGTTCTAGCATGGCGCGGACTATCCGCACCATGCACCGCTGTCTACCTATTGTCATTATTCTGGGCCGAACAAGGTTTCGGTTCGGTCTTCGAACTCTTCTCGTCTTTCGCGCTCTCTACGATCAACCAATGTTTCGTCCCGATCCTCTAGCGCATTATAAATCTTATAAAAATCTGTGCCTCTGCGCTCAGGCGCGCGAACTTTGACGTTAATGTTACGGGTAACCGCCCACACAAGAAAAAGCATAGATACAATAAGTCCTAATTTAAAAAGTAAAGTCTCCATCCTAATCTCTTATGGTCCGTTTTTGATTACGTCATCTACGTGTTTGCATTGTGAGCGGAATTTCCAACCTGGGCAAGTGCAACGACATTCTCCATCTTCAACTATAACATAATGTGTCTTACCATTGCTACCATCAAATGGAATTTTCATAATTGTTTCTTCGTGCGCTTCCGCATAGGTTCCAACTTCCTCGAACTTGCGCCTGCCTCTGTTGAAGCCTTTCATTGGTTCCTTAAATTCTTTGTACGGAGTGTTGGGCCCTTGGTATCCTACAAGTTGGTCATGATCGTTAACATGATAGATGCCGTTTGTGAATTTCCAATCTGTAATCTCTTTCAAAATAGTAATCATTGCATTACCTATTTTCTAATTGTTCTGCGAATTTCCAGCAGTTGTCGGACCAACGGTTTATTAACACCTCTGCTTGCCTTTCGCTTAATAGTACATAACAAAAAGCATCGGGATAAAAAGTAATCCGCCCATGGTAAGCATATAAACCTCTGCTTTGAATCTGAGAGAAAACACTACCAAGTACCATTCCAAAGTGCGCTGTCGCAAATGATAAGACTTGCTGCATCTTCGATTGTGCGTTCGGTCTGCGCATCTTCCATCATATCGAGGCAAATGTCCTCATCAAATGTTTTGCGGACTTCTGCGAGTACTTCTGCTTCTGTGAAATTTATTTTCATGATATCATTCCTAATACAAAAAAGTTAAATTCGTTTTCCTGGTATTCGTGGCCTGCGCAATGAAAACGTTGGCAATCAGTTTTTCCTTCGAAATAAAATGCAGGACCATCTAATCGGTGCAATTGCTCGTTCCTGTAAAACCAAGTCTTTCTCGGAGCCAGTGTAGTAGTGCCGAATTGCTGGATGTAATAATTGTGGCCGTTAAAATCATAATGAATCTGTCTTACAAAATCAGATTCGGAATCATGGCGCCATTCCCATTCTTGCTCCTGCAACATCAAGAAATATTTCTTAGTGAGACAGACTTCCTCGATTATAAAATTGATTGCATTCTCAGACATTATATTACTATTTCTCCTGTTCCCAATTTCCTTCAGCTGCAAAGTTGGCAACCATGCCTTCGATTTCCTCTTTAGTAGTAGAAAAGAAATCAAAGATTTCCAAAATGCGGTAAGTAACAGTTTTGTTAGGGTTGGTAGTTGCGGTAACAGTGCATCGCTCGCCGCCGAAAAATCGGACAGTCCAAACGTGGCCGGTGTCGGTGTTGTTGTTTGCAACAAAGGTACAAGTATTAGGGATTTCAAATTCCATAGTTCCTACCCAGGGTGTTGTCTGTAAGTTAAATTGGAGTTTAGCAATAAGTGATTCGACTAACTTCATGCTTCAGCGTCGATGCCGTCTTGTATTTTTTGCAGGCTTTCGTCGCTGCAAGAAATGTGATGTGCGCGTAAGTATTTAATTTGTTCTATGCAGGCTTCAATGTTCTGCGCCAGATATTCCTCACTCCACTCCTTGGGAGGATTCTTCCTCCATTTGCGGATAACGTTGAGGCGGTGGTCAATTGCAGTTTTGTATGGCTTCAGTCTCATTTTAGTATCCTATCGCCTTAAGGTCAGCATTCGCGCATCGCATACGAATTGTAAGGTAGGTCGACACGTAAGTTTTGCCGTTAACGTCTGTTTTGATTTCAACATCATCAAATACAGCACCTTCTTCAATTGCAAGTTGCAAGCGGTAAGCAAGGGTGCGATTGTTGCCGCAACTATAACTGCCGCAAACAGGACGGTCGACGTCAGCCCAAACAGGAGTGACTACGTAACGGTCAGTGCCGTCACCTACAATGTCAACTTTCAGAAGTCTTGCGCTAGGTCGTTGCTTTATTTCGGGTGCCATTTGAGTAGCCATTTGCTGTTCCGTTTAATTATTTAATACGTGTATTATACAACCATTTTGGACAGACTGCTACCTCTAATTTTCGAGAGGACCGTACCCTTTATCGTCTTCGTACCAATAAATGTACTGTTTAACTTCGCCCTTATAGCCGGACCCTTTTAGTCCTTTAAGGTGGCCGGTTTTCGGGCATTCTGAGTGATACCATATTACATCATTGCCGAATTGCTTCTTCAACATCCATTGGCGATGTGCTTTTAGTTTACCGAGATGCAGCAACAATTTGGTTTTTCGCTTTTTATTGAAACCGATGAATCCATTTAGCCGGATGTGCGCATCTTGGATTGAGCAGTTTATATCCAAAAGCCGCGGCCATTGTGTTTCGTAAAACATTTTATGAATTACAAGATTTTGAATTTTCATTACTTCCTCTTGCCGTCCTCATGGCGTGGTTCAGTTACTTCGCACTTGCTCATTATCTTAACAAGGTCCCAAATATTCCACGGATAGTAATCGTTAGTGTCGACTCCGATGTCTCGTCCTCGGCCTGCTGCTACTTGCGGAACGGATCCATGTGTATGTCCGTAAAAATGGAATGCTCCGTGGTGCATACGATTCCACGTATACAAAGGATAATGCAATAAGATGATCGGAGCAGGACCGGGTTGCGGCAGCTTCAATTCGTGGTAGTCCTTCATCCAAACAAACTGATCTAAGATCAACTTCATCTTAGTCTTACGCAGTTGCCTGTCGTGATTACCAAAAATGAAATGCTTGTTACCATTCATTCGTACCAGGATCTCTGAGATTTCCGTTTCGTTCGCAAACGCAAAGTCGCCTAAGAAGTATACGTCATCACTGTACTTTACGACAGAGTTATGACGCTCGATCATTTCCTCACGCATATGAGTCGTGTCGGTAAATGGGCGATCGCAAAAACGGATAATGTTCTTGTGCCCAAAGTGGTGATCAGATGTCACCCAAATGTTCTTTCTTTCGTTCATTCTGTTTCTTCTGTTTCTTCCTCTTTCTTCGGCACCAACGATACCACTGGGCATTTCTTGTTACTAGTTACTTCTACTCCAAATGTAGATGCTACATGACTATGAAGCATTTTATGGAAATCTGTCGACAGCTCGGATCGACTGTGAGAAAATGCACCGGTGTCTAAATCAATGTCGAATGTTTTCCGATCGAATTCGATTTTTTTCGTCTTCGGAAATTCCCACCACTCAACGTTAAAATGTAAAGTATATACATCATACGCATTAAATCCTTTAGCGGCACGAGTTGTAATTTCGTAAGCTTCAACCTTCTTTAGTAGTTGTTTACTTATCATAAAAATACTTTCCGTTGCGAATATCTTTCATCCGTGCTCGGCCATCAAAGGAGTAGGTCAGATCATCCAACCTATTCCAATCGTGCGCTTCGTACTCGGCCTGCTGTAAAAGCATAGCTTTCATTTTAGACTCAAGCTTGGCAATTTGCTCCTTAACGATTTCAAAATGTTCATCATCGCGCTCTAAGATAATTGCCAGCCTTTCAATATTGCTAATCATGTTAGAACCTCGCGGTCGAAAAAGTCTCGCAAATATGCAAAACGTTCCTGCTCAGTCAACACCATAAATGCATCCTTGTTCTCTGCTAAATGATCCAACACGATATAATACTCTTCGTCTAGAATCTGTTTTGCAGCTCGCGTATCATCTAAGATTTCGTTCAACCGCTTTTCAGTCTTGCGTCCTAAAAATTTAGTAGCTAGGTAATATGGAGACTTGATTTTAATTTCGTTTCCAAAGTCGTCCCATACTACAAATCCTTCATGCTTCACTGTGCGAGCTTCCTCTTTCAATTTAGCATAAGTATCGTAACGGTGCCAGTTTGGACGTCTGCATCCTAATTTATCTGCCTCTGCATCTAGTTCTGTTTCAGTCAATGCATGTTGATCGGCGTCCCAAGTCTTATAGCGAGCACCTAACAAATATGCTCCATATACTTCTGGCACGATGTGCGGATCGGTGGGATCGCATATTTCAAATGTGTAAGACAAGTCCGGATTCATCTTAAACCATGCCAACATCATAATATGATGTTCCGCAAGGTCTGCAAAATCAGACGCAATTGATCCTGTTGTAGATACGAACAATTCATTCTTATGTATTGTTGCGCAACCCATAAATCCGTTAATCTTTTCTGAGGCTGTGCAGGGCTTAGTCACTAACAAGCGCGGTGCCTTCTTTTCGTGTGCATTGAAAATCTTAGTAGGCGGGCGTTGGATGATGTTGTAATCATCGTCAACAACA
>Ga0164313_10000099_pt1 | contig 54024 bp, 43 predicted proteins | sample GuaBasSedimGuay4_FD_113735 | JGI IMG/M metagenome (GOLD analysis project Ga0164313, IMG submission 113735) | Subseafloor sediment microbial communities from Guaymas Basin, Gulf of California, Mexico - Guay4, Core 4569-4, 0-3 cm | ecosystem: Environmental > Aquatic > Marine > Hydrothermal vents...
CACGCTGAACGTCCCCGACGGCGGCCCCGTGGCCGCCAGGTAGAGGTTGATGCCGCCGTTGTCCGACACGAGCACCAGGTCGCCCCCGGCGGCCCGATTGTGCAGCGCGCTGGGCAGCAGCAGCGCCAGCAGCACGGCGGCGCAAGCGCCGGCAGACCGGCGCCGACGCCGGAAGATCCAGGGCAGCAACAGCGCCGCGAACAGCAGCGCCTGGGGGCGTAACAGGCAGGCCAGCCCCAGACACAGACCCATGCCCAGGGCATGGGGCATGCGCCGTGGGCGCTCGGCCAACCAGACCACACTGAGCACCAGGGCCGTGGCCAATGAGTCGCCCAGCAGCCGCGTCTCGAAGAAGGTCAGCGGCCCGTAGGCCAGGGTCAGTCCCGCCGCCAGCAGCGCGCCCGCCCGGCCGCAGCGGCGGCGCGCCAGCAGGTACGCCAGCGAGACCACCCAGAGCCCGCCCAGGTGTTGCAGCACCAGCACGCCGGCGAACTCCCCGTGTTGCAGCAGGCCATCGAAGTGCGAGAGCAGCTGCGGGTAGAGCGGCGGCAGGTGGTAGCTCTCGTGCAGCAGCGGGTCGTCGTCAAGCCCCGCCAGCCCGCGCGCTCGCTCGACGTAGTAGCGCGCGTCGCTGGTGGGGTTGAGCAGCAGCGGGTCGCTCTGCAGCGCCGCCGCCATGACGAGCAGCTTGAACAGCGCGCCAAACAGCAGCAGCGCCGCCAGCGGACGTCCGCCGTCGCGCAGCATGGCCCAGCTGCTGAGGGGGGCCGTCGCGGGCGCCGCCTGTCCGTCGGTGCTCACACCAGGGAGGTTAGCATCAGCTCAACACTCGTCGGGATCGAGGAACACCAGCAGGCCCCGGCGCAGGGACAGGGCTTCATCCAGGTCGTCGGTCGCCAGGCGCTCCCGACCGTCGAGGGCGGCGATGGTGGTCGACACAGCCAGCAGCCGCGCCACGGCACGGCCGGACAGGGCGAAGTGCTCCACGGCGCGCAGCAGGCGCTCGGTCACGGATGTGCCCGGGTTGGCGGCGGCGCGCTGGGCCTCGGCGCCGCGGCGCGCCAGCACCCCGCGCGCCCGCGCGACGCGTCCGGCCACCGCGAGCGTGGCCTCGCCGCGTGCGTCACTCACGATCTGCCGGGCCTCGGGCGGCGCCACGGTCACGGCCAGATCGAAGCGGTCCAGCAGGGGGCCGGAGAGCCGGCGCCGGTAGCGCTCCACCGCGTGGGCGGGGCAGCAGCAGCCCCGTCGCGGGTGTCCGCGGTAGCCGCAGGGGCAGGGATTCATGGCCGCCAGCAGTTGGAAGTCGGCCGGGAAGTCCGCCCTCAGGCCTGCCCGCGCGATGCGCACCCTGCGCTCTTCGAGTGGCTGCCGCAGGGCCTCCAGCAGGGAGCGTGGGAACTCCGGCGCCTCGTCCAGGAACAGCACGCCGCGGTGGGCCAGGCTGACCTCGCCGGGGACCAGCGGGCGCCCGCCGCCCACCAGCCCCGCGCGCGAGACCGAGTGGTGCGGCGCGCGGAACGGCGGGCGCTCCACGATGGACGCGGCGCCGCCCGCGGCCAGCCCGTGCAGAGCCGAGACCTCCAGCACGGCCTCTTCGTCGAGCGGCGCCAGCAGCCCGGGCAGGCGCTGGGCCAGCATGGTCTTGCCCGTGCCCGGTGGGCCCGACATGAGCAGGTTGTGGCGGCCGGCCGCGGCGATCTCCAAGGCCCGCCGCGCGCTGGCCTGGCCGCGCACGTCCGAGAGGTCCGGCAGCGCCGCCGCCGCCGCCGGGAGCGTCTCGGGCTCGGAGGCGGGCTGGCCCGACAACACGGCCAGGGCCTCGTGCAGATCGCGCACGGGCTCCACCCGCAGCCCGCGCACGAGGCTCGCCTCGCCGCCGTTGTCGAAGGGCATCATGATGGCCTCGAGACCGGACCCGGCCGCCCGGAGCGCCAGGGCCAGGGCTCCGCGCACGGGGCGCAGGCGTCCATCGAGCGCCAGCTCGCCCACCAGCGCCCGCTGCGCCAGCGCTCCCTCGGGCACCAGACCCGCCAACGCCAGCACGCCCACCGCCAGCGGAAGATCGAAGCCGTTGCCGTGTTTGGGCATGTCGGCCGGCGCGAAGTTGGCCAGCACCGAACGGCGCGGCACGGGCAGGCCGCACTGCTCCAGGCAGCCACGGATGCGATCGCGCGCCTCGCGCAGCGCGCCGCCGGGCAGCCCGGTCATGACGATGCGCTGCATGAGCCCGCCGGTGTGCTGCACTTCGATCTCGACGCGCTCGACCTGCGCCCCCAGCAGGCACAGGGTCTGCACGTGGACCGTCTCCGAGCGCTTCATGCCGCCGCCGCCAGGCGCGAGCGTCGGTCACGTGCCAGCACGGAGAGGGCCCAGACCACGGCCAGCCCCATGAGGAAGGGGTCGACGGGAGGGGCGATCGGACGCAAGGGCGCAGGGGCCAGGGCCGCGGCGGCGTGCACCAGCTCGAGCAGGGCCTCGCTACAACCCACCAGCGCGGGGCGTAACAGCGGGTCGAGGCAGGAGCACAGCTCACCCGGCAAGACGCTCACGGAGCCCAGAGCCAGGATCAGCGCCACCAGCGGTGTGAGCAGCGGCGTGAGCAGGATCCCCAGGGGCTGCACCTGGCCGAAGGTCTCGGCACACAGGGGCGCGATGGCCAGCACGGCGCCGGCCGGGCCCAGCAGCGCGGCCGCAGGGGTGAACGACGTGATGCGTGCCCCGCCGATGAGCCCGCCCACGGCCAGGAAGGAGAGCTGCGCAGAGAGGGAGCGCAGTCGCTCCGGCCCCGCAAGCACCGCCAGCAGCAGAGCCACCAGCACCAGGTTGGGCAGGGGCGCGACGGGTCGGCCGTCGCGGCCGCAGGCCCAGGCCAGCGCCCGACCGCACAGCGCTCGCAGCAGGGGGGCGCGGGGCCCGGCCACCCAGGTGAAGATCAGCAGCCAGCCTGCGGCCAGTGACGGACCCAGCACGCGCCCGGCGAGCGCGGCCAGCAGCGAGACGTGCAGTCCGCTCAGGGCCAGCAGATGGCTGGTGCCGGTGGCGACGAAGGCCGCCTTGGTGGCGCCATCGAGACGGCTGCGATCGCCCAGCAGCAGCGAGCGCAGCAGGCCGCCTGCGTCACCGGGTGCCAGCGTGCGAGCGCGCCATGCGGCCGCCTGGGCGACGCGCTCGGGCCAGGCACCCCGCAGCTCAGCGTCGGCCTGGAACGCCACGGCCGTCGCTCGCCCGGCGGGGTCAACCCGCGCCAGCACCTCCAGCCGCGCGCCCGGAGCCGGGGGAGGCAGGTCCGACGCCAGTCGCAGGGCCACGGGCCCGGCGGCGGTCATCAGGCGCGCGGGCGCGGCCGGCGGCGTGCGCCAGCGGCCCGTGAGTCGTAGCGCCCGCCAGGCTTGCGCCGTGCGCTCGTCAGGGATCGGCGCCGTCCTGGGTCGGTTGAGGGCCTGCAGCTGGCTCGCCAGCGCCAGCAGGATCAGCCCGCACAGCCCGGCGCCGCCCAGGCCCCGTCGGGCACACAGCAGCGGCAGCAGGATGGCCGCGGGCCAGGGCGCCAGCACGGCAACCAACGCGACGAGGAGCAGGGGAGCGGGGACCACGCCCTCCTGACGGCGGGTCGCCACGAGCGTTTCACGGGCCCGACCGCACGCGGCCCGGCGGCCCGGGCGTGCGTCCAGGCTGGGCGGCCGCAGGCCCGGCTGATACGTTGCCCCCTGTTCGCAGTCGGAGCCGCCCGGATGGACCACTCTCGCTCACCCGCATCGGGACCGGCTGGCGCCGTGGAGTCGGCCGCGGGACGGGGCCATCGACGTGCCAGCCGCCTCTCGGACCTGCGGCGCTCGCTCTCCATCGCGGCTGAGTTCTACCGCGGCTATCGCGCCCTGTCCGGCATGGGGCCCACGGTGACCGTGTTCGGGTCGGCGCGCTTCGGCCCCGAGCACCGCTACTACGAGCTGGCGCGGGAGATGGGGCGTCAGCTCGGGCGCAGCGGCTTCACGATCCTGACCGGCGGCGGTCCCGGCGTGATGGAGGCCGCCAACCGCGGCGCGCGCGACGTGCAGGCACCGTCCGTAGGCTGCAACATCGAGCTGCCGCAGGAGCAGATGCCCAACCCCTACCTCGATCGCTTCGTCGAGTTCCGCGACTTCTTCGTGCGCAAGGTCATGCTGCTCAAGTACAGCACCGCCTTCGTGCTCATGCCCGGAGGCTACGGCACGCTGGACGAGGCCTTTGAGACGGCCACCCTGGTGCAGACCGGCAAGATGCCGCGCTTCCCGGCGGTGCTCATGGGGGTCGAGTACTGGCAGCCCCTGCTGGAGTTCCTGGGGGACATGCGCCGGGCGGGCACCATCTCGGAGCAGGACGGTCGGCAGCTCGTGCTGACCGACTCCCCGGAGGAGGCCATGGCGGCCATCCTGCAGCGCACCTACGATCGCGCAGTGGGGGGCAAAGCTGCCACGCAAGGCAAGGCTCCCCCGCATGACGGGAGCAACTCATGACGCGCATCGGCTTCTACGCGGGGTCCTTCGACCCGCCCACGCTGGGGCACCTGGACATCGCGCGGCGCGCGCTGGCCGTGGTGGATCGACTGGTGGTGGGAGTCGGGTCCAACGCTGACAAGCGCGCCTGGCTGGAGCGCTCGGTGCGCATGCAGCTGTTGGCCCAGTGCCTGCCCGCGGACGTGGAGGTGCTGGCCTTCGATGGCCTGGCGGTGGCGGCGGCGCGGGCGGCAGGGGCCAGCCTGCTGGTGCGCGGCTATCGCGGCCCCGAAGACGTGGCTGTCGAGCTGCACATGGCCCGCGCCAACCGTCAGCTCGACGACAGTCTCGAGACCATCCTGCTGGCGGCCGAGCCGCGCGTGGCCCACCTCTCGTCTCGGCTGGTGCGCGAGGTGCACCGCGCATCGGGCCGGCTCTCGGATTTTGTGCCCGAGGTCGTGGCGCAGCACCTGGCCGCCCTGCCCCCCTGGGGCGGCTGAGCCCCGCTGCCCGTGCTCTGCGCCCCTGCCTCCCCTTGATGGACGATCCAGACCATGACTGACATGACCATCGTGAGCACCGCCGACGCGCCGGCGGCCATCGGACCCTACGTGCAGGGCCTGGTCTGTGAGGGCCTGTTCTACAGCTCGGGACAGGTCGCGCTCGAGCCGTCCAGCGGCGAGATGGTGCCGGGCGGCGTGGAGCCCGAGACCGAGCAGGTGTTCGCCAACCTGCGGGCGGTGCTGGCGGCGGCCGGTTCGTCCCTGGAGCGGGTGCTCAAGACCACCGTGTTCCTGGCGGACATGAACGAGTTCGCCGCCATGAACGCCGTGTACGCCCGGGCCTTCGGCGAGCACCGCCCGGCGCGCTCCACGGTGCAGGTGGCGCGGCTGCCCAAGGACGCCCGGGTCGAGATCGAGGTGTTGGCGCGGGTGGGCTGAGTGCCCGTCTCGATCGACAAGCTGATCGCGGTGCTGGCCATGCTGGTGGCCATCGGCCCGCTCATGCGCGGCTCGTTGGGAGCGCGCAGTCACCTGTCCTGGCGACGCTCGCTGTTCCTGGCGGCCGGCGCCGTGCTGGCCTGCGTGGGCGTGGTCGGCCTGCTGGCGCTGCGAGCTCAGTTCCTGGGCGAGCCCTTCTTCCTGCCCACCTGGCTGGGCGCCAGTCTGGCGGGCGTGGGGGGCATGCTGGGGGTCTCGACCGTGCTGGCCGGGCGCGGGCCGGAGGGGCTGAGCGAGGCCGGGGCGCTGCGGCTGGCGACCCAGGCAGCTGCCATGGTGTTGTACGTGGCCTCGCCAGCGGGGGCCCTGGGCTTGCTGGGGGCCACGCGACTGCTGCGGGCCTGCCTGCCCTTTACGCTGGTGCGCACGCGCTGGCTGGGCGTGGTGGAGGGCGTGGTGCTGCTGGCGCTGTGCCTGGTGCCGAGAGACGAGCTGCTGGGAGGCCTGCGGGACCACGCGCCCAGTCACCTGGTGCCGGTCGGAAGCGAGGCCTCCTCCGAGCTCCCGGCGCGCTGACGCGGCACAGCTTCGGACGCGGCTTTGAGACGCTGTGGCGGCGTTGACAGGACGACCGGCCCGGCGCTACTTTGCGGAGCTGCCGAGGCATCGTCGGTTCGCGTTGGAGCCGACTCATCCGGGGCTCGCCCGGAGACATGCAGCAACCCGGCAGCCGATCGCAGCTCCCCCAGGGACCACTCATGCTCACAGGCCGCTCCACCGTGCTGGTTTTCTCCCTGCTGATCGTGTCGGTCTGGCTCGCGCCCCCGGTGGCGGCAGTGACCCGCAGCGAGCAGCCGCCGGCCGCTGAGCCGCCCGCAGTGGCAGCGGCTCGCCTGCCCGCGAGCCCCACCACGCCCGCACCTGGCGACGAGCTGCTGCTCACGCCCGAGCTGGCGGCCGCCGGCATCACCCAGGCCGAGCTGAACGGCCCCTACGAGCCCGCGGTGGACGCCAACCACCCGGACGGGCAGGTCACGCCGGCCCTCGGCGGGCGCGTGATCATGCACGTCTCGGCCGAGCCCCCGAACCTCAACTTCCTGATCGAGAACACCGGCTCCATCCGCTGGATCCACCACGAGATCCACGCCGGGCTGCTGCAGTTCGATCCGGCCAGCTGGGAGATGGAGCTCGACCTCGCGGTGCATTACGACATCGAGGACACGCTGGTGCTGAAGCCGGGGCACGCGCAGGTCGGCGCCGATGGCGAGCGTCTGGGCGAGATCGCCTTCGGCAAGATCGTGGACGAGACGGCCGATACCTACGTGCTCGAGTCGGGCAGCAAGTGGCACCAGCTCGCGCGCACGAGCGTGCCCAAGTCGGAGGTCGAGCGCGTCGAGCGCGGCACGGTCTACACCTTCACCCTGCGCGAGGGCGTGCGCTGGCACGACGGCCACCCGCTCGATGAGCAGGACGTGCTCTTCAGCATGGGCCTGTTCAACAACCCGCACGTCGACTGCGACGAGAAGCGCTACAAGTACGTCGAGATCAACCGCAGCGAGCGCGTCGCGGACGGCGTGGTGCGCTTCTTCTGGAACGAGCAGTACTTCGGCAGCACCGACGCCTTCGGCCTCGACTTCTGCGTGCTGCCGAGCCACCTCTACAACCTGGCCGATCCGGACAACAAGGACTTCGACCCCGACGCCGGCGCCGAGCGTCAGGGCAGCTACGTCAACGAGAACTCGCACAACATCGACTGGGTGGGGCTGGGAGCGTACAAGGTCAAGCGCTTCGAGCCGGGGCAGTTCATCGAGGCAACGCGCTTCGAGCAGTACTGGGAGCGCGCGCCCGAGCGGGCCGGCTACCTGGACACCCTGCGCTGGTCCTTCATCAAGAGCGATGACGGCGCCTTCGCGGCCCTGCTCAACGGCGAGATCGACATCTTCAGCCGGGTCAAGTCGGAGGACTTCTTCGGCGAGGCCACGCGCACTGAGCTGTTCACGTCGCAGTACTACAAGACCTTGGTCTACCTGGGCAACGTCGGCTACACGGTCTGGAACCTCTACCAGCCCAAGCTGGCCGACGTGCGCGTGCGCACGGCCCTGGCCCACGCCTTCGACGTGCCCAAGTGGATCGAGACCAACTACCGCGGCTACTCGCTCTGGGCCACGGGCACGCAGTTCTGGTTCGGGCCGGCCTACAACCACGCGGTGAGCGGGATCGAGTACGACCCGGAGCTGGCCGAGGACCTGCTGGCGGACGCGGGCTGGTACGACCGCGACGGCGACGGGATCATCGACAAGGACGGCCAGAACATGGTGCTCGAGTTCCTGATGCCGTCCGGCAACAAGGCCAGCGAGAAGTTCCTGCAGGCTTTGCAGGACAGCTACCGCAGCATCGGCGTCAAGCTCGACATCCAGCAGTACGAGTGGGCCACCTTCCTCGAGCACATCCGCAACCGCGACTTTGACGCGGCCAACCTGGCCTGGATCCTGTCCTCGCCCGAGAGCGACCCGCAGCAGATCTGGCACGGCGACGAGGGTGCCTTCGACAAGCGCAGCAGCAACAACTCCGGTCTGCAAGATGAGCAGGTGGACGCGCTGATCGATGCCGGGCGACGGGAACTCGACCCCGAGAAGCGTCACGCCATCTGGTACGACCTGCACGCGCGCATCCACGAGCTGCAGCCCTACATGTTCGGCTGGAATGTGCCGCGCAAGCTGGCCATCTCCAAGCGCATCCACGGCGTCAAGCTGTACAAGTTCTCGCCTGGCTTCCGGCTACGCGACATGTATTTTGCCGAGGGCACGCCGGGCACGCGCCCGCTCTCCAACTAGGCGCCCGCACGACGCGCTGACCGCCTCCCCCCGCTCTCCCACCTCAGCCGGCTACAGCCTTGCTCGCGTACATCCTGCGCCGCCTGATGTGGATGGTGCCGACCATGTTCGGCATCACCTTCCTGTTGCTGATGGTGATCCAGCTCGCGCCGGGCGACCCGGCCGCCTTGGCGGTGGGGGGCGAGTCCAGCGGTGGCATGGTCAGCACCGGTACGGGCGACACCAACAGCGCCTACGACAAGTTCCGCGAGCGCTTCAAGCTCGACGAGCCGCTCTGGACGCAGTACGCCACCTGGGTCGGGAACGTGGTGCAGCTCGACTTCGGCACGGAGTTCTTCCGCAGCCACGTGCAGGTGCGCGACGAGCTCTGGCGTCGGCTGCAGGTGACCATCCCGCTGGCGCTGATCTCGACCCTGCTCAGCTATCTGATCGCCATTCCGCTGGGCATCTACTCGGCCATCAAGCGCGGCAGCACGGGCGACAAGGTGATCACCTTCGGGCTGTTCCTGCTGTACTCGCTGCCCACCTTCTGGGCCGGGCTCATGCTGATCCTGGCCTTCGGGGCCACGGGCGTCGACTGGTTCCCGGTCATCGGCCTGCACGACAAGGACGCCGACCTGCTGAGCGGCTGGGCCTGGTGGAAGGACATGCTCTGGCACGCGGTGCTGCCCATCGCCACCTACACCTACGGCGGTCTGGCGTACCTCTCGCGGCAGATGCGCGTGGGCATGCTGGAGACCATTCAGCAGGACTACATCCGCACGGCGCGCGCCAAGGGCCTGACCCGACGCAACATCATCCTGCGCCACGCCCTGCGCAACTCCGTGATCCCGGTCATCACGGTCTTTGCCACCATCCTGCCCATCCTGGTGGGCGGCTCGGTGCTGGTGGAGACCATCTTCAACATCCAGGGTATGGGCCTGTACGCCTTCGAGGGGCTGATCAAGCGCGACTACAACGTGATCATGGCCACCGTCACGGCCAGCGCGTTCATGACACTGGTGGGCTTCCTGGTGTCCGACATCCTGTACGCCGTGGTCGATCCCCGGATCAAGTATGACTGAGCAGAGGCCCGCCACGAGCGACGGGGCGCCGGGTACGGCGGCCTACAGCAAGGACTACTGGGACCTGGTCGGCGGTCAGCTCGCCAAGCGCCGCTCGGTGCGTGTGGCCGCGGTGGTGCTGGCGCTGTTCTACGCGGCTGCCATCTACGCGCCGTTCCTGGCCAACGATCGCCCGCTCTACTTCCACGGCACCGACTACAACGCCTACCGCGGCGCCTGGCGCATCATCTCCAACGCCAGCAACGACCTGCTGGGCAAGGCCCAGGGCGGTCAGGCTGCGTTCGATGACTGGCGCGAGGCTCAGCAGCAGCAGGGCGCCAGCCTGGAGGGCTCCGCCAAGCAGGACTTCCAGCAGATGTGGGCCGAGGCGCCCACGACCCTGGCGCAGTGGCTGGAGGTGGATCGCCAGTCGCTGGCCCTGCGCGTACGCGTCATGCGGCGGCAGCTCTCGCCCGAGCATCACGGTCTGCTCGAGCAGCTGTCCGCGGCGGCCGACGCCGTGGTGGCGGCGGCTGTGGACGGGACGGGCGTGAGCGCGACGGCGGACGAAGCGCCGTCGGACGTCGCGCTCGGGGAGGGCGTGACGCGGGAGGCGACATCCACCATCCCCGAGCCCCTGGCCGAGGGTCTGCGCGCGGCCAGCGCGGCGGTCAAGGGCCAGCTGCGGCCGGCCCGGTACGACAGCGAGCCCGAGGCCGGCAAGACCGTTGCCCTGACGCCCACCAGCAGCTACCCGGTGATCGAGTCGCTGACGCGCATCGAGGTCTACTTCATGGTGCTGTGGGCCTTGGTGCTCACGCTCCCGCTCTGGAACCGCGCGCTCAACGCCCTGCTGTTGCGTGGCGATCGAGAGCGCATTCGCGGCGCACGGCGCCGCAAGCTGGCGGCGGTGCTGCTGCTGCCGTTGCTGGCGGTGCTGGGCTGGGAGCTGGTGCACGGCACCTCCGACAGCGACTTCCAGACCATGTCGTTCAAGCAGGCCATGACGCTCGACAAGGCCCGGGCCGAGCGCATCATCGCCACGCCGATCGCGTTCGGCATGGCCGAGCAGCACGACGCCGAGCAGTTCCGCGCGCCGACCTGGGTGGCCTCGGCGGCCATCGACGAGCAGGGCTTCTTCGCCGGCGAGAGCCAGGTCGACGAGGACGGGCGCACGGTGCATCGCACGCCGGTGACCGTGCGCACCGGCGAGCCCGAGCGCAACTCGCCCTGGCGCCACCCGCTGGGCTCCGACAGCCTGGGCCGCGACCAGCTGGCGCGCATGCTCTGGGGTGGCCGCATCAGCCTCTCGGTGGGGCTCATCTCCACCGCGCTGCTGGTGCTGATCGGCACCATCATGGGCGCGCTGGCGGGCTACTTCGGCGGCTGGGTCGACCTCGTCATCAGCCGCATCATCGAGATCTTCCAGTGCTTCCCGGTCTTCTTCCTGATCTTGATCGTGGTCAGTTTCCTGGGGCCCAGCGTGATCAACATCATGCTGGCCATCGGCATCTTCCGTTGGACGGGCGTGGCGCGGCTGGTGCGCGGTGAGTTCATCCGCCTGCGCGGACTCGACTTCGTGGTGGCCAGCCAGGCCCTGGGCGTGCGCAGCGCGCGCACCATCTTCCGGCACGTGCTGCCCAACGCGCTCGGCCCCGTGCTGGTGGCGGCCACCTTCGCCGTGGCCTCGGGCATCCTGACCGAGTCGGCCCTGTCGTTCCTGGGCTTCGGCGTCAAGCTGCCCATCCCCAGCTGGGGTTCGCTGCTGAACGAGTCGCGCAGCGCGGAGCACTGGTGGATCCAGGTCTTCCCCGGCGTGGCCGTGTTCATCACGGTGATCCTCTACAACCTCGTGGGCGAGGGCGTGCGCGACGCCCTGGACCCGCGCCTCAAGGAGGGCTGAGCGCGCCATGTCTCAGAACCACGACACCTCCGCGACCCCAGCCCCGGCTGATGCACAGGACGCGCTGCTGACCATCGACGGTCTGCGCACGTGGTTCGACACCGAGGAGGGCCTGGTCAAGGCCGTCGACGGCGTCAGCTACAAGATCCTCCCGGGCGAGACCCTGGGCGTGGTGGGCGAATCGGGCTGCGGCAAGAGCGTCACGGCCATGAGCATCCTGCAGTTGCTGGCCGTGCCCCCGGCGCGCTACGCCGGCGGTCGCATCGTGTTCAAGGGCGAGGATCTGTTGCAGGCCGGCGAGGCGCGCATGCGCGCGGTGCGCGGCGACGAGATCGCCATGATCTTCCAGGAGCCCATGACCTCCCTGAACCCGGTCTACACCGTGGGCGCGCAGATCATGGAGGCCCTGATCCTGCACCGCGGCATGGGCAAGGCGGAGGCGCGGACCAGCGCCATCGAGATGCTGGCTCGGGTGGGCATCCCCTCGCCCGAGCAGCGCGTGGACGAGTACCCGCACCAGATGTCGGGCGGCATGAAGCAGCGCGTCATGATCGCCATGGCCCTGAGCTGCGACCCGTCGCTGCTGATCGCCGACGAGCCCACCACGGCGCTCGACGTCACCATCCAGGCGCAGATCCTCGACCTGCTGCGCGACATGCAGAAGGAGTACGGCATGTCGATCCTGCTGATCACCCACGACCTCGGGGTGGTGGCCGAGATGAGCGACCACGTGGCGGTGATGTACGCCTCCAAGGTGGTGGAGTACGCGGATGTGCGCACGCTCTTCAAGGCGCCGCGCCATCCCTACACCTTCGGACTGTTCCAGTCCCTGCCCGAGATGCACGCGGCGGGTGACCGGCGCCTGCGCGAGATCCCGGGAACTGTGCCCAACCCGCTGAACTTCCCCAGCGGCTGCAAGTTCCGCACGCGTTGCTTCAAGGCCGACCAGACCTGCGCCGAGCAGGAGCCCGAGCTGCGCAGCATCGCGCCGGGGCATGAGCTGGCCTGCCATGCTCCGGTGACGGACGCCGAGCTGGCCAGCGAGGCTCAGCGCGTGGGCCGCAGCGAGGCCACGTCATGACGACCGGCTCGCCCGCCGTGACGCCCGCGGCCAGCGGCAGCAGCGGCGCCGCCGCGTCGGGCGCGACATCCACCGCGTCGGGCCGCGTGTCCGACGCGCGCCCCGGCGACGCTCCCCTGCTGCGCGTGCGCGGTCTGACCAAGCACTTCGCCGTGCGCAAGGGCGTCTTGGCCCGGGTGGTTGGGCAGGTCAAGGCCGTCGAGGATGTGTCCTTCGACATCGCCACGGGTGAGACCCTGGGGCTGGTGGGCGAGTCGGGCTGCGGCAAGACCACCGCCGGACGCTCCATCCTGCGCCTGATCCAACCCACCGACGGGCTGGTGCAGTTCGACGGCGCCTGCGTGCATGCGCCCTCCCGAGAGCTGGCCGCGCGCCTGGGCGACGAGCTGCCCTCCGGACCGCTGCGCAGCTGCTCCGGGGCCGAGATGCGTCAGCTGCGGCGGCAGATGCAGATCATCTTTCAGGATCCCTACGCGTCGCTCAATCCGCGCATGTCCGTGTCGGATATCGTGGGCGAGGCGCTGCGCGTGCACCGCATGGTGTCGTCGCGGGTCGAGCTCGAGCAGCGCGTGCGCGAGCTGCTCGCGCGCGTCGGGCTCGACCCCAGCTACATCAACCGCTACCCGCACGAGTTCTCGGGCGGGCAGCGCCAGCGCATCGGCATCGCCCGCGCGCTCTCGCTCAAGCCCAGCTTCATGGTCTGTGACGAGGCGGTCTCGGCGCTCGACGTGTCGATCCAGGCCCAGGTCATCAACCTGCTGATGGACCTGCGCGACGAGCTGGGCATCTCGTACCTGTTCGTGGCCCACGACCTGTCCGTTGTGCAGCACATCAGCGACCGGGTGGCGGTCATGTACCTGGGGCGCATCGTGGAGCTGGGCCGCACCGCAGACATCTTCGCCAAGCCACGGCACCCGTACACACAGGCGCTGCTCTCGGCCGTGCCGCGCGCCGACCCCGAAGCTCGCAGCGACCGCGTGGTGTTGCAGGGCGACGTGCCCTCCCCGCTGAACCCGCCCTCGGGCTGCGCCTTCCACACCCGCTGCCCGCTGGCCATGGACGTGTGTCAGGCCGAGGCGCCGCCCCGCCGCGAGGGCGACGCGGGCCACCACTGGACCTGCCACCTCGAGGACTGAGCGGCGAGCCGTGCGCTCCAGACCCGGTCCGGGTGCGCTCGAGACCGGCGGCGCGGCTGCTCCGGCCGAGCTCACGCTGCGCAGCCCGCCGCGGTCGTTCCGGTCCTGAGCGGACACGGGGAGACCCGCAGGAGTTCTGCTCAGACCCGCCGCAGGCGCGGGTCGAGCGCGTCGCGCAGGCTGTCGCCGAGCACGTTGAGCGAGCCCAGCGTCAGGGCCAGCGCCAGGCCCGGGAAGAGCACCAGCCACCAGGCCGTGCTCACAGCCGTGAGGCTCTCGGCGCCCTGGCTGGCCAGGATGCCCCAGGACACGCCGGGCGGCTCCACACCCAGGCCCAGGAAGCTCAGGAAGGCCTCGAACAGCATGACTCGCGGCACGGTCAGGGTCAGGGTGATGATGACCACGCCGCGGATCTGGGGCAGCACGTGGCGTCGCACCAGCTGCCACGGGGTCGCGCCCAGCGCGCGGGCGGCCAGCACGAACTCGGCGCCGCGCAGGGCCAGCACCTGTCCGCGCACGATGCGCGCCATGGTGAGCCAGGAGACCGCGCCGATGACCACGAACAGCACGGCGATACGATTGGGCGCCTCGGCGGCGTTCACGCCGCGCAGGATGCCCACCAGCAGGATCACCAGGAACAGGAACGGCACGGCATAGAGCACGCAGACGATGCGCATGAGCAGGGCGTCCGTTCGGCCGCCGACCCAGCCCGACAGCACGCCCCAGGCCACGCCCAGCAGGCCGGACACCAGGGTGGCCAGCAGCCCCACCGCCAGGGACACGCGCCCGCCCCAGGCCACGCGTGAAAACAGGTCGCGGCCCAGATCGTCGTGACCAAACAGCCCCTTCAGGACGTAGGGCCCGAACAGCGCCTGGCGCAGGGCCGTGGCCGCGGGGTGCTGCTGGGCGGCGTGGGCCAGCTCGGCGGCAGGGGCAGGCGTCCAGCTCAGCTGCGGGGGCTCCCCGGCGTGGAGCGGCTGCATGGCCGCCGGGTCGGGCAGGGGCAGTGCGGGAGCCAGCAGGGAGAGGCTCACCACCAGGGCCAGGATCGTGAGCGCGAACAGGCTGCCTCTGCGCTGCATCACGACGGCGCGCCCATGCGTGGGTCGAGCAGGCCATAGGCCAGATCGACCGCCAGATTGGCCAGGGTCAGCAGGGTGGCGTAGATCAGGATGGCCGCCAGGGCCAGGTTGTAGTCGGCGTTCAGGGCGGACTCTACGAAGTGGCTGCCCAGGCCCCCGAGACCGAACACGCGCTCCACCACCAGGGAGCCGGCCATCAGGCCCGCAGTGGCCGGGCCCAGGGCCGAGACCACGGGCAGGCAGGCGGGCCGCGCAGCGTGGCCCCAGAGCACGCGCAGGGGCGAGGCCCCCTTGGCGCGCGCGGTGCGGATCCAGTCCTCCCCCAGCACCTCCAGCAGGCCGCCGCGGAACAGGCGCGCCACGGTGGCGGCGAAGGGCAGGCCGAGGGCCACGGTGGGCAGCACCAGGTGCTCGGGGCCGCCGCGCCCGGCCACAGGGAACAGGGGCCAGGCTATGGCAAACAGCAGCACCGCCAGGCTGGCCAGGACGAAGTTGGGCACGGCCAGACCGAGGCTGGAGGCGGCCATGACGGCGGTGTCGGCCAGGCGGCCGCGGTTCAGGGCGGCGATGGCGCCGGCCGTCAGGCCCAGCATCAAGGCGAAGCCCAGGGCCGCGGCGCCCAGGCTCAGGGACAGCGGCAGGCTCTCGGCCAGGATGGTGCTCACGTCGTAGTCGCGGTAGCGCATGGAGGGGCCGAAGTCGCCGTGCAGCAGCAGCGCCTCGGCCCAGCGCAGGAACTGGCTGCTGATCGGCGCGTCCAGGTCGTAGGCCGCGCGCAGGTTGGCCTCGATGTCCGCGCTGAGCTGGCGCTCGGCGTCAAACGGGCCGCCGGGGAGGCTGCGCATGAGCGCGAAGCAGCCTGCGGCCACCAGCAGCACCACCAGCAGCGACTGGATCACGCGCGACACGATGAAGCGGATCATGGCGGCGGTCCCGTGACGGCCAGGTCGCGCAGCGGGTGCAGGTCGAGCAGGTTGTCATGGAAGCCTGTCACCCGCGGCGACACCAGGTTGACGTTGACGCGCTGGGCGATGGGGGCGATGGGGCAGGCCCGCAGCAGCAGGCGCTCGGCCTGCGCCAGCAGCGCGGCGCGGGCGGCGGGCTGGTTGGCTTGTTCGGCGGCGGACAACAGCTCGTCGTAGGCGGGCTCGGCCCAGCCGGTGCGGTTGCTCGCGCCCCGACTGTGGAACACGTCCAAGAAGTTGGCGGGGTCGAGCCAGTCGCCAATCCAGCTGGACCAGGCCACGTCGTAGAGACCCTGGGCGCTGCTGTCGTAGTAGACCTTGCGCGTCTGCACGGCCAGGCGCGCGTTGACGCCCAGCTCGCGGCGCCAGGTTTCTGCCACGGCCTCGCACAGATCGCGGGCGGATTCGTCGCGCGGGAACAGCAGCTCCAGCGTGGGCAGACCGGCGCCGCCGGGGTAGCCGGCCTGGGCCAGCAGCTCCCGAGCGCGCTCAGGGTCGGGCACCGGCGCAGGCGGCGGGCTCGCGCCGAGCTGGTCGGACGGCACGTAGGCGGCGGTCGCCCGGTGCCCCATGCGCAGGACGTGGTGCGCCAGGGACGCTCGGTCCAGCGCCAGGCTCAGGGCGCGGCGCACGCGCGCGTCGCTCAGGTGCGGGCGGCGCACGTTGAAGCGCAGGAAGGTGCTGCCGTACTGCGGTCCCACGATCAGGTCCGAGCGCCCCTCCAGCTCGTCGAAGAGCCCCGCGGGGGGCTTGATCATCCAGTCGACGGCGCCGGTGAGGTACAGGTTGAGCTGGGTGGTCTTGCCGTTGGCCGTGAGCGCGTCCACGCGCTCGAGCGTCACCGCGTCGGCGCCCCAGTAGAGCGGGTTGCGCGCCAGGCGGATGCGGTCCTTGAGCCGACGCAGCTCCAGCGTGAAGGGACCGTTGCAGACCATGCGGCCCGCTTGGGCCCAGGCCGAACCCCAGCGCTCCACGCTGGCGCGGTGCACCGGCGCCAGGGCGGGGGCTGCCAAGATCTTGGGCAGCGCGGCGTTGGGGCGCTGCAGCGTGATGCGCAGCAGGTCCGGTCGCGGCGCGGCGATGCCCACGCTGTGCGCGTCACCGAGGCTCGGGCTGCCCGGCAGGGAGTAGGCCCGGGCGCCCACCACGCTGTGCAGCAGACTGCCACTGGGCCAGGTGGCGCCCGGGGCCAGCAGCCTCAGGAAACTCCAGCGCAGATCCTCGGCGACGAGCCCCTCCCCGTTGGACCAGCGGGCCTCGGGTCGGATGTGGAAGCTCCAGCTCAAGCCGTCGTCCGACACCTCCCAGGAGCGGGCCACGCCGGGCAGGACCTCGAGGCTCTTGGGGTCCAGGCGTGTCAGACCCTCGAACAGCGCGCCGACCACCCGGCTCTCGGTGAAGCCGGTGGCCAGGGCCGGGTCGAGCGAGGCGGGCTCGTCCTGGTTGCAGAAGCTGAAGTCTGCGCGGGGCAGGGACGAGTCGGCGCCCAGGCTGAGCGCGCCGGTCAGCAGCAGCAGCAGCAGCGCCAGCAGCGCCGCGAGCCTGCGCCCCTCGGGTGAGACGCGCGCTGCGCTCCGGGCACTCACTCGGCCAGTGGCAGGCCGAAGTCCGCGGCCAGATGGGGGCGCAGGTCGTCGAAGCTCGAGATCTCGTAGCGCGCCGGGGTCAGGCTCTCTTCGTCTGCGTGGCGCGTGCCACGTCGGCTGCGCACGCTGATCATGCCCAGCGCGTTGGTGGGGTCGATGTCATGACTGGGCGAGTCGCCCACGTACATGACCTCGCGCGGGTCGAGCTCGAAGCGCGCGCAGGCGCGCCGATACAGCTTGGGGTTCGGCTTGGAGATGCCGACCTGATCGCTGATGAAGATGCCCTCCGGGTGCAGGTAGGGCACCACGCCCAGGCGCAGCAGCTTCTCGGCCTGCTTGATCTCGAGGCCGTGGGTGATGACGCCGAGCAGGACGTCGGTGCGCTCACGGATGTCGGAGAGAAACGGCAGCACGTCGGAGAAGGGCGCTAGCTCGTTCTTGGTGTCGTGGTAGGCGTTGACCCCTGCCGCGATGATCAGCGCTCGGTTGGTGCCCGCGCAGCAGTGCTCGGGCAGACGCAGGAGCAACTTGCCGAAGTGGTTGGGGTAGTTGCTCGTGAACTCGGAGATGACCTCGTCGAGTTCCCGGCGCAGGCTCTCCACCGGCAAGCGCACGCCCTGACGGACCATGGCCTCCACCGCACGCTGGCGCGCCAGGTCAGAAAAGGCCGTGGTGGAGTACAGCGTGTCGTCGATGTCGAGGAAGATCGCGCTGAGCTTGGCCACGCTTCGATTCTCGGGAGTTGGGAGCGGCCGATCAAGCGCTACGGGCCCCCCGGATCTTGGCGTCCGGGGGGCCCGTAGGGGTGCTGGGGGGCGGCGCGGGGCCTCGCGGCCACGGGCCAAACGGCAGCTCAGCGCGCCGCGATGGGCTGCTCGCGCAGGTGGCTGAAGTCGGTGATCTTGGCTCGGATGACGATGATCAGGTCCGTGGCCTCATCACTGAGGCCCTTCTCCTGGAAGAAGAAGCCCAGCACCGGTACGTCCGCGAACCAGGGCGACTCGGCCGTCCGGTTCTTGTAGCGCACGTGCTTGAAGCCGCCCAGGATCACGGCGCCGCCGTCGGGCACCACCACGGTGGTCTGGGCGTCCTGCACCTTCAGGACCGGTATCTGGAAGGTGACCGGCGACCCGTTGGGGCCCAGCAGCGTGGTGATGGTCGGGAAGGGGCGCTCGAGCTCGGCCACGGTGGTCTGCACGTCGAGCGTGATGTACTTGCGGTCGTAGCTGACGGTCGGCCGCACGTCGAGCACGATGCCCTCCTGCGCGACGCCGATGACCGGGTCGGCGATGAACGCGTTGGTGGCGACGTCGACCTCGTAGTCCTGAATGAACGACACCTGGTTCACCACGGTCACAAACGCCCGCTGCGTGTTGTAGACCGAGACGGTGGGGGCCGTGATCTCCATGGCGTTGGAGCTCTTGCTCACCAGGTTCATGACGATGTTGATCTCGGTGTCCCGCAGGATCGAGAACTGGAACGCGCCGCCACCGACCGTCGACGCGAGCTGGCCGAGCGGGTTGCTGAAGAAGTTCTCCGACGCCATCGAGTAGATCTGGTCGCCACCCGTCTCATAAAACGCACCGGCGATGGGGTTGCCGGTGCCGTCACCCAGGTTATCGAGGCCCTGGGTGGGGTTGCCGGTCTTGCCGGCCGAGTCGAGCTCGTACTGATCGGCGAACTCCCCGTCGGGCTCGAGGCCGCGCAGGTCCGTGCCGATCTCCTCGATGAACAGGTCGCTCAGCGCGAAGAAGCGCGACTCGAGCGTGACCATGCTGGTGGAGAACACGCGCAGGTCATCGAGGAACTCGGCCACCTGGGCCTGCACCTCGGGCGTGTGGATCACGAGCAGGTTGTTGTTGTCGACGAAGTCGATGTTGTAACTGTCGCTGGCGTCCCAGTCCTCGGTGGCGATGTTCTCGCGCACCAGGTTCAGGATCTCCTCAGGATCGATGATGGTGACCTGATCCAGCTCCGAGTTGAAGATCGTTGACTCGTTGTCGTCGCCAGCCTCACCGGGCAGGGCGATCTCGCGGATGTTGGTGCCCTTGAAGTCGGTCAGCTTGAAGGTCAGATCCTGGATGGGGTGCACCCGCGTGATGGGGGTGCCCCGAGCCTTCTCGAGCTTGGTGACGTAGACGCGGCCGTTGCGGATGGTCCAGGCCAGCTCGTCGCCGACCTGCTCCACCAGCACGTTCAGGAACGACTTGACCGTGATGTCGCGCAGGCCCGTGACGTTCACGAACTCGCCGATGTCGTCGAGCTCGGTCACGACCTCCGGGTCGACGTGCACGGGAATGTCGTGCGTGAATGACACGTAGTTGGCCACTTCGACGATGGTCTTCTCGTCGAACTCGGCGCTCATGCGCGTGGCCTCGAGCAGCTCGTCGAGGCGCTGCCACTCGGGGTCGAGCTGGCCCAGGCCGAGCGAACGCCGGCTGCCGCGCAGAGCGGTGATCTCGGCCCAGTGCGCCAGGTCCGGGTCGGTGTAGATGTCGGCGGTGGGGATGCGCACGCGGTCCATCGCGTTGCGCCAGCGGTTGAACTCCTCGCGCCGGCGCTGGATGAACATGCGGTCGGCGTACTCACGCGACGCGTCCTGGCTGGCGTCCAGGATCTGCTGGGCCTGGGGGTGGTGCTGGTTGATGTCCAGCACGGCCTGGGCCAGGGTCTCGGCGGTCTCGTAGTCGGCGCGATCAAAGGCCTTGGTGGCGGAGACGAGCAGGTTGTCCAAGCGCATCTCTTGCTGACGGGCCTGCTGGCGCTCCTCGGACTGGATGGCCTCGTAGGCGGCCCGGCGAGTGCGCTCGGTCACGCGCTCGTCCTGGGTGGCCACCAGGCGTTCGACCTCGGCCAGCAGATCGCCGGCGTCGCGCTCCAGGTTGCCCCAGTCGACCTCGCCCTGGCTCCAGGCGATGCGGTTGACGACGCCTTGCACCAGCGCCTCGGCCTGTCCAAAGTCCTCGATCTCGATCGAGCGACGGGCCAGCGCCAGGTCGTTGCGCGCCAGCACCTTCATCTGCTGCCGCTGCGCCAGGTAGCGGTCGCGGGCAGACACGCTGAGCTGCGCAGCCTCGGCCTCGGGCTGACCCAGCAGCGCCTGCAGCTGACGCATGTAGTCGAGCACGACCTTGTCGGTGGGGTCGAGGTCACGCGCCTTGCTCACCTCGCGCAGGGCGCTGTCGAAGTCGAGTTGCTCCTCGAGCGTGCGGGCGTTGCCCAGGTACTGCTGCACGAGCATGTAGGTCATCTCGCGCAGCAACTGCTGACGCTCGCGCTCCTGCTCGGCGAGGTCGGCGGCCTCCGAGGCCTCCGCATCCTGGAACAGGGCGCAGGGGGCGGCGGGCGACCACGCGAAGCGGGGGCTGCCAGCCAGGAACTCGGCGGACGGCGACGCCGACGTGACGGGCGCTGCGACGACGAGGAGGATCAGGAGGCCTGTCCAGCGCGCCATGATGGGGGATCTCCTGCCGGGGCCGCGGGGCGCGGGTCCGGCCTGGGGGTGCGAAGTCGGGGTCGAGTGCGAGCGGGCTTGCATGAATGTCATTTGTCGAAGGCCACGCCGGCGAAGGTGATGTCGGTGAGCTGGCTGATGAGGCATTGGTCCACGACCTTCACCACCTGCTCGTAGTTGATCGTGCTGCTGGGGTAGAGCGTGGCCTTGGTGACCGTGCCTGCTGCGTCGCCCAGCTTCTTCCAGCGGCCCAGCTCGCCGCGGAAGGTCTCGAAGTTGGGCATGGTGCGACCGTTGACCAGCACCTTGATGCCGTGGGGGCGGCTCTTGTCGGGCTGGATGTCGATCTCGATCTTCTCGAGCAACTCATCGACGGGGGAGCTGTTCACGCCCACGTCCTTCGGTAGCTCGGTCTCCAGCTTGCCCTCGAGCACTTTGAACTTCATCGTCACGATGAAGAAGATGAGCAGCAGGAACACCACGTCGATCATCGGCGTGAGGTCCAGATCCACTTCTTCGATTTCGGCTTTCTTGCGTGCCATGACTACTGCTCGTTCTGGGCCGCGGCGAGGTGCACCTTGTAGATCTGAATGCCGGTCTCACCACAGATCCGCATGACCTTCTGCACCTCCTTGAACTTGGTGGTCTTGTCCGCGCGCACCAGCAGCGAGCGCGAACTGAAGGTGGTGCCTGGATCTTTCTCGCCCTTGCGGACCTCCGCGGCCAGATAGCCACGCAGGGCGGCCAGCGCGCCCGGCTCGTCGAGGTTGCCGTACGCCTTCTGCTTAATCTCGATGTGACCATCCGGGAGGATGTTCACGATCATGCGCCCCTCTTCGGTCTCATCGTCGACGGCCTGCTCGGCCAGGGGCAGCTCAAGCTCGGCGAGGTCCTGCTGGCTCATGTCGCTGACGATCATGAAGAAGATGATCATGAGGAACACGACGTCGATCATCGGCGTCATGTCCATCTTGACCTCGGTGCTCTCGCGAGACTTGTGTCTTCCCATGTCGGTGGCTTAGGCAGTTCGAGAAGGTGAGGGGATGGAGTCGGTGGGGGCCAACGCGCTGTGCCGGCGGCGGGGGCCCGCGTGGGGCCCCGGTGATCAGGGCTGGCGCGGGCGGAAGCGCTCGAACAGGTCTTCGACCACGGCGGCGATCTCTAGCGAGTAGGCCACCGTGCGGTTGCGCAGGAACACGAAGGCCGCGGTCACGGGCACGGCCACGATCAGACCCAGCAGGGTGGTGATCAGGGCGCTCGAGATGCTGCCGGCGAGCTGGTCGGGCGTGGCCTGACCCTTCAGGGCGGCGATGGTGTCAAAGGCGCCGATCATGCCGTTGACCGTACCCATCAGGCCGAGCATGGGGGCCACGCCGGCGATGAGCGAGAGCCACGAGAGGCGTGCGTGCAGCTTGATGGTCTCTTCTTCAACCATCTCCTCGAGCGACTTCTCCATGGCGTCGAAGCTGGCGTTCAGCTTGGGCAGGCCCGCCGCGACGATGTTGGTGAAGTAGCAGGGCTCGGTCTCGCACAGCTCGATGGCCTCCTGGTACTCGCCGGCCTCGAACAGGGCCTCCATCTCGTCCACGAGCTCCGGGGGCGCGAGCTGGTCGCGCCGGATGGCCATGATCTCCTTGATGATCAAGGTCAGGGCCACGATCGACAGGGCCACGATGACCATGCCGATGGTGCCCGCGTCCGAGAAGAACTTCTGGGCCTTGGACTGCTCAGCGACCACCGCGGCTGCGGGGGCAGCGGTGCCGTCCTGGGCGGCCAGCATGGGCGTGAAGGCGGTGACCGCCAGGGAGTAGAGGAAGGGGCTGGCCTTCATGGTCGGGGCTCTCAGCGTTCGTCTTCGGAATCGGATCAGGGAAGGTGCTGCTGTGCCAGGCGGGACCAGTGCGAGCCGGGATAGCGCGCCTGGACCTCCTGGTAATACATGCGGGCTGCGCTGCGACCGGTGCGCTCCTCGCCGGCGTCGGCGAGGGCGTCCGAGCAGCGTCCCAGGTAGTAAAGCGCCTTGGCGTGCTCCTCGGGGGTTCCGGCCGCTGTGACGGCCACCCGCGCGAAGCCCAGCTGGGCGTCCTTCAGGTTGTTCTCACGGAAGTCGGCCTCGGCCAGGCCGTTGCCGGCAGCGGCCGTGATGCCGCGATCGTCGCTGCCGTCTTCGAGCAGGCGCTGAAAGTAGCCGCGTGCGCCAGCCACGTCGCCAGCGGCCAGCATGGCGGCGCCGGTGCCGCTGCGTGCGGCCAGGGCCAGCTCATCGATGGCGGCCAGCAGGTCGGGGCGCTTGTCCAGGCCGTTGCGAGCCGAGTCCGCCGCCTGCTCCGCCGCAGCGAAGGAGCTGCCGGCCTTGGAGGCGTCGCCGGCGGCGAGTTGGGCGCGGCCCATGGTCAGGTGCGCGCGTGGCGTCCAGTCGGCGGTGATGCGTTCGTCCCGCGCCAGATCGAGCACCGCGCGCACCGCGTCGTCGGCGGCGGTGGCGTCACCCAGGGCCGCGGCGTAGACCGCCTTGGCCAGCAGCGCCCGGGGCAGCAGGCGGTGATCGGGGTTGGCGTCCAGGAAGCGCTGTACGCTGGAGCGCGCCTGATCCAGCTCGTCTTCGCCCTGACGCGCGTACACGTCGGCCAACTCCAGCAGGGCATGGGCGGCCGACCAGGGCGGGTCGGTCTCACTCGCGGCCGCGGTGTAGAGCGTGATGGCGTTGCGCAGGTCGCCGGCCTCGACGGCGGCGCGGGCCAGCTCCAGGCTCTCGCTGCCCGGACCGTAGACGATGCGCACTACGCGCGCGCCCGGTCGGGTCTCGGTGCGCTCGGAACCGGCGCGTCGGAAAGAGACCTCGTCGAGCGTCTCGGACAAGATCGTGGTGCCCCCGAGCGGAGCCACTTCGCCGCGGCTATTCAGCACTTCGATCCGACCCTGGGACCAGACCGGCGTCGCCAGCGCGACGAGGGCGAGGATCGAGGTGAGACCAGTGCGAATCGACACGAGGGGCTCCGAGGGACTCATCCGCCTTCGAGCATGGCGGAAGCGGGGCATTCTAGGGCTGGACTGCTTGGCGATCAATGCGTCCCGGGGGGCCGGGCTGCCCTCGTTCGGGGAGTGGCAGCGGGCGCGGGGCGATACAGCGCGTCACATGGTGGGTATCTGGCGATCCAGGTAGCGGAAAGCGGGGCGGAAGAGGGGCGCGTACTTCTGCTCCTCATCCAGTTGGCCGATGGTGTCGGCGTCGAAGTTGGGCTGGCTCAGCTTCTGGTTCTCCATCAGCTGGCGAGCCTGCCGGCCGCTCTCGGGCTTGAGCTCCCGTAGGCGGTAGCGGCCGTAGATGGAGCCCAGCTTGGACTCCCACCAGAGCCGGGTGTACTTGGCCTTGACGTTGCTGCCCTTCAGGAGCTTGGCCCAGATGTCCAAGGCGTCCTGGTAGTCGCCGCTGCCGCCGATCTCGGTGGCGTTGCCGTCCTCGTCGATCTCCAGCCAGCCGCCGAAGCAGCGCGCGGCGCCACGCCGGATGCGCGTGCTGTTCGGGTTGGCGGCCCTGAGCTCCTTCCAGAGCGGGCGCGAGCGTCCGAAGTCGAGCTGGGCGTCCAGCGCCGTGGCCAGCCCGATGCGGCCGCGTTCGACGCGGGCCTTGTCGCTGCCGTCGCGCAGCATGACCTCGAGCGCGCGGGCGAAGACGCGCTCGGCGTCGGTGGGCTGCCCGACCTCCAGGTACCAGTCGCCGCCGCTCATGACGTTCACGGGCGAGCTGAAGCCGTCGGCCTCGGCGTAGGTCCAGAGCGCGTCGGCGGCGCGAGCCAGCAGGTCCTGTGAGCGGCTGAGGTCCTCTTCGGCGCGGGCCGCGGTTTCGAGCGCGGTGGCGGTGCGGTATGCGGCGGCGGCCACGACCGTGGCGGTGGGGGTCTCCTGCGCGGCCAGCACGGCCAGCTCGTCTTCGGCCTCGTTCACGGCGCCCAGCAGGGCGTGGGCCTCGATCCGTCGCAGCTTCACCAGATCGTGGAAAGAGTCCTGGCCAGGCAGGTCCTGCTCGTAGTTTTCGAGCACGGGCAGGGCGTCGTCCGGCCGGTTCAGCTCGTCGGAGAGCAGCAACGTGGCGTGGAAGTACCGCGACTGCGCCATGGCGATCTCGCGCTTGTTGCGCGCGCCGTTGTTGGTGGGCTCCAGCGACGGGTCGCGGGTGCGGGCCTCGATCAGCTGGAACTGCTCCACGGCCTCTTCGAGCCGCCCCGCGCCGGTCAGGCAGCGCGCGATGTAGACCAGCGCGCGCTCGTAGTTGGGCGAGGTGGGGGGCACGCCCTCGAACTCGGCCTTGACGCTCAGGTGGCCCTGGACATCGTCGCCGCTGAGCTCGCTGAACGACTCGGCGGCGGTCATGAAGGCGAGGTCGAGTTCGATGCCCTCCATGGCGATGAGCATCTCGCTCACCTCGACCCGCTTGGCCTTGTCGTAGTCGCTTCCGGTCTCCTTGAAGCGCCGCTCCCAGCCGTTGTAGAGGCGCGTCGCGGCCTTCTCGAGCGAGCTGATGTCCTGGCCGCCGGCCTGCTCGAGCAGCAGGGCCTGCTCGTAGGCCACGGCCGCCTCGAGATGGCGGCCGACCTTGGACAGGGCCTGGCCCGCGCCCATCCAGGCGTCGAAGCCCGACTCGGCCAGCTCTTCGGTGCTCATCAAGGCGGCGGCGCGCTCAAAGAAGAACGCGGCGTCGGCGTAGGCGCCCTCGACCGCGCTGCCGCGCGCGGCGGACATGAGCACGGAGGGGGACTCGACGTTGCCGCCCGCCACCAGCTCGGTCAGCCGGACCTCGGCGATCTGGCCCTCGGGCGTGCCCTTGCCCTGGTCGGCCACGAGCTTCACCAGGTCTGTGGCGGCGCCGGTGCGCCCTAGTTCGTCCAGCGTGCGCGCCCACTCCAGCAGCACGGCGAAGCCGTCCCGGCCGATGGCCACGCCCTTGGCGCGGTGCTCGTCGCGCAGGGTCTGGATCCAGGCCTCGGCGGCGGGCAGGTTGCCCTCGCTCGCCTCGAGCCGGGCCAGGTAGCCCCAGACCTTGTCGAACAGCGACGCCACCAGGGCCTGGTGCTGCGCCGGGAGCGTGTCGACCTCGTCCCAGTACAGCTGGCCGGCGAGATCGAGGATCGACAGCTGCAGGTCGCGGGCGTCCTCGACGTCGCCCAGCAGGCCGAAGGCGCGGGCCTGCTCGTAGAGCGCGTAGTAGTAGATGAGCTGCTGATCGTCCGCGTCCCAGGTGAAGTCGTCGAGCTGGTTGGTGGCCTGGTCGAGGCGCAACTCGGGGTCGTCGGAGATGCCGGCCCACTCGATCGAGTTGAGCCCCTGGAAGTAATAGGTGTTGGTGGCGCGGGTGCGCAGGGTCGTGGCCTTGTCGCCCTCCTCCAGCTCGTCGTACTGATCGGCCAGGGCCTCGGCCTCGTCGCGCATGGCGCGGTAGGTCTTCTCGGCGGCGCCAAAGTCCGCGTCGGCCAGCTCGGCCGCGTCGTTGTCTCCCTCGAGGCCGCCCTCGAGGCTGCGCTGGGCGTGGAGCTGTCCGCGCTCGCGCAGCACCTCCGCCAGGTCTTCGAGCGCGTCCACAAGCCGGTCGTGGTAGGCGTACACGGAGCCGGGTCCGGTCCAGTCGCGCAGCTTGCCGATGGCCGCGGTCAGGGCCTCCAGGCGCTCGTCCGGATCGGCGGTGTTCTCGGCCCGGCGCTTGAAGATGCGCGCCTCCACCAGCTCGGCTTCGCCGGCCAGATCACGCGAATCGCTCAGCCGGTCCAGGGAAGAGCGCGTGCTGGACGCGACCTCCATGGCCAGGTTGAAGTACCGGTGCCGCGCCAGACTCTCGGCGAAGCGCAGGTCGTCAGAGAGCAGCTTGGCTTGCTCGGCTTCGTCCGCCGGAGCGGCGAAGACGGCGACGACGGCGAGAAGTAGGGGGGCGAGCATGGGGGCGTCGATCGTCAGCGGAGGATGGGCTCGTGCTCTTCGGGAGCCACGATGTTCGCGGTGAGGAGGATCAACAGCTTGCGGCGCGAGGTGTACTCACCCTGTCGCGAGAAGAAGAAGCTGACCAGCGGGATGTCACTCAGGAACGGCATGCCTGAGTCGAAGTCCTGCTCGATCGTGGTCTTGAGACCACCCAATAGAAGCGTCGCGCCGTCGGGCAACGTGGCGGTGGTGCGCAGGCGCTGGATAGCCAGCTCCGGCAGCTGGATGATCACGTTGTTGGCGTTGGGTGTGCCCAGGCTCACCAGCGCCTCGGGCAGCAGGTTGCCGTTGGCGTCGGGCACCAGCGTGGCGATGGTGGGCCGCAGTTCCAGCGTGATGAAGCGCCGGTCCGCGGAGGCCACCGCGCGCACGTCCAGCACGATGCCGCTCTTGACCACGTCCAACTCGGGCTGGGCGATCACCGCGCCGGTGGCGATCTCAGGCTCGAAGTCCCGCACGTAGGTGCGGTTGTCGAGCACCTTGATGTTGCCGCGCTGGCCGCTGCGAAGGGTCAGGCTGGGGGCGTTGACGATGTTGCTGTTCTGGTACTTGCTCACGGCGCGCATGACGGCGCTGACGTTGGTGTCCTTGAGGAACAGGGCCTCGATGGACATGCCGCCGCCGCCGGTCAGGACGTCGCTCTCGCCCAGCACCGAGTCAAACAGGTTCTCCGTGCGACCCTTCAGGTCGCCGTTGCTGCCGGAGTAGAAGGCGCCGGGATCGATGCCCGTGCCGATGCCCTCGGGGTTGGCGGGCGTGCCCACGCCGCCGGCTCCGGGTTGACCGAAGTCGTCCAGCCCGCTGCCCTGGGACGGGTCGAGGCCGCGCAGATCGACGCCGATGTCCTCCAGGAAGCTGTCCTCGACCTCGATGAAGCGCGTCTGGATGTGGATCAACGTGGTCGTGTTGGCGCGCAGGTCCGTGAGCAACGAGTGGATCTGCTCATGCACGTCAGGCGTCTGGCGCACGATCAGCGTGCCGGGCATCTGCGTGATGCTGCGCTCGGGATCGTCCTGCCAGGTCAGCGGGGCGATGTTGTCCTGGATCAATGAGAGCAGCGTGTCGGCGCTCACCAGCGGCAGCGGCTCCTCGTCCTCCACGCCGTCCGTGAACGACTCGCTGTCCGTGCCCGAGGGCAGCAGGTTGAAGTCGAGCGTGGAGTGGTCGGTGGGGGTGAAGGTCAGATCGCGGATGTCGTACATCTCAAGCACGTAGTCACCGTGCGATTCCTCAAGCGTGATGATGCGCGCGATGCCGTCACGGACCGTGAAGGTCATGGCGGGCACGCTCTGGTCTTCGAGCACGATCTTGAGGATGCGGCTGACGGACTGCGGCGTGCGATCGCGCAGGCTGTAGTCCTGGTTGTCGGCCTCGTCCAGCACGTCGCTCGACATGAGGAAGTTGACGCCGGTCACATCGCGCAGGTACGCCAGCACCTCGGGCAGCGTGTTGCCGTCGAACTCGTACGGAATGCGGATCTCGTCCAGCTGGTCGAGCACGGCGCGGTCGTCGGCAGGCCGCCCACCCAGGCTGGACGCGAAGCTCTTGGGTCCGCGGGCCACGGTCTGGGCCCACTTGTCGCCGTTCGGGAACGTGATCACGTCATTGGGGATGACCGAGTCGTACTTCAGGTCGTCAAAGGTGCGGTTCCACTGCTTGCGGTACGCGCGCCGGATGTCCCGGGCGGCGGCTTCGTGGCTGGCCTTGGTGGCGATGCGACGCAGGTCCTCGGCGTCGGTGTTGGCCGGGTCGAGCCGCAGGGCCTCGTCCAGGCTCTCGATGGCTCCGACGAAGTCGTCGCGCAGGAAGGCGTCGTTGGCGGAGGCGAGCAGGCCTTGGATCTTGATGGTGGTGCGGTTGCGCTCGGCGTTGTCCCACTCCTCCTGGGCCTGTAGGGCGCGACGCTGCAGTTCGTTGTCGCGGGCGGCGAGCTGGCTCTCGCGCTGCAGCTGGGCCTGGCGCACCAGGGCCAGCACCTCGTCCTCGGTGGCCGCGTTCCGGCTCATGTCCGGGTTGAAGCGGATCAGGGTCAGCGCATCCTCGAAGTGGCGCAGGGCCGCCTCGGGGTCGTCATTGGCCAGGCCTTGGCGGCCCATGGAGAGGTGGTGCTCGATGTCCATGCCGCGCTGCTGCCTGCGCACCTTGGTGAGCGTGCGCGCGTCGGCGGCCAGGGCCCCCAGGGTGGCGTCGTCGTCACCGGCCAGGGCGGCGGTGCGCTGATACAGGTCGCGCGCCACCTCGTGGGTGGGGTCGAGCTGGACGGCGCTGGCGAACAGGTCGTGGGCCCGCTCCGCCTCGCCGCGCTCGAGCGCCATCAGGCCCTCATCCACGAAGCCCTCCACCAGCGTGGCCAGGCGATCGTCGGCCAGCGACGCCGCCAGGCGGGCGCGATCGGCTTCGTCGTCGAGCTGGACCGCCGGAGCGGACACATGCACCGGCATGGCATCCATGGCCACGGGCGCGGCGCCCTCTTCGGTGGCGTAGTTGGCCAGCCACTCAATGCGGGGGTCGAGCGTCGCCGCGACCTCCTGAGAGTCATCGCCGGGGGAGGCCCCGGTGATGTTGCACGAGCCGAGCAATACGGCGAGGGCAATGGCCAGGATGGAGGTCGTTGACCGCGTGGGGATCTTCACGGGAGGTCCAGCTCCAGGGTTCGGGGCGCGCCGGTCGAATCGGTGAGGGTAGCAACCAGACGCGTCACGGGAACGAGCACTTGTGTCTCGGAAGTTCGGGGAGTTCGGGTGTTCGGGTCCAGCACCAACGTGCCGTCGCTGCGGAAGGCCAGTCTGCGTCTGGTTTCCAAGCGTTCGTTAGGCACCACTTCGAGGGTCTGCAACGTCAAGCCGGTGGGGCGCCCATCTACGATCAGCGCCGCACCGGGCTCCAGGTCCAGCTCGCGAGCAGAGACGGGGCGGCCCTCGGGTCCGATCTCGACTCGGATCCTGGCGGCGTCCACGTCTCCGGCGATGAGAGCCAACCGGAAGCGTTCGGGGACCGTCAAGCTCACCAAATCACCGGCCTCCGCCGCCACAGGCTGTCCGTCGGCATTCAGGATCACGGCCCAGACTTGGTAGCCCACGAGGGTCTGACCGAGGGGCAGGTCGGCGTCCCGTGCCACGCGCGCGTCGGCCTTCAACTCGGCCACGCGCCGGCCTGGGGAGCCGGGCTCAATGCGGTCGACGTGGAAGGCTAGGCGCTGGCCGGCGGGCAGCTCGTCTACCAGGGCCAGGGTGGCCGGGTCGCAGGCCCAGTGGATGCTGACCGCGCCGGCCTCGTAGCGGGCGGCCATGCCGTAGGGGGGCGCCAACAGAGGGCCGCGCTGGCCCGAAGGCGGATCGCCGACCCAGCGGCTGCGGGCGAACTCCGCGCGCTCGGACTCGTCGTAGAAGGGCAGCGCGTCGACGAGCACGGCGTGCGGCATCTCCAGCAGAGCGTCCTCGAAGGTCGTCGACGGCGATGTGTGCTCGAAACGGCCCTCGGCGGGCGCGGCTTCGAGCGAACGAGCGACCTCCGACCCGAGGCGCCTTGATCGCTCTAAGTCATTATTGTGTAAGCGATTAAGAGCTAGCGCCAGGAGCGCGAAGACGATAAGCGACAGGCCTGGCCCTGTCAAGACGAGCGCGCGCGCAGAGGAAGGGCTGCTCATGGCTGGCCGGGCTCACTGCGGCTGCGGCGGGTCACGTCCAGTTGCACCCACAGGCGCACGGGCGGGCTGCCCAGGCCGGTGGGGTCTCTGGGCCAGAGCCCGGGGTTGATGCGCCGGATGGAGGCCGAGCTCACGGAGAGCAGCAGCGGCGCGGGGCGCGGAACCAGCTGCTCCAGCAGGCCCAGGGCCGCCGGAAGCTCGGCCAGGACCACGCATTCCAGCCGACGTGTGGAGAGCTCTGGGAGCAACTCGTCGTGCAGGCTTCCGAGGTCGGTGACGTCCTCCAGATCGAAGATGCCGTCGGCCTCGAGGCGCAGCGCGAGGCTCGCCACGGCGTCGGCAAAGTCGGGGTCGGCCGCCAGCGCCGGTTGCAGGCGCTGTTGCAGGGGCGCGCCCGGCTGGAGCGAGGGCATGCTCGAAGCGGCCAGCACGGCGGCCGCAGCGGGCGGGCTCGGCGCGTCCAGAGGGTCGAGCAGCAGGGACAGGCGCCCGTCCACGTCGCTGCGCGCTTGGCGCTGCGCCTGCTCCAGGCTGGACAGCCGGGCCCAGGCGACGGGTTGTGTGTGTCCCAGCGTCTGTTGCAGCTCATCGGCGCGGGCGTCGAGCGCCGCGGCCTCGCGTTGAGCCCGCTGGTGCCCATCCAACCCACGCACGCAGAACGTCCCCAGCGCCAGCAGGAAGGCCAGCAGCGCCACGGTCAGCAGGCCGTTCATGGCAGCTCCACCTCGACGCGCCAGGACGAGAGCGGGTGCGCCGTGTCGTTCGGTGTGTGGGTGATGCGGCGCGGGCTGAGGCCGTGGCGCAGCAGGGCGGGCTCGAGCTGCTCGCCCAGCATGGCGTCGAAAGCCGGGCTGGACTCGAGCGTGAGCTTGAGCAGTCCCGGGCGACCCGCGGCGCCGGCGCTGAGCCAGCACGACTCGACGTGCAGCGGCAGCTCGCCGCGACCCGCCGCCACCTCGGACACCGCGGCCAGGGCGCGGCGGGCAGCGAAGGTCGTGCTCGCTCGTCGGGCCAGTGCGGACAGCCGCGAGAGCCGCAGCTGCTGCCGGGCGCGTCCGGACTCGAGCTCCCGGGCCCGGGCAGCGCTGGTGAGCACGCTCTGGCCCACGCTGGGGGGCATGGCCGCGGCCAGGGCGTCGGCGTGTCCCACGCTCAGCTCCGTCAGGATCAGCAGGGCCAGGGCGGCCGTGGCCAGGCCGGCGGAGACCACGGGCAGGCGTCGGCGCAGGGCCCGGCGCGGGTCGTCGGCCACGTCGAAGCGGCCGCTCACCCGGGCCAGCCCCAGCCCCGCGAGGCCCAGGCCGTAGGCGCGCCCCATGCACAGGCTCTCGGCGCTGGAGGGCGACCCGCGTCGCGTTCGCCGCGGGGGCTCGATGCGCAGCAGCTCGGCCACACGCGTCACCGGCAGCCCGAAGGCGCGCTTGAGCGCTGAGGTGATGGAGCCGCTGAGCGCGGCCTCCTCCGTCAGGACCACGTCGGCGGGGTGAAAGGCGCGGTCGCGCGGCACGCAGTGCGTGATGGCGGAGGCGGCCTCGGCGTGCAGTCGCCGCGCCAGCTCCTGCTCGTCGGCGACGTGACTCAGACCGATGGGCAAGTGACGCGACCACAGGCCGTCCTCGCGCATGAGCAACAGCGTGGTGGAGAGTTCGCCCACGCCCAGCACGATGCGGTCACGGCCCAGGGGGCGCTCGTGTTCGATGAACGACGCCAGGGCCCAAGACGGCGGCTGCAGCTCGTCGAACGGCACGCCGAGTTCGGAGAGCAACGACACCAGCTGGTCGACGCGCGCGCGCCGCAGGGCCACGGCGTGGACCTGATTCTCGGCCACGCCCTTGCGCACGTGGTGTCCCATCAGCAGCTCGCTCTGCGAGGCGCCCGTGGCGCGCAGCAGCTCGTAGCGCACCAGCTCGTCCATGCGCTCGGCCTGCATGACCGGGACGGTGTACGTGGAGCCCAGGTGGTCGGCGTCGGGCGCCGAGACCACGATGCGCGGCAGGATGCCCGGGCGCATCTCCGACAGGAAGCGGCGCAGGGCCTGGCGCAGGCCGGCGGCTTCGTCGGCGGCCCCGGCCCAGCGCGCGCGCCAGCTGCGGATCAGGCGCACTCGGCGGCCGCTGCGGGCCAGCAGCACGGCCTTGAGGGTGCCGTCGCTGACGTCGAGGCCCAGGGCGGTTCGTTGCGTGACGCTCATGGCGTGCGGGCGATGTGCATGACCTTCTGGATGTCCTCCCAGGTGGGGCGCTTGGCCTCCGGGCTCCTGAGCAGATAGGCGGGGTGGTAGGTGGGGATCACCGGAATGCCGCGCCAGTCGGCCGCGCGGCCACGCAGCCGACCCAGTGGGGCGTCGGTCTGCAGCAGCAAGCGGGCCGCGTTGGCGCCCAGGGCGCAGATCACACGGGGGCCAATGGCCAGCAGCTGCCGTTCCAGGAAGTCGCTGCAGGCCGCCACTTCGTCGGGCTGGGGGTCGCGGTTGCCGGGTGGACGGCACTTGACGATGTTGCAGATGAACACGTCCTCGCGCCGCAGCCCCATGCCCTTGGTGATGATGTCGTCGAGCAGCTGGCCGGCCGGACCCACGAAGGGGCGCCCGCTCCGGTCCTCGTCGGCGCCGGGCCCCTCGCCCACGAACACGATGGAGGCGTCGGGGGCGCCCTCTCCGGGCACGGCCTGGGTGCGTCGCTCACAGAGCTTGCAGGCCGTGCAGTCGGCCGCCTGTCGCGCGACCTCGGCCAGCACGGCGCCGCGGTCGGCGGGTGTGGTGCTGCCGCGGCTGGGCGAGGACTGCTCGCGGCCCGGGTCCGGCGGCGTGCGGGGGGCGGCCGGGTCGGGCGGCGGATCGCCGGCAGCCGCGACGTCGGGGCATGGCGCCGCCACGCCGATGGGTACGTGACGCACCCCGGCATCCAGGAGAGACTGCAGGACGCGACGTGCAGCGGGATCCATGAGCCGCGCATCCTAGCAGGCAGCGACGGAGCAGCCCGCGGCAGAAGTCGTCTCCTCCGCCTGGGCGCCGCGCCCGGTCAGGTCGGGCCGGCCAGCACCGCCATGGCCAGCGCCGCGGTCTCCACGCGCAGCACGCCGCTGCCCAGGGCCAGCTCGTGGGCGCCGTGGCGGCGGGCCAGCGCCTGCTCGTCCGCGCTGAAGCCGCCCTCGGGGCCCACCAGGATCAGCAGTTCGCCATGGGGCGGCGGGGGCGGGCGGCCCGACCCGGGGGGCGGCGCGGCCAGCCACACCGGGCGCGGGCCCCAGGCACGCAGGACCTGCTGCAGCGAGGACGGCGGCTGCACCTGCATCAGATGCAGTCGCCGGCATTGCAGCAGGGCCTCGCTGGCCTTGCGGCGCAGGCGCGTGAGGCGTTTGGGCGGGACGTCTCGCGCGGCGTGTTCGCAGGACAGCAGCGCCAGCCGGGAGACCCCGAGCTCGGCCGCCTTCTCCGCCAGCCACTCCAGGCGCGAGGGACGCGGCGGCGCCACGGCCAAGACGCGCACGGGCGGCGTGGGTGCCCGCGGTGCCGGCTCGCTCACCGAGACCCGGCCCTGGCCCAGCCAGGTGGCCTGGGCCCAGCCGCCCTGGCCGTCGACCAGCTCGACTGGGTCGCCCGGCGACAGGCGCAGCACCCGGCCCAAGTGGTGAGCCTGGTCGGGCGCGAGGGTCGTCTCGCCACATGGCAACGGAGAGTGCAAACAGCGTGGAGGGCGGGCCACGAGAGGGGCTCCTAGGTTCCGGGGTGGCTCTGCCATGTGATACCGTTCCGCGCCCGTCCGCGTCTCCTGTTGTGGAGCCGCCGCACAGGCTCCGACGGCTACTCCCCAGGAAGTTCTCATGCGTCTCACCGTTGCCAAGCCCCAGGCCAGCTCACAGGCCACGCCCCTGCTCGTCGTGCTGCTGCCCAAGGGGCGCCTGGCCGACCTCCCTGGGGGCGCGCTCGGCGAGCGCGCCGTCAAGGTCGCGCCCCAAGCCGGCTTCAAGGGTGAGGCGCGGCAGTCGTTCCTGCTGCACTCCGAGTCCCGGGGCGGCCCCAAGGCGCTGTTGCTGCTGGGCCTGGGTCCGGCCAAGGAGGTGGGCACCGCCGTGCTGCGGCGGGTGGGCACCATGGCCGGCAACCTGGGCGCCAAGCAGGGCGCGGCCAAGCTGGTGATCACCACCGGCGGCGGCCTGAGCATGGATGACGACGGCCTGGCAGCGCTGGGCGAGGGCTTGACCATCTCGTCCTACCGCTACCGGCTCAAGCAGGCCGAGCACAAGCCGCCGGCCGAGTGTGCGGTGGTGGCCAGCGGTCGCGGGGCAGCCGCGCTGCTCAAGCGCGCGCAGGCTGTGGGCGACGGTGTCAACCTGGCGCGTGAGCTGGGCGACCTGCCCGGCAACGTGTGCACGCCCAGCTACCTGCGCGACGTGGCGGCCAAGATCGCCAAGAGCGGGCGCATGGGCTTCAAGGCCCACGGCAAGGCGGCGCTCAAGCGCATGAAGATGGGCGGTATCCTGGCGGTGAACCAGGGCTCCGCCACCGAGCCCTTCCTGCTGGAGATGGACTACAACCCGCGCGGCGCCAAGCGCACCGTGTGCGTGGTGGGCAAAGGCCTGACCTTTGACTCGGGCGGCATCTCCATCAAGCCTTCGGGCGGCATGGAGGAGATGAAGTACGACATGTGCGGCGCCGGCACCGTGCTGGGTCTGATGAAGGCCGTCGCGCTCACGCGCCCCAAGGGCGTGCGCATCATCGCCGTGGTGGGCACCACCGACAACATGTCCGGGGCCGACGCCTACAAGCCGGGTGACGTGGTCACCACCGGATCCGGCAAGACCATCGAGGTCATCAACACAGACGCAGAGGGGCGCGTGGTGCTGGCCGACGCCCTGCACCTGGCGGCGGGCCACAAGCCGGACGCCATCATCGACCTGGCCACGCTGACCGGCGCCATCGTGGTGGCGCTGGGGCACGAGGCCGCCGGGCTGTTCACGCGCGACGAGGCCCTCGGCAAGCGCTTGCTGGCCGCCGGCGACAGCTCGGGCGAGCGCATCTGGCCCATGCCCACCTACGGCGAGTTCAGCGAGGCGATCAAGAGCAAGTGGGCCGACGTGCGCAACAGCTCCGGTCGCAACGCCGGCTCGTCCACGGCGGCCGCGTTCCTGTTCGAGTTCAGCGGCGGCATCCCCCACGCGCACATCGACATCGCCGGCGCGGCCTGGGAGATGAAGGCCCGGGACGGCATGCCCGCGGGCGCTCGCGGCTACGGCGTGCGTCTGTTGCACGATGCGCTGTCAAGCTGGCGCTGACCCGAGCTCACTCGCCGCCGCCGCTCCACGTCTGCCCCCTCCCTGAGATCACGCCGTGCATCAACTCCTGACCGAGATGCCGCCCGAACGCCTGGGGCAGATCTACGAAGCCCTGCCCGAGCCGGTGCAGCGCGCGCTCGACACGCCCATCGGCCAGGCGCTCAACAGTCGCCCCGGCAGCGTGTCCCGGCGTCCGCTGGCCCTGCGCGTGAAGGCCTTGCGCTCCTGGCTGACGCGCAAGCGCGACGATGGTCTGGCGGGCGACTTGCTGCGGGCCTACCTGTTGGGGCCGCGCAAGGAGCTGGTGGCCGCGTTTCTGGACAGCACCGGCCTGGAGCACGAAGACGGCCAGCTCACGGACGACGAGGCCAAGCCGGACGAGGCCAAGATCGCGTCGACGGTCGCCACGTTGACGGAGGCGTACGAGCCGGACGACGTGCGGCTGTACCTGGAGATCGCCGTGCTGCAGTGGCCCGACAGCGAGGCCCTGGGCGAGGCGCTGACGCAGCTGCGCCCGTCGAGCTGAGTCCGGCGGGCAGCTCGGGCCGCGCTCAGTCGCTGAAGAACGTCGCGCTGACCTCTTGCGGCAGCTCGGCGCCGTCTTGCTGGGCTCGGGCGAGCACACGCCAGAAGTAGCGATAACTGGCGCGGTCGTACAGGCGCCCGTCGACGTCCACCGGGGCCCAGTGCACCCGCTGCCCGGCCAGCAGCACCTGCGCCGCCAGCTCCAACTCGTCATGGCTGGCGGCGAAGGCCTCGCAGATGGGCTCGATCTGCGCCGGGTGGATGGACCACATGCGCAGATACCCGAACTCTTGCCGGGCGCGCCGGGCGTCCGTGCGCACCTGCTCCACGTCACGCAGGGCCAGGGTCACGTTGTGCACCGGCACCAGCCCGTGGGAGAGGGCGGTCATGACCTGCAGCGTCTTGGCGTGCCGCACCAGCGCGTGCTCGAACTGCGCGGGCGAGCGCATGGCCGCGGCCGGGATGGCGCCGTGGTGCGCCGACACGAAGTCCATGATCCCGAAGTCGAGACCGCGCAGCCACGGCAGCCCCGCGATCTGATGACACTCGGCCAGGGCGCCGTGGGTCTCGATCAGCACGTGCACCGGGATCTCATGTTTGATGCCCGCCGCGAGGCAGGCCCGTTGCAGGTACTCGAGCATGCCTGCCAACGGACGTGCGGCCGGCACCTTGGGGATGGTGATGTGCGCCAGCTGCTCGCCCGCGCCCGCCACCAACGCGTCGATGTCCGCCTGCCAGTGGGGGCTGCTGGGGTCGTGGATGCGCGCGCCTGCACGTCCGGCGAGGTTGTGCTCGCCGCGCAGCAGCTCCACCACCAGGTCGGCGTGATCGCGCTCGCGGCCGGCCGGCGCGCCGTCCTCCAGGTCGAGCGTGACATCGAACCTGTGCGCCGAGCTGGCCTGCAGCCGAAGGGCCTTGCGCATCAGCGGCTCGGTGCCCGCGTAGTGGTCACAGGCCGGCAGCAGCGCGGGGCTGGGCCCCTCGGGAAACAGGGTCTGAGCGGGGTGGCTGGGCTGGCTCAAGGGGGATCTGGTCCGGCCGGGGCGGGTGCGCGAGGGGCGCTCGGGGCTCGCACGGCGCCGCCCCGGTTGCTGGCCCCGGTTGTAGCTGCTCGGGGGGCTCAGGCCGAGGCCGTCCGTCAGCCTTCCGCGCCAGCGACGCCGCTGCTATGGTGCGACGCTCTGCGGGGCGGCATGGCCAAGTGGTAAGGCAATGGATTGCAAATCCATCATTCCCCGGTTCGAATCCGGGTGCCGCCTCCAGTTTCTCGACCCGGCCCGCCGCGATGCGATGGGCGCTCGCTCGCGGTCAGAAGGCGCGCCCATCGGTCCCGCATTGGAGCCTCGCATGAGCGCGTCGTGCATGAGTTCCCGGTCCACCAGCCGCCGTACGTCCGAGGGCGCTTCCGAGGGCGCCGCCGCTGCGCTCCCCCGTTGGCTGTACACCGGGCTCCTGGTGGCGCTGCTGATGCCCGCGGCCCAGGCGGACGAGGATCCCGCCGGGCCCTTCCGCGAGGCCGCCGTGGCCTTGTCCGACCCGGCCGCCGTGGGGGTCGGGCGCTTGCTGCCCGATCTGAACTTCAAGACTGTTGGCGCTGACCCGCGCAGGCTGTCGGAGCTGCTGGGTGAGCGCCCGCTGGTGCTGGCCGTGCGCGACCCGGACTGCCCCCTCGGGCGTCGGCAGGGGCCCATGTTGGCAGAGCTGCAGCAGGCTTACGGGCAGCGCGTCGACTTTGCCTGGCTGGTGTCCGTGCAGGGTGTCGACGCACAGGCCGCCCTGGCCGCGACCCACGACATCGGGCTGTCGGGGCCGGTGCTGTTGGACGGCGATCTGTCCGCCGCCGCGGCGTTGGGGCTGCGTACGAGCACCGAGATTCTGGTGCTGGACGCCGCGCGCACGCTGCGCTACCGCGGCGCCCTGGATGACCGACTGGGTCTCGGTTTCACGCGGGAGCACGCCCGGCAGCACTGGTTGCGTGCGGCCCTCGACGCGCTGCTCGAGGGGCGCGACCCCGCGGTCCGCGCCACCAGCGCGCCGGGTTGCGTGATCGAGACGCCTGCCACCTCACTGGCGCCCGGGCCCCCCAGCTGGCACGGAGACGTCTCGCGCGTCCTGCAGCAGAAGTGCATGAGCTGCCACCGCGCGGCGGGGCCGGCGCCCTTCGCGCTGGAGACCCTGGCCCAGGCCCGCGCCAAGCGAGGCATGATCCGCTACGCCACGGACCACGGCATCATGCCGCCCTGGGGCGCCGCCCCGGGCACGGGGCCCTGGTCCAATGACCTCAGCCTGGCGCCCAGCCAGAAGGCCACTCTCGATGCCTGGATCGACGCCGACTGTCCCGCGGGCCAGCCGGCAGACGCGCCGCTGCCGCGGGCCTGGCCCGAGTCCTGGGCGCTGGGAGAGCCCGACGCCACCTACACGGGACCGGCCATCGAGGTTCCCGCCACGGGCGTGCTGCCCTACCAGTACTACTACGTGAAGACGGACCAGGCGCAGGATCGCTGGGTGGACGGCATCGAGCTGCGCCCCAGCGCCTCCACGGTGGTGCACCACGTGCTGGTCTTTCTGGAGGACCCGCCGCTGGGCTACGACGGTTCGGTCAGCACGCGCGGGGGCGGCGGGCTGCACGGCTACTGGGCCGGCTACATCCCCGGACAGGGCGCGCGACGCTTTGGCGACGGGCTGGCCAAGCAGCTGCCCGCGGGCGCCTGGCTCAAGTTCCAGGTGCACTTAACCGCGGACGGCAGCGAACACACCGAGCGCACCTCCATCGGGTTGAACTTCAGCGCGGAGCCGCCGCAGCACGAGCTGCGCACCAGCTCCTTGGCCCGCGATGACTTCCGCATTCCTCCGCACGACGCCAACGTGGTGGTCACGGCCACGGGGCAGTTCGGCGATGACGCCGTGATCGGCGCCTTCTCGCCGCACATGCACCTGCGCGGCAAGGCCTTTCGCTACGAGCTGATCCACCCGGATGGGCGCGAGCAACTGCTGCTCGACATCCCGGCCTACGACTTCGAGTGGCAGACCATGTACGCGCTGCGTGATCCGGTGCTGGTCCCTGCCGGAACCTCGGTGCGAGCGACGGCCTGGTTCGACAACAGCGCCGACAACCCCGCCAATCCGGATCCGAGCGCCGAGGTGTTCTTCGGCGAGCAGACCTGGGACGAGATGATGATCGGCTACTTCGAGTGGTGGCGGCCGTGAGCCGGGCCGCGCCCGCTCAGGCGAAGCGCGCGACGACGGGGGCGTGATCGCTGGGCTTCTCCTGGCCGCGCTCCTCGAGGTCGATGCTGACGCCCGTGCAGGCGGCCATGGCCGGCGGGCTCAGCAGGAAGTGGTCGATGCGCAGGCCGTTGCCGCGTTGGAACCCGCGGGTGCGGAAGTCGAACCAACTGTAGTGTCCGCCTTCGGGCTCGAACTCGCGGAAGGCGTCCACCAGCCCCGGCGCCATCAGGGCCGCCAGCGCCTCGCGCTCCGGAGGTGAGCACAGGATCTTGTCGCGCCAGCCGTCGGGGTCGTACAGGTCGCGGTCGTCAAACGTGATGTTGAAGTCGCCGGTGAGCACCAGCTTGTCGCCCATGTCAAAGGCCGCGTGCACGTAGCGCGTCAGGCTGTCGAGCCAGCGCAACTTGTAGTCGTACTTGACGTCTCCCACCTGCTTGCCGTTGACGACGTAGAGGTTGAGCACGCGGTAGCCGCGCACCGTGGCGGCGATGGCGCGCGCCTGGGCGTCGGGCGCGTCATCCGGAAAGCCGCGCACCACGTCATCCGGCGTGTCCTTGGAGAGGATGGCCACGCCGTTGTAGGTCTTCTGCCCGAAGGTCTCGACGTGGTAGCCGAGGGCCTCGATGGGCTCGGCCGGGAACTGTTCGTCGACGCACTTGACCTCTTGCAGGCAGACCACGTCGGGGCTGTGCTGCTCGAGCCAGGCCAGCAGGCGCGGCAGGCGCGCGCGGGCCGAGTTCACGTTCCAGGTGGCGATGCTCAGTGAGTCAGGCATAGAGGTGCTTGACCTTGGCGGTGATGTGCTGCTTGAAGGCCGCCGTGCCGAGGGGCTTGCCGGTCACCCGGCGCACCAGCTTGTCGGCGTCGTAGACCTGGTCGTGGCGGTGGATCTGCTGGCCCAGCCAGTCGCGCAGGCGCGACATGTCGCCCGCCGCGATGGAGGCGTCGAGCCCGCGCAGGTCCTTGCGCGCCGCCGCCATGAACTGCGCCGCATACAGGTTGCCCAACGAGTAGGTGGGGAAGTACCCGAACAGCCCGCTGGCCCAGTGGATGTCCTGCAGCACGCCCTCGGCGTCGTGCCGCGGCACCACGCCCAGGAACTCGTGCATGCTCGCGTTCCAGCGCTCGGGCAGCTGCCGTACCTCGAGCCGGCCCTCGATCAGGTCGCGCTCGATGCGGTAGCGCAGGGCGATGTGCAGGTTGTAGGTCAGCTCGTCGGCCTCGACCCGGATCATGGAGGGTCGGATGGCGTTGACGGCCTTGACCATGGCGTCCAGGCTGACGCCCTTGAGCGCGGCGTGCCGGCGGCGCAAGCGCGGCAGCCAGTAGCGCCAGAAAGGCCGGCTGCGTCCCACCATGTTCTCCCACAGGCGCGACTGGCTCTCGTGGATGCCCATGGAGATGGCGCCGCCCAGCGGTGAGCGCGCGCGGCGGCCGTCGAGGCCCTGTTCGTACAGCGCGTGCCCGGCCTCGTGGATCACGCCGAACAGCGCGCCGCGCAGGTCCTTGCGGTCGTAGCGCGTGGTCAGGCGGACATCGCCCGGACCCACGCCGCCGCAGAACGGATGGCTGGAGGTGTCGAGGCGTGAGCGCTCGGCGTCGATGCCCATGGCCGCCGTCACCTCCTGTGCGAAGGCGCGCTGGGCGTCCACGTCGAAGCGCCCGGTGAGCGGCGACGTGTCGAGCGTGACGCCGCTGCTGCGCACGCGCTCCAGCAGCTGCGTGCTGAAGGCCACCAGCTCGTCCAGCAACGGATCGATGCTGGCCATGGTGGCGCCGGGTTCGAAGCGCGCCAGCAGCGCGTCGTAGACCTTGCCGCGCTTCGCGATGCAGCGCGCCTGCTCGCGGCGCAGGTCGACCATGCGCGCGAGGTCGTCGGCAAAGAGCTTGAAGTCGCGTTCGCCGCGGGCCTTGCGCCAGCTCTCGACGCCGCGGCTCTCGGCCAGGGCGATGCGCCGGGCCAGATCGGCCGGCACGGCCTGCGCGCGCTCCTGGGTGACGCGCACCAGCTCCACCGCCCGTCGTTGCCGGGGCGTGATGTCAGCGCCCTTGCGCGACAGGCGCTTCACCAGTTTGCCCAGGGCCGGGTCGGTCCAGCGCTCGTGTACGACCTCGGTGAGCGCCGCCAGCGTGGCGGCCCGCGCGCCGGCGCCGCCCGAGGGCATCATGACCTCCTGGTCCCAGCTCAGGATCGAGAGGCCGTTGGAGAGGTCTTTGATGGCGCTGAAGCGCTGCTCGAGCTCTGCGAATGCCGTGCGAGTCATGGGTCCGGTCCGATCGGGTGGGGTGAGGCGCGGGGCCATTCTTGTGCTTGGCGCGGTCCAGCTCAAGCCGAGAAGCTGACGCCCTGCGCTCGCCGCTCGATCCCACCCGGGACGACGGCCTGCCGCAGTTGGCATGATCGCCGCGTCCCGCCTGGAGAGCTGTCATGTCCGCCGAAGACACGCTGGTGACGCGCGAGCACTTCGATTACCTGGCCGCGCACGCCGCCGGAGATGACGAGCTGCTGCGCCAACTCAAGCTGGCGGCGCGCGCGGCCGGCATCCCGCCCATCTGGATCGGGGCCGGCCAGGCGGCGCTGCTGGCGGTGTTGCTGCGCCTGTGCGGCGCCCGACGGGTGCTGGAGGTGGGCACGCTGGCTGGCTCCACGGCCATCGCCATGGCCCGGGCCCTGCCCGCCGGTGGCCACCTGAGCAGCATCGAGCTGAACCCGACCCACGCGGACTTTGCCGAGGCCTGGATCGCGCGCTCAGACGTGGCGCAGCGTGTGTCGGTGCTGCGCGGCGCGGGCGCCGAGCTGATGGCGGCCATGCCCGACGGTTCGCTGGACGCCATCCTGCTGGACGCCGACAAGTCCGGCTACCCGACCTACATGCAGCACGCCCGCCGCCTGCTGCGCCCGGGCGGTCTGTTCATGGCCGACAACGCCTTCGCCTTCGGGCAGCTCTTTGACGCGCAGCCCCGCGACCCGGAGGTAGAGGCCGTGCGCGCCTTCAACGAGCTGGTGCCTGCGCAGGACTGGTTGGAGGCGGTGATCGTGCCGCTCGGGGACGGCCTGTGGGTGGGGGTGGTGCGCGCGGACCCCGCCTGACGCGGCGCGCGGCGTTGACTCCGGCGCTGGGGCGCACGCTGGCGGCGGCGCGGCGCTCAGGGGCCTGCCCAGCCCCGCGCTTCAGGGACTGAAGTGCGTGCTCAGCGTCGCGGACGCCGCCAGCTCACCCGGCGCGGGGCGCAGCACGAGCTGCCACCAGAGCTCGGCGCCCGCTGCGCCCGGCGGAACCAGGGCCGACAGGCTCAGCCAGCCGTCCGCGGGCAGGTCGCCCAGGAGCAGGGGCTGAGCGTCGGCCAAGAGCGCCTGGCCGCTGATGGACAGCGTGGCGCTCGAGGGGCTCAGCAAGAGCGCGGCCGTGGCGCCGGGAGGGCCGTGCAGGTCGAGCACCAGCTCATGTCCTTCTGCCACCAGCGCGGGCGCGGCCAGGCCAGCGAGCGGCGGGGGCGAGAGCTGATCGAGTCGGGCCACCGCCGCCGGAGGGTCCAGGCGACCGGCGGCCACCCACGCGCCCACGGGCAGGCTCGAGTCGAGCAGCGCCGCGCGCACCCACTCAGCCCGCTGGGCGCTGCGTGCACCACCCAATCGCGCGTAGAGCAGCGCCGCCGTGCCGGCCGCAAGAGGGCAGGCCATCGAGGTCCCGCTCTTCTGCACCCAGTTGTTGTTCAGTCCACACGAGAGGATCGACTGCCCCGGCGCCGCCAGGTCCACCCAGGGGCCGTGGTTGCTGAAGGCCGAGCGCGCGTCGAAGGGGTCGCTGCTGGCCACACCCACGACCTCGGGCCAGGCGGCGGGATAGAACGGCGTGGTGGAGTTGTCGTTGCCTGCGGACGCCAGCACCACGCAACCGGCGTCGGTGGCCTCCAGCACGCCCACTCGCAAGGCGGGGTTGGACGCGTACGAGCCCCACGAGAGCGACAGCACACGGGCCCCCCGGACCACCGCGTCATCCAGCGCGAGCAGCAGCGCGGAGGTGGGGAAGCTGCCGTTGCCGCAGCGGTAGATGGCCAGCCGACAGCGGCCCGCCGCGCCGGCCACGCCCACGCCGTCGTCCCCGGCGGCCGCGGCGATGCCGGCGCAGTGCGTGCCGTGCCCGAAGATGTCCTCGGCCAGCTCGTCGCCGGCGAAGGTGTCCAGTCCCCAGGCGATCTGGCCGCCCAGGTCGGCGTGGTCCAGGTCGGCGCCCGAGTCGAGCACAGCCAGCACGGTTCCGGGCGCGCCGGGGGTCAGCGCCCAGGCCTGATCGAGCGCGAGTTGGAGCGGGCCCCACTGCTGCGGCCAGAGCGGGTCGTCGGGGGCATCGGTCGGCTGCAACAACAGATCGGGCTGCGCCCACAAGACCTCGTCGCGCTCGGCCACGGCGGCCATCAGGGTGGTCAAGTCGCGCTGCGCCGGGTCCTCCAACAGGACGAAGCCCTGGGGCAGGGGCCGGCCCGCGCGGAGATTCAGTTCGTCGCGCACGCGCTGCGCCTGGGCGGGCTCGAGGGCGTCGCGCCAGCGCACCAGGAGCCGACCGCTGACCGCGTGATCGCCACGCCAGAGTTCGCTGGCGAGGGCTGGGTCTGTGTGCTGCAGCTGGGCCGTGGCGCTCGCGCCCAGCAACCCGCACAGCGCCCACGCCGCCGCGTGTCTTGCCGTCAGGATCGCCATCTCGCTCCGATCGGCGCAGGACATCCCATGGCTTGAGCCGGCCTCTGGGCGGCCGTTCCGGGCCGTCAATAGCGTGGTATGCTCCAGATCCGATTGTTCTGGCGCCCCATGCTCCCGGTACGTGTACCGGGTTCAGGGCGCTGGCTCGGCTTCTCCCCGGCTCCCTCTCCCCCGAAATTCCCTGGAGCGTCCTTATGCGGCTCTCTCTCCTCCTCGCCGCGCTGGGCTTGGTTTGCGCCTCGCCCGCAGCCTCGGCCCAGTCCACTCCCTTCACGTCCGTGCGCATTGTCAACGGCCTGGCTCGTCCGGTCTACGTGACGTCGCCCCCGGGTGACACCGAGCGCCTGTTCGTGGTCGAGCAGGACCAGGCGGACATCCACATCATCGACCTGAACACCAACACGCTGCTGGGAACCAAGTTCCTCGACCTGACCGGCAAGGTGAACTCGAGCGGCAACGAGCGCGGCCTGTTGGGGCTGGCGTTCCACCCCGACTACGCCGACAACGGCAAGTTCTACGTGAACTACACCGCGACCGGGGGCGGCGCCACGCGCATCGAGCAGTTCAAGGTGTCGGCCAACCCCAACCTGGCCGACGCGAGCTCGGGCACGACGGTGATCCAGATCTCCCAGCCCCAGAGCAACCACAACGGCGGCGAGCTGTTCTTCGGCCCCGACGGCAACCTGTGGATCCCCACGGGTGACGGCGGCAACGGCAACGACACGGGCAGCGGCCACGCGGCCGGCGGCAACGCCCAGTCCGGCGCCACGCTGCTCGGCAAGCTGCTGCGCATCAACGTGGACGCGCTGCCCTACACCATCCCGGCCGACAACCCCCACAAGGGCAGCGGCTCGGTCATGGACGAGATCTGGGCCTTTGGTCTGCGCAACCCGTTCCGCGCGGGCTTCGATCCGGCCACGGGTGATCTGTGGATCGGGGACGTGGGCCAGAACGCCCGCGAGGAGCTCGACTTCGTGTCGGCCGAGGACATCGCCGCGGTGCACGCCGACACCCTCGACCCGATCAACTTCGGGTGGCGCTGCATGGAGGGCTACATGTGCACCGGCCTCTCCGGCTGCAGCTGCAACGGCCCCGATCTGACCTTGCCTATCGATGCCTACACCCACGCCCAGGGCTTCTCCATCATGGGTGGCCAGATGTACCGCGGTGATGCCATCCCGGACCTGGGCGGCACGTACATCTACGCCGACCACTACACCAACATGGTGCTCGCCCTGCGCGAGGAGGCGGGCGCGGCGGTCGCCGGCTACCCGCTGGCGATCCAGAGCGACCTGGCTCCGGGAGGCGGCCTGAACCTCAGCAGCATCGCGGGCTTCGGCTACGACGGCGCCGGTGAGATGTACATGTGCGACCTCAACGGCGGCGAGGTCTTCAAGATCGTGCCCGAGGGCCCGTTCCTCGGTGCGGGCTCGGCGCTCACCGGCGCCGCGGGCGAGCCGGTCCACTTCGGCACCGGCGGCGTGGCGGCTGGGCTCGCGGGCGCCTTTCACCTGCGCAACGCGGCGGCCAGCGCCACCTGTGGACTGTTCGTGTCGGCGGCGCTGGGCTCGGCTCCGTTCAAGGGCGGCGTGCTCAAGACCATCCCGCTGATCGACGTGTTCATCCTGAGCACCGACGCCAACGGCGAGCTGGACATCAGCTGGACGGACACCGGCGGCTTCCCCGCGGGCACCACCCTGGTGACTCAGTACGGCATTCAGGATGGGGGCGCCGTCAAGGGCGTCGCCCTCAGCAACGCCCTGGTCACGACCTGGTGACGAGGGAGCCCGGGTTGACCGGGACGCTGCACAGGACGCTTGCCGCCGCGCTGATCGCGGCGGTCCTCGTCAGCACCGGCTGCGCTTCCCTTGGCGGGGGGGCGCAGCCGGCGCCGCTGCTGCACCTGGTGTTTCTCACGCTCAAGGATCCCGCAGCCGTGGACGCCCTGCAGGCGGACTGCGACGAGCTGCTGGTCGCCATTCCGTCCGTGTTGAGCTACGCCTCGGGTCGCCCCTTCGACGCGGGACGCGACGGCGTCGAAGACGACTACGACCTCCTGTTGGCCCTGCGTTTTGCGGACCGGCAGGGCTACGACGACTACCTGGTCCACCCGCGGCACGTCGAGCTGGTGCGGCGCTGGAAGCCCGCTCTGAATCCTCTGCGCATCCACGATGCCTGGGCACAGGCGCGCTGACTCCCTCCGGCTGGGGCCGGCCGCGTTTGACAGCCTTGCCGTTCTCAGGTATCCCCCTGTCGGGCAGAGTGTCCGTCTAACAGGGAGAGCCGTGTCCGCCGTGCCTCGTTTGTCCGCGCCGCCGCTGCGCTCTCGCAGGGGCTCCCCCCGGGCCGGTCTTGTGTGCCTGGGCGTGGCGCTCCTGTTGGGCTCCTGCCGCCCTGTGGGCCAGGCCCAGGCCGCGCAGGGGCATCAGCCCGTGCCGTGCCTGGAGGCCACCTGGGCCGTGATCGAGCCCCCGCCCCAAGCCGTGGTCCCGGCTTCGTCCGGCGTGGTCGATCTGGTCTGCAGCCTGCTGCCCGCCGCGCGCGTGGCCGCGCTGCCAAGCCAGACCCTGCGCTACTCGGGCCTGCGCGACGACGCCAGCCCGCACCTGGCGCGCCCGACCTTCAGCGTGTATGAGTCCGAGCGCATCCTGGTGCACGAGCCCGATCTGGTGTTGGCGGACACGTGGCAGTCGGCGGACACCACCGAGCGCCTGCGCGAGTCGGGCCTGTGTGTGCTGGTGATGTCCGAGGCGGTCAACTGGCCCGCCATCCGCGAGCAGATCGTGCAGTTGGCGCGGGTGCTGGGCGTGCGCGCCGAGGGCGAGGCGCTGGTCAGCGCCTATGACCAGCGTGTCGAGGCCCTGCAGGATCAGCTCGGCGAGGCCCCGCGGCTGGGCGCCATCTGTTACAGCAACGGCGGGGCTGGGGGCTGGTTGGCGGGGGCCGGCACCACCAATGACGAGGCCCTGCGCCTGGCTGGCCTGACCAACCTGGCGGCTGAGACCGGGCGCCGCGGGCACGTGCCGGTGAGCTTCGAGGAGTTGCTGGTGATGGATCCCTACCTGATCGTGGTGGGGGGCGAGGTCGGCGACCAGCAGCAATCGGGCACGGCGCGCTTGCTGCTGGAGAACGAGGCCCTGTCCGGGCTGCAGGCCGTGCGCGCGGGGCGCGTGCTGGTGATCGACTCCTGGCTGTACACCACCACGTCGCACCACATCATCGACGCCGCTGAAGAGATCGCGCGCCTGGCCCAGCCGTACCGCGACCTCGCACGCTGATCCTGGCTCTGTCGTGGGCAAGCCTGTAGCGCAAGCGGTGTTCTCGTGATCAAGGTGGAGCGCCTCCCCGCGCGGCCCCTGGCGCTGCTGCTGCTGCTGGCGCTGCCGTGTCTGATGCTGATGCTGCTGCGCACCGGTCCCACAGGCAGCAGCAGCATGGGCCACGCCTGGAGCGGGGTGCTGGCGGTGCTGGGCTGGGGCGAACCGCTGCCCGGCAGCCAGCAAGTCATCGTGGAGCTGCGCTTGTGGCGCACGCTCACTACGGCCGGAGTGGGTGCGGCCCTGGGGCTGTCCGGCGCGTTGGTGCAGGGGTTGTTCCGCAATGGCCTGGCCGCGCCGTCCGTGCTGGGCGTGACCGGTGGCGCCAGCGTGGGCGCCGTGGTGGCCATCCTGCTGCTGGGTGGCTACGGGCCCAGCGCGCTCTCGTCCGTGCAGGACGCGGGCGCCGCCACCGTGATCGTGCCGTTGTTCGGCTTCGTGGGCGCCCTCGGCGCGGTGCTCACGGTGACCCTGCTGGCCACGCCTGGCGGGCGGCTGTCCGTGCCCACGTTGCTGCTGACCGGTATCGCCGTGAACACGCTGGTGGCTGGCGTGCTCTCGCTGATCTCGTCGCTGCTGCTGGACGACTGGGAGGTGGCGCGCTCGATCATGGCCTGGACCTTTGGAACCCTGGACGACCGCACCACCTGGCACGCCCTCACGGTCTGGGGCGGCGTGCTCACGTCCTGTCTGGTGCTGCCCTTCGTGGCGCGTGAGCTCGACCTGCTGCAGACGGGCGAGGACGACGCGGCCTCGCTGGGCGTCTCCATCGGTCGCGTACGACTGCTGTGCCTCGCGGCGGCGGCCCTGGCGGCCGCGTCCGCCGTGGCCGTGGCCGGCCAGATCGCCTTCGTCGGCCTGCTCGTACCACACCTCGTGCGACAGGTCTCGAGCGCCCGGCACACCGCGCTGCTGCCGCTCTCGGTGCTTACCGGCGCCGTGTTTCTGGTGAGCGTCGAACTGCTCAACGTCAAGATCCTGGGGCAGGACTCGCTCCCGCCCGGGGTGGTCATGTCGCTGGTCGGAGGGCCGGTGTTCGTGGGCCTGTTGCTCTGGAACCGCCGCGAGATCGACGTCTGGTGAGCCTGCTCTCCGCACACGACCTGAGCTTCTCCTACCCGGGCCCGCTCCTGGCGCTGGACGGCATGGACATCAACCTGGGACGAGAGGAGGTCGTGGTGGTGTGCGGCCCCAACGGCTCGGGCAAGAGCACCCTGCTGAAGGTGCTGGCCGGATTGCTGCGCCCGGCCACTGGTCAGGTGTTGTTGGAGGGACGCCCGCTGCACAGCATGCATGCCCGCGAGCGCGCGCGCAGCCTGGCGTTGGTCCCGCAGCAGCTCCCGACGGTGCCGCAGGTGACGGTGGAGGGCTTCGTCCTGGCGGGGCGTTACGCGCGCATCCAGCGCTGGGCTGGTCCGCAGAAGCGCGATCACCAGGCGGTGGAGCTGGCCCTGGCGGCCTGCGACGCCGAGGGCCTGGCCGCGCGTCGCATGACCGACCTGTCCGGCGGACAGCGCCAGCGCGTGCTGCTTGCGCGTGCGCTGGCCCAGGAGGCGCAGGTGTTGCTGATCGACGAACCCACCAACTCACTCGACCCCGAGCATCAGGTGCGGGTGTTCGATCTGATCGCCGGGCTGGGTCGCAACCGCCGTGGGGTGCTGGTCGTGTCGCACGACCTCAACCTGGCCAGCCAGTTCGCCACCTCGGTGGTGCTGGTGAAGCAGGGGCGTGTGGCGGGTGTGGGGCCGCCCGAGGAGGTGCTCTGCCCCGAGGTGCTGCAGCCGGTCTACGGACGGCACCTGCACTTTGGACGCATGCCGCCCCCGGACGGCCGCCCCTTCGTCTTGCCCTGGCTGACGCCGCGCTCGCCCGAGGACTGAGCCCGGGTTCGGGCGCGGCTCAGAGGCTGCCGCGGTGCCTCGCGCGCGGGCAGAGCTTGTGGCGCCTGCGGCCGTGCGCCCAGCGGCTCAAGGCAGGGGGCCGGGCAGGGGCACCACACGCGCGCGCTCGCTGGTCACCAGCAGCACGCCGACCAGGTGCCCGTCCCGACGCGCCAGCACCGCGGCGCCGTGCCAGCGCTGATCCAGCGGCAGGGCGCCGTCCACCTCCCAGGCGCCATCGGCGGCGGGCGTGAAGCGCCCCGACGCCAAGGAGAGCGGAGGCGAACTGGGGTCGCCCACGGCCAGGCAATCCTCGGGTTGCTCGGGTCGGCGCTGACGCGTTCGGCTCCAGGGACGCACCTCGGGCAGCTCGGCTCCGGGCACCAGCGCCAGGCCGGGCGCTGGGCGAACGGGCGCGGGTTGTAGCGCCAGCGAGAGGCCGCCGACCTCCAGCCGGGGCGAGTCGTCGTGGGCCCCTTCGGGCGGCTGGACCAGATCGTCCGGCACCAGCAGGCCTCCCGGGAGCAGCAAGGCCAGGCCCTCGCGCCGCTCATGTCCCGTGAACAGGCGCCCCTCGGCCCAGACCAACGCCGCGCGCAGGGGCCGCGGCAGGGGCGCGCCCGGAGGCAGCAGCGAGTGGCCCACGGGCAGCGAGGGCTGCCACTTGAGCCAGGCGGAATCCGGCTCGCCGTAGAGCGTGAAGCGGTGGCCCGTGCCCACCGGCTTGGCGGGCTGCTCGGGCACGGCCAGGGAGATGCCGCCCTGGGCCAGCTGCTGCAGGGTCTCCACTCGCAGCGACACGCCGGACAGGCCCACCGCCAGGTCGAGGCCGCCCGAGTCCCAGAAGCGCGTGCCCGGGCGAATCAGCGCCGTGTAGCTCTTCAGGATGCGCAGGCCGACCTCGACGGTGCGCGCGTCGCTGGCGAGGCTGACCGAGATGACCGTGCCGACCCGGATGCCGCGGTAGTTGACGGGTGAGCCCGGGCGCAGGCTGCCACGCGACTCGCTTTCCAGGGTCAGGTCGAGCCCGGGCGCCATGGCGTCGGAGACCGGCTCGCGGGGCAGGCCATCAAACGAGAACTGGGGCGGGCCCGAACCCGGCAGCACGCCCAGGTAGCGGTCGCCGATCAAGGTGTCGAGGCCGGCCACGGCGTCGAGGCCGAGCTGCGGCCGCACCACCCAGAAGCGCGTGCCCACCCTCGCCAGGCCCTCGGCATCCGGGTCGAGCACGGCCTGCACCACCACGCCGTCGAGGCCGTGCGAGAGGCGCACCGAGTCGACGCGCCCCACCACGATGCCGCGATGGCGCAGGGTGTCACCGGCCTTCAGTCCGTGGCCTTCGGAGAAGCGCAGCGTGATCGCGTGGCCTTGCTGCCCCCAGGCCTGCCAGCCCAGGATCAGCGCCACCGCCAGGGCCAGCAGCGGCGCGATCCAGACCAGCGAGAAGCGCGGCGCCGTCTGGACCTGGGCGCTGGGGTAGTCACTGCTCACGGCTCGTCCTCATCCCAGAGACTGTGCGGATCAAAGCTGGCGCTGGCCGCCAGGTTGAGCGCGACGCAGGCGGTGAAGGCCAAGGCCCCGGGTCCCGCGGAGAGCTCCATCAGCTGTCCGAGCTTGACCACCGCCACCAGCACCGCCACCAGCAACACATCCAGCATGCCCCAGCGACCGGTCCATTCCACCACGTGCCAGGTGAAGGCGGCCGTGCGCGGGCGTCGGGCCAAGGCGCCGCCCGACAAGGCGAACAGGCCCACCAACTTGAGCAGCGGCAGGACCACCGAGGCCAGCAGCACCACGGCGCCCACCAGCACCTGCCCATCGGACATGAGCGCGACGCCGCCGGACCACACGCTGGCGTCGCGCACCACACCCAGGCGCTCCACGCGCATGATCGGCATGCTGATGGCCAGCGGGTAGATGATCAGGGCCGCCAGAGCCAGGGCCGCGGTGCGCTCGGTGGCCGCGCGGCGCGAGCGGCGGTGCCCCAGGCGGGTGTGACAGCGCCCGCAGCGCAGCCGCTGCCGGGGCCCGGGCGCCGGTGTCTGCTGGATCAGGCCACAGCACGGGCAGGCGGCGAGGGACGCGCTCATGGCCGCCGAGTCTAACCCCGCTGGCGCTGAGGCCCCGCGTCGGGCTCGGGTCGCCGCCTGCGGGACACATTGACGTTTCTTCATCGAGAAGCTCAGGTCCGCCGCGGCGCGGGGCCGATACGAGTTTTCATGAACATGAACGGATGCGTCCTCGGTGTCCTGTGCGCGCTGGCCTGGCCGGCCATGGGGCAGTCAGCAGCCACGAGCTCCGACGGGAGCCTCGCCTTCATCCCCAATGGCGGGCAGTGGCCGCGGGCCGTGCGCTCGTCGGTCTGTGCCGGGCCGCTGACCGCGTGGTTTGTGCAGGACGGCTGGGTGCTCTCGACCTGGCAGCCGGATGGCGGGCCGCGCAGCGACGGCGAGCAGCCCAGGGATGGCGAGTTGCTCGACCAGAGCGAGCACTGGGCCTTCAATCTGGCGCCGATGTCGGGGCAGCCCGCCGACGGGCCGGGCCTCGAGCTGGGGCCGGACGGACGCGCCGTCGCCGTGCGCCTGCGCTTCCTGGGCGCCGACCTCGAGGCGGCCCTGCTACCGGAGCTGCAGCGCCCCGGTCTGCACCACGACCTGCGCGGAGCCGATGCCTCGCGTTGGGCCTCCAACCTGTCGTCCTCCACGCGGCAGCGCTGGGTCTCTGCGTACCCCGGCATCGACATCGTGACGTTCGGCGATCAGGGTCGGCTGCGCTACGACTTGCAGCTCCAGCCCGGTGCCGAGCTGTCGACCGTGGCGGTGGCTGTGGAGGGTGCGCTGGGCTTGTCCATCGGCGAGGACGGCGCGCTGTTGATCGAGACCGAGCTGGGGCTGCTGCGCCAGCCGGCTCCCACCACCTGGAACGAGCGCCTCGACGGCAGCACCTGGCCCGTGAGCTGCAGCTTCCGCTTGCTGGGTCACGCCGTGTTCGGCTTTGCCGCGCCCGACGCGGACCCGGACGCCGCCCTGGTGGTGGATCCGACCCTGGAGTGGGCCACTTTCTTGGGTGGGGGCAGCATCGACTACGTGTTCGACAGCGCGCTCGATGACTCCGGGCGCCTGGTGACGACGGGCTTCACATCCTCGATGGACTACCCCACGACCCTGGGCGCCTACGATGTCTCCATCTCCGGCTCGCGCGACGTGTTCGTCACCGCGCTCGAGCCCGACGGTTCGACCTTGGCCTTCTCCACGTTTCTGGGCGGCTTCGGCAACGACGAGGGCCGCACGATCGACGTGGCCGCCGACGGCCGCGTGTTGGTGGGTGGGCTGACGGCCTCCACCAACTACCCGGTGCTCAATGCGGGCTTCGGCTCGTCCTTCGCCGGCGGGGGCGGGCTCACCTTCAGCGATGGCTTCGTGTCGGTGCTGTCGGCCGACGGCTCGACGCTGCTGGTGTCGGCTTACCTGGGAGGCAGCGCGGACGACTACATCACCAGCGTGTCCTTCGGTCCCGACTCGGTCCACTTCGCCGGGATCACGTCCTCGGCGGATCTGCCCGTCACGCCCGCAGCTTTCGATTCAACCTACGGAGGCGGTCCCGGGGCCGGTGACGGCTTCTTCGGATCGCTCGACGGTGACGGCACGCAGATCGAGTCGCTGAGCTACCTCGGCGGCAGCCTGGACGACGTGCTGAACGCCGTGCTGGTGGACCCCGACGGGCGTGTCACGGTGGCGGGCTGGAGCGCTTCGGCCGACTACCCCACCTCGCCGTGGGCGCTGCAGGCGAGCAAGGGCGGCTTCGCCGACGCGGTGGTGAGCAGCTTTGACGCGGACGGCGCGCTGCTCTTCTCCAGCTTCCTGGGCGGCGAATCGGACGACAACGCCCTCGACGTAGCGCGCGACGTGCAGGGGCGCCTGGTGCTGGGCGGGACCACGCGATCGTCGTCCTTTCCGGTCACGGCGCAGGCCGTGGACTCGACCCAAGGCGGCGGCTTCTTCGTGGGTGACGGCTTCGTCGCGGTGCTCTCCCTGGATGGCCGCGCGCTGAGCTTCTCCTCCTACATGGGAGGCATGGCGGATGACGCGGTGAACCGTGTGCGTCCGCTGGATGACGGCCTGCTGGCGGTGCTGGGGCAGTCAGCCTCGAGCAACCTGAGCGTGACGCCCGACGCGCTCGACGCCACGCTGGGCGGCAACCTGGACGCGGTGCTGGCGCTCTACGATCCGGCCGCGGGCGAGCTGCTGTTCGCGAGCTACATCGGCGGCTCCGAGGCCGATCGCGCCTGGGACCTGCAGGTGGACGGAGGCGCGGTCGTTATGGCCGGATACACCACCTCATTCGACCTGCCGGTGACGGCTGGTGCCTTCGATGAGGTCTATGGCGGTGGCTCAGGACTGGCCACCGACGGCTGGGCGGCGCGCGTGGATCTGGGGCTCCTCAGCGCGCAGTCAGGGACGGTCACCGACCTGGGCTTCGCGGTGTCGGGCAGCGTCGGCATGCCGCACATGGAGAACGCCGGCTCGCTGGCGCCCTATGTGGGCGGCGAGTTGATCCTGACCGAGGCCCTGCCCCTGGCGACGGGGATCTTCGTGCTCTCGGGTGACGCGGGCTACTACCCGACGCACGGCGGCGTGCTGGTGCCGTACCCGGTGCTGCTCACCACGGCATACAGCACCGACGCTTTCGGTGGTGTGGCCTTCCCGTACAGGAACCCCGGACAGATCCCGACCGGCACGGCGTTCTACGCGCAGGCCTGGGTGCTGGACGCGGCGGGGCCCAAGGGCTGGTCGGCCAGCAACGCGCTCGAGGCCGTCGTTCCGTAGGGGCCGCGCGAGGTCTCGCTCCGGCGGCCCTAGCAGCCGTGGCGCAAGTCATTCCGCGCGCAGCGGCGCTCTCGTGGCGCAGCTCTGCGTTGCCAGATCTCGACGAATCCACGGATTCGCCTGCGATCTGTCGCCTTGATCTGCACCACGAGCGCACCA
>Ga0164313_10000100_pt1 | contig 53995 bp, 65 predicted proteins | sample GuaBasSedimGuay4_FD_113735 | JGI IMG/M metagenome (GOLD analysis project Ga0164313, IMG submission 113735) | Subseafloor sediment microbial communities from Guaymas Basin, Gulf of California, Mexico - Guay4, Core 4569-4, 0-3 cm | ecosystem: Environmental > Aquatic > Marine > Hydrothermal vents...
ATATGGCCTAAAGTTTAAGTACCCTAATATGGATACTTTGGTGGTTAATTCAATTACTAAAAGTGGAAAGTATAAAGTTACAACAGTTGACGAGTATAATAAAAAGTCTAAAAACGGTATTTGGGAAAGTGACAAATTTTTTGAGTTTGTTGAATCTAATTATTATAACTTTCTAATCATTTTAGATTCAGCAACAGAATCAACAACAGCAGAGGGGGCATAATGAGCGACACTTATAAGATGAAATTTGAGATGAAGAAAAATGCTGAAAATGCTATCCTTGTTATTATTGAAAATAATGAATTTTGGTTACCTAAGAGTCAAGTTACTTTTGAAGACGATATTGTGGAGATTCCAGAATGGTTGGTAAGGGCCAAAGGATTAATTAACTTACCACCTAAAGCAGATACCACAGAGATTTTTGAGCATAAATTAAAAGGTAAGGTAGTAAAAGTGGCCCCTTGGTTTTTAAAACAAAATGATTACAATACTAAATTTAATCACATAAATATTTTAAGAGTTAAGAGAGAAGCCAAAAGTGGAAAAGCTTTGCATATTGTTTTTTCTTTTAATACCAGATTGTTTGAACCTGAATTGAAAGCAGAAGCAGAAGCACTAGGGGAGATAACTTCATGGATTCCACATTTTTGTCTCAAATGGGTTGAAGAAGAAAGTGGATTAGTAAAATATGATAAATATGAATACGAATTTAACCAGAAGGAGGGATAATTGAGAAATATTGAAAAAGTAATCGAGATTGAAAATTTACGCTTAACTTTAGACGTAGAAGTAGAATTAGATGGCCCCGAGATTATGGTTAATGATTTTGTTATCGAAGGCATAGCTTTTTTTGGGGAAGAGTTAAGAAAAGTTGATAAAGACTTTGAAGAGGCCCCTTATGAGTTACCAGTAGAAAAAAATATGCTAGATAATTTTAAAGAGTTTTTGTATTCGACTTTAGCTAATGAGATTTTAGAAAAGATTGAAGTTAGGTACGACGAAATAGTGGGAGAAGAATAATGGAGGGGAGTTTTGGGTTTTTGTCAGTAGCAAAAGCTAGCACAGAAATGATTAACTATTTGTACGAAGCAGAATACCGACATTTTTCAGAGTACGTTGAAGAATTAGGTGTAGATACAGCTCTTGATATATTAAACCAAGGCGATCATATTTTCTTATTTGTTTTAATCGCAAAGAATAATGGAAATATTAAAAAAGTTTTAAAAGAGATAGAAGATTATATGGAGGAAAAGTGAAAAACAAAGATAGGATTACAAAAGTCAATCACCCTAAGCTTATTTGTGCCATTGATAATCTTTTAGAGAGAGACTTGATAAGAGAAGAGAAAGCTTTTACTAAATGGTGTAGCGTCAATAGCGTTACAAATCTATTCCAGTACGACAACACTACAGAACGTCACCCGTATGAAGACCTTTGCCTTTTGTCCGCTAGAGGGAATCAAGCTAGTGTTAATGCAATGTTAAACAAGGCAATAAAACTTGCAGATGAAAATGCTTTGCAGGTTATAGACGTGGCCCTTAACAAAATTCAGTTTGATGAATTACATGATTTACTTAAAGAAGCTTGCAGAATTTGGGACGATGAAGACCATAGAGGATTGTTAAGACTTTTTGGGCAGTATGCCAGAGGGGAGTTTGACACTTTTACCGAGTATGAGAATGGTTATTACGATATTGAAGAGATAACAGAAGAAGAAAAACTTAAAGAGTTATCAGATGAAGACCGCCAAGCTTTAGCAGAAGAGTGGTTATGAAAACAATTATTGCCGTAGCGTTAACCTTACTATTTACCTATTATATTAATGCGCTTACTTTTGGATTTACTTTTTTTCCCCTATTTTAATTGTCACAAATATCATTTATCCTAGATAGATGATAACTACAAAAACTCCCCCAAAGTATAAAGAGAAAGATTTAAAGAAGAGATTCCCTGATAAAGGCACGGCCCCAGAATTAGGCACACCTGAATATCAAGAGTGGGAGACAGGCCAAAGAGATAGATTCCAAAATGCTATGGATTTTGGCCACGACTTGTCAGACTACATGGCCCGGTTACAAAACTTAAACCAACAATTAAAATCAGATTTATCAGGTATTAGCCTTGATGATTTTGACGATTTCGCTGGACCGGGAATTGAACCCCCAACAGAAGCAGAAGCAGAAGCAGATATTTATAATACTAATTTTCCTTCCCAAGATTTAGACGACGCCGAACTAGACCTTGAAGACGAGATGGCCAATGGTGCAGAAGCACAAGTTGATGATTTAGTTAGTTCTATTTTTCCTCTTAGTGGCGAAGAAAGGATGTTAAAACTTGATGATTTCCCCCCAAGTAATCAGGGCCTTCAAACTTTCCCAGACTCAGATAAACCAGAATTCACAAATGAAACTCCCGGCCATCTTTGGGGTTTAGAAAAGCAATTGAATACAGACGATGAAGACGATTTTGAAAATATTGATTTAGCCCCTGGCCCAGAGTTTGACGACGACGACGGGCCAGAGGTTTTTCCTTTCGATGATAACGAATATGATTTACCAGACGATGAGGAATACGAAGACGATTTAGGCCCAGACTTAAGGCCCCCAGAAGTAGAAAGACCAGAAGACATAATAACAGAAGTACCCGACGAAGAAAGTCTATTAGACGACGCATCAGAGCCTTTAGAACCATCAGAGATGGATTTAATCCCAGTAGAACCAGAAGCAGAAGACAATTGGCCATACCCGATCCCAGAAACTCCTGGCCTTGAACCACAACAAGATAAGGAAAAAATAGATAATTTATTAGATAATTTATTTCCCGATTCTTTAGAAGAACCAGAAGCAGACTACGACTACTACTACGACGACGACGAAAATGAAACAGAAACGCCACGACAACAACTTGAACTAGAACCAGAAAAAATTAATTTTGATGATTACAACCAAGACGACATGGACGATTTTGAAAAAGAATTAGACTTCAGGCCAGCAGAAGTTATTGAACCTGGCCCGTATTCACAAGATGATTTAGATGATTTAGGGGTAGACGATCAGTCAATGGACGATACTATTGCTCAGAATCACCCTAAGTCTTTTTCTATGTATCATAAGGGCCAACATATCCCTAAGTGGGGATTTAGCTCTACAGACTGGAAAGATAGATTCAATAAAGGTTACGACAAGGCCAAGACAAAAGCAGATGCTATTTTACAACGCATGTCTAATGAAGAAGAAGCAGAAAAGAAAAGAAAAGAAATAGAAGCAGAAATGCAGAAGCAAAAGGCCCCCAGAGATATTGGCCCCTATAGAGGCAGGAAAGGCCCACGGCCACACTTAAACGAACCTAAAAGGAAATGGTGGAATCATAATAACTCACCACAATGGGTTAATACCAAGGAGTAAATATTGATACCCGACTATCCCAAATATTCACTTAAAGAGTTACAAGACTTTCCCCCTGGCCGAGTACTCTTTAGGCCAAACGACAAAGAGAAGGTAAAGATTTATAGGCCACGAAAGAAGAATTGTGACTTATGCCACAGGCCCCACGCAGATAAGGCCATTAAACATGAAATTAAGCCCAACAGAACATTATTAAGTGAGTGTTTCCTTTGCTTTATTATTCGTTCGACAATTACTCATCACTAATACTATGTAATCTTTATAGACCTATAAGAATACCCTTTACCCTTTAGCCTACTATGTTAAGTTTCCCCTAGATAACAATTAATAACAGGAGGGCAAAAATGAGAAAAGCTAAAACGTGTTCAGACTTAAATAACAAAAAAATGTCCAATGAAATTTATCTTCTAAGAAGAAAAGTAATCAACTTAATTTATGAGGCCAAAGAAGTGGCAAATCTTCCAAGGATTGACGTCAGAGTGACAGATACCCCAAGAAATTCAATCTTAGGAGTTGCCGGATTAAACGATAATATTATTTGGATTACAGAAAAAGCTATCTCTTACGGCGAAGCAAGATTACGCCACGTTGTTTATCACGAAATAGTTCATGCCGTTACAGGGTTTAGGCACGACTCAGATTGCCCTTTAATGGCCCCAGTGATCCCAGAGTCTGTTAAGGGAAAGGCATTTTACCAAAGAGTTTTACTAGGGTATCTAGGAAGGAAACAATAATGAACGATTCTTATATCAAAAATAGTCTCAACAAGGCCCTTTGTAATCTCGGTTATTCTATTAAAGAATATTATCAAGATAACCAACTACTTTGCTTTTATGTATCTGTACCAACTTTAAACGTAGCAAATCATATTTCAAGACAAGTAGATTATTTTCTAAAGACATATAACTGGTATGTTGTTAAAACATTAAAAACTAAAGACGGTTATCGTATTGATGCCAGACCACAAATGCAAATTGCATAATTATTTTAAGGATGGAAATGGATTTACTTTATTTTAATTTACTCTTTAAACATAACACAACACATAAACCTATCTCTGTTACTTATCAGGCCTACACACAAAAAGAAGCATTACTTGAAGGCCTTAAGTCTTATGGAGATACTCATAAACTCCAAACTATCACGCAAATTACTTTAGAAGATTATCGTTGTATTATAAACAAACAACCTATTAATTCTTAATTCCCTACTAAACTGTTTCTATCTGTTACTACACACTGCATAGTTTATCTTATTGAGAGAGAGGTAATCCATATGACAAATTTACAATTATATATATTTATCTGTTTTTACAATTTGCTATTACTTTTATTGATTTACTTAATCAGCTTCTAGCTCTAGCTAGTATGTTATATTATCTAGTATTTGATTTCAGATGATTCCTAGATTTTGATTTTAGCAAGGTTTTAGATTATACAGATTTTAGATTTTGATTAAATTTATTAACCTTATATCCAAGTAGCGACTATAGATTTAGTTTTATCTAAAATTTATTAACCTTATATCCGACTATAGATTTAGTTTTATTTAAAATTTATTAACCTTATATTTAAAATTTATTAACCTTATATTTAAATCTCTATTTTATGCTATTGTATTTAAATCAGTAGGTTATATCTTTTTACCACCCTTACTATGGAGAGTTATTATGAAAGAGGCCCCTAATCTTAAAGATCTTCAAGACGAAATGATTAAAGGCATTGTAGCGACTCAAAATGCCCTATTCAGACAGGCAGGAAAAGAGACTAAGAGACTTGACCGCCTTTCTAATGCTATTAACAGTGTAGAAAATGTCTTATTCGACGAAGACTTTATGGGCCAACTCCCGGCCCACCAGAAAGTTAAGCTCTATCAGTTAATGACAAATAACCAAGGACAAACTCTAGATTTCCTTTCTAAGTTATCTAATAATCTCAGTACGTCGTTAGAGGCCCTTAATCATGTCCGTAAACTAGACAAAGCTACTGGTACTACTACAGACCTACCCCTTGATAACTTTAAGGCCCAGATCAAGTCTCTTATCGACCTTAAAGGCAAAGAGACAATAGTTATTGATTTACAGTCAGCAAAAAAGCATGAAGATTCTACCGATTCAACAGAAGCAGTTTGACTTTTATCTATTTGACGCATAAAAATCAAGGACATTTGATTTTTCACACACGTGCTAATCTATCTATTTAGTAGCATAAATCACTAGCACAATTCCTAATGTATCACCACAAGACCCCTAGAGGCATCTGAATAAACCTTAGTGTATATCCAAGTAGCGACTATAGATTTAGAGAGGTTTTATCTTATAATTGTGGTGGAGGTTAAAAGAGGTTAAAGAAGTGTACTTCTTTATTTTAATTACTCCACACTTTATGTCAACAACGCAGTAGCACATGATAAAATAGATTCCCCACCAATAGAAAAGCTTTCTCCCTGAATAGTAGACAGTAGTACCCTACTACTACTACTACTATTTACTGCTGCTGGTAATAGGATGCTGTTACTGATGATGCTGATGCGACTCCCCGCATGTCATGTCTCCACGTGTGAGTATATATATATGATGGGGAAGCAGTAGCAGGGAGGGGAATCTCTAGTTACTCTTGGGAGGGAAGACGGGCCAGGGGCAGACAGCGAGCATAATATATCGGTGAGACACTTTTTAAATAATTGTTGACCGTTTCTATCTGGTATCTTATTTTATGGGCTCAAAAAAAAATGGCCTCATAGGGAGAAACACAGGGAGAAACTACAATGTCCGATGAATACTACAGCACTTATTTACGCAGGTGGCTTAAAAAAGACCTAGACGCAAAATCACGAGATAAATTATATGGCCGAGAAAGGGCCCAACGAGAAAAAACACAGGTAAAAGAAATAAGGGCCCAGGAGAAAAAGGCCTTAAGATCAAGTTTCTTTAGCGACTTAGGAAAACTAATTAAGCTATTTACCCCCAGAAAACAACGCAGTGGTGTTTGGAAAGGTTTAGGTAAAGGTATGGGGGGAAATTTATATCGTTCTCATGCTAAAGGCTACAAAAAGCCACCTCACAGTTTTTAAACAAAATTCCTTTTTTTATCAGTTAAGTCACTTTAAGTTACTAATTTCGCATTAAATTAATATTTTTCTTTTCTCACGGAGGAGATATGAAAATACTTATTGCCGCATTGTTTCTAATGTCTTGTGGTGGTTTTGACAGTTACGACTTTAAATACTGTGTAGATCGGCGTTACAAAGACATAAATGGTTATCAAATTTCTTATTGCCACGAGTATAAAACTGATCGAGAGAGGGTTATGCATTTCTATGAGCGGAAATAGTAGTCTTAAATTTGTCTCTGAGGCATACTTTATACATGACTAGGGCCATTGAAATATTAGAAGATTCTGCAAGAGAAGATTTACCAATTAGGCGAGGTCTGGCAACTGGTGGTATCTCGGAAGTAGTTTATGCTTATCTAGTAAAAACTGAGGGCCAACCTATTAGGCGGGAAGATTTGGTGGCATTGGGTTTGAATTTTAATTCTGTTAAGTCCACCTTGGCCCGCCTAAAAAAACGGGGATATATTGAACCTGTTGAAAGTGTGACTGGAAAAGACGGGTATTTTAAAGTTAAGATTACAGGAAGACCGCCTCCTTCTTATACTTCTTATACTTCTTATACTTCTTATAACGACAAAAATGACACAGCAAGGATTCCAAGTACTGAGGTAGATAACGATAACGACTACAATGGTTGGTTACTTTATATTTTAAAACTACATAGTGGTTGGTATCTAGGTATTACTTCCGATTATGCCAATAGAATGAGGGCCCATCGGAGAAAGTACCGTGATGACTATATAAATACTGATGTTTTGTTTGATGGCCTTACTGAGCAAGAGGCCAATGATTTAGAAACTTCTTTAGTGCATCAATATACTAAGGAACGTCTTGGTTTTAAAAATAAAGTGAAGCGTTACCGGGATAGGTCAGACTGGGAAATTGAGAGATACCCGGACGCTGTGTATAGAAATTTTTTAAAAAAAGACTCACATGGAGAATCTCTAGACATTCTAGAAGACCTTCTTCCCTTCCCTATAGATACCGAAAAAAAGTCCCGATTAGGAATCGAACCTTCTTCTAGAGAAGAAGTTGAGATGCAAGCTCGGGATTTTTTACGAGACATTAAAATCATTTTTCCTGACCATACAATTTTTCCTACTGATCCTGAACTTGGAGTGGGGATAAGACTTGGTGATAGGTATTTGGAATGGCAAGAAGAGGCAACTCGTGGAGTGATGGTTAACCTTGAAGAAATACTAGGCGAGTACCCTTTTCTTCATTATACTTTTAAAGAAGACTCTAATTATATTATTTATAGCGAGTAGCGTAACTTTTTAAATTAAGCGGTAAGAGGGTTAAATATGAGTACATACCTAAAAGCAAAAATGAGGTCCATGTTTGGTGATGCTTTTAAGGATGACCGAGTAGATGAGGGTGACAATTGGGTTGACTATGACGAGGATTCTGGAATGGAGTCTGGGGAACCTGCTGAGAACAGCAATATGCAGAATTTTGTAACTGCTGTAAACGATAAATGGCCCACAGGAAGAAGAGATAGTCATTTGGCGGGTATTTGGCCTGATGGCCAAGGATATATTACAGCGGAAGATTATTATAATTTTAGAGATCCTCAGACTGGCGAAAAGGTAATAGGTAAATTAGCAGATGCTTACGATCCCGAACCTCAGTGGATTGATCCAGAGTTAAAAGCATTGGCCCAAGAGTTTAACATCTTTATAGATTGGCAAGATGCCGGGACATTGGTTTTATATGACGAGAGCTAATAAAATATTAGAGGCGGGTAAAGGAAGATCTAATTGGATTTCTAAAAAATGGCGTGACCTTGAAGATGAACCCTTACCAGACACCAGAGACATAGATACATACTATCGTTATGATCAGGATCAGGGTTTAAGTTTCCAGGGGGTCGACCCCGAATATTTTTCAGTATCTGAGATACCTCAAGGGCCTGAAGGAAGTTACTACCCAGCAGAACCTAAATATAATAATCGTCGTGGACCTCTAGATAGGGAAGAGGAGATAGAAGACATCCCAAAAGAAAAACCTGCTACGGCCTTGGAGCTTGAAAAAATAGGTAGGTGGTTTAAAAAAGCTAAAACTAAAAAGCCCCCTACGAAAGCTGCTGTCTCTGCTAATACTAGGGAGATTAGAAGCTTAACTAGTTGGTATAAAAATACAGTAGATAATGAATCAGATCCCCAAGCTAGAAAATTGATTAGAGCTAAATATTTAAGGGGATTGAAGGCATTGACTGGTGTGCGAGAGGGTAGGGCGAAAAATATGTTAGGGTATGGTTGGAGAGATCAGCAATTACTCTTCGACTCAGTCGAAGATGCCTGGAAAAATGGTCATCGAGATGTTTCAGATATTTTCAACATAGTTTACCCTATGCTAAAGAGGGAAGGGCTTGAACTGAGTGAAGAAGGCATAAGATTTGCCGTGCAACATATAATGAACAAATAAAGGATTATGGATGAGCCGAGCACAAGAAATTTTGAATTTTGAAGAGGGGAAAGAACATGGTGGCAAGTTCCGCAGAGATCAGGCCAATAAACATCACGATGATGACCACCCACCAGTTTCAGGAAAAAAGAAAAGTAAAAAAGATGACCAAAAAGATAAAAAAGCAAAAGAACTCCTAAAGAAATTCAAATATAAGCACCAAGAAGAGGAAGAGACAGTATGAGTTGGGCCCAAGATATTCTTGAGAAGATGATGGGCAGAAAGATGCCTCTCAGGAAAAAAGGTATCAAATTAAGTCCTGCTCAAGTTAATCAGATTAAAAAGCTGCATAAAAGTGGTAGTGGTGTAACTGATTTGGCCAAAAAATTTAAAGTAAACAAAAGTACCGTGAGTCGTATCCTAGATAACAAGTTATGGTGAGAGCTTTAAAAATTCTTGAAGATGCACAGGTTTTTGATCTCCGTTCAGGGGAAGACATTACAGGCATTGAAACGCCTGAGAATAGACTTGGCCGCATTTATAAGGAATTTGAGAGTTTTACGGGGCAATCAATAGGTCAGATACCTCCAAATAATGCAAAGGCATTTGATGGTTATTTGTTAAGGATGTGGGATGACCCCGAAGTAAAAAGTGCTTTAAAATGGTTGATTGATGAAGAAGAACCTTATGCTTTTACTCGGACATTTCCTATAGTTAATCCTTATTACTATGTTCAAAATGCTGTTATAGGGTCAAGAGGCGAACTCGAACCCCTACCAGCGATGGACAATAAATATCGTTTTACTTATAATGCTATTTTGGAAACTGGTTATAACGAGTTAGTAATTTATACAGGATACGATTTAGTCGCACATGAAGACTATATGGAGATTATACCAGAAGGTAGTACTGTTTATTTTGAAGATCTTGGTCAGTGTAGTTTCTTGAGACTACAAAGAGCAGCGGCCAAGTTAGAACAAAACTCAATCCAAGCAAAAATAATAAAATGATTAGATTACTTGAGGCCATTACTCTTACTGATTTCCGAAATGAGCGAGAAACAGGTAATGTATCTCTTGAGGGATTGTTTAATCTATTGGATTTTTATTTTACTAACGGAGATCAAATGGTTAACTGGGTTGAGGCTGCAACTAAGAGCGAAGTTTTTAAATGGGCCAAACTACTAGGCGTAGAAAACAAAGACCTATATAATTTCTATAACGATAGGATAAAACATGAACAGGTCTAAACAGCTATTAGAAGGTGAAGAAGATATATATAGATATGGTGTTCAAGATAATCTTATGGGCGATCTGGAGAGAGAATTAGATTCCCCAGAAGACCGTTGGGTTAAAGGTGCTGTCTCTGTAGGCCCTGAAGTATTTTGGAAAGTTATTTTTTCTGTTTTCAGTGACGAAGAAATAGATTCTCTTCTTAATATGAGAGAGAGTTTTCGGGCCACCAGTATCTTAGAAGATGATGATGGCGATATTTTATGGAGGGATCGGGAACAGGTTCCTAGGAGAAGAACAAATCCTAAGGCAGGTAGGCACACCGGGACACCCTCAAGCAGTTCTCATCAAAAAAGACATTCTGCTAGAAGGCATATCAAAAAAGCAATGGACCATGGCCGTAAGTACGCCGATCCTAACGATTTTAAAGGTGTCATGGAAGAAGGCATGAAATATCTGGCAAAACAGATTGTCCAGGTTTCTGAATACAGGGATAAATTTACTAAAGGTCTTCAGGGAGAAGAGGATAGAGGGTTGGAAGATGACAACTAACTACTGGCTTCGAGTTGGAATACAAATAGAAAAAGAAAATGGTAATATAAATAATGCTTACGAAATTGCTCTTGATAATTTACGGCAAGACCCTGATTATTATAAAGGACAAGAAAAACAAGCACCTAATGTAATATTTCAAGGAACGGCTAAGGCCGAGGGAGTAACGATGAAGAAGAAAAATAGTTTGGCCAGAGATTTATTAGCGGATTCTGTAGAGGTTTTATTCGAAGGGGTTGGTGAAATGGGTCTTGGGAGTATGACACAAGGACAAACCATTATTCTTGGTAAAGGTGCTTCCAGTACTGCGATGGGTTCTCTTGAAGGAAATCCTGCAAAATGGATTGGGGTAAATTCTGACGGCACTAATAAAGTTAAAATGGGATCAGTTTATATGGATCTTCCAGCTTCTGTAAGTTTAGCTAAAGCTTCTGGGCAAAACTAAAAATGAAGACAGCAAAAGAGTTGCTGGCAAAATATAGTGTTGAAGAAGATATAGACTATAACCAGCCTAATATGACACCGAATCCTATGCATAAAGAACAGCCAGCAGGGAGAAACCCCGCTAGTCAGATTGGGGCCATACAAAAATGGCAGAGATATAAACTGAATCGAGATGACTTAGAACAAATCATTGCCCATTATGGTGATGAGCAAGCTATTTATGATGAAGAAATTATAGATGGTTACGCCCAAGATATCGCAGCAGGTACTCCAGGCCAGGGCACTCCTAATTATTCGGGTCACTTTGCTGATAACTCTTCTGAGGTAACAGGACACTCAACGGATAATTATGGGCCCATTAACTCCCCAACTAACACTTATGGGAATTATCCGCCGGAAAATGAAGAAGAGTCAGAAGAGGGTGATATAGACAGAGACAGAGATAGAGATAGAGATAGAGATAGAGCCCACAACGACCCAAGACGGGCAGATAGTTATTATGAAGACCCTAACCGAAGACGGAGAAGAAGATAATGGACAAAAAAGTGAAAGAAACCCATGTTAATGAGGCCCAAAGGCTATTACACCTAATTGAAGATGATTACGCTTTTCATTTTAACACGGGCGGCGACTCAGTAGCAGAAACTCCTACTAGTACAACAGATACCACGGATACTGATATTACAGCAGATGCTGTAGAAACGGATTCGGAAGATACTTCTACTACTGATAGTGAGTAGATCGGATAAAATTTTAGAGGGGATGCCACAAAGACGGATGAGTTTAATGCAGCCGCAAGAGAAGAAGATCCTTTTAAGGATAGTAGACGACTTGATGAAGCTTAAGGCCAGAGGAGTCGTCTACCCTGAAAATGAACAACAGTATGGGAGTCTTATTCGAGCGTTTATGGAATTTGCTGATACCCTAATGGAAACTGGTGAAGGTAACCCTGCTGATAATTACCCTGTAGATCCACCCAAACCCCCACCAATGGCGGGTCCAGATGATGGAATGTACTAGCTGAACCATGGTTTTTGTTATGCGTTTAAGAGGGATTCAAATTAAATCTTGGATAAGGTGTACTGATAAAGATTACACATGTTTATTTCCTTATATAGAGAATGATAAAATTTATAACTTTAAAGACCTAGAAGATCTTAAACAGCAGGTGAGAAATGAAGAGTCTAATAAATAAGTTTTTATATAGCAGGTTTTACCAAAGATATATTTTTCCTTTTATATTATGGATGGAAAATCCTTTTGTTGAAACATTTAATGCTAAAGATGTGTTACAGGTAAGAAGTGCTTTAACCCAAGATGGGATGTTAATTTTTGGTAATAAGAAAGGAACTTTAATGGGCCTTTGTGTACCTGGTGAATATTCGCACGTTGGAGTATATGACAGGAGACTTGGTCTTATTTACGAAATGGTTTCCTCTGGGTTCCAGACCACGACAGTTGCTTCTTTTGTAACTAGATATTCCAGTGTGGCGGTAACTCGATGTTCTGGGTTTACTAGTGCTTATGCCTTTAAGTTCATCAGAAACATTATGGTATATAAAGGCGTACCTTATGATAGTGCCTTTAACTTCTCTGTTGAGAGCTTATACTGTAGTGAATTGGTGTACCGAGCAGATGTTAACCATGTTATTAAATGTTCAACTGAGGATTTATTAGGGCTAGGGAAAAAGTACATTAGTCCTATGGGCATTTTTAATGCTGCAAATATGTTATTGGTATTGAAGGTAGATAAATAATGAGTGAGAGCAGATCAAAAGATATACTGGAATTTGCACCGCCATTGGCGGTGCCTCAGGGACAGCCTCAGGGACAGCCTCAAGAACTAGATTTAAACCAAATAGAAGCAGATATGATTGGGCCCAAACCATTAGATATAATGATGATTTTGGATCATGTCCGTTATTTACGAGAACTCATTAGATATGGGCAGGTAATTAATGATTTAGAAAGCCAAACAATGAACATGGTGCAATCATTAAACACAATAGAAGATACTTTAAATAGGCGAGGGTAATTATGCCACAAGGATATAATTCTACAGTACTAAAAGGCAGAGAAGGCGAGTTAGATACTGATAATACCTGGCGGGACGCTGATTCCAAACGGCACGGTGTTTTAGTAAACCCTAAAAAGAAAGTAAAAAAGTCCCGAAAGAGGAGATTAAAGTCTCCTGTTAGCCCAGATATTAATTATAAAATGAATAAAGGTGGGTTGACTCCTGGGGATAATGAATATTCTACCCATACAGGTAAGCCAACAGCACCATTTAACGCGAGTAAGGAATTTTATATGCCAGCAAAACATTTACTTAATTTACTAGAAATGACTGATCCACCAAAGCTTCCGGCAGGTAGGAAGGTGACACCTGAGGAACAGGCCAAGATAGATAAGATGAAAGCACGGAAAAGACCACCTCCAGTTATTAAAGATAAAAGAAAAGACTCTAGAAGGGCCGAAAAAGTAGAAAATGAACACCCTATCGACACTATGGATAGAGGTGTTGGTATCAGTAAGCGAAAGGGCGACAGACGCAAGTAGCCCCAAACTTCGATTATCAAAACAGCAGGACTTTACTTCAGGCCTCCAAAGATACATCTTTTAGAGATGAAACCAGAAACTAAACAACAGTTAGCGGCAATGAGATATTTGGCCGATAAAAAACCTAAACAATATAAACTTGAACATGGAACTCTTTGTATCGTCTTGTACGAGTTGTACGAGTTATACGAGGCCGGGGACTATTTCGAATTTCACAGGGTAGACTGGGAGAACGATGAATTACAAAGAGTATGTCACTAAATGCCACGAGTTATTTGATGAGGTAGAGGGAGCTTCCCCTGACCTATTTATTGAGCTTCACACCAAGATGCTCCTTAATGCTGTTGATGTTGTGTCCAGAGAAGGTAAAGATAATGATTTTGTTAGCTGGTTTGTTACGAAACTCATGCGTGAACTTTCCGAGATTACTCCTAATGTAATTTTCAGGGAAGGTGAGACTGCTATAAATTCTGCTACTTTTGATAAAATTAACGCAATTATAGAGGGAAAAGTTTAGGCAAGATAGAACAATATGCTGTGACCCTTGAATTGCTACTAGATGAAACCTATTCTCTTTATGTACTTAGATATTTAAGGAGACAACATGAAACTAAAAGAAGAGTCGGAAGAGTCAACTAATGCTCTCTTGGCATAGCTCATGGATTTAGATGAGCTATCAGAAGATCAACTAAAAGGACTTTTAAGCTCTCTTGAGCATTATCAAAGTATTCCTGTTGATATGGATACTTTTCTTGATGACAAGTACTACTTAGGTGCATATTTTGGTGAAAAAGGAATTCAACCTTATTGGCGAGAATTTCTTAAAAAAGTTTTTGACTCTCCATTTAATTCAGAACAATGGTTAATTTGTTTGCGTGGTGCGATAGGCCAGGGAAAATGCTTACAAAAAGACTCAACTATTATTAAGTATGATGGGACTGTTGTAAAAGTTCAAGATTTAGTTCCTGGTGATCTTATAATGGGGCCAGATTCTAAATCTAGAACTATTTTATCTACCCATGCTGATACAGGCCCTATGTTTGAAATAAACCCTATTAAGGGTGATCCATGGGTTTGTAATGATGTCCATGTATTAACACTTAAAAAAACTCCACAAGGCTTAAATAGGTATGGAAATACTAGGGGGTCAACTAAACCAGAGATTATAGATGTTGCTCTTGATGAGTACCTTAATTGGTCTAAAAGTCAAAAGAACTTATATAAGTTATTTAGAGTCCCTGTTGATTTTCCTGAGCAACATCCAAGAGAGCTAGACCCTTACTTTCTAGGTGTTTGGTTAGGTGATGGTACTTTAGGGGAAGCCCAAATTACTAACTCAGATCAGGAGATATTATCTTTCTTATCTGATTTTACTCTTAAAGAAAATTTTAGTTCACACACTCTTTTAGACAAACGTACGGAGTGTCCAAGAGTAAACATCACTACAGAAAAAGGACAACCAAACCACCTTAGACGATATTTAAGAGACACCTTTTCAGTGGGCAAACATATCCCACAACTTAATAAAACGGGTAGTAGGGAAGAAAGACTCCAGCTTCTTGCGGGATTACTTGATACTGATGGCCACCTTGTAGATAATGTTTTTGAACTTACCCTTAAAGAAGAAGATTTTATTGATGATGTTCTTTTTGTTGCTAGAAGTCTTGGTTTTGGTACCTCAAAAAAATTAAAACAAGTTAAATTAAAAACATGGGATAAACCTAGAGATTATTTTAGGATAAAGATATTTGGGGATTTAGATAAAATCCCTACGAAAGTAAAAAGAAAACAAGCAAGTCCAAGAAGGCAGAAAAAAGACCCTTTAAAAACAGGGTTTTCTGTTATTCCTAAAGGCCCAGGGGAATATTTTGGTTTTGAGCTTGACGGAGATGGGAGGTTTTTACTTGAAGATTTCACAGTCACACATAATACTACAATTGCCTGTGTTGGAATTTCTTACGATATACACAGATTACTATGCTTATATAATCCTCAGGGTGCTTTCGGTCTGCTTCCAGACACAATAATTCTTTTTGCTATCTTCAATGTAACGATGGCACTAGCACAGGATGTTGTTTGGCAGACTCTTTCAGGAATGTTTGCTAGAAGTCCTTATTTCACTGAAATAATAAAAAAGTTACCTAAACAAAAACCAGAATCTAATCCTATGTTTCCTAAAAATATCGGTTTATTTATTGGTTCACGGCTAGGCCACACACTAGGAAAAGCTGTTTTCTCTTGTCTTCCTGGTAGTGTTCCAATTCCTACGATACACGGAGAAGTGCCTCTAATAGAGATTGTTCGGAATCCAGGGGATCATAAGGTTTTTTCTTATGATACGGCTCTTGAAAAAGCTGTGCTAGGTGAAGTTACTCATGGCCAGAGTATGGGAACAAAAGAAGTCTGGAAAATATTTTTGTCCAACGGCCATTTTATAGAAGCCACTCAAGATCATAAGTTCTTATTGAGTAATAATTCATATAAAACACTAGCAGAATTAGATTATTTAGATGCTTTGACTTTTTTCGTACCCCCCACTGCTCTACAAGTATCTAGCTCTCCCGTTTTAGTTGTTTCTAAAGAGATTGTTGGAATGAGACAGGTGTACGATATTTCAGTAGAACCACATCATAACTTTGCTACTAGTGCTGGTATCTTTGCTCACAACTGCTTTGCTGGTGATACTGAGATTCCCTTATTAGATGGGTCTGTTGTTAAAATAAAAGACTTAGTAGGTAACTATAAAGACAAATATACAATATCAGTTGATCTCACAAGAAAAAGTGTAGTCCCAGGTAAAATTATAGCCGCAGCCAAAACAGGAACTAGAAAAGTTTATAAAGTTACTTTTGATAATGGTAAATCTTTTAAATGTACTGCTGATCATAAAATATTACATAGAAGTGGTAAATATAAAGAACTCAGATATTTTGAAGTAGGTGACGCAGTATTTTCAATTAATAGTCACACAGGGAAATCGGGACACACTAAAATAAGGAACCCTTACACAGGAGAGTATGAGGCCTTACACCATCATATTATGGCCTGGAAGTTAGGTAATAAACTAGGTTACAATATTCACCATAAAGATTTAGATAAATTAAACAACAACCCTGAAAACTTGTGCCTGTTATCAAAGTCTAAGGCCATGTCTAAATTTTATTCTGAGGATAATAGAGAAGAGGTTTTAAGAGTTAGGAAAGCTGGTTGGAGAACTAGAATACTTAAGAAGTCCTATAGAGAGTACTCAGATACTGGCTTCATCCCTGATATAAATGTTAATGTATTAAGAAAATATTTTAATGATGATATTACTGAGTATCTTGAGTGTGTTAAAGAATACAATCATAAAATTGTTAGTATTGAATATGTGGGTGTTGAAGATGTCTATGATATTACTGTGGATAAATACCATAACTTCACTACTCAAACAAATGTCGTAGTTTCAAATTGTTTAATTGATGAAGCAAACTTTGAAATTGTCCATGGCCAGGTGTACGAGTCTTTTCTATCTATCTTAAGAAGGATGGAATCACGATTTTCTTCTAATGCTCCTGTAGGAACTGGTAGGGTCTGGTTGGTTTCCTCAGAATCACAAAAGAATTCTACTCTAAATAGAATTATCAACTCTTATAAAGGTAAAAGTGGTTGTTTAGTATCACAAGCATCTTTATGGGAAGTTTATCCAGAAAGGTATGGTACTACTACATTTCAAGTTTTCACTGGTGTAGATACTAGGGCCCCAGAAGTTATTACTGAAGCCACTGAAGATTTGGTGGATTTGTACCCAGAAAAGATTATAGAGGTTCCTACTGAGCATAAAGAGTCTTTTGAAGCTGACATTTACGCAGCGTTAAAAGATTTAGCAGGGATAGAAGTTGGTGGAGGGGCAAGACTCTTCAGACTCAAAGATAAACTTAATAAAATGTTAATTGGTCCCACGTTCTTTCCAGATGTAGTTACACTGGATTTTGATGGACCTGACCAAATACAAAATTTTTCTAGTATTCCTTTTGATTTTAAGCGAATACCACGTTGTATTCATCTCGATTTGGCCCTAACAGGGGATAGATTAGGGATTGCTTCTTCTTATATTGTTGATTTTGCTATTAGAACTACTCGTGATCCTATTCGTTTAATTGATGTTCGGGAGTCTAGACCCAAGATTCAGGTAGATTTTGCCTTTGCAATATCTCCCGTCAAAGGAAAACAAATTCCTTTGTATAAAATTAGGTCGTTTATTAGTTGGCTATCGTCAATCGGATACCCTATTCACTGTATCACGGCAGATAGTTTTCAATGCTTTTTGTCAACTACTCTTGTCCCCACAGATTCTGGTTACAAAGAAATTAAAGATATTGAGGTAGGTGATTTAATCCAATCAAGATCAGGGCCTAAAAAGGTTCTTAACAAGTGGGGGTTTGGGGAACAAGAAACTTTAAAAATTACTACTCAAGAAGGTTTGACTGTTGAAGGGACTGGAAAACACAAAATAGAGGTGGCCAAAAATCTCAGAAATTATAAGGCTAAAAGGGCATCAGATGCTAGATGGGAGTGGTTAAGACTTGATGAAATTCAAATAGGTGATGTTGTAAGAACTATGTCCGCTAATGAAACCCTTGTTAAATGTCCTGTAGTTCCTTTAGAACCCCCTGCGATTAATACAGATATAGGTAAGTTTAAGGATTTTCATTACCCAGAAACTCTAGATGAAGAGTTAGCTGAGTTTTTAGGTTACTTCTCTGGTGATGGTTGTGCGGATACATATTGTATTAGATTGACTTGTAATAGAGATGACTCTTTAGACTATAAACAGGTTGTTGGGAACCTTGTAGGTGATAGATACTTATTTTCAGAGTGTAATGACCGCTATGCGGATGTCATATATTTACATTCTAAAACATTTATTACTTGGTTAAACCATTATAAATTATTAGATAAGTCCTCTATCCCAGAACTTATTTGGAAATCTCCTGTGAGTGTTCAAGCGGCATTTTTAAGAGGTTTATTCTCTTCGGATGGAACTTGTTCTAAAGAAGATGGGAGAGTTTCTATTAATACTGCTACTCCCCAAATAGCTGAAGATGTTCAATTAATGCTCCAATGCTCTTTTGGTATTAGATCAAATAGATCAGAACATTTTAGGGAAGGTTTTGGGAAAACTATTTATTTTGTGACTCTATCTGGCCCTCGACAGAATTTTTATACCCAGATAGGTTTTTCCACGAAGCGAAAGATTGAGATTTTAGAAAAGCACTTAAATATCAAAGGAAGAAATCTTTTATATAAAGTTCAGTCTATAGAAGGCTCAAAAGGTCTTGTTTTTGATATTGAGGTAGAAGATGACCCTTCTTATGTGGCCAATGGGTTTGTTTCACATAACTCTGCCGACCTACTACAACAACTAAAAAGACAAGGATTTAAGACTTTCGTTCAATCTGTCGATAAAACAACTGATGCTTATGTGGCATTAAGAAATACCATATATGAAGGTGACTGTGTTCTTCCAAACAACAAGATTTTAAAAAGAGAGTTAGAAGAATTAGAGTTCATTAAAGATGGTAAAAAAGTAGATCACCCCGTAGTGTTTGGCGATGGTATTCCTGGGTCTAAAGATGTTGCCGATGCAGTAGCAGGTAGTGTTTGGACTTGTGTTAATGAAGCAGATACTTTTAGGGCAATTCGCTCTGCTGAAGAGTTGGCATATAAGATGGAGGCGATGGAACAACAATCACATGATATAAAGGATCAATTATGGCCACAGTTAGCAAGAAAACAAGGACGAGAATAACTTCGATAATACCCAGAAATAAGTGTAGTAAATGTGGCAGGTATAGACTGCAAACTTATTCTTCTACTATCTTGGGTTTAAGTATTATAAATTTACTTTTACTTGGTATAATAATTTATAAAATGGGTGCTTAGGGGAGTCTTATTAACTATATAATTATTGAGATAAACTGCCTACCTCCAAGTTCGCTTCCTCTAAGTGCCTGATTTGAGGTTTCTTGAAAAAACATAAACCAATGCTGATAGCTGATATAGATATTTATGCTCTCGAATTTATCGGTTCCTCATGTCAAATGTGTAATAAAGTTATTACCAGAGGGTACAAGGGGATAACTGCGATGAGTTTGTTTTGTCCAAAATGTTATAAGAAGCGTTCTTGGGGGGATGACTTAGTGGTTTGTGCTGATAAAGATAAGAATTCTTTTTAACAGATGTAGTTTTTTTCTTTGTTTCTTATTTAATGGAAATATGAGTAGAATTAAAAGAAAAAGGTAATAAGGTAATAAAGAGAGACAACAATGAATGTAACAGGATATTTAATCTCCAGGGATGAGGCAGTTCAAGAAGGACAGTACCGACTTTCGTACCTCGAAATGGGTCAAAGTAGGGACTTAGGGACGTTTGAATTAGCTATGATAACTCAAGCCATTCAATCAGATATGAGTCAGTCCCAACAAGCGAATACAAACCCATATACCCAAAATGATCAGGCTGCCGCTGCAAGTGGTGCTAGTGATAGTTTTGGTGAATCTTTTGCAGTAAAGATACTAGACCAAATAGGCAAATAATGTCCGCCCTATATTTAAATTCCCTTTTAGAGAGTTTAATTTTAACAGACTACACTGAGTATCTTGAAAAAGTAGGAGAGGCATATCTCGCAAGACCTGTTGTCGAAGAACAATATGTTTCTTCTTGGATGATTTTAATTGCTCACATAGAAAAACTTTTTGAGCAGATTAAAAACTCAATTGAGTTTACGGAGGATGATCCCTACGAGTCATCTGTCTCCATGATTAAAGATTATAAAACAACAGGAAAGATGAAAATTTTCACTGGCGCGTCAGAACATCCTGTTTGGACACCTGAGCAGAATTGGAGGTTTAGGGCAGTACATGATTGGTATGGTCATTTGTTGGGCGCGAAGAGTGGGGGCCATACATTTTCAAGGCGTGGTGAGCTGAATACGTATAATCGTCACGCAAAAATGGCCCCGCCAAAGGCCCGGTTAGCTTTATTCACAGAAATTGTAGGTCAGTTAGGTGCTTATTATAATGCAGGTGCAAACGCAGAACAAAAAGTAACTAAGCTTTGGGGTTTTGACTATGATAAGGTCGGGGCTATTGATCTTCAAGAATACGAAAGGAACTTCAAGTGAAAAAAGAAACAGGAAATGAGTTCACAGAACGGGTAAGTCGCTTATTGGATAATGAACAAAAGCATTTTACTGAGCCCTATAGACGAATGCTTAAAGAAGCGATGACCTTTGGAACGGATAATACTTTTGATTATCATACAAGTGCTTCACTAGCGTCTATCTACACCCGTGTTTCTACAATACGAAAAGAAATTTATGTAAAGATAGATCGAATTAAACGATATTATATCGTCGATTTAATGCTCTCTCAGTTGGTTGATGATTCTTTGACACCTCAGGTGGGAACTAATTTAGTTGTCGAGCTTGGCTCTGACGAAGAGATGATTGATGAAGAGATGAAGGCCCTGTCAGATAGGATTGATTTAAACGCAATGGTAAAGGATATTGCTGCTGATCTTTTCTCTTATGGTGAATATTATTTATCAACTGTAATAAGACCTAAATCACAAGTTAAATCGGCCCCTGTTGTTATTCCAGGGCATAACCCAGGCCTTTTCCATGAGGCGGTACAGAAAAGTATCATACATGAAGATATGATAATTAGAAAACGTATCAAAACTAAGATACCTAATTATCAAGTTTCTCATTACGGATTAATTAATGTTTTAGATAATGTCGATCAAGGAAAAATTGTTACTCTCACTTACCATGGAGAGGTAGCAACATACTTAATGGTAAATGGAAAAGGAGATTTAGAGGTTAGAGAGCCTGCCGATTTTATTCGGTTTTCTCTCCCAGGCCACAGGGTCAGAATTGACCTTCATAAAGAGATAGAATATTTAACTCAAAATTCTAAGATGTTAAAGAATCCAGAAATCTTAGAAAAAATTCCAAGATACTTAAGAGTTGGCAAGTCACTTATTTGGCCAATTATTGATAAGCTTGGAGAGCTTGAGATACTAGAAGCCCTTGTACCTGCTACTAAACTAAACAAGATTACTACAGGTTCTATCGTAGGATTTAATGTTCCTGCAGGTATGGATGTAGATAGAGCGTTAGAAGCATCAAAAAGGCTAGAAGGTATTTTAAACAGAAAACAAGGGGTTGATCCTACTACTGGTGAAATGACCGTAACAGAAATCATGTCGGCAGCAGGGAGAATTAAAACAGTCCCAATCTTTGGTGAAAAGGGGACATTGGGCCCACTTAATTTTCACACAAATGATCCAGAAGACCTGCTCAGCTCTATTCAGGATTTGAGAAGAACTATTTGTGAGTCTATTGGGATTCCATATGAACTTATCTTTAAGTCTGAAGAACAGTCAAAAGGTCAGATTTTAAAGAAATACGCTAGATACTTAAGAAAATTAAAAGGTATCCAGTTGGCTTTAGAAGAAGGTTTAAGGCAAATGGCCTATATCCATTTATCAAATGCAGACTTAAAATTTGATGAAGATAAACTCTATGTTAAATTTTTCACCCCCTTAGTAGATGTTGATAACTTAGATCAACTAGAATTTACTGATGCTAGTGTTGGTATTTTGGCAAACCTTTTAGGATTTATTCAAACACTACAAGAGATTCCTTTTATGACAAAACGGGTTAATCCCAAAGCAGTTACTGAGTATATCAATGCTCAGTTGGGTACAGTGGGTTTAGATAATATTCTTTACACAGATGAAGAACTTAAGAAGATGGGGATCGACCCTAATGAGGTGAATAAAGCCCCACCAACACCGACAGATATGCCGCCCCCAGCGGGTGGAGTACCTCCATTAGCAAATGCACCTATGCCTCCTGCAGGAGGGGGGCCTATAGCCCCCCCAATCCCGCCTGCAGGTCCTGGAGGAATCCAAGGCCCAGTGGCCCCCCCGGTAACTTAATGGTTGAGCAGATTAAAGGTGAGGATATTTGGTGCAATAAATGTGAACAATATCTTCCAATGGATCAGTTTGCTAAAAACTGGAGGAATGTTAACAGAAGATGTTATTGTTATAAGTGTAGAGACTGTCAAAGATCCGATTATTTGGATCGTAAAAGAAAAAATAAAGGTGTGCTAAGAAAAAGAAAAAACAAAAGGGATGAGGTTTTTATAACTTATGGAGACGAAATTTTTTGCTAAGTGTAGACTCTTAGTAGAAGATTAAACAAGATGACAAGAAAATATGGAATGGGGCCTATGCGGTCCTCTGATTTTGTTACTACTAATGAACTTAATTATTTAAGGCAAGAAGCAAAAAAATTAGATATCCCAATAGATGACATGGACTTTGAAGAAGAATTTGAAGGTCTGACCCCTGCGAGAAAACAGTGGATGGCAAAACGTGCTGAAATAAGTTTTTTGCAGAAGATATTTGGTGGGGTTGAGGTTGAGGAAGATGCGTCAACTAATGGCCTTGGGGCCATGCCAATGCCAGTTATTACTGGGGGAAAACCTCAAGCTAGGCCAGGCGAAATTATTAAACGTAAGCATAAGAAAAAGAAGAAGAAGAAAGGGGATCGTTACCATTACAAGGAGAGTACTGTGGGCAAAGCGAATCAATTATTAAATTTAATCGAGAAATCTACGGCTCCAGACAGCTTTAGCGTTTCTCAAACAATTCCTTCTATTGAAGAAGCACCAGAAACTTTAGGAAGAAGCACTTCTGGTGGGCCATCTTTGGCCAAGAATCAAATTTCCACGAGTCACTATGGAAGAACTAGTGGTTTGGGTTTAGCGAAGCCACAAGCTGCGAGCTATAAAGCATCAAGCCCAACTATTTCAGAAGAACCTTCATTGATAGGTGGTAGTGCTTCTACTGAACTATCAAACCCAGTACAAGAACCTAAAACTTCTCATGGCCAATGGTCTGCAAAGAATCCTTCTTTAGATTATGAAGGGGAGATACAGACGAGCCCAAGAGGTTTAGGTAAAAATCAAGTACCCGGATCTTCATACTAGAGGTAATTATGAACGCAAATCGTTTGTTAAAATTGCTCGAGGAAGCTGACTTTGAGTTATGGTCGCCAGATAATACTGTTCCAAAAGGATCAAATATTATGATGGGGAATGAGGAAGTTAAACACTTTGAACACTCTTATGCCACAAACCCTGTGACTATCAAAAATCACATGGACAGTCATTTGATTGCTTCTTATTACCCTCATGTATCTGTAGAGAGCAGTAGCTATAGTAAAAAGGGCCTAAAAATAAAGTTTATGGATGAACGGGCCGGAAGCTCCTGCACCTACACCTTCTCAGTGGATTCAGCCACTATGCGAAGTTATGTTGAAGGTGAAGGTAGAAAGCTGGATATTACCAAGTGGTATGTTCCTCATTCATTAGATGAAAATGGGGACAGATTTCCTAGTTTTCAAAAATTAGATTGGATCGAACCTGTTCTATTAAGTTCTTTGTTTGGGACACCTGCGCAGAATTGGCCATCAAAAGTAGGCCCACAAGGTTATGGCCCAAATTCATCAAGAACTTACGATGCCTATGGCAATGTAAAAACTAGGGAAAGATGAAGCAAGCTGATACTTTGAACTCACTTATTGAGGTCATAGAAGACCGAAGAAGTGAAGAAGAACGAAGAGAGGGCCCAGATTCTAGGCGGGCTAACCCGATGCCTGATCATATTTCACCAAGCGAGAGAGATAGAAGGGTAAAAGTCAGGCGGGTTAAAGACCAAATAAAAAAAGCTGGGCGGGATGATTTTAAGAAAAAACATAGAGAAGAGTAATGTTTCCATGGCAAGAAATAGCAAAAGAACAGTTGGAAAGAACACTAGGCCCTCTAGATGTACGGGAATATGATCAACACTATGTAGCTCTTACTGATGCTGGTGGCTATGCTTATGAAGTCTATAAAGACATGCAAACAGCAGAAGGTATCGCAATAAACAATATTTACCTAGCTTGGAGATCAGATTCCCAAAAATACGATGGTATGTTTAAGAGCCACCCAGAACTCTTCAGTATTCCTGACGGGAATTTAGATGGGATAGCTGCTGATATGTCTAAGGTTGTTACCCACTTTAAAGTAGATGCCCTTATAACCTCTTATGATTTAGAGAGTTCTCAGGAATATAAGAAGTATGATTTGGCAAAAAAGAGAAAGGCCCAGAATAAAGATAACCAAAAAGATATTAAAATCTCTTATTCACAATCAAATTCTAGCGTTGAAAAAGACTTCTTAAGAAACAATTTACTCTCCTTAAAAGCACAACAAGGTTCTATAGATGATGATTTAGATGCATCAGAAGATATTCTGTACGAATTGGCAGCAAAAATTCATCACGAGGATATTATACATCAGATAAAAGGTGATCCCATGGAGTTTATCCAGACGGAACTTGGATTTGATGACGTGATGGATTCTCCTTGGGTTAATTTCGATTTTTGGGAGATGGCCCGTGTGATTTTAAAAGATGAGGGACTTGGGAATATCCTTTCAGGGAACATAGAGACTATGCAAGGTGGTCGAGTTTTGAATACAGTGAAGGGAAAATCAAATGAGTCTCGGAGAAATTATGAAGTTCCATGATACAATATCTTTACAAATGTTTTTAGTAGAATGTGGAAGGTTCGATTTACTATCAAAAGTATCTGAGGATTTTACTCCAGATGATGATCTTATTGAGGTGCTTGTTAAATCAAGAAATAAACTTATTCCCAAGAAACCAGATTTTGCCAAGAGTCAGGAGATGAAAAGTAAATGGAACACTATAAAAGGTAAACTTATGAAGGGAATCCAAACCTTTCATAGCTCTACAGCAGGGAAAAGATTTCACCGGGCCTTGAATAGGTTTTTGGCCACGAGAATGGGCCGGATAAAAAGAGATGATGTAGATACTAAAGGTCATAGAAACCATAATGATCCTGAAGAGGAAGGGGGATTAAGGAATAAAGATAGGAAAGAGGAGTCCTATAATGAAAAAGTGGAGTTTCTTAAAGCAGTATCTTCATATATCACTCATCTTCATATTGAAAATGAGTATTTCCACCCATTAAGTGAAGAGGTGTCTTTTACAGAGTTTTTCAATGTTGCAATTCCTCTACTCCGCCATATAGAATTGAAGGTACTTAATGAAGAAGCTTTGGATAGCATTGAGATGGACTTTATAGAAACCGTCACATTGAATTAAGAGATATTATGAAAATAAAAATTAACGATTCTTTTAAACCCGACACTAAGTTCTCTCTGGAAGAGAATAATGGGTCTTTAGGAAATGGTATTCTTGGAAAAATAAAAGGCGAGTTCTTTGTCCCTGATGGGAAATCAAGGAATGATCGTTATTATTCTAAGAATTTGTGGCAAACAACCTTAGGTAAAACCGCAGTTCAAGAAAAGCTCCAAAACCGAGGGATGTTTGGTACTATTAGTCATGAGCAAGAAATAAACGATACCGCGTTATTAGAGGGGAAAATATCCCACGTGATAACCAATCTGTGGATAGATGAGTCCAATAGCAAAGGGATGGGAGAAGCACTTATTCTCGACACCCCCGCAGGGAAGATCTTAAACACAGTAATGAGGGCAAACGCTCAACTCTACACTTCTTCAAGGGCCTTCGGTTCTTTGGGGGAAAATGGGATGAATGGAGTGCCACGAGTTAATGAAGCAGATTATGAATTGGAGACTTTTGATTTTGTGTTGAATCCAGGTTTTTTACAGGCAAGGCCAAAAATTGCTGAGTCGCTACAAAAAATTATTGATCAGGGAAAAGAACAGTATAATAATAATATAGATAATAAGGAGATTACTATGTCCGAAAAATTGATTGAAAAATTGTCGGGTGAAATCTCTCAGGCGAAAGAAAGTTTGGGGGCTATTACCGAGTCATTAGAGAATGAGAAAGCTAAAAATAAAGTTTTAGTTTCTGAAAATGGGGAATTCCAAAAGAAATATGACTTTCTAAGAAAGAGAGTTGATGGACTTACGGAATATAAAAAGCTTGGGACACCTCAAGAAATTTCGAAGGTATTTGATCTAACAGAGTCAAACCAAGACGTTTTGGGAACTTATAAAGAATTAGGTACTCCTGAAGAGATTGGACAGGTTTTTGAGAGGTTTGAAAACACTTTAGAAGCTATTGATGAGTTAGGGGGCCTTCCAGCGGTTCAAAAAAGCATTGATGGTTCCATCAAAGTTCTTACTGAGTATTTAGAACTAGGTACTCCAAAAGAAATTGAGAAGGTTTTTGAGCACACAGAAAAAGCTATTCTTGATAAAAAAGACCTTGATAGAAGAGTAATGGTTGAAAAAATCTCCCAAAAAATCGGAGTTCCTGCTGCTAAAATTGCAAAACTTTATCCGCACATGAATGAAGAAGAAATTACAGAGTTTTTTGTGGACCAAGAAGTTAAAAGAAGAAGAACTCCTAAGCAGGAAATCTATAAGAAAAGAAATGCTAGTTTAACTGAGAGTTTATCTAATATGAATAATAAAGAGTCTTCAGGTATCGGCACGGTTCTAAATGAATCAAGAGGTCGGGCCCTTATGGACTTTTTTAGTAAATAATTAATAGTGCTGTTGGTTAGGTTATGTTCGGAAGGACATAGACAAACCACTGGCCTTAAACAGTTTTTACCCCTGCACTTCAGGGAATGAAACGATAACAAAAAATACGGAGATAAAATGAGCAAGGAAAGACTCGTTGAGGCTAAAACTGCGAAAGCAAAAGACCAAGCCTTAATTTATTATGACCGTTATCGTGATCAAATTGATCTTTTAGAACATTCCACTTTAGCAAAGATTAAAGGGAAAGTAGATATTTATGATGTCTATGCTCTAGGAAAACAATTAGAGCAATATGATACGATGACAGCAATTTGTGAAGAAGTTGGTAATACTGCCTTACTAGGTGTTATTCCTAACATCGCTTATGATGTTATCACAGCAGTACATGGTGCTTCTGTAATTCCTATCATGGCCTCGGTTCAACCAATCGAAGATGAACAAGGGATTGTTTACTTCAAGACTGTTAGAACAACTGACGTTAGAGGTTCACAGACCACCGCAGGTGACGTGGTAACTGATCCTAGAGTACCTATCAAATATCAAGAAGGTTATGCTTCTAATAGCTTAACACATACTGAGGTTGGTACTGGTGCTACTACTATGACTATTAACCTACCTATCGCACCTATCAGAGGACAAACTTTGAGGATTAATGGTGTGGTAACCGCTACACAACTTTCAAATGGTGTTCAAGGTGCTGATCAAGGGCCAAGAGACATGACGGATACCAGCGTAGGTATCATTTGGGGTGACGGCGTTTCTGGTAATGTTGATTATGATAGTGGTATTGTAAGTTTAACTTTTGCTGTTGCACTCCCTGCTACAGAAGAAGCACAAGTTACTTACCAACAAAACTTTGAAGCGAATCAAGATTTGCCTCAAGTTGACATGTACTTCGATTCTCAAGCAATCCATGCAAAAATGTATGCATTAAAAGGGACCATTGGACTCTTACAATCGTACGGAATGCAAAAAAGGTTCGGAAAGATTGCAGAAGATGAGATGTCTAAAGATCTAGTTCAAGAGATCAACAAAGAGATTGGTGGAGATATCATTAGGATGTTAGCTGCTGCTGCTGTTGGTACTACTACTTTTAGTAGAACTCTTCCTGCTGGAACTTCAGACTTTGATCACAGACAGTCTTATAAATTCAAGCTTGCTGATTCTGAAGCATTACTTGCCCAGAACTCAGGTAGAGGGACTATCTCTCTCTTGATTGTGGGATCAACTCATGCGTCTTTAATTCAAACTCTTCCTGGGTTTGAAAGAATTTCTGATGGTAATACTCTAGGTATGCACATTTTTGGTACACTTGATGGTATTCCTGTCATTAGAGTTGTTCAGCAAAACTTACTTGGCCCTGAAGATGGGATTGCCTTATGGAAAGGCACTTCTCCTTGGGAAGCCGCTGTTGTATATTCTCCTTTCATGCCTTTAACTATGACTGATCTGTTGCCGATGGCTCCAAATCCATTGTTAAAAATGAGAGCTGCTGCTGTTTGGGCAGGGGTGGACGTTATCGTTCCACAATATGCCACTCGTTTTAATGTAATTCCTTAATAAGATTTGGGGGTCGGAACTCCGACCCCCTTCTTTTTTTCAGAGGATTAGTTACTTGTGGGAAAAAGTAATGTTATTCTTGGAATATTAATAAGGAGATTTCATGTACAAAGTTACAAATGCCACGAAAACAACAGTTAGTCTAAACGCCTTAAATAAAGACAGAGTTCTTTTTGGTATAGGTGAATCCGTCCTCATGGAGGAATCCAAGTATATAGCTTATAAGAAAGGCATAGATAATTATGTGAAGCTTAAAATTTTAAGTATCGAAGTAGATACCCCTGTGAAAGTTAAAACAATTCCTGAAAATATGGCAGAAGACAATTTACCGAAAGGAATTGATAATAGTCTTATCCAAGAGGATATAAATGGAAAGATGGAAGAAGTTGCAAAAGAAGGGAAAGCAAAAGACCAAGAAGCAAAAAAATCTAGAAAGATTGCTAAAGGCAAAAAGAAAGGCAGTTCTGAATCCACGTCTGCTTGAAGTTACGAGAGAAGATTTAATTAGATGGCATAATGAATAGTAGGTGATTTGTGAAACTGCAGGAGATCTTTGAAAGGGTAGTAGTAGAATCTGGACAGTTTCTTTTAAACTCTGGCGAATTAGAGTTAAACGAAGATAACTTTGCTATCTTAGTAAGGGCCACTCTTTCTGTTTACTCCAGATACTCCCCAGTATCCCATATGTTCTATGTTGATATGACTAGTGTTAGAAATTTTAGTTTCACTCTAGGGAACACTAGATGGGAAAAATTCCCGAATGGGAAAATCCCTGATAGTGTTTTCGATTGCATCCCAGTGCGAGGTGCTTGGATTCTTCCTTCTTACTACTACCAGTACTATCAATATTTTAATTTCAGAAATCATATGAGCGCTCAGTCTGATAGTAGAATCAAACAACCTTATCCTTTCATTTATAGAAAACCTAAGATCACTATCGGTATCTCTTCTTTCGCAGAAGTTCATGTACTACTGAGACAAGAGGTTAGGATGGAGGAAGAAGGTGGTGTGACTAAATACTATGTAGATTCAATAGATGATTTAACAGATAGTCTTTTCTTTGACTTATTAACTGCTAAATTCATGAAAGCTATAGGTAGACAGAGAAGGGCCTTCACACTATCAGATGTTTCTTTATTATTAGATGCCCCCCAGTTAGTTGCAGAGGGGGATGCTATGGAAAAAGATGCCCTGCAGTTATTAACTGATAACAATAAATGGTATTTAGCCTGGGGATAGTGGTCAGGTATTTTACAAAAACATATTAATAAACAAATTACTGGAAGCACGCCTTATGAAATCAGCACATCATTTACTTCATTTATTAGAAAATATTTACGCTGATCTTGTTAAGTTTGGTAAAGAGGGGACTCCTCAAGAAAAAGCAGCTAAACAACAAGATGACGAATATTGGAAACAAAGGAATATCCAAGATGGTACTGCTGAAGTCCCTTATGTTAAAGAAATGAAAAATATGGCCGAGCAAATAAGACAGCTTAGAGATCAAGTTAAAAAGGTTATGCCTACTGGTGGTAAAAACGGAGATATTAAAAAAGATAGGCACAGATTTGCTAGATCAATGGGCGACAAATTTTCTTTTTCTGGAAGACTTACTAAGGTGATGAAGGGAATTCAAAACGATCAAATGATTCAAGATAAGCAAAGATGGGTAGAAATGATTACACTAGCTGCTCATGCATACAGACACCTCGATGGTAGCAGTGAAAGTTTGGAAACCCTTAATAGAATGTTAAATGGTGGTGGTAGTGATGATTCAAGCGGGGATGCGTTAGGAAGCGGTTACCTCTCTAGTGGTGGTGGCGGTGGCGCACCTCCAGCAGCACAAACAATGTCACGAACAATGTAATGTATGGCGACGTTAGAACAAATAACTTATGATTTAGGACTATATAGACCTGGGGCCCAGGTACATTACCCCCCATTGGCAGTTAAAACACCTTATAAAATAGAGTTTCACCCTACCTCTAATGTTAAACATATCTCTACACTTAGTTTTGATTCTACTGTGCGTTCTCAAAAGAACCCTAGAGGTGGAGATTACTCAGTGGCAGTTAGGTTTGAAGGTGTTTCTTTTATTGAAGATAAACCAGACTTAGATCATATACTCCCCTTTAACCCAACTAAGTTACCTGGGGCCATGAACTTAGCAGACCTCTATTATGTTAAACCCCCATCTTTTCAGGTAGAAAATTGTTTACTTTTTTGTGGGTGTAAATCTTTTCAGTTTGAATACGAGTTTCAACTTTATAAAAAAGGATCAACACCTGCTGTGTTTAGGCCTTATCACCCAATTGATTTTAGGGGGACTAGAGGGCCCCCAGGAAGGCAGTATAAAACAAGGATAACTCCATCTACACCTAGTAGTTATGCAAGACCTCCTAATCCAAGTAATCCTAACTTGACAACATATATTGACCAAGCAACAGGGGCCAGGAGAGTAGCTAAGGATTTTGTAAACCCGAACAACTTCATGGGTTACTGTAAGCATGTTCATAATTTTATTAATGCCCTTATAAGGGCAAGCTATCTTAAAATGAGGTAATCATGTCTAGAAACTTCTTCACCAAAGCTGAAAATATATTGGCCTTATACCTCCCAAGGTTTCTTAGGGTGGCACAATACTACCAAGGTTTGGAGATTAGATTACACAGATTTAAAGAGTCAGTGTACTCAGATGTTTATGGTAGACACTCACAAAAAGAGTGGAGAGAGCCTGAAGAACTGATCGGTGTGGTTACTGCTACAGGTTCTTACCCAGTATCGCCCTCATTTGCCCCCACATTTGAAGAAGGATATTTTTATACTACTGACAAAAGAGCTAATGTTGGTGATATAATCTCTATAAAGAGATTAGATTCCAAAGGAAGGAAGTTTACATTAGAATCAAAAGAAGCGGTTGGATCAACCCAACAAGTTTGGGTGAAGTTTAGAATCACTCAAACAGAAGAATCTCTGATGTAAAAGGTTGGTTATGAAGATAATTTGGAAATATAAGGTTGGTGCTTTGTTTAAGGTTTTTAGATGAGCGCGAGAGTTTTACTTAACCTGTTGGAAAACAACTATAAAAGAATAGAAATGCAAATAATTCAGAGGTTAGAGACTTTAAAAGGACGAGAACCACATCCTGATGATGCTCAAGAAGTGGAAAGATTAGAGAGAGAGTTATTTAAGATTAGAAAGATATTAGGAGATAATGTCATTTAATTTGTTTAAGGTGTTTGGATGAGCTTAACAGATAAGTTTACCGTTGCGAATACTACTGTACTTGTCTTAGATGAGTTCATAAAAGTATTTAGAACAGAAATACCCCAGCTTCGGTTTGTTTATTCTCAAGACCCAGCAATTGGAAATACTTTAATCAAGTATATGGATGATAATCAGTTAAAAGAAAATGAAGAACCTAATATTTTTCCTCTCTTTTCTTTTAGAAGGGGACCATTAAGATGGACAGATATTGGGGGGCCTGGAAGAAGGCACTCAACCCAGATAGCGACAATGGTTCAAGAAGAGGAAAATCAGAGTTATGTCTATAGGACTCTTCATGGAGAATTTGATATTGATTTTGTTTATCTTGATTCAGGGGTTAACAGGTTAGAGGAATTTGAGATATTATATTTAGGTAACAAGGGAATGTCGCAAGAAAATGAGATTACTGTTCATATTAATGATGATTTAGAAGATTTTAAATATTATGCTAGATATAATGAGTTAAGTGATTTTTTTCTCTCTAGAGAGAACCACCACTATCAGGGTGTTTCTGGAACAGTAACAGTTATGGGTTTCTACTTTATATTCCTACAAGCTGCTCCTTTTATCACTGAGATAAATCTTAGAGTAGAAAATTTCTGGAGCGAAGTCCTAGCTAAAACGACAATAAGGGGAATAATAAAATGAAAACAATTAGAACCAAAACAAAGTTGCGGGAGTATTACCAGGGTTCAGATAATGGTAAACGTAGAGTAGCTAAAAAAGTACCCAGGGGTTACTATATTACAAGCAGATTAGATTACCCTGTTCGGATCAGTTATGGAGATAATACAATTATGATCCCTCCTAGATGCCGTAGGGGGTTAGTCAAAATAAAATCCATTAAAAAACTTGGGCCAATGCCTAAGAATGTCTTTGCGGTAGGAGAATAAAATATGTCACAATCAGCAAAAGTAAATGTCAAAGAGATTGACCAAAGTGTTCGGGTAGCTAGTTTTCCGGGTCTTTACAACGCTATTGTAATTCCTGCATATAAAGGCCCAATAAATAAACCTGTGATGGTGACTTCGGAAAATCAGTTTTTACGGAATTTTACTCCAAATAATACTGTTGAGGTGGGATATGATTTATCTTATTATTCTGCATTAACTGTCTTAGAAAACACAAATAGATTATGGGTAGTTCGTGCTGCTAATGAAGCAATAGCTTCTGGGGCAACAATAAGATCAATTGATTCTTCTGTAGAGTCTTCCACTTGGGAAACTGGGATGGAAGATCCCGAAGATTATTTATTTGATCTTGCACCAGACACAGTAGCTACTACACAGCAAACAACTATTAAAACCCATGCAGATATCGTCATTCCAGCAGAGGCTGAGGTTACAAATATTGCGACAACGCCAGATTTTGTAACACCAGCAACTTCAGAAATATGTACGCTAACCTGCCCCCCTGACACATCTAATAACTTAAATAGTAAGTATTTTAACATGGAGATTTTAACTCCGGGCCTGACCCTAGAAACTCTTGAGATTTTCTTTGATACAGATGGATCTGGGGTAGCTGTCGGGATTGCTGATAGGGCAATTAAAGTTGTTACTACTACTGATGCTACTGCTCCAGCCGTAGCCGCCGCTTTGGAAGCGGCATTAAACTCGGACAATGGCGGATTATCATTTAATGTAACTAGATCTGGTAGTGTCTGTACTGTTTTATACAACGAAGCAGGTAATGTTAAAGATGCTATAGACGTGGACTCAACAGTTGCCGTAATAGTTACCCAACAAGGTGTGGACGATATTTCATCACTTGATGGGGGATTTTTCATTCTTCAGGAAAACGCTGGAACTGTAGGTTGTTGGTATAATATCTCAGGAAGTACTATTCCTCCCACAGGCGCGACTTCTACAAATAGGCAAATTGAGATAACTACAGTTAATGCAGGATCTTCTGCTGCTGAAATTTCTCAAGATACTGCTTCTGCTATCTTGTTAGATGGGTCGTTTGAGGCCACAGGGTTTTCTAATATTATAACTATAACCAATCAAGATGTTGGTGATCTACCAAATGCGGTAGATGGGAACACAGGATTTACCTTTACAATTCCCGTAGAAGGTAAAAATGCAGAGTCATCTCTTCAAGGGAAGGGTTTTGAAATTCAAGACAAAGATGGGTCTGTAGGTATCTGGATTGATATTTATCAAGAACAACAAATTACTAGAATCCAAACAGTAGCAGATATCCCTGGAGGTCCACCAGTACCAGAAGTTACTGACTTTAGTGTCACAGGGACTCCAGTGGCGGGGGAGTACTTTACTCTTTATGAATCTGGATTAGCCCCTAGAGATATTTATTATGCTGTTGACGGTGGAGTTATAACCCCACCTGCTACAGGCACAAGCACACCACTTAAAGTAGATGTTATGTCTTGGGATAACTCTGCGGATGTTGCTGCTAAAACTGCTGCTGTGATTGGTGCTGACGGTAGTTTTTCTGCTACTAACACAGCAGGGACGGCACAAGTAGATACTCTACAGGTAACTTTAAATGCTACTGCTTTATCTAACCTTTATTTTGTTTTAAACAATGGAACAGACGATATTACTTTTTGGTATGACCTAGATGGAACAGGGACTGCCCCTGCTGTTAATGCCACAGAGGTAGCAATCGCAGTAGTTACAGGTGAAACTATAGCTCAAGTATTAGTATTAACGACAAGTGCGGTTGATGGTATGGCCCAGTTTGGTTGTACTGATGATGCTGTGAGTATTCTAACTATCACAATGACTCCAACAGGACCAGTTACTCACTCTATAGGTAATTCAACCTTTACATTAGCTAATACACTTCTCGGTGTTGCAGGCTCTACTACTCTTGAGGTCACTAATGCAATTGCCGGAGATGTTCCCGACGCTCTTGATGGTATCGGAGTAAATGGTACTGGTTTTATAATTACAGTCACTATTCAAGGCCAAAATACAACTTCACCAGCATCTCTAGAAGGTAGTTTTTTCTACCTTTATCAGGCAGCCACTGAGACTACACTGGAAGAAAAAATAGCTGTGTGGTTTCAATTTGGGACAACACCTACTCCTGCATTTGATGTAGATGTAAATAGACAAATTATTGTAACAACAGTTGCCCCTGGGGACTCTGATGTTGTTGTAGCCAACAAGCTGCAATCTACTCTAAACGCTGACAACTTTTTCAGTGCAAGTGTTCTCGGAAGCACTCTTCTTTGTACAAGTGATAATATTGGTAAAACTCTTGATGCCACAGATGTATCTACAGGGTTCACTATTGAAACTCAACAAGAGGGCGTAGAAACACCTCCTGCAATGCTTTTACTCGATAGATATATCGTTGTGAGAACATTAGCTGCAGGAGCTTCTGCAGATGAGGTAGCCGCAGGGATAGCCGTATCTATTCAAGCAGACGATGAATACACTGCTAGTTCAATATTAGATATCACAACTGTTTTAGATAATGTTGCTGGGCTTCGCCCAGGAGAAACTCTAGATATTGATTCTGGTTTTATTGTTTTAGTAGCAGTAGAAGGTCTAGATGATGTCACAGCAATAGACGAAGTATTTATTCTTTACTCTAGCTCCCCTGGTAAGTGGGGTGACTCTGTTTCTTTTACCTTATTGAATTACCTTGATGATCCAGACCAAGTAAAAATCGAAGGGGCATTCCAGATAGATGTTTATTACGATATGGTTTTACTTGAGTCCTTTATTTGTTCTAGAGATATTGCTGCCATTGATGGGTTTGGTAGATCAATGTTCATTGAAAATGTGCTTGAAGCATCCGGCTTCATCAGGGCCATGAACAATGAAGGGATTGATTATTCCATTACACCTAGAAGTCAAAGTGAAATAACACCTCTTGGAGGGGGTGATAATGGTTTTGCTGTAACTGATGGTGATATGATGATTGCCCTTGAATCTCTACAAAATCCAGATGATATCACTGTTAATGTTATTGTTGATGGTGGGAGAGCAACACCTGCTTGGGGCCAAGCTTTAAATACTTTTGCATCCAATAGGACAGATTGTATTGCAATGCTTTCTGTAGATTACGCTGCTGAAAACTCTACTGAGTATGTCACCGAGATTGTGAACTATAGAAAACTTGACCTTGCAATTAACTCTTCATACGCGGCTTTATATTCTTCTCATCTTTTAACTTACGATAAGTTTAATGGCAGAGAACTTTATGTCTCTCCTGAGGCCTACGCTGCCCAGAGGTTAAATTTTACTGCTCAAATATTTGATCCTTGGTATCCTGCTGCTGGTAACACTAGAGGTGTTATTAATGTCTTGGACACTAAAATTAGATTCACAGAAGGTGAAAGAGATACTCTATATAATGTTAATATTAACCCAATAAAGTTTGACACTACTGGCGGGATTATTATTTGGGGACAAAAGACTCTTCAAACTAAACCATCGTCTCTTGATAGGGTTAACGTAAGGATGCTTTTAATTGTTATTGAACCAGCGATTAAACGAGTTCTTCAAGACTTTTTATTTGAACTTAATGATATAACAACAAGAACAATTGTGTCTCTCTTATTTCTAATTACATGGACACCATTCTAGCAAGAAGAGGTGTTGTTAATTATAAAGTTGTTTCAGATGAGACTAATAATCTTCCAACAGATGTTGATAATGGCATTTTAAATGTAGATTTATTTGTCCAGCCCACTACCTCATTAGAGGAGATTAATTTGAGAGTCATTATAACTAATGCATCCATTGCGGTAGAGTCAACGTAATGAGCATAGGAGTTAAATATGCAAAAGAATAAGCAAATAACAGGAGTTAACTCATGAGCCCTCGTCCGTCTATCACAGATGTCCGTAATATATCTAACTACACTGATATATACCGTTGGAACTTAATAATTTCATCTTTCCCTTTGTTAGGGAGTTTGGGTGGTGTTTTACCTTTTCCCAGTTCTAATGAGATTAATTTACGATGTGAGAGTCTTGTTATTCCAAAGATGCAAAACACAAAGATCGAAGTTAATATCAGAGGTCATAAAGTTTTCCAATCAGGAACAGCACAGTACACAAATACCATGCTATTGACTATGGTTGATACTGTAGATCAAGTTGTGATGAATTTCATTAAAACTTGGCGTGAACTTGTTTGGCAGACTAGGACAGGGATTTCACAACCAAAATTACAGCAAGAAGCTACTATAATTCTTCACCAGTTGAACTCTCTAGATCAGCCGATTTATCAGTACACTTTGATAGGTTGTTTTCTAGAAGACTTCGATAATGGATCGTTAACTAATGAGTCTAACGTAAGAAGACCTACTGTAACACTCAGCTATGATTATTATGATGACGGCCCTATCAGATAGTGTGACTTTATTTTTTAAGACCTATTAACATGGAGGTTATTTAATGTCTTTACTACCTTCTTTTGGTGGGGCTGCAGCCGTTGGTTTGGCTCCAGTACTTAAACCAATAGGCAACTTAGATGCTGGTAGGCTCCTCCGTAAAACTTTAGGCCTTGATAGATTCGGTATAGATCAAGTCAGAGAGATAGAATGGAGAAAGAGTTACCTCTGGAATTTTAAGTTTATTCAAACACCAAATAACCCAGTACCCACTAAACCTTTTGTTAACTTTATCCCAGCAGACACTATCAGAGAAACTGTGGCTACTTTAAGAGAAGAAACTTTTGAGGTTCCTGGTGGGGTTATTGCTATTCCTAGAAAGGCGGACTTAAGAACTATAAGTCTTACTTATTATGATGATGAACCTAACACCTTATTTAATTTTTTTAGATCTTGGTATAATAGCATACTGGGGGCGGGAGTAGTTGTCCCTTTATCCAGTGCTGTTAAGATGGTGACAATTAATAGATTAAATTCTTATCAAGAAGTAATTGGAACTTCAGCTTATTGGGTGTTTCCAAAAGGTAATTTAGAGTGGGAAGGGAATTCTGCTTCTGAAGCTTCGAAGTATTCAGTGGAATTGATAATTTGTTCTGAAGTTAAATGGACAGAAACATCCTCAGGAACAAACTGGAAAGCTGCACTTCAGGCCGGATACAGTTTTTTGAGTAATGCGTCTGGTAGTTTGTATCCAAAGATAATAAAGTAGTTACATGAGCTTTCAACCTATAGTAGATCAAAAACAACAAATACAATCCCAAGCTCTCTCGAGTATTAATTTGACTTTAGAGGGCCTCCCAAGCAAGGGTAGAGCTTATCCTGATGGGGCAGAGGTTTCATATACTCCCTACACTTTTGGGGAAATAAAGAAAATCTCCCAATCTAATGTATCAGAGCGAGAATATTTAGAGTTTGTTGTCTCTGGAATAAAGACCAATTTTGATCAACTATTAATTACAATCTCAGACCTTATGTATATAGGTCTTTTGAGAAAGATTTCATCTTTAGGAAAATCTAAGTTCAGTCTTAAGTCCAATTGTGTAAGTTGTAAGAAAGAAAATTCCATTGACTTCACTCTTGCTAATCTAGATTTTGATGATCTTGAAGTAGAGCTTCCTCTGATTTTTGATTTAGAAAGAGATAGTGGTCAAACCTATGAATTTCACTTTTCACCAGTAACATTAGGTGATTTTTATCATTTGATAGAGACAGACTTAAGTAGTGATATAATTGCTGTGTTGGCCAGTTGCTGTAGAAACATGGATTTTCAAGACTCTTACGATATCTTTTCCAGCTTCACGTTAGCAGAAGCCGAGTACATGAACGAAGTTGACAAGTATTTATATCATGGGGTTAAGCCCTTACCCACAACCTGTGCTTTCTGCAAGAAAGAATTCAAAATAAACCTGGAGGTGGGCCAAACTTTGGTCTTACCGTTTCGTGGAGATAAAGAACCTCCTAAAGGCAGAATTCGCTTTGGCATACAAGCTAGGAATTAGCCCGTACCATTTAAATTTTTTAGACTTTCAAGAAGTTAATTATCTATGCGATGCTTTAAGTACAGCGTTAGAGAAAGAAAAGGAAGCTATATCTGGGAGATAGTCGATGGCATTACAAGGAAGAGTACATGGGACTGTTGGTGGCGGGGGCAAGGGTAGAGATGCATCCGCTAAAGGTATAGAGAAAGCTCTTTTCAAAAAACTCAGTGAAATTCAAAAAAATACTAGTGTGCTATCTACAGATGCCAAGGCACGGAAAAAAAGTGAAGACAGACAAATAGCTATAGAGAAAGAACAAAATAAAGCTACCCATGGTGTTGGAGTTAAACAACTTGAGATGCTTCAAAGTATGTTTGGGTCTGAAACAAATAGGAAGAAGTTAGAAGAAAAATGGGAGAAAGATGGGGATGAAAGAGCTAAGGCCATATTAGATGAATTGACACAAAGTAATGTTGATCTTGGAAAAGAGTTAAGTCAAACTTTTATGCGTGAGGGGAAGTTAGATAATAAACAACAATCATTATTGAATGAGAAACTAGAGATCCTTAGTCAGAATTCCAAGTCTTTAGGAATAATATTTGAGGTAAACCTTAGCACTCAAGCACAATATTTAAATGACATATTAGATGATCAATCAGTAGATACTAAGGAGAAGAGAAAAGAGTTCAAGCAGTTTGTCCAACAGTTACGAGAAAATAAAGATTTGATGACCGACGATATGAAAAATCAACATGGGTCTTTAGAAGAGTTGGATGAGCATTTAGTAACCTTGATAGATAGAGCAGACAAAGATAACTTCGATGAAAATTCTCCTGTCATAGAAGCTTTTAAGCCACTAACAAAAGAGATGATAACTAGTAATGTAATCTTGTCAAAGACCTCTGAGCAGATGGGAAGAGTCACTGAAAACAGCTTCAAAACTGCTTTTGAGGTATCTCTTCTTGGAGACATCCTTAAGGACTTAGGTTCTGAGATGTGGGAAGTTTCCCAAAAAGGATACTTAGATTTTTTCCTTCCAGGGATGGGTAATTTATCAAAACAGTTGTCTGTAGTTTGGAATGATCTTAAAGGTCTTTTTAATGCGCTAAAAGCTACCTTTAAATTTTTGGGGAAGATGATGGGTGGTCTTCTTAAGGGGATGGGGGGTCTTATTAAAAAAGGTTTTGGGAAAATGATGGGGGCGTTTGAAAAATATTTCCCCAAGATGACAGCTATGTTAAAGAAGGGTTTTAAGGGTATGTGGAAAGGCCTTCTAAAAGTGTGGCCTTTCCTTGCAGGTCTTTGGAGTATGATTTCAACCCCTCTAATGCTTTTAGGTTTAGGGGCCATTATCTTTGGAGCGGCCTATTGGTTAGGCGGAAAACTTAGAGAGTGGTTTCCCTCAATAGATGAGTTCACCCAGGCTATCTTTGAAGGCATAGGAAAGATTGTCCAATGGTTTGAAGACCTCTGGCAAAAGATGCCAGAATGGATCGGTGGGGGAGGTGGAAAAGAAACAGACGAAGATAAACAAAAAAGAGAAGGTAATGAACATCGTGACTCAAAAAGAGTAGAGAATTTAAAAAATAATTTTAGTTCAGCTACGGAAGAAAAAAGCCAGAGGAAAGCATCCTTTGCAATTAGAAATTATGATAAGAGACTAAAAGCTGGGGAAGAGGTTCCAAATATTACCAAAAAACAGTTAGAAGAAACTAGGGCTTTAGCAAGAGGTGAGGGAGCAACACCAGCAGGTGGCACTGATAAACATTTGGCCTCCACAGGTATATCAGGTCTTAAACCTAAGGCCCTCCCAAGAGTAGATACTGACCCACCTAAGAAAGATGCTAGACAAGGATCTGGGCCCGGAGGTGGACCAATTGTATCTCCTGCTGTTGGAGGTTCTTCCCCCAAACAGTCGGGTAGAATGCCTCAAATCCCAAATGACATGAGTTTATCTATGCTAAACTTAGGATACGCAGATTAGGAGTTTTAATGGGTTTTAATTTAATAGGTGGTATAGGCGATAAAGTAGGTGGTTTAGTAAGTTCTGCTACAGATGCTTTAGAGTCAATAGGGGCAGAAATTGCTACTTCTTTAGGTTTTGAGACAGGAGGGGAGCCTGATAGCAAGGTATTCTTAGCAGACTATTATATAAATAACCCTTTTTCTAAAGTTAAGATTATCTTTAATAAACAGGTTTTAGCATCTGGTATCTTTATGAACGAGTTTTCTATGTCTGCTTCAAACGAATGGTCTAATCCTTTTGACTGGGGGCTGAGTCAAACCATATCAGATATTGCTAACTACTCTAAATTTTTAGGTGCAAAAACAGGGGCGGCGGAGGGGGTAGGGCAAGATTCTAAGTCGTTTACTTGGAACTCTTATATGTCACCAACACAGACTCTTCTTGGATGGAGTGGACCACAAGCACCAGGATTTACCTTTGATATTCTACTGCTGACATTAAGGCCAGGGGATAACATTCCTAAAATGGTTGGAAACCTCTACTCTACTGTTATGCCAACTCCTGCGAAGTTTATTGATGTCCAGACAACGGATAAAAAGGGAGGTAAAGAGATTGGTAAAAAAAAAGATGGTTCACCCGACTTTGGTAAAAATGAATTTAAAGCGGGGGAAGTTTATGGCCCACCTTTAGGTTATTTTCCTGGGTTTTATGGGAAAGGTACTTTCACTGTGCAAATAGGTGATTGGTTTTATGGTACTTCCATGGTCATGGAGAACGTATCAGTCACTTTCTCTCCAGAAGTCACGAATAAACAACAACCAATTTTTGCAAAAGTAAGTATTCAGTTTAGACCTAACTTCTCTCCAAAATTCGATGAATTTATTGCTTGGTTTCCCATAATACAAAAACAAACTACTGGGAAAGATACTACAGCAGGTCAACGAGCTAAATCACCAACCTTCAACACTAACCCAGGAAAGCAGCATGGATCTAAACTAAAGAAAAATTCTTCTAAGAACAGCCGCTTGCCGCCAACCCCAGGAAGATAATATGAGTGCATTCTTTATAGATACTGAAGGGGATTATGAAACAAGATATCAAGCTGGTAAGTTCATGGAGTTCTCAGATAACTCAGATCCTTTAACATCATATTTTTTTAATGAACTGGTAAGTTTACCAGAAGCAGGAATCTGGTATGTCCAAGGAAATGAAGGAAGGCCAGAGATTCTTTCTTTTAAAATTTTTGGGGATACACAATACTGGTGGGTTTTATTATTATATAACGGAATAGTTTTTCCTTGGTATCTACCTAGTAAAACTATTTTGTCTTACCCCTCTCTAAACGCATTAGAATCTCTTTATTTTTCTTTAAAGGCATCTAACTCAAGAGTCAATGGATGAGAAAATATATCTTCCTTAATACGAAGCATAACAAGTGGGTATCTTTATCATAGGGATAGATGGACAGTTTCTACTCCGAATTGACTTGGATGGAAATGAAGACTTTATTACAGAAGCGGACTTAATAAATTTTGTCATCCAAGAAGAGGCAGGGGGCACACTACCAACTTTTAATTTAGCTTTCAGGAGCGAGAACGAGAGTTTGGTTTATAAGTTTCAAGAAGGTGTTTCTTTAAGTATCTCCCTTGGAGCGACAAATAATAATATGGTCGATTATGAGCTTCAAATAGTTAATGTCTCATTACAAAAATCCCAGATTAATTATACTGTTGAGTTGGTCGGGATGTTAGATTCTCTTGATTACTTGTCACAAGGTAATACTAAAATTTTTCCAGAAACTGACGCGATATCCACTTTAAAAGAGATTTCAAGTAAATATTTTACTTGGGCAAAAGGTAATATCACCAAGAGTATGGATAGACAGAAATGGATACAGTACGGGTTAACAGATAAGAAAATGGTTCATAATCTTTGGCTTAGGTGCGATATAGGTGATAACGATGTACCCCTGCTAGGTATCTCTGGTAATAAAGAAATTATTGTAAAATCTTTGAGGCAGTCATTAACTAGTTTTAGCTGGAATTTCACTACAAGAGAAGATGATCATAATAACACAATTCAAATTACCCCAGATTATGGGGTAGAAAACTTGGGTGCTTTTATAAATGGTTGGCTAGGATATGGCAGAAAAAAACCAATATATATGTTTGAGGAAGGTGAAGAAACAGAGAACCTGTTTAAAGCTACACCTTTTATCGCTATTGCTAGTGAGATAAAGAGGGCCCAGGGAATAGAATATAAAACTACAGAGGTAGGAATTATAGGGGAAAATACACACAAAAAATACTGGGAAAGTTACTATAGTAACTTGACTAATTTGGCTACCATGTCAACATTGAATATAAATATATCTTTTATAAACGAATTTAAAGAACTTGGACTTTTAGACTATGTTAGCTTTTTCGATAAGACAGTTAAGTCTGACGAAGGAGTATTAAGTCCCTATTCTGGTGGGTACTTTATCACCCGGATAACCAGGCAAGTAAGGGACAGAACTTTGTACACGCAGGTTCAATTAACTAGAGACGGATTAAATAAAGGAAGTTAATGGACCTCAAGAGAGGGTTTATGAAAATATTCTTATTAATAATGCTTATGTTTTGGTTTCTTTCAATCCTAAAATCAGATGCGTATGTTCTTGATAGTTATTATATTGATAACTACTATAAAGATGCAGGTACTAATACCTGGGAGTGTGATGATTACTGTTACTTAGAAGATCAAGATGACTTAATTTATAGGCAAATAGTAAGTGAAGATATAAGGCATTTACAAGAGATGGAAGATGAACCTTTCTCTGAATTGGAGATTTACTACTAGTGTTTTTAAAAATGACAGGTAACTTATCTCGTTCTAATTTTTTGGGGGTTCCTTGGAAGGGGAAGGTTGTTGACAACAAAGACCCCGAAATGCTTGGCAGAGTTAAAGTTGAGATAAAAGATTTAATAATGGCAGACAATCCAGAAGATTTGCCATGGGTCTACCCCCTAAATCCTTATGGTCTTGGAGGGAAGCCTGATAGTGGGTCTTTCTCAGTACCTGAGCTGGAATCTTTTTTAGAAATCACATTTCCATTCCACGATATTTATGCACCTTTTTATAAAGGTTATTGGCAAGATAAGAAGACACATCAACTTGTTTTTGATGAAGACTACCCAGAATCTTTTGGGTTTATAGCATCATCAGGACTTGAGTTTTTTCATAATAAGAAAACTTTGGAAACTAGATTTAAGTTTCCTGGTGATTTTTTGTGGGAAATAAAAGGTGACAGAAACACTGTCTATGAAGGGGATGTGAATACAACTGTCACAGGTGATTATAACTTTGCAGTAGAGGGAGATTCCACATATAGCTATGAGGGTGATGTAACTACTAGTGTTGGTGGTGATTGGACTTTAGATGTTGATGGAGGAGTTACTATCACGTCTGGTGGAAAAGCAGAGTTTTCTGGGAAAGGTGGCACTGATATAGGTACTGGGTCATCTATTACTAATGTAGATGGGAGTATTGTTAACTTAGGTGGTGGTGGAAAACCTGTGGCCTTAATAGGTAGTCAGGCAATAGGAACTGGAAACATGGGAAGTCCTGTTATGAGTCAAATTATTGACGGTAGCTCGAAGGTATTTGCTGGATAGCGTTATGAAAGTTTTGAAACTAGGAAACGAAAGGAATTAGGTTTTGGCACGTACTGATATAGATTTACAGTATCTTTCGTTAAAACAGGTAATGTCACCTGATATCATCAACGCCCTTCAACAATCTTTAACCTTAACTCTTGACGAACAAGTAGATTTTTTAGCTTTGGATAATTCCTATGCTTGGTACACTGATAAGTACTACGCAATTATAGATGAGTATTACACAGAACTTACTATCCTAGATGGAACATATACCCGATATGATCGGGGCCAAATAGATAAGGCAGCAAGATTGGCCCCGGACTCTTTACATTTTCCCTTCGCCCCAGATGTTTGGGTTTACTTTAACCCAAAACAATTAGCGAGTAACACAGGTAGTCCTTATACCCCCACTCCCACTACACAATCAGATTTAGTCAATTCTGCTATCTCTGTTATGAGTAACATAAAAAGTAATTACTCGGAACAATGGAGGACAGACGCTTCTAGTATTCCATCCCCCATAGTGACCGATCCCGGCCCACCACCAATCTTTGGCCCAGATTATCGCCAAGAAGTGGCTGATGCTAAAGTAAGTGTGAACGCTGCTGTACAATCTGTTGAAACCAATTTGTATGAGTCTTTAACTGCAGTTAACCATAATACCACTACAGACAACGTAGAGATAGTAGCATTAGGATTAGAGCGAGACTCAATTCAATCATGTATAGACGCGATTGATTTATGGCAGAGTTTTCCCTCAGATTCTCCTGGTGACCCAGATAATAGTAGATTTGGTGATTTACAATTAGACACTTTAATTGCTGCCTTTAACCTGAGGTTAGCAGATATACCACCAAGAATTACCCAGATAAAAAGTTATTTGGGTTCATTGACCCAGAATGGTGATGATTTTTCAGGGCATGGATATTGGTGGATTTATTTTCTATGGCTTTGTCAGAGGGTATCAAAAGGAAAAGGAGCATTATCAAAATACTATTCTGCTCAACTATCTATAGATTATTTTAATTTTGCTATTAAAACTGAGCAGAACTTAGCTGTAGAACAAACTAAAGATTTAAATTCCACTAAAATTTTAGTTGATGTATTGCCTGTAGATACCATGATAGAGGTATTAGATGTCACAGGGTTTACTGTCCTTGATATTATCAAAATAGCAGATAATGAAAGCATAGTTAACACACGGACTATAATAGATATTACAGGTCTTAAAGTAACTTTAGACTCTGCTGTAGGTCTAACTTTAACAACAAACGAGGTAGCTAGAATGTTTGTGGAGATTTAGGGATGGCACGATAAAGATAAAATGAATATAATAAGTTATTCAATATGGAGGAATAATGTCAAAAGCAAAAGACCTATTAGAAGAACTGGGGAGAGTACTCCCTGAGCTTTTTAAAGAACCTATTCAAGAGTTTGAAGAAGAAGAGGAAGAAGTAGATAATGATGCTATGGATTTAAAACCAGGTGATACTGCTGTCATTGATCTTGAAGTCAAAGTTACTATGAATAAAGAGAGTGACATGGGTGATGATGATGAAGAAGATACAGATGAGTTAGATGATCTGTTAGGTGGTGCTGGTGAAATGGCCCCTCCGATGCCAGGAGAAGGTGAAGGTCCAGGGCCTGCCTTTAATATGTAACCTATGGCCCTCAGTGACTTAAACCAGTTTACTCCTCTTGAAAGTCAAATTGTAGAGGACTCTGAAGTGATATATCAGAGTATTTATAATTTGCTATCCACTAAACCAGGCGAGCGGTTGTTTCGCCCACATTTGGGTTTAGACTTAGATGACTGGTTATTTGAAATAATGAATGAAGATGCGATAAGCATTATTAAAAACCAGTTAATCAACTCTTTAAAAAGATTTGAGCCGAGGGTTGTTTTAGACATTCCAAATACTAAAATAGTCCCCCACCCAGAAAAACATAGTTATGAGATAGATATATCTTTTTCTATAATTGGGCTTGGGGGAGAATTTAACTTAACAGGTGAGCTAACAAGATGAAGGATACTTGGGTAATCAATCCAAATTCAGTTGATTTTAGATCTATATTAAGCGATATCAATTCGTATGTTGGCACACACCCAGACTCAAGTAAGTGGGATAATTATTTCTCTACTGGCGTTGGTCAGACGATGCTTGAACTCATCGCGGGGATGGCATCATATTTCGAATATCAATCTATTGTCGGGAGAAGAGAAGCATATTTTCAGTATGCCCAGAACAGATCATCCTTGATAGGAGCGTCCCAGTATTTGGGATATTCAGTATTTCGTGGTGATAACCCTAAATTACGATTAACTGTCCTAGCTAATACAACTATATCATTAGAAAGATTTGATCTTATAGGTACTATTTCTAACTATGATCTTCTTTTATTAAACGACATAACTTTAGTGGCAGGAACGCCAATAACTTTTGATGTTGTTGTAGGTCTTATTAAAACAGAATCTCTTTTAGCCTCTTCTAGCTCTTTAGGGATCTTTAGATTTATTCAGGTGGGCGTTTCTGAAGAGTTGTCAGTTAAAATTGATGATCAAGTTGTCACAGTGTCAAAGCAAATAAAAGACCTTGATACTTCTCAGTTTATAGTTATTACTAACCCTTATGAGTCTGTGGACTTATTTTCTCTAAACCCAATAACATCAGAAAACAAATACATAGCAAATTCTGTTATTGAGTTAAGCTATGTTGAATTACAGAATGTAGAAATTGATTCCTCCAAAGTTACCTTCAATTATGGGTCTATTATAGATACTGAGATCCTTAGTCTGTTTTTAACGGAGGAAAAAAATGATTCGATAAAGCTTCATGCGCCTCTTTACTTTGAGACTCAGTTTATTATTAGAGCTAGAAATGATGTAGAAAAAATCGTAATCCTATCGTCTCCAAAATATATTGATGCTAAAGGAGTAGATGTAAGTCTCGGCGTTATTGACGTTTCCATACTAAAAGCTGATTTATCTACCCTTAATTATTTAGAGGTAGGTGAGTTAACTGTATTTTTTGAGTCAATTCGACAATTTGGAATGATGCCGCCTTCTTGGTCAAACGCTTTAAGAGTTCCCGTAACTGTGGGCATAGATATTGTGCTACTTCCACCAACGCCAGGAACACTAGCGCAGGAAGTTTCAGATATTATTCAAAGTTATTCTAAGCAACTAGATTTAGTTTTAGACTTTGAGGAAATTGAGATGCGGATAGAAGACCTTGGTGGTGTAAAAGTTGCCAGGGCATTTTTTAGTGGGAATTCTTGGTCAAATGATTTTCGTTACCAGATGGGTGAAACCCTAGATACAGGTGATTCTACTTTTATTCAACAGTGTGGTCACCTCTTATATAAATCAGGCACAACAGAACCTGTTTGGGCTTTAACTCTGGGCCAAAATGTAGAAGATAATAGAGTTATCTGGGTTACTGAAGCTCGTGATAATGATGAGGTTCTACCTGCTTGGGAATTTGGGAAACATTATAATGTCGGCGACTACGTTATCCCGGTAAACCCTGGGGTGAATTCTGACGACACTATTGCTCTTATTGATGACTCCCCACCTAACTTTTTAGATCAAAAATATTTCGTCTTGGATGTTGGAGATGGTGTAACTCTTGGAGTTATCTTTGATACAGGAGCAGGAAACCCTGCGGTCCCTACTGGGGCCACACGAGATGTAACAATACCAATATCCTCTGGGGAATTTGCTCCGAACATCGCAGTAATCCTGGGCCCTCTTTTAGAAGCAGACCCTGGAATTGCTTTAGCTGTTATAAATATAAACGATGTTAAAATAACACAAGAAACTTCTGGCCCACGAGTACATGACTCAGGAACCTCGACGATGACTATTACCAATAATATTCCTGGGGATGCTGGTGATACTTTTATGTATAAATGTATTAATAATGTAAATTTGTCGGGAGCAACAGAACCTATTTGGCCGAAAGTTCAAGGAAGAGGATTGGGGGATATGGTAGGGGTAACTTTTCAAGATAACGATCTTCTGTGGACTACTGTGTTAAAGGAAGGGGTTCCTACAACATGGACAGCTAATGTAGATTATAGCCTTGGAGATATAGTAGAGCCCTCAGACCCTATTATCTCAGATACCGAAGGGCTGATGTTTCAAGTAGCTAACTTTCTAGGACTTTCAGGGGCAACAGAACCTACTTGGCCGAGTGCCGAGGGAGCAGAATCTCCTGACTATCAAGTTATGTGGGTAACAAAAGGAAAAAGTGTTGCTGCACCTTTAGACTATAATCAATATTATTTAATAAATGAAAAAATTACTACGAGGACTTAATGGGCCCGGAACTTTCAGATTCTAAATCATTTTTACCTGAAGCACTCCAAAAGTATGACTTCTGGACTATGGTTTGTGATCTTATAGATTATGGAATAGCTCCAGGCTTATCTGCTAATGAAGATGTAGTTTATAAATATATAAGACCAGAAATAGTTCGAGAAGAAGTTATTAAAGAAATACTTATTGAGATGGGTTATGGGTATCTCGTTGATTTAATGGATACCATAACAAATTACTCGTTTAATGATCTTTTATCCTTCTTTGCTTGGGTTCAACAGATGAAGGGTTCAAAGTTAGGTTATCAACTAACCTTAAAATTACTTGGACTAGATGTAGCACTTCAGGAATGGTGGGAATCTGGTGAGCCCACTCCTTGGACACATGATATTGTTATTTTAATTGATACTTCTTATATAAAAGATATTGATTTAACATTACAGAAAGTTAGGGATTTTTCTCGTAACTATGTTTACTCACATTTAGATACTATTAGATTAACATACACGCCAGATATTTTTGCTTCAAATAAAGCAGTTATGGGTGGTTTTAGTATGAGTTTAAGCAAGGGTAACTGGTTTGCTAGAACGGATAGAAATCCAATATACTGTGGGTACAGATGTACTAGCACCACCTGCTCAACAAATGTGCCACTTGTGCCTTTAATGGAGTGATAACATGGCGATAATTATTTGTAAAATTTGTGACCATACTTGCTCTAAAAGCAGTTTTGGGGCTCACCTGAGAAGCTTACATAATATTTCTAAAAAACTTTATTTTGATAAGTATCTAGGAAATCCTAACCGTTGTAGGACTTGTGGAGAAGAGACTAATTGGAATGACCAAAAATTTTCATACCGAAAGTATTGTTCTAATGCTTGTGTAGGCAAAGACCCAAAAAATAGAAAAATAAACTCAGAAAAGATGAAAGCTAATCATAAAAATCCTGTTTTTAAAAAAGCTCATGCAGCTTGGACAAGTAAGTACCTTAAAAAAGCTCATCAAGATTCAACAGTACACTCTAAAAGATTATCTGGGATAGATAAGGCAAGAAATACAAAAAAATATAAAGAAATGCTTTCTAATAATGGTCTTAAAGCACATAAGAATTTTAATATCAATACGCCTTACCCTTATAAAAATACTATTATGCGTTCATTGTATGAAGTTAGATTTGCTACCCTCTGTGATAAGAATAATGTTGAATGGGAGTATGAAACTAAAATTTTTAAGGGGCCTTTTGGGGCATACGTTTTGGATTTTTTTCTTCCAGAAGCAGAGGAGTATGTGGAAATTAAAGGAAAAGATAGAAGTAAAAGGTATGGTAAAAAAATTTTGAGCGTTAAAAAATTTATGAAAGAAGAAGACAAAGAATTACATATCCTCACGCATGATGATGTAATTCCTTTCCTTGAAAGGAGGGTTTGACAATGGCCATCATAGGACTTTGGACTGATTCTGGAATTGGTAAAACAATGGAAGCCGCAGGCAATGAGGGTTGGAATATTATTCCAACGGAATTTGGTGTTAGTAATGCCGCTGGTCTTTTAGACACAAGTAGAACTGACCCAAATGCAGGTGAGTGGTTTAGGGGGTTAATATCTTCTAGGGTTGTTGTAGATACAAATACAATAAAAATTATCTGTACGATACCCCTTGGAGCAATACCTACAGGTATTGAGGTTATTAAAGAAATTTATATCTATGCTTATCTTGACCAAGGATCTGGGGTAACAGAAACCTTCTTAATTTCTCTAGGCCAACCAACAGAGAATATACAATATGACCCTACGACCTCGATAACTTTTGAACTCCAGATGGCTATAGTCGATATAGACATCACACAGAACTATGTCTTCAATTCCACCCAAGCTACAGAGTTAGAAGAACATCGTTATGACCCTGATTCTCACCCAGAAATAATAAAAGAGATGAAATATGCTGGGATGTTTCCAGCAGCAGGATATTTTCCACAAGATTGGAATGGTCAAAATTATATAAAGGATGTTCAATTTGGTGGTACAAAGGCCACGACATCATATAACACCCTACAGTGGACAGCTAGGTATAACGGCACAGAAGGTAACTCCATCAATGTTATCGCCGATGGGGTTAAAACAGCTGATGAGCTACAACAAAATTGGAATAATGAAAACCCAGATAACTTAGTAGACCATAACGGTGTAGGAACAGAAGTTCCCTCTGATGGAATTATCTCTTTAACTAGCGGTACATACTCCGTTTCAGACAGGGATATTGTTTATAGAGACGATGATGGTTTATATAAGGCTGCACTTGCAGATAATACTTTAAAAACAAAGTTAACAGGTCAAGCAAGACTCGCAGATAGATTAGTTGTCGCACAAGGTTTTATTAAAACTCCAGATATCTGGCCTAATGGACAACTTCTATATCTCTCAGACACAGTTCCTGGTGCTTTCACAAACACGGATACTAATGTTTTAGTTGCTTTATCTCTCAGTGAAGGGGTGGCATTTTTAGCAGGATTCGGTGCTGCCTTTGGTGGCGGTGAAGCCACAGGATATGATGCCGTTGTAACTGATGTTCCTGGTGCTGGTCATTATCCCTCTACTCAAGAAGCTATAGATGCAGTAGCACCTGGATCTTCTATTTTAATTGATAAAACAGAATTAGTTTCATTTACTATTGAGCCCGCTGGCGAACAATATGATATTACGTTTAATGGCCCAAACACTGGATGGATGCGGGCCGCAGGTTCTAATCAAGTAAATTTAGTTACTTTCTCGTCTATCCCAGACAGTGGTACTTGGCGTATTGAGTGGAATAGTCAGGCAACAAGAGATATGCCTTTTGATGCAGATGCTACCACTGTGGCCTCTGAGATGAATTTACTTGCAGGACATAATGGTATTGTTGTTACAGGTGATTACACTGCTGGATTCGTTATTGAATTTTTGGGGTTCTTATTCCCCTCCCAACCCCTAACATTTACCGCTTCTGGCGTTAACGAGATTCAAAAATTTGTATTTAGTAATGTACCGACCGATGGAACATTAAGACTTAGGTTTAGGGGTGACACTTCTCCATTTATTGCCTTCAATGATTCCAATGCGGAAATAGATGTAGATATTGAGAGGATTGCATCCATTACAGAAGTTGATTTTTCTGGTGGTTTTTCTAATCAAAACTTTACTATTGAATGGGTTGGAGTTGACGGGAATACCCCCTGGTCTATTGTTACCCCACTAATTACAAACACAGATTCTGCTGATTTTATGGAGGTTATCTATTCAAATTTAGCAGTAATTTTACCTTTTGATCCTACTTTTATTAATTCCCTTGATCCTGAGGCCAGTGCTGGGAATCTCCCGATTGATGCAACAGTAATTCAAGCAGGTAGTTACCCTGCTGCGAACCTCAAGCAGGGGGCAAATACTGTATTCATTGTTTCTACTCAAAGTCAGCAGGTAACTGCTGTCGGCCCTGATATCTGTTTTAATGTGGACGTTCCTAATATGCAGATTACAGGTAGAGGAGTAATTGAAAACTTTGAAATAGGTATTGAGTTAAACGAAATAAAAGGAACTCACCTAGAAGTAGACTTTTTAAATACAGTGATACCTATATCTTCAGGTGGTCTACGTTCCGAGGTAGATTTCCAGTCCACCTCCTCCGTAGGTTTCAGTAATGAATTATCTGGATTAACAAAACTATCAGAACACCCAACAAATCCCTTTAGGGTAGTCCTAAGCTCTGCGGAAACCCCACTAATAACAGGGGCAAATTTAGGCAGGACTTTAGAGAACCTTCTTGTTGATTTTAAAGGTGCTGAGATTGACTTCAGTGATGGGAATATTTATGACGTAGATGGTGTGACGATAATTAGTACGTTTACCAAACCAATCATTACCAATAGTAATTGGAAGTGGTTTTCAGTGGCCTTACCAGAAACAGGCCCCACTGCAGATAACCGAGTAGGTTTGACTGTGGCCATAGGCGAAGGGGCAGTTCAAGATCTAGACCCGGAGCTGGCAACAAGACCAGAAATCCAAGATGGTATTAGCGCAGGGTATCTTAAAATAAAGGGTGCTTTTGGTTTGAACGAAGTATCAACGGTTCAAACGATAGATGATACTAATGATATTTTAGATGGTCGTTATTTTATAATTTTTGATAGTGGTTTAGTTGTAGCAGAAGCTACAGATGCTGGTGTTAACTTTACCGCAGATGTTCCGGGCCCTATTGGAAATAGTATTTCGTTAGTTTTTACCCCTTCGGTTACTGAGGTAACTGATGTTACTTGTATTGATGCTCCATCGTTAGCAGGTACTGGGTTTACTTTATATGATTCAAGCTATTGGTATTCTGTGGATTCTGGCGGTGGTCCAGTAGGGACTGATCCAACCCCAGGTGGTACTGAGATATCTTTATTTTCATCAGACCTCGCAAGTGTTGTTACAACTAAAACCCAACTTAAAACGGGAGGTAGTGTAACAGGCTCAACTATTACAGTTACCGATCCCTTAGGCCCAAGAGAAAATGTTACTACTCCTGTAGACTTTGGGACTAACTTCACTATTGCAATCACTACTGCTGGAAACCTAGATACTATAAGTAAAGTTACAGGTGCTTGGAATGCAATCAATACAACTAATACAGTTAGCCATGATGGTGTTGGTACAGAAGTTCCTACGCCCAAAACAATATCTTTATCAGGAGGTGGGAGTCTTCCAGGTACAACCTCTGTTGCTATCTGGCTTGATTTCACAGGATCAACCCCCGAACCTGCTCATGGGGCCAGTAGATCTATTAAAATAGATTTAGTCTCTAATGACGACTCTATTACTATAGCAACTAAATTATCGGCAGCTATAAATGCTGATGCTTCTTTTAGTGCATCTAATATAAATAATAAGACCACAATTACTTGTTTAATCATTGGCCCCACCTCAGATGTCCAAGTTGGTACTTCTGCTTTCTTTGTTGCAGTAGAACAACAAGGTAAATTGCCTGACTCTATAGGGTTAGAACCTATAATAAACCCTAACATTATTCAGTTTGGAGCTGGGGGTGGCGGAGGCGGAGGC